>JAEEGL014203897.1_pt1 | contig 32015 bp, 13 predicted proteins | sample 9134231 | NCBI WGS metagenome assembly JAEEGL01 (sample SAMN16246548, study PRJNA631951) | gut metagenome | biome: gut microbiome; feature: rumen; material: fiber-attached | host: Bos | place: Iran: Karaj | collected 2018-10 | reverse complement strand
GACAGCGGGACACTTGTCATCGTTGGCCGTGAACGTCAGTCTCCGCTCCACGAATTGCCGCCTTTGCAAATTGAGAGCATCCTGTTGCTGGCATCCACCACAGAAAAGGAACTGTCGCAGAGTCTGGACATCAACGACCTGATGGCTGGCAAGATGGTTAACGGCAAAGACTGGTGTCCCACCTACTTGAGCCGGGAATTGGAGAACACCGAGTTTGGCGACCTGATGACCATCACCGATGTGCTGCTTAAAGACTGGTCGGAGCGTGGCACTATCCAGGAGAGTTACTATCGTTATCCAAAACCGGGCTATTACCCTTTTGACAAGCCTCTGTTCCGAAAGCTTGGTCTGAACGAGTTGGTCTATAACTGGAACACTGCAGGCGCCATGTATGCGATTGATTGCGAAAAAAACGATACCTCCTACAATAAAACATTCAAATACACCCTCTATACCCTTAACCGCACAGGCTCGTTGCCTGTAAGCTATTTCAATTCGCAAGAGCGAAGCCAGTCTATAGGATATCGCTACGAAAACCAGGCCTACCACTATTTCGCCACCCTCGGCAACACCGACTTGGCCCGTGTGGTGCAATATACTGCATTATATCAGTTGTTTATCGATAACAATATCAGCTATTCGGGCAATACCTATCCCTCTTTTCCCAAGAACAAGCCGTATCTGCTTTACAAGCCTACGGTCGATTTGCTCAACACTCTCCGCAAGTTGAGTGGGGAGGAGATAGTCCGACTGTCCGATAGCTTGACTCATCGCAGCTTCCGTGACTATCATAAGGAACGTGTCGACAGGCAGCTGCGTGAGAATGAACAAAACTACCACATCTCATATACCGACGACAACATCGACGACATATATCAAAATGTGCGTCGCGACATCAAGGCGGGTATCGGCGCAAGTATTCAGGATGTGAAGAATATGCTCAACAGCCTGACGGAGGAGCAATACAAAAAGTTGGCTCGATTCCTTTCCTATCCTCGTGGCATGATGGGCTCCGGTCTCCGTCCCGAGACTTATTATCAGGCGCGCAGGGTCAACCAACTGATGCGCGAGTTGGGGAAAAACAACCTCGACCTGCTGGGTATGGACCTTAACAATGTCAAGAACTACTATGCCGCCAACTTGAAGGGCAACGCCGGTCGTTACATGAAGACCTCCTCGCTAATCATCACCTTCAACGATATGCTGACCACAGGAGGTCATAACCTGTCGTCGCGTATCAGCCGTGTGAATTCGATGACCAACTACAAACGAAGCCGGGGCAATTACACTCCCACAGACTATGAGAAGCCTGCGGAGAAAACACCTGAAACGATGACTCCCTCTGACAATACCAAGCCCGGTAGCACTCCAGTCAAGGCAACCCCTGGCAAACCCAGTGCCGCCCCCAAAACAAAAAGCGCCGCACCAAAGTCCCCCAATGCAACATCTAAAGCAAAAGCCGGAACCAACAACAATGTCCGCCCGCGTAGTTCGGTAATCCCCGCATCCCCCCGACCAAGAAGAGGCTTGTAATATATAAAAACCTTAACTTTAACCTTGACTTTAACTTCAGATAGTAACATTGACATTGACTAAAACCAAAACTGAAAGCCTTCGGCGTACTTTAACTATAACTTTAACGTTAACCTTAAGTTAGACGAAGACGTAAAACGAAACCCATATCACCATATCACGATTCACAATTCACGATTTCAACAAACCTCTGAAATAGAACGGGGCTGCCACACACAAGGCCCCTCTACGCAAGCCACAGGCTCTTGTACCAATTCACGATTCACGATTTACCCCATACCCCATGAACCTCATCCTTAAATATTTTCCAAAACTATCCGAACGTCAAAAAGAGCAGTTCGCCGCATTGCCGGAACTCTATGGAGACTGGAATTCAAAAATCAACGTCATTTCCCGCAAGGATATGGACAACTTTGTGGAGCATCATGTCCTTCACTCGCTTGCCATTGCCAAGGTTATTACTTTTAAATCGATGGCTGACGTCATGGACCTTGGCACGGGTGGTGGATTTCCCGGCATACCGCTAGCCATTATGTTCCCCGACACCAATTTCTATCTGGTCGACTCGATAGGTAAGAAAATCAAGGTGGTTAAGGATGTCGCCGAACAGTTGCAGCTCAAGAATGTCACCGCCGAGCAGATCCGTGCCGAGCAGGTGCAGAGGGATTTCGACTTTGTTGTGTCGCGAGCCGTCACCGACCTGAGCCAGTTTGTAGGATGGGTGAAGGGCAAGTTTTCCGACATACAATACCATAAGCTTCATAACGGGATCATATATCTCAAAGGTGGCGACCTGAGCGAGGAAATTGCGCCATTCCGCAAGAAAGTACGTCTCTTCGACATTTCCGATTTCTTTGAGGAACCCTATTTCGAGACCAAAAAGGTCATCTACATGCCAATGAAATAAATGTTTATATTATGAAAAAACTATTCAGATTTAGTATCGCTACGGCGATTTTCTCGTTTTTCCTTCTCAATGCCTCCTCTCTGCAGGCACAGGCGGATCAGAACCTGATTGCCAGCGCCAACGCGGGCAATACCAAGGCTATGCGTACGCTGGCTTTTTGCTATGAACGTGGCGCCGGTGTGCCTCTCGATTCGGCTGCCGCCCTTCAGTGGTACCGTCGCGCCGCCGATGCAGGCGATGGCGAAGCATGGCTCAGAGTGTCGCGCTATATGCTGGTTGGCACCTATACTCCAGCCGACACCAACCGCTACTTCGCTATCCGCAAGGAGTGGGCCGACAAAGGACTTCCCAACGGCATAGCCGCTTTAGGTATAGCCTATCTTGGCGGTTATGGCGTGAAAGTCGATACCGCCCACTACGTGGAGCTTACCAAACAGGCTGCCGCCAAAGGTTCCCCTTGGGCATTGACGACATTAGGCGACTGCTATACGTATGGCTCTTTTGGATTCCCGAAAGACAATAAGAAGGCTGAACAGTATTATAAAAAGGCTCTCAAAGCCGGCGACGAGACCGTCACCAGCGACCTGGCATACTTCTATGCCCGGAAAGAGGATTATAAGAATGCATGGCACTATATTGACGAATCGAAGAAATGGAACTGCCCCGCCGCACGCTCACTTGAGGCTCAGCTGAATTATTATGGAGGCGGAGTGGAGGCCAACGAACTCAAAGCTCAGCAACTGATAGATAAACTTATCGTTGATTTTCCGAACTTGTCGCCAAACTACGAGTTGGCTTCGACGTTTTTCATGTTCTCTGAGCATCACCGTGACAGCGTCAAAGCCATAGGATATATGAAACGCGGCGCCGAACTGGGCAACGACGTCTGTCGCCTGCGACTGTGCAGCCATAATGTCGATGCCGGCAACTACGAAATGGCAACGAAATACCTCCGTGACATCTTGGATGGCGACGGCGAGGACGAGAACAAGGGCTCGGCGTGTATCGCTTTTGCTCAGATCTATCGTTACGGCCTCGGTGTCGAACCTAACGAGGACTCTATGGTGGTGTGGCTCAAACGTGGCGTGGAACGCTACAAAAGTGCCGCTTGCGCCTCCACGTTGGCTCAATACTATGTCGACAATGAGACTCAAGATGAATGGGGCGACAACAGAATGGCTGTGCAGTATTACCAGAAAGCTTTTGAGCTAGGCGACACCGACGCTTTGGTCGACCTAGGCAGCACCTGTTTCAGGAACGGCAAGATGGACGAGGCAGGCAAAGCTTTCACCAAATACATAGAGTGCGGACGTCCTGACGGCTATTATTGGCTTGCTATGCTTTACGCGCAGATTCCCGACGACGCGAAAACACTCGACGCGTTGAACACTGGCGACAAAAAGGGTAGTCTGAAATGCCGCGAGGTTCTTGGATCGCTCTACGAGGACGGAAGCATCGGCAAGGCTCCTGACTACAAACGGGCCGAGAAATACTATCTCTCCGCTGGCACGTCGCGCTCTTATGACCAGCTTGGCAAACTCTATCTGAGTGGCAACCTGGGCAAGCAGTCGGAGAAAGACATAAGCAAGGGACTCGACTATGTTCGCAAATCGGCGGACATGGGCTATATCGACGCCATATATCGTATGGGTTATTTCTATGAGACTGGAAATTTTGTTGGTGAGGTGGATCATGAGAAAGCGCTTTCTTACTATAAGCTGTTAGCCGACAATGGCGTTGCGGCTGGTTATTTCAAGATGGGTCTGTATTATGAACTGGGTGACGGCGGTGTTGAGGCTGATTCGGTCAAGTCGGTCGAATACTACCGTCGCGCTGCCGATTTGGGACATGGAGAGGCTATGTGCTATTTGGGCGACTTCTACCGTATTGGACAGTTCCTGCCCAAAGACGGGAAGAAAGCTTTTGAGTACTACGCCATGGCCGACTCGGTTGGCGAGGAGATAGGCACCTACTATGTGGCTCGCAGCTACCTTGAGGGCTGCGGTGTCGATATCGATTCCTCAGCTGCGATACCTTATCTTAAAGCCGCCGCCGCCAGCGGAGTTGGTAAAGCGGCTTATCTGCTGGCTGAATTCTACAATTACGGAAAAGCCGGTCTACAGCAGATTGATGACTCTGCCACACACTATTATCTTAAGGCGCATGAGAACGGCAGTGGCGAGGCCAGTTACTATATTGGATCGCAGCTTATAAGGGAGAACCATCCCAAAGAGGCTATACAATATCTCTACACCGGTGCCCGTCGAGGCAACTACGACTGTATGGTGCTCTTCGCCCTTTGCGAGCAGGAGGGCCTTGGTATGGAGGCCAACCCCGAGGATGCCTATGTTATTCTTGAGAACGTGACCCGTCGTGTCGACAATGCGGCCGCATATTATTACCTCGGCATGGCGCGTCTCAACGGTGTTGGCTGCAAGCAGAGCGAGACGCTTGGAAAACTCTATATCGATACCGCCGCCATGTTGGGATATGTCCGCGCAATGACCATACTTGGTGTATGCTACCTCGAGGGCTACGGCTGCGCTCCCGACACGGCGGAAGCCATTCGTTGGTATCAGAAGGCCATCGACGCCGGTTCGCTCGATGCCTGCAACCGTTTGGGATATATCTATGAGGCGCAGGAGGATTACGAAAAGGCTGTGGCTTGCTATCAGAAGTCGATGGAGGGCGGCAACCTCGAAGGCTATTGCTGCCTGGGACTCTGTTATGAGAAGGGTCACGGCGTGATACTGAGTTACAAGAAAGCTTATGAGCTGTACAGTGTCGCCGCCGAGAATGGTTTCCCCCGTGGATATCTGATGATAGCGTTCTGTTACCTTGAGGGCATCAATGTCGAAGTGGATAATGTCGCCGCTCTCAAATGGTTCGAGAAGGCTGGCGAGGCTGGCAGTGTCCTTGGCATGTACAATGCCGGCTCGATGCTCGAGGACGGCGAGGACGGCGTACAGCGCGACCTCAAACGTGCCAAGTATTGGTATACTCAGGCTGCCGCTAAGGGTTACGAACCCGCCATCGAAGCTCTGAAACGAATGAAGTAAACCCTTTTAATTTCGTCTTCATCATACAGCACTTCCAACTGCTGTAGTTCACAAACAAAGATGCCTCAAGTTTTTCTTGAGGCATCTTTCTTGTTTCCGGAGCGCAGGCTTCCAGCCTGCAATTATACTGGTGCGTAGGCTTCCAGCCTGCAATCGTTACTTCTTCACCACTTTGCGTATGGTCACTCCGTTTGTCAGCGTGATGCGGAGGTTATATGCTCCGGCACCTAAGCTCGACAAGTCGACGGTATTGTCGCGCTCTATGGTCTTCACAAGTCGTCCCACAGCGTCAAGAACCTCAACTTTGACAACATTGTCGGCGTCGATGGTGACCTTGCCGTGTGTCGGGTTGGGGTGTATCTTCACGTTGTTGAGAGTTTCGGCAACATCAATACCTTCAAGTACTTTTACATGTACATGCATAGTGCTGTCGCAGCCAGCGGCTGTGGCACCGGTGAATGTATAGTCACCGGCGGCGTTGATGGTGTTGCCGTAGTAGTCGTAGGGCAGTTGGTTCGTTTCTAACGTTAGCGTGTCGTATGTCTCAACACTGTAGTTGATTGAGAGGACGAGGGTCATAACGCTGTCGCAACCGGCGGCGTTGGCTATCGTCACTGTCTCGGTGGTGGAGACGGTGTAAGTGTTGCCTTGCCATTCATAGCTGTCGCACGCCGATTGTGTCACGGTTGCACTGCTGCTCATATTGATGGTGAGGTTAAGGGTGACAACGCTGTCACAGCCTGCTACATTTGTTTCTGTAAATGTGGGCGTGTCTGTCGAACTGGTGTATGTCACTCCATGCCAAGTCATGCTGTCGCATGCTGCGAGGGTCTCGGTACCGCTGTTGCTCAGATTAATGGTGAGGTTGAGGGTGACAATGCTGTCGCAGCCTGCGGCGTTGGTGGTGCTGTAGGTGGCGGTGTTGTTCGAGGCGTTGTATGTGGTGCCATGCCATGTGTAGCTGTCGCACGCATTAATGGACTCGACAGTGTTGTCGCTGGTGTTGATGGTAAGGTGAAGAGTTACAGTGCTGTCGCAGCCTGCGGCGTTGGTGGTGCTATAGGTCGGCGTTGTGGTCGAAGCGGTATAGCTGGTACCGTGCCATATGTAACTGTCGCAAGCCGTTATCGTCTCTATGGCAGTGCTGCTCGGGTTGATTGTGAGTGTCAATGTGATGACACTGTCGCAACCTGCGGCGTTGGTGGTGGTGTAGGTGGCGCTGCTGGTCGAGGTGGTGTAAGTGGTGCCATGCCATGTGTAGCTGTCGCAGGCGGTCTGGCTCTCGGTCGAGGTTGTCGAGACATTTACTGTCAGGTTCAGGGTGGTCACGCTGTCGCAGCCTGCGGCGTTGAGTGATGTGAATGTCGCTGTGCTGTTGGAGGCGGTATAGGTTGTGCCGTGCCATATGTAGCTGTCGCAGGCCGAAATGGTCTCGATTCCGCTGTTGCTTTGGTTGATTGTGAGGTTGAGGGTGGTGACACTGTCGCAGCCGACGGTGTTGATGGTACTATAGGTCGGCGTGGTCGTAGATGCAGTGTAGGTTGTGCCGTGCCAAGTCATGCTGTCGCAGGCGGCAAGTACCTCGGTGGCTGCGGAGCTGTTGCGGATAGTCAGATTGAGGGTTACGGTGCTGTCGCATCCAACGGCATTGGTGGTGCTGTAGGTTGCGCTATTGGTTGATGCGGTATAAACAGTGCCGTGCCATGTGTAACTGTCACAGACATCGTAGGTTTCTTGTGCAGTGCTGCTGTTGCGGATGGTGAGGTTGAGGGTTGTGATACTGTCGCAGCCTGCGGCATTGGTTGATGTCTGAGTGGCGGTATTGTTCGATGCGGTGTAGGTTGTGCCGTTCCAAGTGTAGCTGTCGCACACGTCAGCTGTCTCAATACCGCTGTTGCTGTAGTTGACGGTCAGGTTGAGTGTGATGATACTGTCACAACCTTGTATTGTGTAGAGGTTTTTCTGCGGTGTTGAGATTGACGATGTGTAGGTTGTGCCGTTCCATTCAGAGGAGTCGCATGCTACCACAACATCGGTCATGCTATATACGGGGTGCACCTGAAGGTTCATGGTGACTATAGAGTCGCAACCCAGCGTAGTGAGCAGCGAGTCGGTGTAGACACCGGCCACAGAGTAGTTGCTGTTGCCGAACTCAACATAGTCCCCCTGGCAGACGCTGCGCTGCAATGTGGTGGTCTTTGTGAAGTTCTGCTGTATCTCTTGCAGTTCGAAAGATTTCTCAAACGAGAGCCCCGAGATGTCGGTGGTGCGGATGCGTACATTATATACGTAACGACCGTTGCAACTGAAGACGCTGTTTGTGACAAGCTGTCCGCCGTTGATGGCGAAGAGGGCGTTGTCGTTCGAGCCGTCACCACTTACAAGCTCATAAGTGAAAGGCTGTGTGATGTCGTTGTCGAGCGAGGCGAGAAGTCCTACGGTGGTCCCAATGGCAGCATTCTCGTAGAAAGTGTTGGTCGAAATCAGAATGTCAGTTGGAGCATTGTTGTTGTTGATGGCTGTGTCGGCGCTGCTCTTCATGGTTTCGCGGTTGCCAACATTGTCGACTGCGAGCGACACAAAACGGTAGTTGATTCCGTCTTGCAGGGTGTAGGTCAGCGTGCTGTCGACAGGTGCTGACGAGTAGAGTATGTATTCGCCTTCATCCTGCGACACGTAGAGTTCGACATTGTTAACACCGCAGCCTCCGTTGTCATCGTTTGCAGTAAACGAGAATGTGCAAACTGTGGAGTCAAGAGCCGACACCGAGGCGTGAAGTGTAGAGGTGGGAGCCACAGCGTCGAAAGTATTTAGCCACTTGTTGGTGGGTATTGGCGGATTGTCGTCAAAGACGATGGTGGCGTCGACTACAGTAGTGTCGCCTGTATGTAGACCTGACTTGGGGGCGATAAGGAACGAGACATAGCCCTCACCTCTGCCAAGACTGTCGTTTACGGGAAGGAATCCCATCTGAGAGCTTGCGGGCTCAAAGCCTGTGGTGGGGTCTATGCTCTGGAAAATCCAGTAGAGCTGGTTATTCTGAATGTCAATGCCGGCGGTGACATCAACCCAAACCCCGAGGCTGTCTGATACGTCGAGTCGTCTGGAGTAGGATGTGCTGTTGGACGGTACGGTGAACACGAAACTGCCGAAACCGAAATCGGATAGACGGAAACTTGAGATGTTCTGGTTGGCGGGCACAGGGTAGGTTATCGACACTCGTGTGGCGGGGGCTGTGGCGAAATCAGGGTCGTTCTCGAAACCGATGGTGTAGTTCATCTTGTCCTTGGTGGAGACGAAACGGATGGAGTCATTGTACCCTGCGGGGCCGGTAATCTCGTTGGGGTCTTGCGAACATTCCAGTTTCTGCAGATAGACGCTCTTGTAGGCTGTTGCTGTCTCACCCAGCGAATCTGTCACCGTGCACGATACTAAGTAATAACCGTCGCCGGTGAGCTTTTTTGTCCGGTTCGGCCACGAGTAGCGATAGGGCGGTGTGCCGCCGTAGGCCGACGCAGTAAGAGTTACTGACGGTATTTCGCACGACTCGGCGTACGACGCTCCAAGGATGTCTATGTCCAAATCGCCACAGCCGCGCTCCTTGTATATACCTATATAAGCCTGGTATATTATTTTATCAGGGCAAGGCTTGGCGGTAACCTTGACGTGGTAGTTGCCCTTCTGTAGCCCTGTGATACGGGGCGACGTGGAGGTGTTGCCCCCAGGATAGGTCCAAAGGACATCGAAATACTGCGCCTGTCCTTCGGGGAAGAACACTTCGGCGATACCGTCGTTGCCTGGATCGCAAGACTCGGGCTGAACCTGCTCGGCGTAAATCTGGGCGAACGCCACTGTTGTCGACAGGGCAAGCGTCAAAGCAATGCTGACGAGGTATTTGAATAAGGTTTTCATATTATTGTGCATTTAATTTTTTCTTATAAGTGTTTGATGGATTTCAACCATTCAGCGGCTGCATGTAACGCTCTTTTACTCACAAATATCTCCTATGCCGTTGCGGTTGACGTCGGCTTGGTCGGGGTTGTATGTGTCGGGGCAGTTGTCCTGCTGGTTGGGCACACCGTCGCCGTCACGATCGGGGTCGCATACGTCGCCAATGCCGTCGCAGTCCTTGTCGGCCTGGTCGGGGTTGTATGTTTCCGGACAGTTGTCCTCGTTGTTTGCTATGCCGTCATGGTCGATGTCGTTCTCGCAGGCGTCACCCACACCGTCGCCGTCGCTGTCCTCCTGATTTGGATTGGCAACAAGCGGGCAGCAGTCGCAGGCGTCGCCAATGCCGTCACCATCACTGTCGTACTGAGACGGATTGAAGTGGATTGGGCAGTTGTCGTCAGTGTTTGGTCTGCCGTCACCGTCCATGTCTTCATCCTGGGCGTTGGGGATTCCGTCGCCGTCGATGTCGGGGTCGCACTCGTTGCCGATGCTGTCGTAGTCAATGTCAAACTGGCGGGGGTTGACAGCAAGCGGGCAGTTGTCACAGCTGTCGCCTATATGGTCGCCGTCGCTGTCTTCCTGCATTGGGTTGTAAGTGCTTGGGCAGTTGTCGCATTCGTCACCCACACCGTCAAAGTCACCGTCAATCTGTGTCGGGTTGAAGGTGATGGGGCAGTTGTCGCATACGTCGCCTCGACCGTCGTGGTCCATGTCCTGCTGGTTGGGGTTATAGGTACAGGGGCAGTTGTCTTCCATGTTGGGCACACCGTCCATGTCGTAGTCGTCACTGCCGACTACAGTCGTTGGTGAATAGAATTTCAGGAACATTCCTAAGTTGGCTGGCAAAGTGTTGACGCTGTCCACAGTCGAGACGAATTTCCATACGCCGTTCTCCTGCGCCATGTAATAACTGATATTCGATATTTTGTTGTTTCCGTTATATATGTCGGCGAAAACTACAGTATACTGGCCTTGTTGAACCGACATCAGGAAATCCATCTTTGTTACGAGAGCTATCGCCGCGGCGAAACGCTGCACCACACTGTCGTCGATTGCGAAGATGGCGTTGATGCTCGGAATGTCCTGAGTACGGTACAATGCCGAGACATTGGCTGTCGAGCCCGAAGTGTAGGCGTTCAGCATGCGGCAGAGCATAGCCGTGGGACTATTGTCATTGGTGGCAGTCTGGCTGCCTCCCGTGGTTGTAATCCATTGGTGACCTGTTGTCGGCGGCATGCCCACAACGCTGTAATACATCATCGAATCGCATACTCTGTGTTGGGCATCGTCAACAAACATCGTTATCGAATCCAACTTCAGGTTCAACGTGATGTCGTACGGCTGTGTCGAGTATTCGGGATACTGGTCTGTCTGGGCGATGAGTTTGCCGCCAGTCATAAGTACAAAAAGAACTAATGCAAAACTATATTTTTTCATGATTCTCTTTTTTCAAGGTTCAACATTGTTACAATACCCATTCGGCGAAAGTCCAACTGACCTGTGACGTATATAGTCCCATTGCAGTTACTTTGCCGACAACGGATGCTTTTAATGTTAGCGGATTCTTAATTATGTCCATTTTAGGAATCACGGTGGCTGTCAGACCAATAGAAGCTTCGCCCTCCACGGCGAGTTGGGCTGAGAGTACTGAAGGCGCCAAAAAACAAACACCTGCCGCGCCACCAACAGTACCTGTCAATGTCACAGGAAGCTGATATGAAGCGCAAGCGAGTTCCCGACTTAGCTCAACATTGTAAGGTCCAACAGATAGTTTGGCATTGGCATAAGCCTGTAGATAGAAACTTACTCCCGGAATGGCAGCTATCGGGAACGGAAAGGTAATGTTTACACCAAAATCAACCCATCCGCCGCTCCAAGAGAATGGAAGAACCCATCCCACTTTGTTGTTGCAGCATTTGTATTTGAACGAATTGAGGGTTATACCTCCTAAGTGCACATTCGGACCGTCTTTGCTGAATCCCGCACCTAATTTAGCCAATCCATCAGCCTTCTTTACCTTCTCAGTAATATCAGCATATTCTTTCAATGTGTTTTCAAATTTGTAGATATTAAGACAAAATTCATGAACATTGACTTCAACCGACACACTTACCTCCTGGTCGGGGTTGATGGCTGTCACGTTCTGATGTTTTGTGCTTGTGTTGCCGTTTACCGTCAGCGAGAAAGTCAGGTCGACATCCGCCTTGCCGTTGCCGCCCACGAACAAACCATTGTCTTGTATGGTTGTGGGTTGCACTGTTACCTGGTTTTCGTAGCCTACAGGGTCGGTGACAATCTCAAACTGGTCGGTGGTGACGGCGCCGCCAAGTTCATAGCATTCTTGAAGAGGCTTGACACTGACAATGGTAACACTGTCTTTTATACGGACAATCACGTCGTCTTCAGCTACGCCCATCTGGTCGTATCGCTTGCAGATGTATGTCTGGACGCTGTCTTCCGGAGTAGCCATCACAGTAGGCTGATTGGCGTCGCCCGCTATATTGGGTCCTGTCCATTGGTAGCAGGCGTTAGGGTCGGCGGAGACCACGCTGAGGGTGACAATCTGAGTCATTGACTGATTGCGGATGATGGTCTGGTCCGGACCTGCCCATTGCGCGAATACCGTCACTGTCGAAATGACGAGCATAAACACAATGCTTACGAGGAATTTAATCGGATTTTTCATATTAGGATTTTTATTATTTACGATTGAATTATTTGTCCTGATGCATAGTCACACTTCACTTCACTCTCTTTATCGAGAACGCCATAGTACCGGCTGTATAGCAGTAGATATTTACCGAGCCGGTAGCACCGGGACGCAGAATATGACGCATTCCGCCGTTGGCTTGCAACGGTATCTGAATCTTGGTCTTGTTTTCTGTCAGTCCTTCGTTGGTGAGCGAGATGTAGGAGCCTCCGATGCTCTCAATCTCAACAATTGGTGCCTCGATGTCGGTGGTGCCGATGTTGCCAAACTCAAGAAGCAGTACCACGGTGCGGTTGGGACGCGGCGCCGATGGCATGATGAGGTTGGTGGCGAGGTTCTCGGGAGTGCCTCCCACCACTTGCAGGGCGTTGTCAAGTACCGCCTCGCCCTCGCAGAAGTTGAGCACACCCACTTTGTAGAAGCCGGTGTCAACTCCCTTGAGATTGAAGGTGGAGTATGCCTTGTAGTAGCTGTCGTAGACAAGGGTGTCGCAGAAGATGACGATGTTGCTGTCTTTTTGTATCCACACCTTCATGTCGGGACGGAAGCGGGAGCCGGTGAGCTCAAGGGTCACATTGCCTGTGTTGCCGCCAACCGAAGGCTCCACGCTGCGCAGCTCGAAGGGCAGTATGTCGGCCTGCACGTTGACAGTCTGTGAGGTGGTGTTGGGTATGGAACCAACTACATTGATGCCGTAGTATCCTGTTTCGGTCGACGGAATGTAAATCTCTGGACTGTGGGTGAACTGACCGATGGTGGAGTAGTTGTAGTTGAGGTCACTGCCAATGGTGTTGTGCGACACATAAATCATATTGACAGCGCCGGATGTGGTGTTCTGAGCGTCGACATGGATGCGCACTGTCTCGTTGGTATTGTCGCCGACATTGAGCTTGTAGTCGTTCAGCAGGTTGTTCTCCAAAGTGTCGGTCAGCGGTGTGTTGAAGGCGAGATTGCGGACGGTGAGTGTGAACGGCAGTAACGAGACTGAGGTGTTGTTGGTGTCGTTTATCTCGTTGAAGGCGTTGCTGACGTCGGTCTTGACGATGATGTAGTAGTTGCCTTCCGGCAGTCCGGAGACACGGGTGGCCATCTGTTGTGTCAGCTCACCGCCAGGAGCGAGCATCACGTTGCTCTCAACAACATTGCTTAGCAGTCGGTCGTTGGCGTCGAAGATGTTGTCGGTCGATATGTAGGCCAACGAGCGCAGACCACTGCCGCTGAGAGTGTTCTCTCCGATGTTGCGCACTTTCCATTGTACATGTAGGTAACGTCCTGAAATCACGCTGTCGTCGGCGGCAATGTCGGTAACCACAAGATCTCCAGGTAAAGGCAGTGTTACCGTCGCCTGTGTCGCCACGGTATTGTTGGCGGTGTTCGTCTCGTAGAAGTTGTTGCCGCTATTGGCGCGTGTAATGAGGTACATGGTGCCATTCTGTGGCAACGGCACGCGGAAGGTGGCGGTGTCGGTGTACGAGGCGCCGGCTGCGAGACTGAGGTTGCGCTTGGTAATACTGCCCACCTCAACGTCGCTGCTTTCGTAACTGTTGTTGGCCGAGAGGAAGACTTTGTCGGTCCATGTGGCGTTGGTGATGGCGATATCACTGACGTTGGTCACAGTGTAGGCTATGCGAGCCGGCTGGCCGCTGACAACAGTTTCGTCAAGCAATGTCACATTGCTGACGGCAAGGTCGGCGGTGGGAACGCTGTTGACAGTGATGGGCAGGACAAACATATTGTTGTTGATGTTGATATCAGGATTGGAGAAGTTGGCGTCGGTCACAGCGATAAGGTATGTTGTGGCTGGCATGCCGAAGGGTATGGTGACATTAAACGTGACGCTGTAGTTTTCGCCGGCGGCAAGGTCGTTACGGTGATATACTGCGTTGAGACGTTGGTCTGTGGTCTGTAGCACGTTATCGGACGAGATGTACAACTCGTCAACCCACGAAGATGCAAGCGACGCCACCTGAGAGTTGTTGGTCACCGTAAGCGTGTAGTTCTGAGTTGTTCCCCAATCAACGGTGGTATTGCCGCTGAGGTTGGTGGCGGCCAGGTCGAGAGGATAGACGTTCAGCAAAACACGCTCGCTGCGTTTGGTATTGTTGCTCTCGCCAGTGTACTCATACACATCGTCATTGACATCGATGACGGCGTACATATAGTAATGGCCGCTCGACAGCGTCGGAGGAATGCGCAGCAACGCCGCCACATTGGCCGAATCGCCAACGGCGATAGTGAGTTGCTGCGGGTCGGAGCCGAGTTCCTTGGCACTGCTGTTCAGACTGGTCTGTTGCGAGATGTAGAATTTGGTTGAGAAACTCTGGTTAGTGAGTGCTCCTGTTCCATTGTTGGCGATGGTGTAGTCCATAATGAAGGTCTCGCCAATATTGTACGAATCGTTGGTCTGCATATTGGTGACCACAAGGTCGGCGTAGGGCGACAAATTGACGGTCATCGCATTGGTGTATGCGTGGTTCGATGCGTTGTTGGCGCCTTCGCAGATGTAGTTGTTTCCGTTGGCTACCTGATGCATGCGCAGAGTGCCGAAAACTCCGTTGGGCAGGGTCATCGTGAGCGACTCGTTGATGCTCTCGCCGGCGGCTATGCTTACGCGACGACGGTAAGTGGTGATGAGTGTCGAGTCGGCTAGTGTGGTTCCGGCGGCCCAGTAGAAGTAATCTGTTACAGTGTCGTCGATGGCTACTGAGCCATTATTGGCGAGATTCCACGATACGGTGGCGCCTCTGCCGGACCATAGGTCGCTGTCGGCGACGGTGAGGTTGGTGAGGGCCAAATCGGGAGACTGTAGGTTGACGGTGATGCCGTTGGAGATATTGTTGCTCTCGTTGCTCTCGAATATCATGGAGCGGTAGTCGGTTTCAGCCGTGATGGTGCCTGTTGTGCCCTCTGTACAGCCGAGCCGTACAACGGCGGACTTGACTATTGAGTCGCCAGCGGCGATTGTGACAGTCTGCGAGGCGGTGTATACAGGCTGGCCGTTGAAGAGTATTCGGTCGTGGAGCATACGGGAGTTGAGGTTGCCCTGACCGATATTCTTCACCGTCCAGGTGACAGTGACAGTTTCGGAAGTGTTGATGTCGGCAGGCACGCTTACAACAGCTGCTGTGAGGTCGGGTGTCGCGACAGTCATGGCACCTGTGCCCATAATGTTGTTATCTTCGTAGGTGTATTCAAACACATTGTCCTCAACGTCGGTCCTAAAGTATAGATAACGCGGTGCGTTGATGCTGTCGGGTACGTTGAATGTGAACGAAGCGACATAGCTATCGCTCATGGGTAAGGAGCGGTGCTGCTGACGCATGACGAGGCGGCGCGCGGTGGCTGTGTTGAATACACTGTCGGACGAGATATATACGGCGTCGTACCATGTTCCGTCGCTCACGGCGCGGGCTCCTACGTTGGAGACACGGTAATAGACCGTCACGCTTTCTTTGGCGGAGAGTACGGCGGGCAGGACTCCAATGCTGTCAACGGCGAGGTCTGGCGGAGCTGACATGACAACGTTGAGTGTCTGGCTCGAGCGCGACACGTTGTTTTCCTCATAGATGTTCTCGTATACGGCGTCGTCCACGTCGGCTTTAATATATATGTAATATGCACCGGAGAACTGTAACGGGAGCACCGCGGTAATAGAGTCGATATAATACTCGCCTATGTTTAGGTTGCCCTCGTGCTGGGCGGTGCCGAGCAGTGTGGCGTTGCCAAACGAGAAGACCTCTTCGGATGAGATGTAGACAGCGTCGTTCCATCGAGCCGTGGTAGTGGCGGCGTCACCTTGGTTGGTGGTCTGCCAACGTATCGCGATGGTGTCGCCTGAATTGGCGTTAAGCGGGTGGTTGATTGTTGTCACTATCAAGTCGGGAGTAGGAGGAGGCAGTATTGTCTTGACATCGTAGAAGAAATTGTCGGACTCATATGTTTCCTGAATCTGGCTGTGGATGAAGTTGCCAGGATAGCTGGTGGTCTGCGACTGCAGATAGGGATACGGAGTGCCTGTGGCGGATGGAGTGTAGGGTATGGGTAATATGGAGTCGTTGGTGGGTGTGTAGTCAATATTGTTTGCTGAGTACTGGTCGGCGAAAACGAAGAAGAAGAAATTGCCCTGATAGTCGCGGGGCAGCTGCACCTGCGTCTGGTTGGTGTAGCTCTCGCCCGGAGCCAACTGCTGCAGGTTGGGCACAGTGGCAAGAAGAACCTCGTCGACGTCGTAGAGGAATCCGCCGCCAACACCGCTATGACCTGAAAGCCAGATGTAGTCGTTCCAAGTCTGTCCTGGAGGTGTGGGACCGTTGCCGTTGTTAACTACGGTCCACTCTATTGTCACGCTCTGGTTGGCGACAGGTGTCGTCATTGTGAATCCGCTGACATTCAAGTTGGGCAGATACGGAACATTGATACTGAATGTGTCGCTGTTGCGGCTTATGCACTCGTTCCATGCTTTCACGTACCAGTGATAGCTGCTGCCGCGCATGTTGTCGTAGAGGGCGAGAGTGACATTGGCCACTCCTGCTTGGGTGAGACCTGTGCGGATAGGTGTCGCCGATGGCGTCTGACCGTCGGCCCAGAGGTAGAGGTCGTAGGAAGTTGCCTCGGGTATGGACGACCATCCGAAGTCGACAGAGCTGTTGTATACTGTTTCGCCATTTGCCGGAATCATGCTGGTGAAGGCCGACAGCGGAGCAAGTTGCGTGGTGTCGCATAGTGTTGTGAAGGTGGCGGGTATCGACCATGCGCTCATGCTGCCGTCAATGCAGAGAGCGCGCACATAAACCGAGTAGGTGCGGTTGAGGCTGAGGCCTGTAATATTTATGGTGTTGGTGGTGACGACAAAGTTGGTGTCGCTTGTGGTGCCTTGCTGGCGGTAGCGAACATTCCACGATGTCTCGCTGCCCTGTGGAGTCCAGGTGACTGTGGCGGTGCTGTTGGTGATGTTTGTCGCTGTTACCGCGATGACCGACGGACAGTTGTTGTTGGCGTCGCCCTCATAGCAGCCGAGGTCTATCTCGCCGTTCCAACGGTTGTTGCCAGCCAGGTCGGTGGCGGGCAGGAAGCGGGAGTCTACAGAGTCGCCCAGGTCAAGACAAGCTGAAGTGGGGTGCAATGTGTAGTCTCCGTTTTCGGGGTCATTGAAACGCACATAGAAGAGTGACGGGTCGACGCCGTCATTTGTGGCGGCGAGACTGATAAGGCTGTCGGCGTCCTCAATGGCGCTGTTGTGGACGCTGACGCTGTATCCATCGAGATTACTACTGTACAGACCGCTTTTGTTGCCCCATATAATGCAGTTGCGAATGAATCCGTATTCGCTGTATACACCGGCACCGTCATAATTGTTGCCGGAGTTGTTTTTGACAATGGTGGAGTTGATGATGTAGCCTCCGTAACTGTGGATACCGCCACAGTTGCCTGTTGAGGTGTTGCCGGCTACAAGACAGTTGCTGACAAGTGAATTGCTGTTTTCGACACCGCCATAGTAGGATGCGGTGTTGCCAATTACTTTGCAGTTGACAAGGGCAGTGGTATAGTTGGTCAGGTAGGAGCCGCTTATGTTCTTATTCCATGTGGAGCCGGCTAGGTAAACACCACCTGCTTGGTAAGCGTTGTTGGAGGTAATCACGCAGTTGACAAGTTTGGAATAATATCTTAGGTAGGCGCCTCCTCCGTTTTGATATGAACCTTGCGGGTAACCGTTGCGGATGGTGAAACCATTCCATTCTACCGAGTCGGCCCGGTTGAAATTGGAGGCTTGATAGAGCACTCGGCGCATATAGTCGCCGTCAAGTATGGTGGCGTTGGTCTCGAAATTGCGTAACGCTAGGTCGTAGTTGGGAGCCTCGTTGCCGGCGAAACCGCCATAAACGTTGACACCTGCCTTCATAGTGAAAGCGTTGTTCGACGAGGTGTCACCATAGTAGGTGCCGGCAGCTACCCATACTTTCTTGATACCAAAGGCCGATGCTATCTGCGTTGCCATGTTGAGATTGTCGGTGGCGTTATCCCACGAGGAGCCGTCGGCATTGCCTGTAGCGACGCTCTTGACGTATATTATTGAGTCGTATACGGGCAGAGGTGTGGAATGGTATTGCGATTCGAAGCATCCTAGGTCTATGGTGTCGTTCTGGACACGGTTGTTGCCGTCGAGGTCGGTGTTGATGTTGGAGAAACTGTTGTTGCCTCGGTTGGCGCATACCGAGCCTTGCGCCAAATGCCAGTTGCCGCCTCGGTAGGCGATACCGACACCAGTGGATGGAGCCACGAAATGTGGCGAGAAGATAGTTCCGCTGTTCTCAGTGGTCAGGGGCAGAGTGCCTGTGGTGTTGGATCCACCCTCTACGGCGCAGTTGTTTAAGTGGTCTCCTGACGATAGCTGGGATGAGTAGGCCCCGCTGTTGTTCCTGTTGCCCCAAACTATGGTGTTGTAGATATATGTATAGTTGTCATATATGCCCGAGTAGTCGTCTGTAGAGGCAGTGTAGTTGTTTACGACTGTGGAGGATCGTATATATGAGCTGTAAGCGTAAATGCCACCATACTGGTTGCTGGCCGAGTTGTTGGCCACGAGGCAGTTCTCGATGGTTCCGTTGTCTATATATATGCCGCCGCCATAATTTGCGGAGTCTCCTTCAATGCGGCAGTTGATAACGGAGCCTTCCGACGCATAGACGCCGCCTCCATAGTATGCGTAGCAGTCGGAGACAACGCTGTTGCGCAGGATGCCGTTCGCTCTCAGGTATACTCCACCACCATAATAGTTGTTGTTACTATAATTATATGGAGCGTAACCGTTGCGAATGGTGAAGCCGTCCCATGCCGCTGTGTCGCGATTGCTGAAGTCATTGTGCTGAACCAGAACGGTGCCGTTGTGCTGACCGTCGAGAATGGTGGCATGGAAATTGAAATCACGCAGGGCTATATTGTAGTTGGAAGACTCATTGCCTGCGAAACCACCATAGACATTGACACCTCTCTCGATAGTGAAGTTGCCAGTATATGTGCCTTGCGCCACCCATACGGAAGTGCGCTCATGGTATCTGTCACCAGCGGCCTGTGCTGTGGCCACGGCGTAGGCGAGATCGTTGGTGGCGTTGCTCCATGACGAGCCGTCAGCGAGTCCGGCAGCGGCTGTGGAAACGTAGAAAATGCTTTGATGCTTGGCGGGCGTGGTGAAGGTGACATAGTTCCACATCGACGTATCGCCGGCTGAGCAGATGGTGCGCATGCGCACTGTGTACTCTCTGTTCTGGATGAGACCGCTGATGGGTATCGTGGAACTTTGGGTGCCTAAGGTGATGTATTCGTCGGCGTCGCTGCGCTTGTATTGCAATTGTGAGCCGATTCCGGCACCCGACTGGCAGGTGACAACAGCTGATGAGTCGGTGACTGAGCTGACCACAAGCAGAGGCTTGGGGCAGACATTCTCGTCGCAGGCGGCGACGAACATCACATTGTTGCGGTATGTGTGTCTGGATAGATAGTAGTAGTTGGGCTCGTTGATGTTGAATGATTCGTAACCGCCTCCGTTCAATGTCAAATAGTCATTTACATTGTGTGAGAGGAAATAGCGATAGTAGTATTCCGCATCCTCGACGGAGTCAATGACGGTGAGAACAAGGTTGTCGGTTCCGTTGTATGTGAATGGCTGTAAGAAAGGAATCTCGTTGGCTCCATTATGGAATGTTATGGTGTCTTCGAAGACTTTTGTGAGTGCCGACCCCTCCACGAAATCGCTGGAGCTGGAGAAGTAACTCCGGTTGGTGTGTCCCAAATATATGGTCAGATGGCGTTGAGAGCCTCCATCACTATTGTAGTACAACTTCAAGGAACTGAATTTGGAGCTGTTGCCAAGCTCGCTGCTGAGGAACAGCTGTTGGCTGTAGTTGTACTGGAAGTATGCCATATAAGGCAAATCGCCGGTTGTATTGTAGTTGACACTGTCGCCAAAGAAAATGTCGTCGCCGCTTGAGGCGCACGTGGTCGCGAAATTCACAACGGTGGTATAGGGGCTGTGGGTGTTGTCGTCGCAGATGTTACGGGCTCGCACCATATATGAAGTTTGGGTTGTGAGACCTTCAATTATGTAACTCTCGGCAGTGATGCCGCTGACAACAGTCCAGTCGGTGGCGTCGGCCGCTTTGTATTCGAGTTCGGTGTATTGCGCCGAGGTTCCCATGTTCCACATCACTGCCGCAGCGGTGCCGGCGGTGGTGACGTTCAGCGATGTCGGACGGGAGCAGATGGCTTCGCCGTTGTTCTCATAGCAGCCCAAATCTATTGTGTTGTTGTAATAGCGGTTGTTGCCGCCGAGATCCAGAGTGCTGTGGATAATGACGCTGGTACCCGCGTCGATGCAGGGCGATCCGGTGAGGAGACGGTAGTCGCCGTCGTCAGCTCCGGCAAACATCGGGTCGGTAATGACGATATTGCCGTTGGTCGCGTCAGTGTTGTCTTGCACAGCGCAGTTTTGTATGGTAATGTCGGAGAACGACAACTGCTGGTTGGTGCCGCCGGTTGTAGAGTGGTTGCCCCACACAATACTGTTGGTAAGGCTGGTGGAGTAGCCTGTGATTGCGGTATAAGAATAGTTGCTTGCGGTGCGGTTGTCGACAATGTCGCAGTTCACAAACTGACAGTTGTTGGCATAGATTACACTGTTGTCATGCGTGGCGTTGTGCGCGAAGAGACTGTTCTCGATATATGTATTGTTGAAACGCGCGGCGCCATAGTATGAACCGCTGTCGTAGGTGATGGCGCAACGCAGCACGCTGTCGTTGCTGGCATAGAGTGCGCCGTAGTTGGAATAATAATCATAGAGGGGGTTGCATCCTGTTATGGTTGTGTTTTCAACACGTCCGGAGTTGTCGTAGATTCCGTTGCCGTATGTCCTGGCGCCGCAGTTGGATACCACACAGCCATAGATGCTTCCCTGTGACGAGTAGATGCCGCCTCCATAGTAGCCGAAACAGGAGTCGACGACGCAGTTGCGTAGAGTGCCGAAATGGCGGAGATAGACACCTCCACCGTAGTCGTCGGAATAGCCGTGACGGATTGTGAAACCGTCCCATGCGGCGCTGTCTTCATTATAGAATGAGCTGCTTTGGTTCAGTACTCTGCGCTCCATACGACCGTCGAGGATGGTGGTGTTGGCGGCATAATCACGTTGGGCTATGTCGTAGTTGGCGGGTTCGTTGCCGGCGAAACCACCATAGACATTGACTCCAGCCTGCATTGTGAAGGCGTTGTAGGCATCGTCGTCGGTATCTCCGTAATAGGTGCCTGCTGCCACTCGCACGTCTGGACGGTTGCCATAGTAGTTGCGGCAACTGGTGGCGGCGTTGACAGCAGCGTTGATGTCGGTGAAGGCGTTGGTCCACGAGGTGCCGTCGTTGGTGCCGGTGGCGTCGGCTTTGACATACACGTGCTCGTAATAGTACGGTGCGGTGTGGAAACGATAATAGGCGTAGCGGGAACTGTCGCTCGAGGAGCAGATGGCCCTCAATCGCACCATGTAATCCGCGTCGTAACGGAGTGTCGATGTCGGTATGCTGAACGATGTCGTTGATGTCCATTGGTCAGTGCCGTACAGACTGTATTCAAGCGTCCATGCGCTGCCGAGATTTGAGGCCGCTATAACGACAAGCGTGTCGCTGACATTCACCGAGTCAATATGCGGTGAGGGGCAAGGATTCATGTCGCATGAGGCGCCAATATGAATGTCGGGACAGAAAGATGTTGAGTAGGTGTTGTAGTAGAGCAAGTCATACATGTTGTTGCCGTACGAATACAGAGTGTTGCGGTTGGTATAGCTGCCGTAGAAGTCGCAGTATCCGTCGGTGTTGCCGGTACTGTCGTAAACCATTATGATGAGGTTCGACATGCCGTTGTAGGCAAAAGACTGGTCGAATTTTATGTTGTTCCATCCCTCGTTGATGGTGTAACTGCCGTGGAACACGTGCTCGAATTGCAGCGTGGTGTCTTGTGTCACAACATCCCACTGGAGCTCGTTAAGTTCTGTTTCCGCCAACGCAATGGTTAAGGTGCGGGTAGGTTGCGAAGTGTTGTAGGCGCGGAAGCCAATGGTGTCGATATCACGATAGGTATATCCAAGTTCCTCGCCCTTGACAAGTATGTACGATATAGATATAGGACTGCTGGAACGGAGTGGTACGGATGAACTCACGTTGTAATTGCCAGAGTTCCATAGCGTCACTGCGTCGATGGGATTGTTGCAGGCCGACTTGAAGGTGTATATGTCGGAGTATTCGCTTTCGGAAGATGTTGAGCAGATGGCCTTCACACGTGTTTCGTAGGCTGTGTTTTCTGTCAGACCGGTAAACTGGTATTGATGATCTGTGATGCCCGTCACCGTTGTCCATTCGGTGGCTCCAAGAATGCGCCATTGTAGTGTGAACGACTCCGCCACAGAGGAGCCCCATGTCACCGTGACGGCGGCGCTGGTGGCTTCGTTGACTGCGAATGCGGCGGGTATGACGCAGGTGAATGTGCCGTCGCTCTCATAGCATCCCATATCGGGAGCACTGCCATAGGTGCGGCTGTTTCCAGCAATGTCAGAGGTGGAGAATCCGCTGATGGCAGTGGCGGCGTCGATGCATGCCGACCCCATGTTGAGACGGAAGTCTCCGTTTTCAGGCATGAGGAATTTCGGATAGTTCACGCCGATCTCCGAACCGCTGTTCTCGTGCGAGAGGAGTATGTTGCCTGTGCCGGTGAAGTTTTCGTCTGACGCGGTGTAAAGTGCTACAATGTTTGCGTTGCTCGGCAGCGAGGAACTGTTGCTGTAATGGTTGTCCCATACGATGCAGTTGATAAGGGTGTCGTTGCCGGCCTGCCCCGAGGTGTAGAAACTTCTTTGACTATCACCGTGGTTGCCCACAATGTCACAGTGACGCAGTGTCACGTTGCCGTTTGAAAAAACGCCATAACCGGTGTTGTTATATATTAAGGTATTATCTATAATTACATTGAACGCTTGTATGCCGCCTCCGGATGTCATCGACACTATGCTGCATTTGTCTATGGCTACATGCTTCGTGTTGCCCGATGCGTCTACTCCAATATACGAACAGCCGCGTATCAGACAGTTGCGCAATAAGGTATTGTCTCCCAATCTTGCGCCGTAACGGGCGTTTTGAATTGTGAATCCATCCACTGTGCTTGTCTGGTTGTCGTTTAAATAACCGTATACCGCTTGTGTGTTGCCGTTGCCGTCAATGATGGTTGGATGTGCTTCGAAATTGCGGTTGTCAAGGTTGAAACCGACGCTTTCGTTGCCGGCGAAACCTCCATAAATATGCTGGCCGGGATACATGTGTACGGTGTTGTAGTATATACCCTCCGCCACCCATATGTCGGTGGAGAAACCGTACAACTCGTATTGTCTGGATGCAAGGTCCTGTGCGTCGTATATGTTGTTGAACGCCCTGCCCCATGAGGTGCCGTCGATCGAATCGGTGTAGGACGCGTCAGCCTTTACATAGACAATCGGTGTGCGACGGGGACCCGACATAAAGTTGTAGTAGCGCTCCGTCGAAGAGTCTCCGGCGCCGCAGATGCCGCGAATTGTTATGTCATAATAGTACGACGGCTGCAGACCTGTAATCCACAAACTTGTGTCGGTAGTGGTGATGGTCTGATAATTGTTGTAATAACCATACGTAACGAGATATTGGGCGGCGCCGGTCGATTTCCATATCAGCCGCGCGTTTGCGGAGTCGACTTCAGTTGCCATCAGATTTCTGACTCCAAGGCATGTGGGACATACAGTCCTTGTTGAGAAGAAATAAGGCGTACCATACCAGTTCTCGTAATTAATGGCTTCATATCCATAAGTGCTGTATATGTTTTGTCCGTCGGCGTCAGTTATGCTGATGTAGTAGTTGTATGCATTGTAACCGATATCCTCGGTCTGGATGTATCGGAACATCAGCGAGTCGCCTGCCACAGCAAGGTTGTGGCTGTACCATCTGGTATTGTTCCACCCTGATGGAAATCCGATGGTGTCCGACACTGTGCCATCGGGTTGGCAGACAAGTACTCTGCCGGCGTAAAAAGAGGTGCCGTTGTAATCATACAAATCAATTGTATAATAACAACTGTCGGCGCTGTTCTGGGCCCACCCTGATGCGGCAAACACAAGGAAAGCCAACAGGGTTAGGGAACGAAGGGTGTTTTTTCGTGCCATAATATATGTTTTTGATTTTTAATTTCTTTTCAGTGACTTGGGATGGATTCAGCGCATTTTTTTGCTCGTTTTTGGAAAGAAAACTATAAATGCCAAATCCCGTATCCGAAATGCAGTTTCCGGATTCCGTTGCTGTTTTGAAGTATATTTCCGGGAGGGGTAATTGTTTGTCTTATAGTTATTTATATTGGTTATTATTTTGTGATAACTATTGCAAATATAAGAAATTAAAATGATGTATGCAAAGATTATTATTATTTTAACATTTGGAAGTGTTTTAAACGTATGAATAATGAAATAAGGTGGAATTATAAAAGGAAGTTAAAGTGGACAATTGGGGCTGCAATACAATTGTCCATTTTAACTTCCTCTTTAACTTCTTTTTTAACTCCCCTTATTACTTCCTCTTTAACTTCCGAAATTTGAATAAATATCGTTCAGTGTGCGGACAGAGACTTCCTTGTTTTGGATTGTCTCGGTGGAACTTGAGGGTTTGAAGCGGATGGTCATGGTTTCGCCTTTTCTCAGGTCGAAGAAGTTGCGGTCGAAGTGACCGTTGACGAAAGGAGTTGGTTCGATATAGATGTCGTAAAGGTCGGAGAGTGCTTTGATGGTCACAGTCAGAACCCCGTTCCTAACGACGCTATTCATCGTGTATTCCGGTTTGTCATAGTGACGGTCTTTGGGGTAGACGGAATAATAACGCTCCCATTTTTTCAGGTCCACATTGTCGTCGTATAGAGCCTGGACTCTGTAATGCAGCGCTTTCCAGTTGCCATAGTAGTCTATGCTGCTCCACGACGCCACGGGCCAGCAGTCGTTGAGCTGCCAGTAGAGTGTCCCAGCGCAGCGTGGATCGGCGATGTGGCATAGTATGCCGTAGCCTGTGCCCCATGCCTGCAGCAGCTGGCTGACATAGGCGTAGTCCTCCAGATTCAGAGTGCGGCTGTCAAAGCCATAGTAACGCATCATCGCTTTGTCGATAATCTCGCGTCCGCGTCCGTGCTTCTGGTGGTTGCGCAGGGTGGGGGAGTCGATGTCGAGTTGGCCGGCGGGTGCGAACTGCTTGATGCTGCCGTATATGGGGTAGCTCTGGAAGCCATACTCGCTCATGAAGCGGCCTGTCTTCTCCTTGTACATTTCGAAGGGCTCCTCGCCCCACCACACGCCCCAGTAGTGGCTGTCGCCGTGGGTGGTGCATTCGGGGTGTCCCCAACCATAAAGCGGCGAGGTGGTGATATAGGGCCTATGCAGAGGGTCGCAATCGCGCACAGCCTTGGCAAGTATGCTGGTTGTGCTGGTGTTGCTGGATGCGCCGGTGTATCCGAAGATGCTGTCCATAGCTTTCTCCAGCCTTGCGCGCTGTTCGGGAGTCCAGCGGTAGACGCCCTGCCAGCCCCAGTCTTCCCAGCCGTTTTTCACCTCGTTGTTGCCGCACCAGAGCACCACGCAGGGGTGGCGCGCTATGCGGGTGATGTTCTGATGAGCCTCCTCGTCGATGCTCTCAAGCATCTCAGGGTTGTCGGGATAGAGCATGGTGCTGAAGTTAAAATCCATCCAGACCATAATTCCCAACGAGTCGCACAGGTCGAAGAAATAATCGTGCTCGTAGATGCCGCCGCCCCAGACACGAAGCATGTTGAAATTGGCTTCTTTGGCGGCGCAGAGCATCATGCGGTAGCGGGCAGCCAACTTGGGAGTCATAACAGGGAACGAGTGCGCTGGTATCCAGTTGGCGCCTTTGACGAAGAGAGGTTTGCCATCTTTGTAGAAAGCGAAGCTTTGTCCAATGCCGTCGGATTCCTGTCGGAGTTCCACTCTGGGAAAAGCGGTAGTATTAGTCGAGCTGGTCGTACCAGTCCCACTAGGTCTGTTGGTAGTGATATACACAGGCTTCCATATCCCGCAGGTCTGAAGTTTGGGACCCCAGTCCCAGCCCTGCTGGTAGGGCGCTATGCGTGTGAAAGCGCGCCGGTCGGGAAGGGTGATGCCATATTCGGCCTCGCGGACAGAGTCGTTCAAAGGCTCGAACATAATCATAATGGGTATCGAATCCTTGAAGACAAACTGCTTCATCATCTGTTTTACACCGGGCAAAGGAATCTCATAACGACAGAACATATTATCCATTGACCAAATATGTTGTGGCACTATGATTACGCCGTTTATGGTGTCTTCCGGGTAGGGGTTCCCGATCCAAAGGCTTGCGTTGCCGGCCAGTCCCTCGAACACCAGCCAGAGGGTGTCGCCGTCAGGCAGTTTGTCATAATGAAGATAGGTACGGTATATCCATAAGCTGTCACTTACCCAACGCACAGAGTCCTCGTTGGTGCCATAGTAGGGATCGGGGATAATCCCGTTTGCCATCAGGTCGGTGTGGATGAATCCAGGCACAGTGGCGGGATACCATTTGCCGTTGTACTCGAATTGCCAATCTTGTAGAGCTAGTTTATTGACAGTCTCTACATTGGCACAGGCTGTAAGCAGCATGGGAACGATAAGAAGAAAGAACCGTTTCATGTTTTCTAGTATTTCTAGTCTATTTAGTATTTCTAGTCTCTCTAGTTTCTCTAGTTTGTTTTAGTCGCCATTTTTCCAGAAGGCGAAAACCACAGCCAGCAGTATGAAGACAAAACTCACCAGGTGGTTCCAGCGGATAGGCTCGCTCTTGAAGACGGTGGCGACGATGACGGTGAATACAGTTAGCGAAATGCACTCGGCAAGAATTTTGAGCTGCATCAGTGAGAAAGGTCCTCCGTTGATCTGACTGCCTATGCGGTTGGCGGGAATCATGAAACTATATTCGAAGAAGGCCACACCCCACGAGGTGAGAATGATGAGTATAAGCGGCCAGCTGGTGTTGATTTTCATCTCGGTGAGCTTCAGGTTGCCGTACCAAGCGAAGGTCATGAATATATTGCTGATTATGAGAAAAATGATGGTTAGTAGTCCTTTAGGCATATCGTTTTGTTTTGTTATGATGTGCAAAATTACATCAAAATACTAAAATAACCAATACTCCCACCTCTTGGTGGGCTATTCTCCACAAATCCCCTTGCTTACAGAAATCAGGCGAAAAGGTGTACCTGATTCTAGATACCGTAGTTGACTCCGATGAAAAAGTTAGAGGCTTTGCGTGTTGTGTTGTTTGCAGTGCTGAGGTTGAGTAGACCGAGGTTGTAGCCGCCGTAAACGCCAAATTGTGCGAAGTTGAGGGCGACGCCTATTGTGCCACCAAGGTCGAAGCGTGAGATGTTGCTGCCTTCGTCATACCAGTCGTCTTCGCCATCGGTGCCGAGGTTAAGGGCTCCAAGCACACTGGCGTTGCCGCTCCAGGTGGTCTTGCCGGCAAGGGCGAAACTGACGGTGGGGCCTGCGAACAGAGTGACATGCATGTCTGTGCCCAGCTCTATGCTGTAGTTGATAAGCACGGGAATGTCGAGTATCAGCTGGCTGTACTCAGCGGTGGCCTGCATGTTGCCGAGGATGCCGAGGTTGAGGTTGCGCTCTTTTTTAGCGAAACTGTAGCGGGCGTTTAATCCTACTGAGACGTCGAGCATGCCGCTGATAGGCAGATTTTGGTTGATGCCGACAGAGAATCCATTGAGTGCGATCGAGTCGACAGTGTTACCTGTTGTCTTGATGGTTTGTGGTGCATAACCAAGGGTGAGGAAGGTTTGTGCGCTTGCTGTTCCGGTGGCGAGCATTGCGATTGCCACAGCGATAATAGTTAATATTTTTTTCATTTTGGTAAAGTTTAAAATGTTTAAATGTTTATAAGTTAAGGTTGTAGAGGTTTTTCATCACACTTACCAGCATTGAGAATGCTTCGTTGCATGTACGGTCGATGGTTCGCAGGCGGTCGTCGCCAAATTTTTTGAGGCGTGTCTCCGTGCCGTTGGGTCCAGCCACCGCGATCCATACCGTTCCGACAGGTTTGTCGGGTGTGCCGCCTGTAGGGCCAGCGATGCCGGAGGTAGCGATGGCGTAGTCGGCATTGAGACGCTTTCGGGCGCCTTCGGCCATCTGTCGCACAGTCTCCTCGCTCACGGCGCCGTGGTTCTCCAGAGTGCTGTGTTGTACGCCCAGGGCGCATTCCTTCACTTCGTTGCTGTAGGCTACGATGCCGCCCTTGAAATATTTGGAAGCTCCGCTCAAGGCTGTAAGTCTCGAGGCTATGGAACCGCCCGTACAACTCTCGGCGGTGGCGAGGGTGTGGCCGTTGGTGGTCAGGAGCGAGTGTACCAGTTCGGGCAGCGTCTCGCAGTCCTCACCCACAATGTATTTTCCCGCTATAGGGTAGAGGCTTTCCACTGCGTGGTCTATCTGCGCTTGGAGCATGTTGCGGTCGTCGCCGCGTGCGGTAAGGCGCAGTTTGACCATCCCCGCCTGCGGCAGGTAGGCGAGGCGGATGGTTTTGGGCAGAGCCAGTTCCCACTGCTCGACGAGGTCGCTGAGAAAACTCTCGCCGATGCCTTGAACCAGGATGTTCTTGTTGATGATGTGGCCAGTGGCGAAGTGTTGTTGCAGCCGCGCGACAACCTCCGTCCTCATAAGGTTCTCCATCTCGAAGGGTACACCGGGCATGGAAACCACTACTTTGTCGCCGTGTTTGAACCACATGCATGGGGCGGTGCCGAGCACGTTGTTGATGACGGTGCAACATTTAGGAACCCATGCTTGCTGCCGGTTGAGAGGGGTGAGCTCGTAGCCGCGGGCGTCAAAAATGCGCTTCACGTTCTCCAGAGCCATTTCGTTTTCAATCAGTTCGCTGCTGAAATAATCGCAGAGCACCTTTTTTGTGATGTCGTCTTTTGTGGGTCCAAGTCCGCCGGTCATCAGAACGGCGTCGCTCGATGCGGTTAGCCGCTCGAGGGTGGAGGCAATGGCGTCGCGGTCGTCGGCAATCACAGACACCTCTTTTACATCCATTCCTGCCTCTGTGAGCATCTTGGCCATTGATGAGGCGTTGGTGTTAACCACCTGGCCGATAAGCAGCTCGTCGCCAATATTAATTATACTAACTTTCATAGAATGAGTATATTTGCTGCTATGTGGCAGCTTTTTTACATTATGCAAAAATACAAAAGTTATGCCGAATGACAATTTTTTTTGTCTCAATCTTGAAAATCTTCGTATTTTTGCAAATTATTTAGCTTCATTGACATGATGACCGACATACCCAATTTAGACGAACTGATTAGTATGGCTTTGCGCGAGGATATCGGCGACGGAGACCACTCCACATTGTCTTGCATTCCCGCAAATGCCACAGGCACAGCCAAGATGGTTGCTAAACAAGACGGTATTCTATGTGGACAGGAGGTGGGACGCCGTGTGTTCCAAATGGTTGACCACTCTCTAAAGGTGGAACTACTCAAACAGGATGGCGACGCGATTCGCAAGGGTGACATCGTTATGCTGGTGAGCGGTCCTTCAGGCAGTATCCTTACGGCCGAGCGCACCGCGCTCAACTTCATGCAACGGCTCAGCGGCATCGCCACTGAGACGCACCGCATGGTCTCGATGCTCGAAGGCCTTAACACCCGTCTGCTCGACACACGCAAGACCACGCCCAACATGCGACTGCTCGAAAAATACGCTGTCGCTTGCGGCGGCGGCACCAACCACCGCATCGGCCTATACGATATGATCATGCTCAAGGACAACCACGTTGATTTCGCGGGGGGTATTGAGGCGGCCATCGACAGAACCCGTCAGTATCTTGTAGAGAAACATAAGGACCTTAAGATCGAGATTGAGGTGCGCAACCTCGACGAGCTCGACCGTGTGCTGGCGCACGGCGGTGTCGACCGCATCATGCTCGACAATTTCGACATACCTACTCTTCGCGAGGCTGTTGTCCGCATCGCCGGCCGCTACGAGACAGAAGCCAGCGGCGGCATCACAGACCAGACGTTGCGCCCCTACGCTGAGACAGGTGTCGACTTTATATCGGTTGGCGCTTTGACTCACCATATCAAGAGCTTGGACCTCAGTCTGCTCAAAAAATGACACGGCTTTACCATCGAAGTTCCATTCTGATTCTTTATGGCGAAGGTTAAGTTGATATACAAACTGAAGAACAGCAATGTAGGTGTGTGGTGTTGTCGGCGCTACGATGACGCTATGCGCTTCTGGGGCCTTCGAGTCGTGCCGTTCGCCAACAAGCTGGTGCTCCCCGGCTGTGCGGGAGTCCCCTTTGTCCAAATACTCAAGAACTTCTCAAACCGCGATTTGTGGCAGAGCGCCAAAGCCCTTGCTTTCTCGTTCCTTATGGCTCTGCCTCCACTTCTCATTTTCTTCTTCACCCTCATTCCCTACCTCCCCATCGAAGGAGTTCAGAATGAACTGCTCGAGCAACTTGCGGCAATCCTGCCGGGCGGCATCTACGACCGAATAGCGCCTACAATTAACGACGTTATGGGCCACAAGCACAGCAGCTTGCTTTCCATCGGTTTTATTGGTTCCATCATCTTGGCAGCCAATGGTATACATGGACTCCTGCAGTCGTTCAACTCGGTCAGCCACAGCATCGAGTGGCGTTCGTTCATGCATCGCTATCTGCTTTGTCTGCTGCTCGTCATCGTCCTTTATGTGCTTGTCGTCTCCATTCTTTCGCTGCTCATCGGCTACAAATTCATCATTCAGTTTATGATAAGCCGCAACTTCATGGCCGAAACCAAGCTGACTCTTTTCGCTTTCAGCCTTGGAAGGTGGCTTCTGTTGGTAGCTATTACGCTGATAACGTTGAGCCTTATCTACTATCTGGCTCCTGTCAAAAAGCAGCGCATCAATTTCCTCTCCATAGGCTCGGTCCTCTCCACGCTACTCATCTTTGGACTTTCGTGGGCGTTCCAGATTTATATCAGCAACTTCAATAACTACAATATTCTCTATGGTTCAATCGGTACTCTGCTGGTGCTGATGCTTTGGGTCTATGCCAACTGTATAGTTATCTTGGCGGGCTATGCGGTCAACATAGCCATTGCCGACAGCCGTGAGGAGGGTTACAAGCCCTCTCGCCAACAGCGCAAGCAGCACCAGCGTATGTTGCATGACCAGCGCCCCCGCTACACTCTCAGCACCGAAAATCCGTCGTGCCGTCAGCCACGAGGCTCCAACATCTACCACAGTCCCTCCGGAGTCGGAAAGATAAAATTCCAAAACTTTAGAAATCAACTTTAAATATAACTTTAACCTTAACTTTAACTATAACCTTAACTTTAACCTCAGAATGACTTTATCTCTCACCAATTCACACTACCACACTACCACACTACCACACTACCACATAAACACATTTGACCATTCACCATATCAACTTATCAACAAACACGTGAAATATAACGGGGCGGCCACGCACAAGGCCCCTCTACGCGAGCCTCAGGCTCTTGTACCACTTAAACTTTTAAACTTTTAAACTTTTAAACCTTTAAACTTTTAAACCTTTACTCTATCATATAAATGATTATCCAGAAATCTAATGGCAGGAGCATTCCTGCGGAACAACCCTCAGGCGTGGAGTTTAAGATGATCGCCAAAACCATGTTCTGACTCGAGGAAATCCTGGCCGACGAACTTCGTGCATGCGGAGCCAAAGAGATTGAACCCATCAACCGCGCCGTCTCCTTC
>JAEEGL012703765.1_pt1 | contig 32015 bp, 25 predicted proteins | sample 9134231 | NCBI WGS metagenome assembly JAEEGL01 (sample SAMN16246548, study PRJNA631951) | gut metagenome | biome: gut microbiome; feature: rumen; material: fiber-attached | host: Bos | place: Iran: Karaj | collected 2018-10 | reverse complement strand
ACAGCTGCTTCCGGCGCTGTTTACGTTATTGATAATAAAGAAGTATTTAGTGAGAAAGGTTGATATTTATGCTTACAAGAGTGATATCTGCAATCGTTATGTTTGCGATTCTTGGTGTATGCGTTTTTCTTTCACCTATTTCTAGGATTCTTTTGCTTTGTTTTTGTGCTTTTTGCGCACTCCTTGAGATGGTAAATGCAATGCGCAGGCTTAGGATCCATATCGAATCAGTGCCTTTATTCATTTATATCGTTATTCATTCGTTATTATGTCTTCTTCAGGCTCAGACTTGGACATACGTATGCGCATATGGAGCTGCTTTACTGGCTATCCTTTGCATCTGCATTGTAAAAAACCGTGCTAAGGATGCTCTGGGTTCTTTGTTTGTTCTTAATTATCCGATTCTTCTTTTCGCTCTAGTTATGTGGGTTTTGATGCAGGATAACTGGAAGATTACTTCTGCAACCGCTTGTTTTGCAACATGGCTTTGCGATGCTTTTGCATTGTTTGGAGGAAAACTGTTTGGTAGACATAAACTAGCGCCTCATGTAAGTCCTAATAAAACAATCGAAGGATCAGTCTGCGGAGCTGTCTTTTCTCTTCTTGGAGGATTGGCAGCGTGGTACCTGCTGAAGAATTCTTTTGAGATTTCTTTGCTTTCTGCTCTTCTGACTGCTCTTCTTGCTTCTTCAATGGGTCAATTTGGTGATTTGGCTGCTTCTTTGTTCAAAAGAGCTGCCGGTCTGAAAGATTATAGCAAGTTGATTCCTGGCCATGGGGGAATGCTTGACAGAGCCGATAGTTTATTATTTTCGATACCAACTGCCTGGTTCTGTTTCAAGGTTCTTGGCCTTCTTTATTGAGGGAGTGTGATTAGTATGTCTTATAGAAAAATGATGCTTATAGTCAACCCTGCCGCTGGAAGGAGAGCATCAGAAAAAGCTTTGGCAAAGGTATGCAGAGTATTTCTCGAACATGATTGGCAAGTTACAACTTTTGTTACCGGCAAAAGGGGAGAAGCAATTGATTATGCCAGAAAATATGCTGGAGATTATGATCGTATCAGCTGTATGGGCGGAGACGGTACCCTTAATGAAACTATAAACGGTCTAATGGCATCAGAAGTTAAGGTCCCGTTGTCTTTCATACCTTGCGGTAGCACAAATGATTTTGCCACTACTCATGGGATATCTGCTTCTCCAGAAAAATCTGCTTTACAGGCAGTCCTAGGTCAGGAGACTTTGGTTGACATCTGTAAATTGAATGAACGCTATTTTGCTTTTCACTCAGCCTTTGGTTATTTTGCAAATGTAGTGAATTCAACGCCACAGGATATAAAGAACCTCTTCGGATATCTTGCATATATCATGGACGGGGCTATGGATATAACGAAATTAAGGCCGGTTCATTGCAGATTTGTGGTTGGAGACATTGTTCATGAAGGTGACTATCTTTATGGAGGCTGTCTCAGCACGATTTCCCTCGGAGGTAATTTACTGAGCCTTGATGAAGAACAGGTAAAATTGGATGATGGTAAGTTTGAGGCATTACTGATCAAAGCTCCGAGCGATTTGATTGAGTTCGGGGAGTTAGTAAGTGATCTGACAAATAATGTATTGAATGGAGCGCATACAGAATTCTTTGAATTCCAGAACGCATTTTGTGAATTCAATGAAGATCCCAGTTGGTGTGTTGACGGGGAACCTTATCATGGACCATTGAACACTTCTCTTGAAGTTATGCGAAAAAAACTGGTTATAGTGAAATAAAAAAGTGAGGCTTTTTGCCTCACTTTTTCATTAGAAACTCAGTTTAATCCAGTTGTTTTCACAAGACAGGTTTTCAAAACCCAGTAGGATTAGAATCTCATCATAATCGCCTTTAGCCAGTTCCTGAATACTGCCTAGATAATACCTGGGATCTATACATGTTATACTCGCATAATTCTGAGATAAAAAGGGGATCATGGAATCAGCATATGAATCCTTGATTATCAGAAGTGAACTGCGTTTGTTCCTTCCGTCGCCGCTTTCTACAACGCTTTCTGCATGATTCCCATGCAGAAACATAGCATACTTGTCTCTTGTGGTTAGTTTAGTGAAATCATATATGCTTGGATAAGACTTGCCATCGAAAGAAATAGTCGCATCAAATGGGAAATAGGATATGATGTCAGGAATGGCTCCCAACTTTTTGCATTTTGAATAACTTGTGCCCCAAAAATTACCCACCGTCTTCGCTACATCGAAAAATGCATTGAACGGAATAAGACCGGCAGTTTCACAGTATTCAAGATATGCAAGATAGGCACCATAAGTTGTCCAGTGGTGATCTGTTCGGTAAAACACATATTCATGCTGTGCTTCTTCCAGTTTGTCCCAAACATTGATGAACTGACTTTTAGAAGTAAGTAGGGGGAGATATTTGTTCAGTTCCTCTTTTTCATTTACCGCAGGCATTCCGGATGGTACGTAATCCGTCAGGACTGTATAGGCTGAAGGAACGACAATGACTCGAACTGGCACTTCTGTAGCACCTGAAAAATCTACGATGGATTTCAGGTTGTCCCAATAGGTCGCCTCATCAAACGACTGGAATTTCGGAAACAGATATCCGTTTTTGCCATATACGATACCATTATTCTCAGTTTTCAACAGAAGTGTTTCAATAAAGGATTTGATGCTGATCCATACGGACCGTTCTGGGAACTGGTCGGATAAATAATTGGCATATTTAGTCTCAAAAGACCCGTCAATAACAGACTTTACTGATGGTGTTGGCAATTTAGCCAGATACTTGTTCTCCAGAGTGCTGTATTCGTTTTTGGGAAGAAGAATAGAGAACAGCATCAGAATAAATAGAAAAAGGAATAAGATGCTGAATGTTGGTATGCGTTTTATCATTTTCATTATTCAGATCCCTCCTAAAACTGAGCGTAGAGAAACGGCTGATATGTTGCATCAGTCAGATAGGCAATTGAAAGGAATAAAAGAATTATAGAAACAATAATACGAAATACCGGCTTCTTGCTATATTCAGCGATCCTCTTGCATGTTGATTCAAAAGAGAGTGCAAAACAGATGAGCAACAGAACCGCGTAATTTCTAAGTAAATACATAGCTCCGATTCCGGACCTGAAACAGAATAGAGCGTTCAGCAAACTGATTAGTTCCTTATGGTCAGAAACTGAAAATATAGCCCAGCCGATAAGGGTAACAAAACATAGATATATATGTGATATTATCCTGCTTTTATCGAGTAGTTTACCGTATATGTTTTTTTCCAGCATTAAAAGAATGAAATAATACAATCCCCACAGAATAAAATTCCACGCAGCTCCGTGCCATAGGCCTGTTAATAGCCATACTACCAGCGTGTTAAAAATCATTCTCGATTTGCTGCATCTGGACCCGCCCAGGGGGAAGTAGACATATTGCTTGAACCAGCTCCCCAGTGATATATGCCATCTTCTCCAGAATTCAGTGGCGCTTTTGCTGCTGTAAGGATAATTAAAGTTCTCAGGAAGACGAAATCCGAATAATAAACCGAGTCCGATAGCCATATCCGAGTATCCGGAAAAATCAAAATACAACTGGAAAGAGTAAGCAATAACACCAAGCCAGGCAAGAGGAGTAGAAACACGGTTTAGACCAAGAGTCAAGACTTCATTCCATAGTTTTGCAATTTCATCAGCAAGAAGGACTTTCTTTGCCAATCCACAAATGAATCTGTAAGCGCCAGGCTCTATCTGATCAAATCTGACGACACGTTCCTTTATCTGCTTTTCTATATCCTTGTACCTGACAATTGGTCCCATCAGGAGTTTGGGGAAGAAACTGATGAAAAGGAGATAGTCAACAGGTTTTTTGCAGAAATCAGAATCATTTTTATATACGTCTATTAGGTATCCCGAGATAGTAAAAGAAAAGAAACTGATGCCGATCGGAGCTGATATATTAGGGATGCTGATACCCGTACCGAACCTTTCAAGTACTGAAGAATTCAGAATTCCTACGAAGAAAGACAAGTATTTATAAAATGTCAAACACCCGAAAATAATTACGAGAGAAGTAATCAGAATTGGTTTCCGTAGAGCCTTAACCCTATATATCATTAGTGCACCAAAATAACCTATCATCGAAATGATAAGAAATACAGGAAGAGATGAGGAATCGCCCCAAGTATAGAAGATAAGACTGAAAATAACTAGAAGAGCATTTCTTCCTTTATTGGGAAATAAATAGTAAAGAAGTAGAGAGAAGGGAAGAAACCGAATCAAAAAAATAAAACTGCTGAATGACATCATTTCTCCTTATTCATTGACATTTAGATTATTATACACAAAAAAGAAGAGCAGGAATAAAATCCTGCTCTTCTTCGAGTTTTTTAGCCTCTGGATACCAGAACTGTTCCGTTATAAGTGCCGGCTTTCATCGTTGCTTCCAAAGAAGTAAGCAATTTGATAATCGCATTTGAAGTCGAAGTGGCACCAGCTACGATAAGAACACCGGAACTATCACCTGAACCAATGTACTGATTAATTAGATCCTGATAGTATTTTGCGGGATAGGTTCCAGCTATGGTTTCCATGCTTTCGCGATATGCATCAGATTCACTTTTCAGAGAACCATCTGCCTCGCTGACGGCGTCCATAGTTACTTCCGTAACAAGCCCGTCTTTAAAGGTGATTTCAACGAAATCCTTGTAGCCTGAATCGTCAAAAGAGTCATATTCTGCACGATATATACCATCAGACACTTGAATATTTGAATCACAAGATGTCAGAGAAAACAATGCAGCAAGAACGATCAGGACAGAAATGAATTTTTTCATTTGATCTCCTTTGTTGCGTGATGCTCGATTATTATACTAATTGATGTAACGATTGTCAATTTTGTGAATAATATATGAACGCTAAGCACTTCTATTATCTATATCCACAAAGTTATTACAGAAATATTTCATATGAGTAACCATTTTACCGGGATCTCAGTGTTGGTAAGATTTTTTAACGCAGCACAAAAAAAGAATTTTTTATAAAAGGGTTGAATTTCATGGAAAAGATTGTAGAATAGATTTAGCACTCAGGAATATAGAGTGCCAATTGAACGCAATATTATAAAAGGAGCATAGATATTATGGAATTGAAACCTTTGTTTGACCGTGTAGTTCTTAGAATGACTGAGGCTGAGACTGTTACAAAGAGCGGTATTGTTCTTACGGAATCTGCTGCTGAAAAGCCTCAAGTTGCTGAAGTTATCGCTGTCGGTCCTGGCGGTGTCATTGACGGAAATGAAGTTAAGATGATGGTCAAGGTCGGTGATAAGGTCATTATCGGCAAATATGCAGGCACCGAGGTTAAACTCGGCGAGGATAAGTGCGTAATCGTACGGCAGAACGATATTCTCGCTAAGGTTCTTTAATTATATTTTTGAAAAGAGGTAATACAATTATGGCTAAAGATCTGAGATATGGTGAAGAAGCACGTAAAAGTTTATTGGCAGGCATTGATAAATTAGCCAATACTGTCAGTATCACGTTAGGCCCGAAGGGAAGAAACGTGGTGCTGGATAAAAAATACGGCTCACCGCTTATCACAAATGATGGTGTGACGATCGCTAAAGAGATCGAATTGGAAGACCGTTTTGAAAACATGGGAGCTCAGCTTATTAAAGAAGCTTCTACAAAGACAAACGATGCTGCTGGTGATGGTACTACCACAGCAACATTGTTTGCCCAGGAGATCGTGCGTGAAGGCATGAAAAATGTTTCTGCCGGCGCAAATCCGATGGTTCTGAAGAAGGGCATTCAAACCGCTGTTGATGCTGCCGTAAACAGTATCAGAAAATCTTCAAAACAGGTTAGCGGATCAAAAGATATTGCCCGTGTCGCTACAATTTCTGCTGGTGATGAACATATCGGCGAATTGATTGCAGATGCAATGGAAAAAGTATCTGCTGATGGTGTAATTACAATTGAAGAGAGCAAAACTGCTGAAACCTATTCTGAAGTAGTCGAAGGAATGCAGTTCAATAACGGCTATATTAGCCCTTATCTAGTAACGGATACAGATAAGATGGAAGCTGTTCTTGATGATGCCATGATCCTGATTACTGACAAGAAAATCAGTTCTATTCAGGAGATTCTGCCTTTGCTTGAGCAGATCGTTCAGAATGGCCGCAAACTTATGATCATTGCTGAGGATGTTGAAGGCGATGCCTTAGCTAATATTATTGTCAACCGTCTGCGTGGTACATTCGTCTGCTGTGCTGCAAAAGCTCCTGGATATGGTGATCGCCGAAAGGAAATGCTGCGTGATATCGCGATTCTTACCGGTGGTAAAGTCATCAGCGAAGAATTGGGACTGACTTTGAAAGATACTCAGCTCTCTGATCTTGGTCGCGCGGATAAAGTCCAGGTCAAGAAAGACAATACGATCATCATGGGCGGACATGGAAATCCTGCTGAAATTGCTGCTCGTGTTGCTCAGATTCGTACACAGATTGAAGAGACAACTTCTGATTTCGACCGTGAAAAACTTCAGGAACGTCTTGCGAAACTGGCAGGCGGTGTCGCTGTCATTCGCGTAGGCGCTGCAACAGAAGTTGAAATGAAAGAAAAGAAACTGCGCCTTGAAGATGCGCTTTCAGCAACCAAGGCTGCAGTAGAGGAAGGTATTGTAGCTGGTGGCGGAGTGGTATTTCTTAATGCCGTTCCCGCTGTTGAAAAAGTCGTTGATAAACTAGCTGGTGATGAACAGACGGGTGCCCGGATTATTCTGAAAGCACTTGAATCTCCGCTTCGTCAGATTTGTGAAAATGCCGGACTTGAGGGCTCTGTTGTAATTGATGCTATCCGCCGTAAGGGAAAGAACGGTTTTGGCATGAATATCACAACGGGCGAATATGGCGATATGGTAAAGATGGGCATTGTAGACCCTGCAAAGGTTTCCAGAAGTGCTCTTCAGAATGCTGCTTCAGTTGCTGCAATGGTACTTACGACTGAGGCTCTTGTCGCTGACATTCCCGAACCGGAACCTGCACAGCCAGCTGGTGGCATGGGCGGAATGTATTAATGTCCAACATATGAAGAGATAACTCCGTTATCTTAATTAAAGAGCAGTCAGTTTGAATACTGACTGCTCTTTTTTATTTCACTTCGATGACTCCGTCGAAATTAGGTGCTAACCTTTTCCGATTAATCAATGATGATGAATCTCCGGTTTCTGCACATTGGTACAAAGACGTAATTAACTCGACACAAACTTGAACTTGTTCGTGAAGAAGAAGGTAAAGATTTTTATCGCTTTCTTCACAATTGTCATATGGCTTAACGTTGATTATTTGGCCACGGTATTTATCATATTTTCCTGCAAGTTTTAATATTTTGTACAATATGCTTCTCTTTAACGCATTAGGACAGTGAAAGACTTTTCTGTAGAAACGAAAACCCTTAAGCGCAGCATAAGTGGTGTCGGGAGATAATGCCTGAGTGAATCGCGCTATGATTTCTGCGTAAGTTCTTGTTGGCAGGAAGCGTTCAATAAGATCTGTTCTATGAGGATCTAATCCAAGAGATTCCAGCAGGTAGCGGTCAAATTCTCCTTCGATATCAGGATGTATGACTCCTGTTTCCTTTTCATATTGATTGACAAACGCATGGCAGCAGGAATCAAGAACGTAATGACACATTACTCCTGATAAATACGCAAGGGACGCCTTATAGTCTGTCGTGACGGATTTTAGAGTATTTAAAGAGATTTTCCAATAGTCATGACCTGTCTGCCTATGAAGAAGGCTTCCCTGAATAGGAACATCGTTCATTTTATACGGCTTATAAAAGAACAAGAAGTCAGGTCCTTGTAACCCGATATTATATAAATCGATGTATGGAACGATATGTAGTTTGTATTCATTTGACATTGCCTTGAATACAAGATCTCCAAAATACTGATGAGCGAACGCGTCCGGCATCCCGACTTTCTTCCTTAAGTTTTTCTTCATCATATCATATTATGAAGAACTAAATAAAAGGAGAAAACTAAACAAAGATAGGAAAGTGATTGGTTAACTTTTATTGGCAGAAGGATTTCTGTATAATTAACTAAATTGTGTAAATCATTTTCGCGCAATACATTTACAAAAGAGGAGGATTATCAGTAAAGATGATACGTCTTTGTGTGTTGGGGGAATATCTGATAGATTTTACGCCGCAGGGATTATCTGAACGGGGGCTTCCGCTTTATGCCCAGAATCCTGGCGGAGCTCCTGCTAATGTAGCTTGTGCTGCCGCAAAACTTGGAACGAATTCTTCGGTTATTACCAAGATTTCCTATGATCCTTTAGGCTGTTTCCTATATGACTATCTGGAAAGACAGAAAGTCGTGGATATGCGGGGGATTATTCGGAGCAATGATCCTACTGGCTTGGCATTTGTTGTCCTAAAAGAAGACGGGGACAGGGATTTCGTATTTTATAGAGACAATTGCGCCGACTCTATGTTATCTGCGGATGATATAGATCTGTCATTGTTGGATGAATGCAGTATATTCCATTTCAGTTCTGTCTCTCTCGTCAGCAGTGTTTCGTCTGAGGCAACACGGTTTGCGGCTAGATATGCAAAAGAACACGGGAAAATCGTTTCTTTTGATATCAATTACAGATCAATGCTCTGGGATTCAGAAGAGCATGCAATCAAGGAAGTGGAACAGTTGCTTGCGTTCGCAGATATAGTTAAAGTTTCTGAAGAAGAAGCTGTCCTTTTTGGCGGAAGTCTTGAACATGCTGCGGAAAAGTTTCATGGTCTTGGTGCCAAAATCGTATTGATCACTTTGGGCTCTCAGGGCTCAATCTATGACAACGGAATGGTAAAGGGTTTAGTTCCGTCTTTCCCGATTAAAGCCGTCGATGCAACTGGTGCAGGAGATAACTTTATGGGAGCTTTTCTGGCATGGCTTGACCATAGCGGAAAAGAATTGGACGAACTGACCCGCAAGGATTTGGTTGAAGCTCTGCGTTACTCTAATGCTGCTGGTGCAATATGCGCCTCCAGATTCGGCGCAATCGATGGCCAGGCATCCCAAGATGATATAGAATCGTTTCTGAAGGGAAATCAATGATATGGAACCGTTTGAAACCGTTCTGAACCGGATTAAGTACCCCGGTAGAGGGATTATGATCGGAGTAACTCCGGATAAAAGGAGTGCTGAGATTGTTTATTTCCTTTCAGGAAGAAGCCAGAATAGCCGGAATCGCATTCTGGTCTCAGATGAAGACGTCATACACACTGAGCCGTTTGACCCCGAAAAAATGGAAGACCCTTCCCTGATTATCTATGACCCGATTCGTACTTATGGCGACTATACTATTGTTTCAAATGGAGATCAGACTTCTACTATCTATTCCGGATTACGAGAAGGCAGGTCATTTGAACAAAGTTTATCTTTGCGTTCTTTTGAGCCTGACGCTCCCATTTATACCCCTAGGATTTCCGCACTGCTCAATACATTGAGTGGCAATGTGAAATTGAAAATGTCTTCTATCCATGTTATAGCTGGAAACCCGTTCTTTTCTGCCCATGATATATATGATTATCCTGAGATCCCTCCCGGATGTGGCTATTTTCTTCGTACCTATATAGATGATGGTTCCCCTTTGCAGGCTTACACAGACCCGCCTGTAAAAGTAAGTGTATCTTCCTCGGACCTGTATCTTAGCTCAGATATTTTCTGGGAATCATTGAATAAAGAGAACAGGATATCACTTTTTATAAGAATGATCGATCTCCAGTCCGGTACGAAAAAAGATAGAATCATCAACCGCTATCCGGAACTGTAAGAGTACTGATTATTACTCTATATGCAAAAGGTTTTTCCCGGATCTAGTCTCTTTTGACCTATTTCTTTCATAACTGAATACAATTCATAATAACGGAAGATGAAGTTTGCAGAAATACTGCTTTTGAACGAATCTGTGCTGATTTACTGAACAAGCTCATCTTCAGATGGGCTTTAAGTTTTTTAGTGACTGATACCATTCCTGCAATGAAAAACTTGAGTGTAAAATCGGAATGCACGATATAGGGAGAATGATTTTATGGTACGTATGATAGCTGTTGATCTCGACGGTACTTTGATGAACAGCAGGGGAGAAATGCCACTTGACTTTCAGGATTGGGTATTAAATCATCCTGATGTTATTACCGTAATTGCAAGCGGAAGACAATACTTCACATTGCAGGATGACTTTTCCAAAATACAGGATGTGGCAGTATTTCTGTCCGAAAACGGTGCGATGATCGGGAAAGGAAATGAGTTGATTCATACAGATGTCATTCCCGATTACAAGATGGTTGCTCTTACCGACAAAATGCTCCAGGTCTCAGACGTACGCCTGATTATCTGCGGGTTAAAATCTGCGTATTTGATTGGAAATAAAGAAGGAAAAATGGCTGACGCAGCTGTTGCATTCCACAGATTAATTGAGATAGATTCAATAGACGATATTATCGGAAAAGACAAGTTAATTAAAATGGCAATATTTTGCCCGCTGGAAAATGCTTTTGAATTATTTGATAAAATACAGCCTTTGCCGGCTGGATTGGTACCGACAATCAGTGGAAAGCAATGGATTGATGTTATGAGTAATAGAGTAAATAAGGGAATCGGTTTAAGCATATTAATGGATCGTTTTAATATCAGCAGCGAAGAATGTATGGCGTTTGGCGACCTTCTAAATGACGTGGAGATGCTGCAAACCGCAGGTATCAGTTTTGCAATGGGGAATGCCAGTCCTGAAGCAAAAGCAGCAGCACGGTTTCAAACTGATACTAACGACAGAGATGGTGTTATGAAGATACTGAGAAATATTGAAATGTATTGAAAAACACTTTATTCAACTTTCCAGTGAAATGTTTTAAATCATTAGATGCGAAAGAACTGTAGATGAAAAGAAGAAATAATCATAAAACCTCGCCTAAAGACCTGATTTCAGCCAACCGGCTTCGGCAGAATTATGGTTTAACTGATAAAATGATCGCACGATTTTTCCCTGAACCGGACTATATAGGCGATCTGGGCGGTAAAAAGAAAAACAGACAAAGATCTTACTGGAATTTGCAGACAGTAGAAAAAACATTGGATAATCCGTCACTTCAGTCTGCAATCGCTAAACGTCAGGAGCAGCTTAGACGTTCTGCTGAAGAGAAAAATAAACTTGGTGTTTATCTAAGTGCATTTTCTCTCGAAAACTACATCAATGCCGGCAAAATTAATAAAAGGCATTTCTATTTACATATCGGTCCAACTAACAGTGGAAAAACATATGATGCTATTCAGAGGATGACTGAGTGCGGAAGCGGAACATATCTTGGGCCGCTCAGATTGCTTGCACTGGAGATGTATGAAAAGCTGAACGGAAAAGGCTGCCCCTGCAATCTGCTTACCGGAGAAGAAGCTGAGATCGTTGACGGAGCGACCTTTGTGGCATCTACCATAGAGTTGTGCAATTTCCATAAGCATTATGATATTGCGGTAATAGATGAGGCTCAGCTCATCGCAGACGCATACAGAGGCTCAAACTGGACTAAGGCGATCTGTCTGGTTCAGGCGGATGAGGTCCATATCTGTCTAGCGCCTGAGGCGGAGATGATAATTATTGAACTTCTCGATCAGCTGGAACAGTCATATGAGATTGTGCGTCATGAACGCCTTGCTCCATTGAAATACGGTGGATTCTGTACAGGTATTAATGAAGTAGAAAAAGGAGACTGCATTATCGCGTTTTCCAGAAAAAATGTATTAAGTATTGCTGCAAATCTGGAACGTATGGGAATGAAGGCGAGCGTAATTTATGGTGCACTTCCGCCGCATTCCAGAAGGAATGAGGTAAAGAAGTTTACAGACGGTGAGACTTCAGTAGTTGTCGCAACAGACGCAATCGGTATGGGCGTATCTTTGCCTATCAGACGTATTATTTTTTCAACTATTACGAAATTTGACGGCAAAGCCAGACGAATGCTGACCTTCAGCGAGATCAAGCAAATAGCTGGAAGAGCTGGCAGATACGGACTATATGAAGAAGGCTATGTTTTGACTATGGATGAGCCTTCGTATGTAAAAAAAGCGCTAAGCAGTACTTGTTCACGAATCAGATCGATATTTATTGCTTTCCCTGAAGAAGCATTTTCAACCGAGTTCGATCTTGCAGAAATGCTGGAGACCTGGAGAAAACTGCCATCCAATCGTTTATTCAAACGGGAAAATATGGAAGAAGCTGAATATCTTTTAAGCATGTTGCCAACAGATAAAACGAGAAAAGATAAACATTTAACTTATAATCTGATTACATGCCCTTTGGATGTAAAAAATGATGAGCTCGTACGTTATTGGAATATTTGCGCAAATGCAATACTCAATGGTCACGATATTCCTGAACCCTGGTTTGAATGCATAGATCTGGAGGGGTGTGAACTGCAGTACAGGGCGTATGATATTTACCATCAGTTACTTCGCCGATTGGATAAAGAGGATGATTCACTGGAGCAGAAATTCAAGATTTGTGCCAGAATAGCTGAACTGATGAAAGAAAAAGGCAAATATCTCCGACGATGCAGAGTTTGCAATACACTTCTTCCAATCGATTCTCCCTATGCAATTTGCAATAAATGTTATACAAAAAACCTGATTTACGATTTCGACTATAGGTCTTACGACTTTTATGAGTAAAAAATTGGTATATGTTTCATGAAAGCCTTATTTGCTGTTCTCTTTATATTATCTTTTCTAATCGACTTTCTGTTCCTCATTCTGGGAAAACACACATTGATCGGTATAATCCTGTCAGTATTGTTTTTTGCAGGATTTTTACACTTTCATAATCAATTTCTTCTTAACCGCAATACGTTGATCCGTTTAGCAGGATGGTTAGGATTATATGTTATTTTGTTTGCGGTTTGTTTCATTTCCCGTCCGCCGATTCGTGCTGTTCCTGCAGTCTCAGTGAAAAATCCTAAATCTACTCCTGTCATCTGCGTTTCTCAGGGCGAACTTACTGGTGTTTTCAATGAAAGTGAAACCGTTGAAGTGTATGCTGGGATTCCTTACGCGATGCCGCCGATAGGCGAGTTGCGTTGGAAAGAACCACAGGAACCGGCTCCTTGGGAAGGTGTCAGGGCTTGTGATAGATTTGCCCCGATGTCGATGCAAAAAAGAACGAATACGGTTCTCAGTTCTTTGACGGATCTATTTGTCTATCATAAATTCCGTATACAATTATCCGGGAATTATCTGGAACCCATGAGCGAAGATTCGCTATATCTGAATATATGGAAGCCTGCTGGTGATATTTCAGATACACCTGTTCTCTTTTTCATACATGGCGGATCTCTGACAGGAGGGCAAACATCCTTTGATGCATATAACGGTGAGAATCTTGCTTCCAGAGGCATCATCGTTGTTAACTGTGCATACAGACTCAACATCTTCGGTTACTATGCCAATTCTGACTTGGCTTTAGAATCGGCAAATGGGACAACTGGTAACTACGGCCTTCTTGATCAGATTCAGGCTTTGAAATGGGTTCACGACAATATTGAAGCATTTGGTGGTGATCCCGATAATATTACGATTGCAGGGGAATCAGCTGGTGCATCTAGTGTGAATGCGATCTGTGTTTCTCCATTAGCAAAAGGCTTGTTCAGGAGAGCAATCGCCGAGAGCAGTGGAATTACTCCAAAAGTGCCGTATCACACGTTCCGTTCACTCGATCGTGCTTTGGATATAGGCAATAAGATCATGGAGGAATTCAATGCGGCAGATGTCGAGGATCTGCGTGCGCTTCCTGCTGAACAGCTGTTGCATACACAATACCCCAATAATGCTATGACCGTTGATGGATATGCTATCACAGAGCAACCCTATCTGACTTATCTGAAGAATCAGAACAATGAAGAGGCTTTGTTAAACGGCTTCAATAAACATGAAGCTGATCTGTTTAATCTGTTCTATGAAGTTTCTGCTGAAGATTATGAAGATTCATTAGTCTCTGTTCTGGGTGATGGTGCCGCTCAAGCTGTACAGATCTTTCCTGCAGAAGAGGTTGATCCTGCATATCGACTAATTGTTGAAAAAGGCGGAACCGCTAAAGGAGCGTTCAATAAAATCTATTCTGCGGCATGGTTTTCCTATAGTCATTATGACTGGTCAAGATATTTATCGGATGAGAACAGGCCAGTATATTTGTATTATTTCTCGGAGGATAATCGGGGAATAGGGAGTAATCATTCAGGGGAGATGCCCTATTTCTTCGGTAATCTTAATAAACATCCATCTTTATACGGTCAGCACGATAAAGAACTATCTGATCTCATGTCGGATTATTGGTTAAATTTTATCCGTTTCGGCAATCCCAATAATGATTATCTGCCGGAATGGGAAATCTTTGAGCCTGATCTTTATAATGTTATGGAGTTTGGAATTGACAGTGGCATGACAAAGGATCCTTATTACAGACTTTATCATCTGATAGATTCATATCAGACCAAGATTAGTGATAAAACAACTTTCTCATCGTAAAGAATAGTTCTGTTATTCTGGATTATTGTTGATGTATACTGTATAAAAGATTATTTATTTCCTATGGAGGAGAAATCATGTTTTGTACGAACTGCGGACATCCGTTGGCAGACGATGTAAATTTCTGTCCCGAATGCGGTACACCTGTTTATCGCTCGGAAACGGTGAAAAATGTGGAATCTGATATTACGTCCGATATTACAGTTCCATCAATGGCTCCCGACTATTCTGAGCCTTCTGTTGTAAGCGATGAAACCGGTGGCGAAGTTGATCCGACTTCGGTTGTTGAACCAGTTCCGGTTCTTCTTGATGATATGATGGAAGGCGCTGTTCAAGTTTCTGAAGAGACTGCACAGGATCTTCATGAAGCGGTATCCGAGATTCTTACTGATAGTCTGGAGTCACAGGAAGTTCCGGTCAATCCGTTTGAGGAGGCGAGTGCTTCTTTTGTAAGTGCGGTTGAAAATACCATTCCTGACTATGTTCAGCCGGAACTTCAGTTACCAGTGATGAATGATGAACAATCGTCTTCTCCTTTTGTGGTTGCTGACTATCAGGCTCCCGATCAGAATCCTTTAGATATCCCTGTTTATGCTGAACCCGTAAGAACTCCTGATTCTGCTCCGGCAGGTTCACCTTCTGAGCCGGCAGTTGCGATTCCTGTTGCCCAGCCTGCAGCTGAGAATCAGTATAATTATTTCCCGAGCGAGCCCCAGCCTTCGTATGTTCAGCAGAACGCTCAGGTTACACCTCCCGTCTACGCTCAGCCAGCTCCTACTCCGCTTGCTGTTCCTGTAGGACAGAATCCTCCTGTTAATGTAAAGAAATCAGGTGGAAAGGGGAAGTGGATCATTCTTTTATTGATTCTGGCTCTGATTGGAGCTGTCGTTGGTTATTTGATTCATCAGAATTCTCCTACCGTCAAGTTTAATAAAGCAATGGAAGCTGCTGAAACTGCATACAATGACGGCGACTATATTGTTGCATATAACGATTATCGCGATGCTTTGTCATATATGCCCGATAATCCAGATGCTCAGCAGGGATTCTATTATGCAGCAGACGAATTAGCTTATGCAGCTTATGAAGAAGATGATTACGATTCCGCTATTTCCTATTATGAAGCAGTTAAGCGTGAGGCGCCGCTATATTCTTCTGAGGCTGATGATTATATCAAGTTGCTATATTCTGATTGGATCCTGAATACTGCCAGCGACGGAGATTACGAATCAGCACAGTCTATTCTTTCTACAGCTGAAAGCAACGGCTATGATATGAGTGAAGAGCGTGATGAATTAGACAATATGATTGCCAATGCTGCAATAATTGATCATGGTCGTGAATTAGTCCAGACATTGACTGACTATCTCGATGACGGAGATTATGACGCTGTATTTGCTTTCATGGATTCAGATGTTTATGATTTCATGAACACAGAACTATATGAATCTGATGTGACTCTTCCTGTTATCTACGATATCACCAACGGCGATTACGATCGTTGCGGCTTTTTCCTGGATGGCGGATATATGACCTTCTACTATGGAGAGATGGACGGAGCTGCAAGAAATGGTGTCGGTGAAACTGTATGTCTGATCAGAAACGGAACTGGGTCATATAGAAATTATATGCATCACGGTACATGGACTAATGATCTTCCGAATGGTGAATTCGTAATATACAGATATACCAATCGCGGATATGACGAAGAAGAAGTCATTATCACTGTTGATGTTACCGACGGACTTTTTAATGGTTCCATCGAGTATGACTATACGGATGACGATGTGTATCATGGCACTTTCTCTAACGGTTCACCCGTCGTAATCGATGAGGTTGACCCGAATGGGGATGAGTGTTATGTAATAGCCTACAATGACTCAAAGGATGCATGGATCTACAGATCTACGATCGACCCAAACAGAAAAGAAGGACTGCTTGGATTTGGCGAATGATTCGGGATTAATTCATATCAGAATTCATCCTTGAAAAAAGCTCCCGTTATTTTTTGATAACGGGAGTTATTCTTTAAGAATAACTGGGAATTATGGCACGATCATAATTCCCAGTAATGATTGAATCTAAATTATTAGATGTAAAAGAAGAAAATTACAGATTAATCGCAGTATCCAAAGCGATTTCCATCATGCTCTTAAAAGCGGTCTGACGCTCTTCCGGCGTTGTTTCAGCACCGGGCTTATCGGAAATAGTAAGCAAACAAGCAGCGTTCTTTCCAAGAAATTTAGCATTTGCGAAAAGTCCAAAGCTTTCCATTTCTACAGCGACCATATCATATTTAGGAGCCTCCTGAACCTCAGGATCTGAGTAAAAACAATCGCTGCTGTGTACGATACCACGGAAGATCTTCTTTCCCTGGGCTTTAGCTGTATCAGCAAGTTTATCAGTAAGTTCTTTGGAAGGATACATCAGATCGCCGTCATATCCAAATGCTACTTTTGCGAAAGAAGAGGCACTGTAAGCGGAATCTGCAAGGACTACATCAAATAATTCCATTTCCGGCAGAAGACCGCCACAGGAACCGATGCGGATGATATTCTCAACACCATAAAATTTAAAAAGTTCAAAAGAGTAGATTCCGACTGAAGGTATACCCATTCCATGTCCCATGACAGATACTTCTACGCCTTTGTATTTGCCTGTATAACCCAACATCCCTCGGACATGATTGAATTCTTTTGCATCTTCCAGAAAATTCTCTGCAATGAATTTTGCGCGTAAAGGATCCCCAGGCATGATAACTGTTTTTGCGATATCCCCAAGTTTTGCACTGTTATGAGGAGTTCCATTGAATTCCGCCATTTAATTTACCTCACATATACATTATTCACAATTATAGGTAATACTTAGATTTACCTTAGATTAAGCGTATTCTATTTGTGCTTTGATTTCAATTCGCAAATCATCACAAATTTATTACTGAATATGGACGAAATCGACAAAGCATTAAATGAATTAACTTTATTGTTCCAGCATGATATACTTAAAAAACTCACAAATAACAATACTACGTTCACTTTATTTTCAAAATGAGGTGCATCATGAAATATGTATTTATTTTGAACCCACTCGCCGGTGTCGGTGCAAACGAGACAAGGCTCCGCAAAGCAATCGATTCACTGGACGAAGTTGACGACTGCGAATTATATGTGACTAAGCACCCCCAAGATGCTACTTCCTATGTAAAGAAGTGGTGTGAAAAACATCCCGGCGAAATAGTCCGGTTCATTGCCTGTGGCGGCGATGGAACGATCAATGAAGTATTTAACGGTGCTGTCGGACATGAGAATGTTAGTGTTTCATGCTATCCCTGCGGCAGCGGGAACGATTTCGTCAAGGTATTTGGCGGCGCGGAAAAATTTCTGGATGTTTCTGCTTTAATCCATGCTCCTGAAAAGAAAATTGATCTGTTGAGAATAGGAAACCGGTACAGTGTCAACGTAGTCAATTTCGGCTTTGACACCACTGTTGCAATTCAGGTCCAGAAAGACAGAGCAAAGAATGGTCATGGAAATAAGAATTCATACACTAAAGGTATACTTGTTGCCATTGTCAACAGCATGCGGAATCAGTTCCTTGTGAAGGCTGATGGGGAAGTCTTAAATCCCGAGGGCGAAGGAATGTTCTGTACGATAGCCAACGGGCAATACGTTGGCGGTTCTTTTAAATGTGCGCCTCGTGCGGTTGTCGATGATGGTCTGATTGAAGTATGTATTTTTAAAACGGTTTCCCGTCTTCGTATACCGTTCCTGATCGGTGCCTATATCAAGGGTGAACATTTGGACAAAGAAAGCATGAAAGACATAATCATATACCGAAGAGCAAAGGAAGTTGAAGTCGATGCCCCTGACGGGTTTGCTTATTCTCTGGATGGTGAGATCATTTTTCAGAATCATTTCAAGGTCGAGATTGATGAGCGGGCATTGAGTCTTGCTGTTCCTGATTAATTCAGTGTTATTTGCAGTACCGCATTCCGTAAACGGAATGCGGTACTTTTATGGTAGTATAGAAAAAAAGGAGATAAAAACAACTATGTCTAAAAAGATCAAAATTGAAGATATTGTAAAATACAGAATCCCTGGCAGCCTTTGTTATTCTCCGGATGGTAAATTGCTGGCGTTTCAGGTCACTTCAGCGGATAAGGAACAAAAAGAATACAGAACATCAGTATTCATTTCCCGGGATGGGGAAGCGGCAAAGCAGGTAACCTGGGATCTGGACTCATCTGTAGTCGGATGGAAAGATGAAACTCATCTGATAATAAATCGCAAAAGTCAGGATGATCAATTTCTTACCTCCCTGTATTTGCTTGATGTAAATGGCGGAGAAGCTTCCCCTTGGATTCAGTTGCAATTCCGTATGATTGAAATAAAAAAGATCAACGATAACAGGTTCGTTCTTAGCGGACTCATTGACGCAAACAATCCCAATCTGTATAAGGCTGGAAAAGCGGAAATACTAAATTATCAGAAGAAAAAGAAAGATGAAGCTGATTATCAGGTAGTTGATGAAGCTCCTTTCTGGATGAACGGTTCAGGTTTTACCAACAAACTGAGAACTGCGCTTTTCCTTGTGGATATTGTGGATGGAGAATCCAAACTCAGAAGACTGACTGCTCCATTTTTTAGGACTGTTTCATTTTGTGTTGATGGAAATGATATCTATTATTCAGGACACTCTTTCAGACGTAAAGATGTTCGTGTGGATAAAGTGTTTTGCTATCATACAGAAACAGGGTTAACAGAAAATGTCTACAGTAAGAAAGACCACGGTATCAGCGGACTATTTACCATTGATCATCAATTATATGCTCTCGCAACGGATTATATGAAATATGGGTTGAACCAAACAAGAAGTATCGTCCGTGTTGATTACAATTCATTGGATGAGGTGTTTATTCCTGAGGTTTCTCTATCCAACCGGGTAATATCGGATACTGTTCACGGAGCAGGGAAGCAGAATGCTGTTATTGGCAGCAGTTATCTTACACTCGCGACGATAGAAGATCATAATGCTATTTTTGAATTTGATAATTCGTTCAACTGTAAAAAAATATGGGAAGAAAGCGGCATGGCAGATTCAATGGCAGTTTGTACGGATAAAATAGCAATCTGTTATCAGGATTGGCAGAATCTGTGCGAAATCTACGAGATGAATCGGGAGGGAAGCGGAATGAGAAAAATCAGTTTCCTTAACGACGACTTCATTAGTGATCGATATGTTGCACGGCCGTATCCTGTCGATTATGTCAGCGAAGACAATAAACTAAGGGGATGGGTCTTACTACCGTATGAATATGATCCTGAAAAGAAGTATCCTGCGGTTCTGGATATCCATGGCGGGCCTCGCGCAACCTATGGAGAAACATTTTTCCATGAGATGCAGGTTTGGGCAGCAGACGGATATATTGTTATGTTTACTAATATCCGCGGTAGTGACGGCAGGGGAGACGCCTTTGCGGATATCCGCGGAAAATACGGTGATGTCGATTATCATAATCTTATGGATTTTACAGATGCTGTTCTCTATGAATATCCTTCAGTTGACACGGATCGCATATGCGTTACTGGTGGCAGTTATGGCGGTTTTATGACAAACTGGATTATTGGTCATACTAACAGATTCTGCTGTGCAGCCAGTCAGAGAAGCATTTCGAACTGGATCTCTAAAACATTTATCTCTGATATCGGTTTATATTTTAATCCTGATCAGAACGGTGCGGATGGTCCTTTCGATTTTGAAACTCTTTGGAATCACTCACCTTTAAAATATGCAAAGGGTGCCAAAACGCCAACGCTGTTTATTCACAGCGATGAGGACTATCGCTGTCCGCTTCCTGAGGGCATCCAGATGATGGAAGCACTCGCAGTTCAGAACATTGAAACCAGACTTGTTATATTCAGAAAAGAGAACCATGAGTTGTCAAGAAGCGGAAAACCAAATCATAGAATCCGCAGACTAACTGAAATAACGGATTGGTTTAATAAACATACGAAATAATGTCTTCGAAGAATTGATTACTTGGTGCATTACTGAATGAGAACATCTTTTTCATAACAATTTGGATTACCGATTGTTTATTAGTATATATATTTTATAGGATTTGAGGTTAATTGTGTAAAACGGACAAAATGATGACAAGAAGATGTCAAATCTTCATGTTGGATTGACTTTCATATCGGCTGGCATTACCATCTACTAAGAAGGGTTTTTATCCTCATTATTTTCATGAAAGGAAACTGATTATGAAAAAGCTTTTCTCTCTGCTTCTCGTTCTCGTGCTTGCCTTTTCGTTGGTAGCATGCGGCGGTAGCAATCCTGAACCGGCTCCGGCACCCGCTCCTTCTGATGGTGGCAGTGATACACCTGCTCCTACAGAGGATCCGCTGCGTGTTTGCCTGGTAGTTGCAGCCCTTGGCGACAACTCCTTCTCTGACTCCTGTGATACAGGTCTGAAAGAGGCTCAGCGTGACTTCGGCATCGTTTATGATTGTCAGCAGGTCGGTGATGACGGCCTCGTCAATGGTATCCGTGAAGCTGCTCAGAATGGTTATGACATCGTTGTTGCCGGTTATGACTCCGACAGACGTGCTCTTCTTGATGCTGAATCCATGGACTATCCGGACACTATTTTCTTCCTCTATGATAACGGCGACACAGAGTATGTGCCGAATGAAAACGTTCTTGCTGTTATCTTCAAGGCGAATGAGTCCGACTTCGTGACTGGTGCTATTGCTGCTAAGCAGTCCACATCCAAGGTCACTGGCTGGATCGGTGGTCAGGAATACACCTCCCTTTACGACTTCCTCGTAGGTTGGGTTGAGGGTGTTAAGTATGCTGACGAAACCGCTTCCACCGCTTATACCTGGGTTGCTGGTTCCTCCCCCTGGAGTGACCCTGCAAGAGCCAAGGAACTGACAAAGACTCTGTATAACAACTACAAAGCTGACATTATGCACGGTGTTGCTGGTCAGTCTGGCGATGGTGTTATCGAGGCAGTTCTTGAGCTTCGTGAGGCTGGTGATGATACTGTTTGGGATATCGGTGTTGACTCCGACCAGTATGCAGTATTCATGGCCAATGATAAGGAAGACAAAGCAGAGGTTATTCTGACCTCCTCCCTGAAGAAAGTTGCACAGCCTGTTTATGACCTTGTCAAGACAATCATTAACGGCGGCACTCCTGTCCTCGGCAACCAGACATATGGTATTGCTGAAGGCGCTTCCGGATGCGCGGACAATGAATACTTCCGCAAGGTAGCAAATGCTGATGCGCAGGCTATTGCTGATCAGATCACCGCTGACGTTCTTGCAGGAAAACTCACTGTTTCTTCTGCATATGGTATGTCCCTTGAAGATCTGGAGACCCTGTTTAAGGCTGCTACTCTGAACTATGTGGCACCGAACCTCTAATCGATTCTCTTAATCGAAACTCATGGACCGCAGAGTAATCTGCGGTCCATTTCTTTCTGATTTCCAATAAAGATATGTTTGAGTCTTATTTATGAGTGATTGACAGTAATCATAAAATTACTTTGTGACATTTGTCATTTGCATCATTATATGGATTTAACTAAAATATAAATATAGGCAAAAAATATATACGACATTGATGAGGTAATTAGAATGGCAGAATTCAATGGTACTCCCCACAATACCGCAAAAGTCGGTGAAATTGCAAAAACAGTTATCATGCCTGGCGATCCTTTGAGAGCCAAATATATCGCTGAGAACTTCCTTGAAGACGCTAAAGAATTCAATCACGTCCGTGGTATGCTCGGCTATACAGGCAAATACAAAGGCGTTGAAGTTTCAGTCATGGGGCATGGAATGGGAATTCCTTCTATCGGAATCTACTCATATGAACTTTATAAGTTCTATGGTGTAGAAAACATTATTCGTGTCGGTTCATGCGGCGGGTTGCTTCCTGAGATGGACCTGTACGATGTTATCCTCGAAACTGCAGCTTTTTCTGATTCCACATATGCAAAGGTTGCTTTCGGTTATGAAGAGGATCTTATGTATCCGGATCCTGAATTAACTGAGAAACTTGCTGCAACTGCTGAAAGTCTCGGAAAGCATATCTATAAAGGCATCGGCAGCAGTGGTGATGCATTTTATGGTGATCCAGAAGTACGTGCTTCCAGACCCAGAAAGTATGATATCATTGCCGGCGAAATGGAAGGTTTTGGCTTATTTGCTAACGCTCGTTATCTTGGCAAAAAAGCAGCATGTATTCTAACCGTATCGGATAAAAAAGGTGCTGAGACTTCTCCTGAAGAACGTCAGACCGCTTTCCGGAACATGATGGAAATCGCTCTGGAAACTGCAATTACACTTTAATTAGTTTTCATATTCTTAAACCGGTCTTTAGGGACCGGTTTATATTTTTCTTTCTTTTCTTTTATCTTGGTATTTATTGTTATAGAATATAAAGAAATAAAAGGGTATTTTTATGGAGTCAGACTGATGCTCAAGGAAAAAATCATTTTAGATGTTGACACGGGTTCAGATGATGCTGTTGCAATTATATGTGCACTCTTATGTGAAGAAATCGATCTTCTTGGCATAACTACAGTAGGCGGAAATGTTGAATTAAAAAATACTACAGAGAATACGCTCCGGGTTCTGGAACTCTGCGAAAAAACTGAGTTCGTTGAAGTACATATGGGAAGCGAACTACCCCTTGCGTCTACTTTGGTTCCATGGGGAATTCAAGGCATGACATTGCCACATTATGAGATTGCTGCTGATTCTTCAATCAAGGTTCATCCAGATTTATTGCCTCTTCCGAAGTCTAAAGGGGAGATAATGGAACCCAGAGCTACAATCTGGCTTATTCAGAAATTACTCTCCATGCCTGATCATTCTGTTACTCTTGTTCCTGTAGGTCCTTTAACGAATATCGCCCTCGCAATCCGGACAGATGAAAGGATTTTAAGCAAAATTTCCAAGGTCGTCATGATGGGGGGGACGCATAATACATATGCTCCTACTCAGGGGGCCGAATTCAATGTTTGGGCAGACCCGGAAGCTGCTGAGATCCTTTTGACAAGTGGCCTCGATATTACTATGGTTTCTTTGGATGCGACTTCTGACGCTTTTCTTTCTCACGAACAGGCGGAGATGATCCGTAGTATCGGATCTCGTCCTGCTGTATTTGTTGCTGATATGATTGACCAGAGGCTTCTTGCCAGCAGGACAACTCTTGGGAAGACCGGGGGAAAAATAGTTGGAGCAGCTCTTCATGATCCTCTTGCTGTATGCGCTGCTGTTCACCCGGAAGTATTGACAGATATCTGGCATACAAGTTGTCATATCGATCTCGGCAGAGGTTTTGCTTACGGAGAAACTGTTTTGGGCAGGAATTACATGGGAAATAAGAGACGAGAACGGAAATTTGATCGATCTTCCGCCTAATTGCAAGTTCGCCCGTAAAGCGGATTCGGGACTGTTCTTTGACTGGATCTATGGAATACTAAAGAAGGGAATATCAAATGGATAAGCCTAGAAAGAAAAAAAGAATAGACTTGAATTCTGTGGAGCTGAGTACAATTCTGACTTCAGTAGGTTTTTTCCTTTTAGCCGCTTTTGCTCTCTTACCTCCAATTGCTCTATTTACTTTTGCTAAAGAACTCAGATACTGGTGGCTAATTCTTTTATTCGCATACTATGGTTTTTTGTGCTGGATTCTGTATTATATTCTATTCAGAAGAGATATGAGAGAAATGAGAATGTACCTGGGTACTGAAAAATACTACGAACGGTTTCCCAAAGAGAAATATCGAGATGAACGGATCAGAAATATCCAGTCTTTTCTCGATAAGTTATTTCCGGACGGTATATAGGAAGGAGAACACCACTAATGACTGTATTGAATGGTAACAAGGACAAAATACTCGGATGCATGTTCGGTGGAGCAGCCGGAGACGCTTTAGGATACCCGGTTGAATTCGACAGCGAGCAAAACATCTTCAGTAAATATGGAGATGAAGGCATCAGTGAATACGAATTGGATCCTGTATCCCATAAGGCCTTGATTTCAGATGATACCCAGATGACTTTGTTTACTGCTAACGGTCTTCTTGCAGGGGAGAGTGCCGGAAAAATGTGGCGGACTCACTGGAAACCCCGTAATGCCGTTGCTGCCGCTTATCGAGATTGGTTGGCAACTCAGAAATATGCTTCTCATGAAATCCTTCCTGAAGAAGATGAAATAGATAACAATACGTGCTGGCTTTGTTATGTTCCTGAACTCTATGCATGGCGAGCACCTGGTCATACATGTCTGACCGCATTGGAGACCAGAGGACCTGAAATCGACAAAATTGAAGATTTCATTGCTGCTCCAATCAATGAAAGTAAGGGATGCGGCGGCGTCATGCGAGTAGCTCCGCTTGCACTGAAATTCCACGGCAATGTACGTTGGCTCGCTTCAGAAGCGGCACAGATCGCAGCAATCACCCATAGTCATTCCTTAGGATATATACCTGCGGCGATGCTGGTTTATATCATTAATCGAATCACATATTCTGAAAACGAAATGTCCCTGAAAGAGATCGTTTTAGAAGCGAGAAACGCAATGGAAGACATGTATTCAAATGATGAGAATATCAGTTATTTCTTGGAACTGATAGATCGTTCAGTCTCACTTGCGGAGAATGAAAATTCAGATCTGGATAATATTCATCAATTAGGGCAGGGATGGGTCGGTGAAGAAGCGTTAGCTATCAGTCTGTATTGCTCCTTGAAATATACAGAAGATTTCTCGAAAGCAATCTCAGTTGCTGTTAATCATAACGGAGACAGTGATTCTACTGGAGCTATCACAGGAAATATTGTAGGTTCATGGGTCGGGTATGATCGGATTGACGATAAATGGAAGAATGACCTGGAACTGAAGGATGTCATTCTGGAAATTGCCAATGATTTGTATGAAGGATGTCAGATGAGCGCTTCCAGTTCTTTCTATGACATGGAATGGGAAAGAAAATATTCGGAAAATCGTTGGAAATAACCTGTACGGCTAATATGCTTTACACACAAAAAGCTCTGCAAAACGCAGAGCTTTTTTCTATCAAATACTGAATCATTCCGTCCGCAAAGCGGCAACCGGATCACTTTTAGCAGCTTTTCTCGACGGAAGCAATCCACCGATAATTGTCAGGATTACACTTAGCATGATAAGTACCATTGCTGATTTGACAGGCAAATATGCATTGACATTCGGATTATTGGTGAGGTGATGGATTACTAGATTTCCGGGAATCAGAATCAATCGAGTAAGCCCGATTCCAAGAAGTCCTGCCAACAGTCCGATGATAAAAGTTTCTGCATTGAATACTTCCGAAATGTTCCGCTTGGAAGCTCCCATCGAACGAAGAATACCAATTTCTTTTTGACGTTCGAGAACGCTGATATAAGTTATCACACCTATCATAATAGAGGAAACAACCAAAGAAATGGCAACAAAAGCGACAAGCACATATGATATCGTATCGATAATCGTTGTAACCGATGACATTAATACTCCCACGGTGTCTGAATACGTAATGACCTTATCAGGATCCTCATCCCTCATTTTGTCATTATATTCATCAAGTGTTTTAACGATTTCTTCTTTTGCATTGAAATCTTTAGGATATATAGAAATCATGAAGGGGCGGTCAAGGTCTGTATAACCAAGTTTTCTGAGATTACCTTCATAGGAATCGTTGTCGGAATTCATCATTGATATCATCAGATCCTGAAGGTCATTCTCAGTCATTGTCAGTGAAAAAGCATCCGAAAAAACAGTAGCATCAAAATGGATTGCATTGACCATGCTTCTTCCTAAATCGGAAACCGCAGATGACATCGCAGAGCTGATCTGACTGGTAACCGAAGAGATTACTTTGTTGACGACTGGCTGCAATACAGATGACATGCCGGCTGAAAGATCAGGTTTATGCTTTTCAAACCATTTTTGTGTCTGTTCCTGAAGATCCTCAATATCAATGATCTTCGTTGCGGTATCTAAAACTAACTGTTTTCCGCGGTCTGATTCCAGATATTCTTTCAGAGAATCAGAAAGAAGAGCAGGGTCGGGAAGAGAGTGTTCAGAAGCGTAATCGGAATAGTTTTCTGCAAGCGTACTTAAAATACCAGCGATAGCTTCATCTGATAATTCGATTTTATTGAATTCACCTCCTAATGCTTCAATTAATTCCTGTAATGCCTGCTGTCCGCTGTCAGATTCCAAAAATTCATTTAAGCCGTCCTGAATTGAATCTGGATCCATATAGCCATGCTGCACAGCATAGACCATGTATTTAGCGAAAAAATCAGTCAGAGACTCAGAAATGACATCAGCAGATATTTCGTTACCACCTGATTCGGATATTATATCAAGAATGGCTGTTTGCAACAGAAGACGTGTTTCCGGATCATTGAGATATTCCCGGATTGCTTCTTCCATACGTGCATAATCAGTACCAGGGGTGGTTTCTGAATAAGCAAGATAATCAGTTATCAGATCCGAAAAAGAAGGTTTAAGAGCATCCTGATTGACTTTGATATTGATCTCTGAAAAAAGTGAAGCGAGATCCAAGTCAGTTAAAGTATCAGAATCAAATACAAGGTCATTTGGATCGACCATGCTGTTCAGGTCTACATTGATACCGCTGAAAACGGAAGGATCAAAACGCAGTGCATTCGTATCTATATAGAAGGCTTGTTCAAGGGCATTCTGATCGAACGAAAACAGGGAGCCAAGATCAACAGTCTGCGTTTCGTTGGATGCAAAATCGATACCAGTAAAAATGTTTGTGGATCGATTCTGTATTTGAGATGATGTGACACTGCTGAGTTCAGATTCTTCAACCAACTCACGAATCAGGCTGAAAGGATAATAGATTCCGCTTTGCAGCATAGCAACATCACTGTCCTCTTTTGCTTTCACGACACCTACAATAGTCAAATCACGGGCACTCCGGATTATCGGATCAATAAAACTCTTATCTCCAGACTTATCAACCCAGATATTATATTCGCCGTCATAGGAGTAAAAACGCCATGGAGAAAGAACTTTATAATTGATACCGAGGAAATCCGAATAAGCATATTCATTATGACCAATCTCAGCCTGAACGCTCTCTTCATTAGCAAAAGCCTGTATCAGTTTATCTAACTGGTTACTGTCTCTTAATCCAAGTGTATAAAGCTGTAGGTCAGAAATATTACCGCTTCTGAAGAGAACTAGTACTGCCTCATTTGAAGATTCAGGCCATTTCCCTGCGACCACTTCATATTGAGGTTTATAAAGCTCATCTTTTTCGGGAAGAGAATAGAACTGATTAGTAGACGAGAACATGGAGAGAAGAGAATTAGATCCTCCGCTGCCAAAACCCAAAGCCGAAAACGAAATATCCGGGTTAACCTGACGGCATTCGGATTCCGTTACATAATAAATATAGGGCTCAAGATTAAAGGAATACTCTATCGCGTTGGTGTTTTCCTGGATCGACCGGTCATTCTCGAGAAATCTCTTCAGCGATACCAGGTCATTTGAAGTCGTACGGGAAAGCATACCGTTCAACATGGGAACTTCCCGCACTTCCGCTTCCGATTGATTCTCCTCAGGAGCAGGCTCCTGATCGTCTGCTTCATTTTGCATGACTACCATCGTAGAAAAATCAAATGACGTACTGGTGATCTGAAGCGGATATTCAGATAGTGTGCTTTCCTCAATAGAGTGAATATAACTATTCACCCCGTTGGAAAGAGAAAGGATCAGTGCGATTCCAATTATTCCAATGCTGCCGGCAAATGAAACAAGCACTGTCCGTGTCAATTTAGTCCTAAGGTTATTGAAACTGAGACTGAGAGCAGTCAGAAAAGACATGGAGGATTTGCCAAGATTACGATGAACAGGTTCGAATCCTGAAGGGGCGACCACAAAAGGATCGGAATCTGATTTAATCTCGCCGTCACGTAGCGTAATAATCCTGGTGGCATATTGTTCAGCAAGCTCAGGGTTATGAGTGACCATGACTACAAGTCTGTCCTTGGCAACCTCTTTCAACAGATCCATAACCTGAACACTGGTTTCAGTATCGAGAGCACCGGTAGGTTCATCGGCAAGTAAAACTTTCGGATCATTTACAAGTGCCCTGGCAATGGCAACCCTTTGCATCTGTCCGCCGGAGAGCTGATTTGGCTTCTTATGAATATGATCCTTAAGTCCAACTTTATTCAATGCATCAACCGCACGTTTTTTACGTTCGCTGCGGGATATGCCTGAGATGGTCAACGCCAGTTCAACATTCGATAATACTGTTTGGTGAGGTATCAGATTATAACTTTGAAAAACAAAACCGATCGTGTGGTTCCGATAGGAATCCCAGTCACGGTCAGTATATCGCTCAGTGGATACTCCGTTAATGATTAAGTTGCCTTTGTCATAACGGTCAAGTCCACCAATAATATTTAATAAAGTAGTTTTCCCGGAGCCGCTTGGCCCCAGGATAGCTACGAATTCATTATCACGAAGGTTCATGCTGACCTGATTCAAAGCTTTCTGAACCAGGGAGCCTGTTTTATATTCTTTGGATATCTCTTGGATCTGAAGCATGGATAATACTTATTAAAGGGGATTCTTTTCCAGTTCGTCCATGTTTTGACATATCTTTTCCGCCAGTTTTTCCAACTGAGATTGTTGCTGTCTTGTAAATCCTTTCAGCAAAGAAAGAAATACACTATGTCGAACATTTGCTATCTCATCTGCGACAGATTGTCCCTTATCAGTTAATGAAAAGATACAGGAACGCTTATCTGTAGGATGCTGATGGATGGATAAGTATCCCATATTGCGCAATCGTATGGTAGATTGGGATACATGACCCTTGTTTAAAAACAGGTCGTGATATACGTCAGATGACGTATTGTTGGAAAGGCTAGATAAATATCCGAGCACTTCGATCTCAGTCTGCTTAATTCCGTAACGATCCCGGATCGATTTAAAAGCCTTTGTTTTGATCAGTTTGAATTGTCTGCCCTGTAATAAAACATCTAAATAATCTCTCATAAATCCCTTCTTAATAATTTGAAACAAATTTGCGGGAAATCAATTAAGCAAAAACGAATAATTCGTAAGATTAACGTATTTCGCCCGCTTTTTTAGTATAATATATTTGCTGGAAAAATCATTCATAAAAATTGTAAATTCCTTAAAAATTCCTGTATTTCCACATATTGTTTCAAGATAATTCATTCACTCGTTCGGGGAATCTCTTTTATGTTTTTCTGTTCTTTACCCGTCAAATCCAAACGGTATTTCTTTCTGCTTATTCTTTGCGCTATCTGTTTCATGCTCTGTTCCTGTAACAGCAGATACTCTGATATTCTGGAAGGTATCTGGTATGAGCAGAATACTGACGGAGGAATCCTGGAGATCAAGGGAAACAATATAACATATACGATTGACGGTATAAGCTATTCTTCCTCCTTCAAAGCCGAGGAACAAAACGGTGCTATCATCATATTTGCTGATGAGGAAATGTACTATTTCTATGATATTACCTGTTATCCGGATGATTATTCCATTCTTTGCCACACCAGACCGGATTCGGAAGGAGGCACTGGTTATCAGGCTTTATCTTTCCGCAGAGGAGTATATATTGAGCCTGAACCTTCTGAAGGTGACGTGATCGACCTTACAGATGAAAACGCCGATAAACTTATCGAAGACTATTCATTCTCGTCATTGATTGTTCAGTATTATGTAATTGCCGATGAATCAGTTGATGAAACGGATCCTCAGGATGGAACGGATTCAGAAGGCCATTCCGCATCCGGTGTTTATTCTTATTCAATCTCAGTTTTTGAGGATGGCAGTGGTATTCTACAGTCTGATCATTATCCTGATATCACTCTTCCGGCAGATGAGGTTGTTCAGATTGAAGACCTTCTTAATGAATGCGAGCTGTCGGCACTTAACGGGTATGATATTAGAATCTATCAGCTCCCGGAAGGTCAGGCAGATTACACGATTGATATGGAGATGGCCTCTGGTGCTCATTTCCATTCCTCTGCAAACGGGAAATACGTATTGGAGCGGTGGAATGATTTTCAGCAGAAGTTGAATGAACTATTGTTTTCTTTTGTCGTAAGCGGAGGATATGATCCCGAATCCGGCGCTTTCCATCCAACGGCTCCCATGAAACGAATCGGCCTTCCGAATTCGTCAATGAATCTGTTCTCTTTTTCGATCGATGAAAAGAGAATCGAAAGGGAAGGAATCGCTTATGATTATACGAATTATGTTGATTACGTAGTTTTCTCTGGAGGAGACGATGCCCATAATAATTTAAGAGAGACGTTATACTCACTGAATTCGACTTTTGAGCAGATGTCCAATGCAGAGTTAGCAAGTCAGACTGAATTAATGGAGAAAGTTCCTTCGTCTCAACGAACCGGCGACGACATTACCGTTTATTCATTTTACAGCATTGATACCTTACATTCAGATCAGCTTTTGTTCTGGTTCAGAATCAGTGAGGGTCACGGTAACAGTCTGGGAATCGGTGAATATGGAACGTCAACATATTTATACGAACGTTTCGCTTTCGATTCAGAAACAGGTAAAAGAGTCAATGTAAGTGAATTGTTTATTGATACCGAATCCCTTGAAGATGAGATCATAAACAGGCTTGTGAGTTCCTTTATTGGCGATTCTCATGAAAACTATCTCAGATCTGCTGAATTCAGGGAAGCACTGCATAACATGCTTTCTGATCCGGAGAAATACGGGTATATTGAGTGGGAACCTTCTTTTCAGGGATTAACAATCTATCTACCGCAATCTTTGACTCCTGAATTTGATTATAGGCTTGACCTTATGTTTTATTATGAAGACTATCAGGATATGCTTTCTGACCGATATACAAGTGTATGGTAAAGATGTATATCAGGTTCTTTTTACTGGGGGATTGTAAGGAAAATGACTTTGGCAGAAGCTATCGCTCACAGACATTCAGTCAGACAATATCAAAACAGACCAATCGAATCGGAATTATTGGTTCGCCTTCAGAATGAAATATCAATCTGCAATAATGAAGGCAATCTTTCGATTCAACTTGTTCTGAATAATTCCAAAGCTTTTGAAGGATTCCTGCCACATTACGGCGGTTTTCGTAATGTGAATAATTATCTGGCACTGGTTGGGCCTGATGACGAAAAACTGGACGAAAAATGTGGGTATTACGGTGAACGGCTTGTACTGCTTGCTGAAAGCTTAGGATTGTCCTCTTGCTGGGTAGGGGGCACGTTCAATAAGAGAGCCACTCATATAAAAATGACTTCGGGTGATCGGCTGTGCCTGATTATCTCGATCGGCTATGCGGCAATCCCGGGCAAGCCCCATCGTTCAAAAGATGAATCCCGTTTTT
>JAEEGL014161606.1_pt1 | contig 32016 bp, 36 predicted proteins | sample 9134231 | NCBI WGS metagenome assembly JAEEGL01 (sample SAMN16246548, study PRJNA631951) | gut metagenome | biome: gut microbiome; feature: rumen; material: fiber-attached | host: Bos | place: Iran: Karaj | collected 2018-10 | reverse complement strand
ATTCTAAACTGCGATCTTTCAGACCCACTTTGGCGTCTGACCGTACAGATCGTTCTGTCCGCCGAGCGGCAGCAGGCGAAAAGCAGGCCTGCCGCGAGTCTGCCGGACACAGTCTGATCTTTTCCTTTCAGGAAGTGAAAACCCATTAAGCAAAGGGGCTGTTAAAAAAGTCCCAATAAGAAATAGCAAGACTCTCGGGAAAAGTCCCGGGAGTCTTTGCTATGTGGTATAATATTTGTGTGAAAAATAAAAAACAACCACAACGCAATCATAGCGCAAAGCGCGGAAGGCACTTTCGGGATCATGAAGCAGGACCGGAACTACCGGCGGACACGACGAAGAAGTCTTGATTTTGTCCGAACCGAGCTATATCTCGTTTCTATCGGGCACAACCTCTACAAATACTCCAACAAACTCCAAAGACAACAGATCGCAGCGTAGCCAAAGGAATCTTCCGGTTTCTGGGGTAAGGGGTACTATATCCTTTCGCACAAAACTTTACTCTATTACATCTCTTGTTCTTTCGATTCGTAAATGAAGAGAAGCCGTTAAGATCCTCTTTCGAGTTTCTTAACGGCCCCACATTTTTATATACAGTGCTCAAAGACTAAAAAAATCTATCCATTCGGTCCTGAATTGCTCAATGAATGTTTTTCCCAGCAGACAGCATGCATAAAAGTATCCGTCATTTAGTTTCAGTTCCAAAAATGCCGTCTTTTCATCGGAACTATAGCAAAGCACCGGAACTCCACTCTCGGAAAAGTGAATGCCGAAGCTGTTCAGCGGAGTGGAAAAGCCTTTCCCCGACGCTTTGATATAGCTTTCTTTCAGCACCCAGTAACGGAAAAAAAGCTGTTTCGCTTCCTCTTCCGGAACATTGTCCATTGCTGCGGTCTCATCCCGGGAAAAAAAACGTCTGGCTATCTTCCGATATTCCGAAATATCGTAGCACTGCTGAACATCGCAGCCGACGGGAACATCCGCTGTTACACACATAACACGGCTGCCGGAATGAGAAAGATTGAAGAAAAAGTGTTCTTCTCCCGGAAGGTACAGCTTTCCTTGCGGTCCTGTCTCGGTCTGATCCTCTGTTTTTCCATATGCTGAAAGAACTTTTGAAAGCAGAATGCCGGCACCGAGGCTCAGCCGTCTGTTGGCGGGATCCGCCATTCGAAGAATCTTCTTTTTTCTGCTCTCAGGCATTTGCAGAAGCAATCTTTCAAACCTGTCCTGATCTTTTAACGGGTCTGTATCTGCCAAATAGATATCCATTATCTTATTCCTTTTTCACCGAATCCTCAGATTCTTGCCTGCCGGGTTGAAAGGCCGTCGCGGGATGAGGATGCGGAAAAATGTACTTTCCGATTACTTCAACAGCCATAAAGCCGAGCACAATGCCCATACAGGTCATGATGAATGTTCCGCCCTGATTCAGCGCAAAGTCCATCCGGCCTGTCACGAATCCGCTCATCATGTAATAAAGCGTCGCGCCGGGAATCAGCGGGATAACCGATACCGTCTGAAAAATGGTCGCAGGCGCCTTATGAACCCGCGCCATAATCTGAGCGTAGAATGCTCCGGCAATAGATGCCGCCAGCGTTGCAACAAATGTTCCCGGATAAAGATGGAAGATTCCCAGATAGCATGCCCAGGTTAAAAGGGAACCGATCGCACAGAATATAATTTTCTTTCCGCGCACACGAAACCAGAGTGCGAAACCGACTCCTGCCACAGCAGATGCCATCAGGCTGATGATAACATTGGAATTCAGCACCATGATCTCACCGCTGTCCCAGCCACGCAGAATCACCATTGGCAGAGCGATTCCAAGCGCTATTCCGATGGCTCCCATTAATGCAACGGAAATATTCATAACGCCGGATAAAGTATCCAGGTGGGCAAGATCCCGGACTCCGTTTGTCGCACCCAGTCCGCTGATCAGGAGCATAATTACTCCGATTGTAATATATCCGGAATGATGTCCTATTCCAAAGTGCACCGCCAGAAGAATGAACAGTTCCGCTGCGAACGAAGTCAGAAAATTAAAAATCAGCGGATTAGGTTCGAGTTTACCGATTGTCCGGACCATCAGGGTCACAAGAAGTGATGCACCTGCTGCAACCAGCACATCCATAAAATCACAATTAAAAAAGACGCCGAATCCAGTTCCCGCAAGCAAGCCCGCAAGATAAAGCACCCAGCCGGGTAACGGCTTCTCATCCAGAACTGTTTTCAGTCTGCGTTCCAATGCGTCCGCATCCGGCGTGTCCGCGCAGGTTCTGCGCGACAGTGCATTCAGCCTGTCCAGACATTCAAAATCCATCCCTGCCGAGCGGATATGGCGGATCTGCGTATGAGTATCCCCGTTCGGGGTCGTCGCTGTTGCCTGGATATTGCTTGGAACTACCCATATATTGCATTTTTCGAACCGATAAGCCGCACAGAGGCGATACAGACTATCCTCTACACGGTGCGTTTCCGCTCCGCTGCGAATCATTTCTTCGCCAATATCCAGTATCAGTCCGAGAATTCTAATATAATCCATTTTAAAACTTTTCTTTCTGAATGATAATGGTAGTATACCGCCCGTCAACGGGTTTTGCAATCTGTCTGATACGCTCTGATTTCCATTTTATAAAGTTTGTTCTGCGCCGGATCCAGATTCCAGATCAGCCCGATGCGGTCAAGAAGCGGCAGACGTTCCAGTTGAGGATCGAAAAGCGCCTGCAGCGCACCTTCTATGCCCCCGGTTTCGCCTATGCGACTGTTTTCTGCACCGATTACAAACCTGTGCCCTGCCGCTTTGATCAAAGACTCGTTCACAACAGGGATCAGTTCCCGGTTATATTCCTGCAGTTTCTTTTCGATTCTGCTCAGATCAATCGCAGCGTATCGGGCGTACACACATGCCATTCTCATGTACATGCTCAGAAGCTGCGAATGAACGCCGCAGCATATCACATTATCCCATCGGTACGGCTCCGGAAGCGGATCCGGTTTTCTTGTCTTGTAACCATGTTCGATTTGTCCGAGAAACAGTCCATCCAGCTCTGTTCCTTTTTTCCCGGTTTTCAGTCCATCCAGGATCATGTCCGCGGTCAGCCGATAACTTTCCGGGGAAATTCCGAGCAGATCCGTTCTGACGCAACGGATTTGGGCTTTCTGGGTTCTATACCGTATCAGCGCCCGTTTCATTGCCTGCGAATCGCAGTCAAGAAGCGTTATGGAAGAAAAATGCACGGCAAGCCGTGCAAGATCCAAATCATTGCTTTCCCCCGCGCCGACAATCAGTGCCGTCCCTCCGCTTATCGTTGAAGAAATGATAAACGCGGTCAGTGCGGAACGGTATTCGGTCCATTCTTCATATGCATTCGGAAGATGAGAAAGACTGATCAGCTGATCATAAAGATTATCCATATGATTCACTTTTTTAATTAATTGTTTTTATTTCTCGGTGGCTTATTCTTATCGGATGCCGGAGACGGTGTCACGCTATTACCGGAAGCCGGGTTCATTGATGCGTCCGGATCGGGTGAAGGTGTGATATACGGAATCGGTTCCGGCTGCGACTCCTTTAATTGCTCGCTGGTAATCTCCTGCGGTTCGGCGTATTGTTTGACTTTCTTTAGTCCAAAAACACCGTCATGCTTATAGGTTACAAACTCCGACAGGCAGAAATGCATGCCATCGCTTGTAGATTTATAGTAATGCGCCCACTGGAAGCCCGCCCGGCTGAATCCGAGCTCATACAGGAGATAATTGACGCAAGTCTGAGGGACTCCGTTGGGATCTGTTTCATATTCTCCGTCATAGAAGAAGTCATAGTAGGTGATTCCGTTTTCAGTTACCAGCCCGTTATAGGTCAGATGACCTTTTACATCGTCATCGATTACAGCCTTATTTTCCATGGAGTTTTTATTCGGATTCATGGAAGCATTCACATCAACAGCCGTTCCGAACGTATGATGACTGATGGATTGCAGGCTGGACGTAAATCTGGAAACATAGCATCCGTTGTATTCCGTGATCAGACTGCTGGCACGAAGAATGCCGGTATCGCCGTTTGCTCCGTGAACTCTTAGGAAACTTGTTTCAAGATAGTGAAACGCATCCTGAAAATAGCTTACCGCATCCACATGCATCAGCCACGGTTCTCCTTTGGGGTAAGCGGGAATACTGGTGATATACTGATTCTCCCAAGCCGGGTCAGCCATAATATACCTGCCGTTAACCCACTGATAGCGGTAAAGGAATTTATCTTTGTCCTTCCCGAAGAATGCCAAGGCTTCCGAGTAGGAATCCGGGAAATTTTCTCTGCTGATCGTAAGCCATTCCTCAGAAGCTACATAAAATTTCCAGCGGAAAAGCTCCACCGATCTTTTTCCTTCACAAGACGCATATAGTCTCAGCGTATGAACTCCGGTTTTTAAATCTCCGAAACGGACAAGTTCATTCAGCGAACGGTGGCTGTCGGTATTGGGATCATTCAGGCTGTATGACCCTGTGTTGGTATCACTCAGCTGAACAGTTTTCTTATAAGGATACGGCTGCTGCGCATTGTGCGCGCAGGTAATGCTGACTGTAACTGCAGTCAGTTTCCGGTTGGAATAGATTGTTCCGCTCAGGTTGAAAGCCTCCCCCAGTGTATGAATATATCCGTCTTCCGGAAAAGGATGTTCTTCGTCCTGACGGAATATCATAACCGGCTCCGGCGCCATCGTATTGGGCACATAATTCAGGGAAACTGTCCAGGTATCGGGTTTCACCACGGCGGGAGTCGCATCTGCCTGAGCCGATTCCGCTGCTGCCAAGGGAATTATGCTTCCGCTCTGTGCCAATCCGAAAACAAGAAAAAGACCTGCCACCGCCACCAGACCCAGGGCGCAGATAATAAAGATCCTTTTCTTGCTCCACGATTGTAATTGCACGTTTGTTTTCTCCGTTTTCTGATTTTGTATCATTTGCTTATGAACACATGCGCAGAATTCTCGATTTTTGTATATTTTAACATATAAATGTCAATAAATTGTGTTATTCATATTAAATTTTTATCACAGTTTGCAAAAAGGAAGACCCAACCGGGGTGAAAAAGTGATAGATAAAACGGTCTCCGGAAATAGTATTCGAAAATACTTGCTTTCAACCTCAAAAGCATATATATTTACATGTATGAGCATCAAAAAACAAATTGCAGACGTTTTAAGCTGCACCGGCAGCAAAGATCCGAAACAGCTTTCCGCCCTGACTCTTGCTTATCTTGGCGATACGATCTATGACTTATATGCCAGAACGTATCTTTCTTTCACGACAGACGGTACGGTTCATTCTCTTCATATGAAATGTACAAAACTTGTCTGCGCAAAGGGTCAGGCAGAAGCCTTTTTTCGTGTCAGGCCATATTTAACGGAAGAAGAAAACGGTGCATTTCTCCGTGGCAGAAATGCACACAGCGGCACAGTCCCAAAGAATGCGAATGTGCAGGATTATCGGACTGCGACCGGTTTTGAATCCTTACTTGGGTATTTATACTGCCTTGGCCGGGATGAGAGAATTGGTGAGCTGATGAAAATTGCTTTAGTGGAGGAGAATCTGTCAGATGGCGTACAGAGTGAAAACAGACAGACCGCACAGGACTGACTTTAACAAAAAATCGGAAGAAGGCGCTCGCGAAAAAAACACTTTCAAGAGGGAGCCGGACTCTTACAGGAAAAAAGAAAATGCTTACCGGGGTCCAAAAAAGAACGAGGATTCTTATAGCAGACCTGAAAAACCCGGTTTCCGCTCGAAATCCAAGGATCAGAAACCCGCTCCTCAGGAATCCGTTCCCGCGGTGCAGGCAGAAACGGATGAACTGCCTTATCTTCTGATCGGTCGCAATGCTGTCCGGGAAGCGATCCGGGCAGGCAGAAGCATCGATAAAATCCTGGTCAGCACGGAAACCGACGGCAGTCTAAAAGAGATTCTCGGCATGGCGAGGGATTCCAAACTGATTATCCGGGAAGTTGACCGCAAAAAGCTGGATGAGTTATGCATGCCGTTCGGGCACGGAGGAAAAACCGCAAACCACCAAGGGATTGTTGCCTATGCCGCCGGCGTCGAATATTGTACTGTTCAGGATATTCTGGAGGAAGCAAAAGCCCGCGGCGAACAGCCGTTCGTCATCGTCCTGGACGGTATTGAAGACCCTCACAATCTGGGCTCCATCATCCGTAGTGCGGAATGCGTTGGTGCCCACGGTGTAGTCATCGGCAAGCGCAGAAGCGCGTCTGTCACGTCAGCTGCTGTCAAAGCCAGCGCCGGTGCCGCGGAATATATGAAAATCGCCCGGGTCGTAAATATCCGGAGTGCTGTCGACGAACTGAAAAAGGCCGGCGTATGGATTGCCGGCGCCGATATGCACGGTTCTCCGATGGGGGAACAGAATCTTTCCGGTCCTTTGGCTCTGGTCATTGGCAGCGAAGGTGACGGCCTTTCCAAACTGGTACGGGAAAGCTGTGACCTTTTGGTATCGATTCCCATGAAAGGCCATATTGATTCCCTGAATGCCGGCGTAGCAGCAGCCGTTCTGATGTATGAAAAATGCCGCCAGGATCGTAAGTGACCGGTAGGAAAGGACGATACGAAATGGAATCAACAAAAACCGATGAACAGCTGCTCAAAAGTCTTCGCGAAGGCGACAGAGATGCGGAAGAACAGCTGTATGAGCGTTATAAGCGGCTGATTAATGTTCGTGCACGTTCGTACTTTCTGATCGGAGCGGAATGTAACGATCTTGAGCAGGAGGGCATGATCGGGCTGTTTAAGGCAATCAAAGAATATGATCCGGAAAAAGCTTCTTCCTTTCACGGTTTTGCTGATCTTTGCATTACCCGGCAGATGCTGACCGCAATCAAAAGCGCGACCCGGAAAAAACATTCTCCGTTAAACAACTATGTATCCGTGGATCAGCCGAAGTTTGAAAAGGGCGGCATCGAAGCCCTTTTTGATACGGTCCAGAATCTGCGGATCGTTGATCCGGAGGAACATCTGATCGGAGAGGAAGAATACGAGCAGATCATCACTTTTCTGAACGAGAATCTTTCCTCCCTGGAAAAGACCGTAATCGGTCTGTATCTGAACGGTTATTCTTATCAGCAGATTGCACAGAAGCTGAACCGCAGTCCGAAATCCATTGACAACGCCATCCAGCGCATCAAGCACAAACTCGAACAGCGTAAATCATAATCAGATCAAGGAGGTTCATTATGGAATCCAATTGGAACAGCAATCCTCCGTCCTTTGCCAAAAAGGCGGTGTTTTCCCTTGTTTTCGGTATTCTTTCCGTAGTCCTTCATCACATCATCGGTCTCGTTCTCGGGATCTTGGCAGTAGTCTTTGGAAATGACTATCTGCGTCTTGCCCAGAACAACGGACTTATCGTGGATAAGCGGGCTACCGTCGGACGCATTCTCGGCATCATCGGAATTGTTTTCAGCGCTTGCTCAGTCGTATGGAGTCTGATCAAATTCGGCGGTTTTCTCACTGCTCTGTTTACATCCATATCTTCCGGCAGCCTTGGTATTTTCGAAGAATACTTTCAGGGGCTCGGTGAATCTCTGCGAGGCGGAATGATCTCCGCATTTCACTTTCTATTCCATTAATTTCTCAGGTTGCCCAAAATGAAACGCTTTTTTGCTTTGATTCTTTGTGTCTTTTTTCTGATTGCCTGCACCACATCTTCTTCTCCCGAAGCAGAAGTCATCGAGACAGAGGAACCTGCCAGTGAACAGGCTGAAGGAGAAAAGACTGCCAAGGACAATTTCCCTTTTTCCACGACTGACATTGACGGGAATCCGTTTGATCAGGATTGCTTTGCCGATTACGACCTGGTGATGCTGAACTTCTGGGCGTATTGGTGCGGTCCCTGTATAATGGAACTTCCCGAATTGGAGGAGCTCCATCAGGCGTATCCGAATCTGCTGCTTTTGGGTGTTTCTGTTGATAACAGCGATATGGAATCCGTCCGTTCAGCCGTTGAAGAATCCGGAATCACTTATCCTGTCCTGTATCCGAAAGGCGGTCTTGCGTATTTAAGTGACAAATGCCAATATATTCCGACCACCTACTTTCTTTCAAAGGACGGCCGCATTCTGGGAGAGCCTGTTGTCGGATCCAATAATCTGCAAAAGTGGTCTGCTTTGGTCGATTCTTATCTTCCCTGATGATTTCTGTCATTCCGATGCGTTTTTCCCGCTCTGTCTTAGAGCGGGTTTTGCTTCGTAGAGGAATTGTTCGATTCCGTGAACACTTGCGCAGATGTTAGGTTTATGGTATATTATGCTATGATTTTAGAGTGAAAGGAGTGTCGGCATGCAGCAGAAGCATCTGTCCTGGATCATGCTCGTAAGCGTCGCCGGTGTTGTGATCATCGGTCTTTTTATACTGCTTGCGGTAGGCGTTCTGCATCCTACGATGTCATTGATCCAGCCGAAAGAGCCGATTACTCCTGAACCTCAGTCGATCTCCCTGATCGTCTCTTTTTCCCCGTCTCCAACACCTGAAGCATCTCCGACCCCGTCGCCGACACCCGCAGCTTATCCCGTCAACGCTGTCAATCTTCTGATCAACGGAACGCCGCTGATGGCTCTTTCCAATAAAGATGCTGCTGACCAGTTGATGAAAGAATACCTGTCTATCTGCGCATATGAAAATCTGTCCGAAGCAGAACATCTGATCCGCGCATATATCGATGCGAATCTTTCTGTCGTTCCGGTCGACGGTACTGTGGAGTATTATTCTTACGAAGACGCAAAAGCAAAATTGCTGGAGAATCGCACGCTGATTCCTGTAGTCCGTTCCGTGGAACGTGCCGAATTCAGTGTCGGTACGGTTGAAACTTCTACAGGCACGCAGCCATCTCTTCCCAAAGGTTCCCGAATCTTCCGGTCTCTCGGAAAAGCGGAACATCAGTTCGGTCTGTCAGAAACGCTGTATAAGAGCGGTATTGCTGTATCTGCTTCCCAAACGCATCCTCTGACCCGGGTGGGAAGTGATCCGGTTCCGGCTTCTGTGGAGAACGGTTCGTATGTCTATACTGAAGCGGAGCCTGATTCCGATCATGAAGGTCCTACCGGTCCGTCCGCAGGTGATTTAAAACTGATCGCACCATGCAAAGGAACGATCAGTTCCTACTTCGGACTTCATAACGGTGTCCTTCATTCCGGCATTGATTACGCGCTGCTTCCCGGCGATACAATCTCCGCACCTGAAAGCGGTACCGTTATCTTTATCGGAGAGCGCCGGGACTACGGACTTGTCATCGATATCCGTCATCCGGGTGGATTTGTTTCCCGTCTGACGCACTGTGCTTCTCCTGCAGTTGACTTGGAGCAGCATGTTTATAAGGGAGATCCTATTGCCGTTCTGGCTCTGGAAGAGAACAACGATAATCCGCATCTTCACTATGAATTGATTATCAACGGGATTCCATACAACCCGCTTCCTTATCTGCAGCAATCCTCTTCCCAATAATCAAAGATATCATCAGAACAGCCCTGAGACTCCTTGCGGAGCATCAGGGCTGAATTTCTGCTTGTGCTGAAAAGTGGCAACAGACTTATCAGGAGAAAAACGATTCTTTTTGTCCGAAGGCTGCTCTTCCCAAATCAAAATGATACTTCACAATCCCAAGATCAACTTTACTGAAAGGACCGAAGAATGCTTTTGCGGAAACAGTTCCGTCTGAAAGATACCGGAACTCAAATTTCTGCTGATTCATCGCCGTCGGAGCTTTCAGGGCAAGCTCCACACCGTAACGGAACCATTCGGGCGCATCCGTATCGGAACAGCTGACCTGCTCCGCGGTTTTTGATTTGCGGGATCTACCGGAATCGTTTCCATATCCAAGCGCTATCACCAGTACGAGACGCTCCCCATTGCGTACTGCGACAGGTACCCCCTTTGCCTGAAACATTCCGACCCAGCAAGTATTAAGGCCAAGCTGCTGTGCAAACAGAACTGCTTTTTCTCCATAGTAGCCGATTCTTTCCTCCAGCGTTTCATCGTCGGGTCCGATACAAATGATTGCGCTCGGAGCAGTCGAAAGACCGTTTCCCTTGTGGAAAAAGCGGCTGAAAGTTGCGCCGGCATCTTCTGCAAGTTCCAGGCGGATGTTTCCTTTTTGATTGCATTCTTCCAGAAAAGCTTTCAGCCGGTCAAGGGTTTCCCGTTCAATCCGCCGGTTCCTGTAACTGCGTACGGAGTGACGATTATTTAAGGCTTCCAGTTCTGTCATTTTTCTTAGATTCCTTTCCATTTTTTAAAAGCGCATATTCTGCCCGGTACAAAAGCCAGCTTCCAAGCACGATCATGGCAAGATAAATCAGAATTTCAGGAATGACTCCCACTTTCTGCGCAATCCAGGAAAAAACCGGCATATTAGGCTGATAAAACGGAGTGATATTAAACATGTTGGATTCCAGTCCGTTCGCTCCGATCGCGTAATGACTGACGATGTTGACAATCTCTGCTATCCCTGCCATACAGCAGAACAAGATCACCGCCGGATAAAACGGAACTTTTTTCTTTCTGGTAAGGATCAGCATTGCGGCAATGCTCTCTATGATCATAATTGCATGATATGCGAAGCTGTGAACAAACAGTAGAATCTGGGGGCGCATCATATCCCCCGGCCATCCCAGTGCAAACAGAGCCGCCAGCAAAGAAAAGGAGGATAAAAACACCAGAACGGTATCCTGCGCTTTTCCTTTCAGGAAGAGTACCACCGCCGAACAGTACATTGCCATGCTGCAAAGCTGCCAGGGGAAAAACCACGCAGAAGGAAAGTCGGGATAAACATAACGGGATACGAACCATTGCTTGAAGATTTCTGCCGCTATCATCAAAAATCCCAAGGCCGAAAGAAGCACAAGAAGGCTTCTGTCTCTCATCTTTCGAAGAAGAAAGAAGCTTATCACCGCGCCTATCACAATGACCGCTAAAATGATCAGATGTACCGGCCCGTAGATGGCCGGAACCTCTGAAAACGCTACATCGATTTTCATCTTTATTTCTCTGTTTCCGGCTTAGCCGTTTTTATTCTCCCATATACATCATGGACTCAATGACTTCCGTCGTTATTTTCACATCATGCTCCGGCATGACAAACCGGAGCCGGTATCCTTTTCCTTCCTTCCACAGTGCGCTCACCTTCTCCCCGTCTATCCGGAAAGTCAGATCCGCATCCGAAATAATCAGTGTATAATAGATTGTGACCGTGCTTCCCGCCCGATAAGAGTCTTTTGCTCCACTCCACAGCTCTTTCTCACCGTCATAATCCACTTGATATTTTTTTGCACATCCAATCATACTCAGCACCATAATCACAGACAGAAAAAGGATGACTGTTACTTTAACCGGTTTTTTAATCTTTTCCATCTTGCGCTTATCCCCTTATAGATGTTTCAATCGTATTGTTATTTTATCATCTGCTCTTCAGGAAAACAATCTCTCCGGATGCTCTTTTGCTCTTTCAGCTATCGGGGTTTCTCCGGCAGAACCTTTTTCCCGGGAAGTCTTGATTTCTGCTTGTAAATCCTCTATTCTAAAAATAGTTTTCGATGAATCCGGGACAGAAAGGAGGATCAGAGTCTCTTGAACAAGAAGTTCTTTTTATGGATTCAGGCGATCCTCTGCATTGCTTTATGTATCGTCCTTTCCCTTTCTGTCATCCGCGTTCTTATAGAACATACAGAGCAGACCTCCGATCCCGTCTATACCGCTAACATCTTCCAGAGTATTTTCCGCAGAGCGGTTCCTCTCTTCATCGGCGCGGCTGTTATGACGGTTCTATGCCTTGTCTTGAATATCAGGACCGATGGAACTTCGAAAAACGATGCTGAATTCCGGCGGGATAATTTAAAGCTTTTAGCAGATTCTTTTTCCGAGGAAGCCTTACAGGAAGAATCCCTCCAGAAAAAGTATCGCTGGTTCGGTCTTGTTTCTGCGGGTATATGCGTGATTCCGATCCTTATTTATCTGGTCAGAAACCTCATCGGCAAAGATCCTTTTACGGAAGAATCCTTATTCAGAATGCTCTTATTTGTTCTTCCATGGGTTATCCTCGCTTTCTCTTCTTTGACCGTCACCGAATTATTGAGAGAAAAGAGCATCCTGCGTGAATCCCGCATCCTAACCGCAAATACAGACTGTAAGTCCTGCAGTGAGTCAAATCCTTCCGCTGAATCCTCATCGGGAAACCGCAAAAAGATCGTGACCGGTATCCGGGTTGGATTGATCTGCCTTGCAGTTGTCCTGATCGCGGCGGGATTTTTCAACGGCAGCATCACGGATGTATTCCATAAAGCAATCAGAATCTGTGCGGAGTGTATCGGCCTTGGATAAGATCAAAAAATGGTGGGCGGCGATTCGTCCGTCTAAACGCCGTCTGGCGCAGCTCTACTGCGCCATCCTTTACAATGCCAATATCAAAGGGTTTCTGAATGGTACGATTTACAGCGGACCATCAAAAGCTGTCTGCGTACCCGGCCTGAATTGCTATTCCTGTCCGGGAGCGGTCGGAGCATGTCCTCTTGGTGCGCTTCAAAATGCAGTTGCATCTTCAGGCGCCCGTGCGGGAACCTATATAATCGGCATTCTGATGTTGTTCGGTATCATACTCGGCCGAACCATCTGCGGATGGCTCTGCCCATTCGGAATGCTTCAGGAGCTTCTTTATAAAATACCGGTTCCAAAGATTCCGAAGAGCCGGGTTACGCGGGTGCTGTCTTACCTGAAGTACGTAATACTGATACTCTTTGTCATCATGATCCCGCTTTGGGCCGGTCTGAAAAAAATGCCTCTTCCGGCTTTCTGCAAGTACATCTGCCCTGCGGGGACGCTGGAAGGTGCAGGTCCTTTGCTTATGAGCAGCAACAACTCCGGACTGTTCCCCCTTCTCGGTTCGCTTTTCACCAATAAATTTGTTATTCTGGCAATTATAGGACTTGCATGCATCTTTTGCTTCCGATCTTTCTGCCGCTTTTTATGTCCGCTTGGCGCTCTTTACGGTTTTTTCTGCCGCCTTGCCATAATCGGTCTCAAAGTTGATGAGCAAAAATGCACTCACTGCGGTGCATGTGTCAATCATTGCAAAATGGACGTCCGCCATGTAGGCGATCATGAATGCATTCATTGCGGAGAGTGCCGCGGTGTATGCCCTGCCCATGCGATAACCTGGAACGGCAAGCACATTCCCCAATGCGGAACATCCGCCGCTTCAAAGCCGCAGCCTGTATTCGAATCCGAAAACCAAACCGGGAAAAAAGCAAACCGGGTTTTCCGGGGTGTTTTGATTGGGGTTCTTCTCCTTGCGCTGATCTATTATAATTTTTTAGCTCCGCTGATCAGATAACTGCTGCCTGCAACCAATCCGGACAGATTCTTTCTTCGTGTGTCTGCTTCTCTTTCCTTGTTTCCTATGCTATAATCAGCATACAGATTCTTTTTCTGATTCTTATCTGGAGCCCAGTTCATGCGTAAACGGTCTCTTCTGTTTATATCTTTCATAATTCTTCTGACACTTCTGTCCTCCGGCTGCAGGTTTGATTCCGCTGTGACAGAATCTTCTTCTGTGCCTGCAAAAGACTCTGCGATTCAGACGCCCACTCCGACTTCCGTTCCGGACTCCGCTCCTGCGGGAATCTCCTTTCAAAGCGGAGCCCGCTTCAGCGGAAATGAAACAGATATCGCACTTATCATCAATGCAGATGAGTTCTCTCTCCTGGACCTTTTTCCTTCTTTGTCTTCTGTTGATTTTTCCGGAAGCACTTGTTATGAGCAGATCCTTTCATTCCAGAAAGAGCACACCCACCTCTCGGTTCATTATACTGTTCCGCTCGGAGATCAGATGGTCGGCAATGAAGATCAGACTGTATCTCTGTCCGCATTATCGGATTCCTCTCCTCTTCTCTATCTTCCGAATCTCCGCTCATTGACTGTAACCGAGCCCATGTCTTCCGCCGATGCCCTGGCATTGACCGCTGTCCGTGACGATTTGTCTCTCCGGTATTCCATCGAAGCAGCCGGTCTGATTATTGCTTCCGATACGGAAATCCTCGATCTGAGTTCTGTTTCTCCAAGCTTCTGCGATGAGATATTGGAGGCTATCCCTGCGCTTCCATTGTTGAAAAAGATCATTCTGTCTCCCATGGAAGGCGAGTCCGGTTGGACACTCGATCAGGCGGATGCTTTTCAGAAAGCGAGGCAAGATCTTTTGGTCGACTATCGTATTTCGGTCTTTGGAACATCATTTTCGCTTGCGGACGAAATCGTAAGCTTTAATAATATCCAGCTGAAACATCACATGGACGATCTCAGAATCCTTCTTCCCTATCTCAGAAACGTAAAGCGTCTTGATATGGAATCCTGCGGTATCTCCAATGCCGACATGGCAAAGCTCCGAGAAGAATTCCCTCATCCGAAAATTGTTTGGCGCGTATCCGTTGGAACCTATTCCTGCCGTACAGACGCAATCATGATCCGTTTCAGCAGTAACCTGCCGGCCAAGACTTTGACAGATGCCGATACAAAGGTCCTTCGTTACTGTACCGAAATCCGTTATCTGGATCTCGGTCACAATCATATTCAGAAAATGGATTTCCTTTCCTACATGCCGGAACTGGAAGTGGTTATTATTGCAGTAGGCTATATGAATGATATTTCCGGTATCGCAAATCATGATAAACTGGAATACTGCGAGTTTCTTTCCGGAAGGATCAAAGACCTGTCGCCCCTTGCATCCTGTCCAAACCTTGAGCATCTGAACGTTTCCTATAATCTCATTAGCGATATTACCCCGCTATACGGCTTGAAAAAGTTGAAACGTCTGTGGATCTCCCGGAACACGATTCCCAAAGCTCAGATAGAAGAAATACGCCGTCTTCTTCCGGATACCGTAATTAATACAACCACCCAGAACCCAACCGGAGAAGGCTGGCGGTGGTTGTCAGAACGCGACCTCATCAAATGCGATCGGTATGAACTTTTGAGCAAACAGTTTTGTTACGGGTCTAGCATTCTTACTTATACAGAAGAAACTCGCCCCGTATACGAAGAGTAGCAAGTCAAACACGCAACGATCCGCTCGTTCAGAAACCGGTTATAGACATACCGGCAGCATCCGAATGTATTTTTGATCAGCTCCCGCTGTTTCTCATCCGGGTATAGAACCCCTTCGAAGGCCACATCAATCGTGTTCTCTTTTCAGTTCTTTCTTTCCCGCTTCATCTGTCAGTCCGGCTCTCTTTTAATGATCGTATTATATCACTTTCAGCCTAGCCCGTCACGGAAAAGTTTTTGGATGATGATCATAATCAACAATCGTTCCTTCTCCAGAATTCATCTTGTCGCTTGAAGAAGCGGGAGTGTTCTTCCTGGAACGGTGATAAAGTCATCTTCAAATAACGGGTTCATGCTGTTTTCTCCTGTTTCAGATCAGATTTCAACGGACTCTAGATCGTACGGAATCAGAAGGTTTCCGTGATAGTACTGCTTTCCTTCCTCCAAATACAGTTCCTTCCTGTTTGAGTAGTTCCTGTCTTCTGTATGATATAGCAACAGGTTGGGAACCCCCAATTGCTCTGCCAATTCACATGCGTCCTTAACCGTGGAATGGTTTTTCTTGTATGGGTCGAAGATATCCGCCTGTGAATAAAGACAGAATGCTTCATGCATCAGAAGCGTACTGCCTTCCGCATATCCACGTTCCTCTTCGCAATATGGCTCATCTCCGCAGCAAGTGATCTTTCTTCCGTCAGACAGTCTGAGGCAGAACCCGAATTGCTTTGCTTTGGTGGAATGAATATCAAAAAACGTCACTTCATGTCCTGCGATGATCTTTTTCTCTCCGTCTGCAACCGTTATGAAATGCAGCCGCTTTCCGATAAACGCAGTCTCTTTCGGTAGCAGAAGCATATCCGCTAATTGCGTTAGCAGCCCGATTACTTCATCATGTGCATAGATGCGCGCTTCTCCTTCATATTGCTTTCTGCTTATTCCCTGCAGAATCATGCGAAGCATCCAAATAATGCCGAGCAGGTGATCAATGTGTTTATGCGTGATAACGATGTCCCGCATATCCTGCCATTTGAATCCCGCCTTCTTCAGCTGACGTAGCAACGTGTTTCCGCCTCCGCCATCCACAAGAATCGATCCGCTGTCTCCTTCCAATACAAAGCATGTGTTATAGCATTCCGTTACCTGAGCGTTTCCCGTTCCGAGCAAAGTAATTTTCATAGAGAGTTTCCTCCTGCCGATTTACAACTTTTTCTGATTTCCGTTAAGAAAAGACTGGATGTTATCTGCAATGATATCCATAATTCTGCCGTGGCTTTCTTTCGCCGCCCAGGAAATATGCGGAGTAATGATGTAATTCGGTGCGGTTAGCAGCGGATTATCGTCTTGACGTTCTCCCTTCACTTGCAGAAGGTGGGGGATTCCTGCTTCCTCGATCACTGCTTCCATAGGGAAGTCTTACACGGTCTCCACAGGCATTTCCGTTCGGGCTCGCCCTGCCCTACGTTTCTTATGGTCTCTCAGAAACTGATCTTTCTCAGTCCTTCGATTAATATGTTCTTCGTAGCATTGATGTCCCGATCATGCACCGCTTTGCAGACCGGGCATCTCCATCTCCGGATCTTCAGATCCTTCACGTTCCGGTTGACCGTTCCGCATCCGCTGGGACGTCATTTCCTGCAGTTCAAAACGGACGCCGGGTTCCTTTTGATAGATGTTTTGTAACGCATGGTAGATGTGCGCTCTCAGGCCGTTGCTTGCGTATCCCACACGGACAATCTCATTGTCTTTTCTCATCAGGCGATCTAATTTGTCCGCTCTGAGTTCTCCTTGGAATCCTGTGAGCTTGCATTATGGTACGGATTATCCGGATGCGGATCTGTCGGATCCCAGCCTAGTCCTTTTTTATTCGTATATGGCTCTTCCCAGATAACAGCAGGCGGCTTTGTGGGTGTGGGGCCTTCTTTTTTCATCACCCATACTTCCACAGTTTGATTATCGCTCAGATCATAGATCCATTTTGCATCTATGACGGTCAGCCGGATACAGCCGTCGGAAGCGACATTTCCGAGCTTCTCATATTTGCTCATGGTTGTCATGCTGTGGGCTTTTTCCTTGTCTCTACCCGCTGCAGCGTTAATCGGCACGGAATGAAACAGGCAGTGTCCTTTAAACCGGCAAGCCCACAAGCCATAGCAGGGAGATTCTTCCGTTCCGAGAAGTTTGTACTCATACCGGTCCGTAATCTTGAAATGTCCTGTCGGAGTATCATGTCCCTTCCGTCCTGTTGAGCAGATCATGACCCTCTGTTCGATCCACTCTCCCTGTTCTGCGTGATATGCCACGATACTCTGAGTCTTAATATAGACAGCCAGCATCCATGCACCATCCTGTTTGGGTGCCTCTTCCGGAGTATAGGCAGGGACCGCACAGATGTGAGAAAGAGGTTCTGTCCCATATGGTACAGTTCCTTTTTCATCTGCTGGATAGAATTCAATATCCCCACTTCCAAACTGTCCGTATGCGGCATATGATTCGTCTTCAGCCCGATACAAAATTCCAAGTCTGGAAGTACGCTCATATCCGCCTGCGGTGCGAAGCGTCACAGGGATCGGAACCAGCACAAACAGTTCGGGTGTTGGGGTCGGTTCGGGTGTTGGAGTCGGCTTCGGCGTTGGAGTCGGTTCAACCGTCGCAGTCGGCTCAGGCGTATCGGAAGCCGGAGGAATCACAGTCGGTTCCGGAGAGTTGACCTGAAGGGAAATCACCGGGATAGCAGATGCGGTTGCCGGAACTGCAGGCTCAACTTTGGGTATAGCAGAATCCCTGCTGCAGGCAAGCAGCAGTATCGAAGCTCCTATGACCAATCCCAGTTTCTTGAACCCTGTCATTTTGTTTCTTCCGTTTTTCTAGTTCTTTCTGCTAAAATCTCATCGATCTGGGTCAGCAGATCTTCTTCGGTATCATAGAAATAGATATGGAAATATGGGTCACCTGTCAGCATAGCGGAAAGGAAAGCATCTTTTCTGCAGAAGATATAGACCGGCTTCAACAGTTTCTCGGCATAGGCCATCTCGTATCCCACGCCCAGCGAAGGTGATGAACACTCTGCGATTACAAGATCGCATTCTTTGAGCCATCCAGTATCCTGTTCGTAAATTCTGCGGTCCAGCGGAATATTGCCTGTCTCGATGGAATAATGGACGTTTCCGATATGCTCTGTCAAAACTGTATCTGTTTGATTAATATGCGCAATGATTCTTCCATACAACGCGGCATCACTTCGCCCGCCGCGAATCGAACCCGCAAAATACACTTTCTGATCCATAGCAAGCTCCTTCTAAATCGCCCATAAAACAATGCTGATGGCCGATGCCGCTGCAATCATCGCCGCAAATGCTACAGGCCATTTTCCATCTTTATTGAAGCTGTAAAAATCATCCCACCGTTTTTCCTCCGGAACCAGAACGACCCGGTACAGATATAATATACCATAAAGCAGGACCGGAAGAACTCCGAACAATACCGTCCAGAACGGAACATCTGTCTTATCCCATATAAGGTATGTTACAATTGCAAGCAGCGGGCAGATCAGATGCAGCCACAGATCACCGCCGCTCAGAAGCGACTTGTAATCATACACAACCGGTCCCAAGAACAACAGAACTGTCATCATAGTAACTGTTACCGCTGCTGTGCCGGCGTATTTGAATAACAGAATTGCTTCCGGAAGTATCCCGGTAATCCGAAACACTGCTACCATGAAAGACGATACCGCGCATAAAATATTGGAAAGAACCGTAAAATAACGAAATAGAGCTCCTGACGGATTCTTCCGTAAAGCAATTCCCAAAACGATAACTACGCTTCCGGTATTGATCAGATTCAAAAGGATCGACAGAATGTTGCCGATCGATAACCCTGAAACAGTCATATCTTATACCTGTCTTTTTTGTTTTCAGCTTCCTCAATAGAATACCAATTTTCATTCTCCTCGTCAATCTGGATTCACCGAATGCTCCAAAGAAAAACAGTTTTCCGAACCTTTTATCAGGTAAGGAAAACTGCTGAAATCGTTATTTGGATCCATTACGGGATATCTTCCAGAATCGTCTCCGGCGGTGTTTCCAGAAGCTGGGGATTCTTCAGATAATGTTCCAGTCTCTTAAATGCCAAAGCATACTGGCATCCATTGCAGATTCTCTCATCCATGACGATTCCAATCGGTATTGAACGGACAAACTCAATCTCCCCGCGCTTTCGGACCGGTACTTCCCTGGTAACGCCCATTGCCATCAGGAGAGTCGTGGTTCCGAAATCATAAATGTGATGATAGATATAATTGGTCCGGATCGACGCGAGGTTGGTAATCGTCATCGTGCAGTGAAAAGGACTCGCCTGGATGATGGAACGCGGCAGAAGACCATGTTTATCAGCCCATTTGAAAATATTCACGCCTAACCTGCAAAGGCCGGGAATCGATAACAGCTTCCGGATCATATCATCTGTCTTGTTGGTATCTCCTTCGGCACGGTTTTCCCCAATATATTTGTCAATGATATTCTGAACTTCAAAAATCGTATTTTTCTTTTCAAAGTACATTTTATTCATTGTGCCTTCGTGTTCTCCCGGTTTTAAAACCACCATGCCGATTGCAATTTCATTTCTCGTATAGATTGTTTTATTGACAACGAATCTGTTTAAAAAAGGAAATTCACAAAGCGTGCGGACAAATGCCGCCAGTACGATTCCAAGGTGGGAGAACGTGATCCCTTCCTTGCGCTTCTCATTCAAATAGCGCTGCATCGGCTCGATTGGAATATCGACCTCCGTCATGTTCATAGAATCACTGCGCTTTGCCATGATATGTGCAGCAACCTGATACATTGGCTGCATGGTTTTCACTTTTCTTCCGTCTGCTCTCATTTCTGTTTCTCCTTAAAGAATAATGCCCTCTGATCAGGTATCATCAGATCATCAGTACTGTAAACCCGTCAGGCTGTATATTATCTACAATAATCACCACAATTATTATAACCTTTCATAAGCAAAAGCGCAATTTTTTCCTGTGCAAGTTTCAAAACTTGTCCTGTTTTCTCATGGCTAATATACTCTTCGCCATTTTATATTTTTTTTAGACAAATTACGTTGCATCTCTAAAATGAATATGCCATAATAATATCAATTGGTTACTTATGATGAAAACAGATTTGACTTCCCTATGCGTACATACTGAATATGGAACTATTACAGGTATCCGAAGAAACGGATGCCGTGTTTTTCTTGGCATTCCTTTTGCTAAACCTCCTGTAGGAAATCTGGCTTTTCGCCATCCTGTTCCTCCAGACCCCTGGGAAGGTGTTTTGCGATGTCATGCGGGCAGAGCAAATCCTATTCAGTCCGATGGATCCTTCAGTGCTCAATACACAAGTCAGGACTGCCTTTATCTGAACATCTATGTTCCGGAAAATGTTTCCGGTCCTCTTCCGGTTATGGTATGGATCTATGGAGGTTCCTATAATACCGGCGGTACCGGAGCTGTTGCAGAAGGTTCGGATGAGATCAACTATGATCTTTCATTTTTTGCAAGGGAAACAAATACCATAGTTGTAACCTTCAACTATCGTCTGAATCTATATGGTTTTTTGAATCTCCATTATCTTTCGGAACGTTTTGATCAGAACTGCGGGCTATTTGACCAGATCATGGCAATGCGGTTTGTTCGCAGCAACATCCAGGCTTTCGGCGGAGATCCCAAAAACATCACTGCTTTCGGTCAATCTGCCGGGGGCGCCTGTATCCTTGCCCTGATGACAATGGAGGATGCCAAAGATCTCTTTCAGAAGTGTATTATCCATTCCTCCTGTATCGAACATTTTTTCACTGAGAAGGAAAGTGAACGAAATACACGTACCTATCTAAGGATTGCCCGGATCCCGGCTGATCGTCCTGAAAGGCTGCTGGATCTTTCATCAGAACAAGTCGAAGCCATTAATTCAAAGTATTCGTCACGAATTCTGAAGCATGGAGAACTTCGCTGTGCGTTCTCTCCCACGATTGATGGCGTTACGTTAAAGGCCGAGCCAAAGTCTGCTCTGAATTCCTCTTCCCTGCCTTTATTGATCGGCTGCACGAAGCAGGAAGCAAATCTTTATATTTCACCGATACCTTCTGTTTTGACTCCTTTCATTGCGCTTCTCCTTGGCGTAAAAGTAAGCTGTGGCTCAGGGACGTTCAAAACGAGATTCAGCGATGCCGTTACAGAGCATGTTTACCGGCGCCCGATGGAAGAGATTCTTTCCACATACCCTGGTCCTTCCTGGCGTTATGAATACGCCTATGTCACCCCTTCCAACAGAGTAAACGGGCTTGGAAGTTTCCACGCCAGCGATCTGCCGATTCTGTTCGGGCAAAGTATGCCTTTCGAAAATATAGATGACCCGGAATCTCAGCAAATGGGTAAGAAGATGCGTGCCATCTGGAGCCGTTTTGCATGGAACAGTAGCCCCGGATGGGCACAATGGGATAAAAACCTTTCTCCTCATCTCATCTCTTAATGAACGAATCAAGCAAGCGACTGTTGATTTTTTCAACAGTCGTTTTTTAATCTCTTTTAAGTTTTCTCCTTTATGCTTTTCATAAGAACCTAAGATGATTCTCTCCGTAAGTCTTTCAAGTTCAATTAAATGGAAAGGAAAAGGAATATGAAATTCAAACAATACATCATTGGCATCATCTGCACTTCTCTTGTAGTTCTTCTCTCCGGATATCTGATTCTTGATACATTTGTGTTTTCCCGCGCCTTTGCCTCCGTCTCTGGCGATAACAGTGAATCAGTTTTCTCCACGATATTGAAAAATGCGGAAACAGGCGATGATTCAGATTCGTTTCAATCATCTGTAACAAGCTCTGAAACAGATGGCAGTTATTCAACAGAAAGCCGGCCGACAAAAACAATACATGTTTCTAACGGCAAAAAAAGTAAAGATCCTTCCAGAAGCAAAAAAGATGGCAGCTCTGATCGGAACAATTCCCGGAATTCCTTCTCTGAAACTGCTTCCAATCAGAATGACTCAACTACTGTTCTGACCGCAGGATCTGAATATGCCGCATATGAAGACAGCAACGTTAAAATTACTCTGAATCAATATCGTGTTCTCAACACCTCCGTCTATGTGGCGGATATTCAGGCGGTAAGTGCGTATTCGTTAAAAACCGCATTTGCGCAAGATACATACGGGAGGAATATTACCGCAAAAACCTCTTCTATCGCAGAAGAGAATAATGCGATACTTGCCATTAACGGAGATTACTACGGTGCACGGGAAAGCGGTTATGTCATCCGGAACGGAGTCGTCTACCGAAACACTTCAAAAACTACAACTGACATTTTATGCGTCTATGCTGACGGTACGATGCGGATTCGGAACACCGGAGAGGTTAGTGCCGAAGAACTCGTCGAAGAAGGTGTCTGGCAGGCGTTTTCCTTTGGACCTGCGCTTATTGAGAACGGTTCTGTCAGCGTAGGATTGACAGAAGAAGTAGGGAAGGCAATGGCCAGCAACCCCCGTACGGTAATCGGAATCATTGACTCAAATCATTATCTGCTTGTTGTTTCCGACGGCCGGACAGACGAAAGTGAAGGTTTGTCCCTGTATGAACTGGCTTCTTTCATGCAGTCCCTTGGCGCAACTACTGCATATAATCTGGACGGAGGAGGGTCCTCCACAATGTGGTATCTGGGGGAAGTTATCAACAAACCGACCACGAACGGTTCCATCAAAGAGAGAGGAGTGAGCGACATTGTTTACATCGGATAAAAATCTGAATCGTGTTTTTCTTTATACCAGCTTAACTGCTTTTTTCGCGCTGTTCGGCGCTGTTTACGAAACATTCAGCCATGAAGTTTATTCATTCTTTATGATTTACGCGTTTGCGGTTCCGCTGTTGTTAGGAGTATTTCCATCTCTTCTGATCATTCGGTCTGGCTGGATAGTGAAATCCTTCGTCGGCCAAATCTACGGGTCAGGAATCATTGCACTCACTCTTTCGTGCATACTGAAAGGCGTTTTAGATATTTACGGTACTGCTAACAGTAAACTTCCAGTTCTGCCTCTTGTTGGAATCATTATGATTCTTCTTTCGGTTCTTCTCAGTCTTCCGATTTTCAAGCAAAGAAAGGTTTTGCAGAAATCAGAACTTATGTAAATCGTCTTTGGACAAACCACTTGCTGTCCATAGTCAGAAAAGGCGGGGTTTATCCCCGCCTTTTCGCATCACAATTATTGATTTTCGATAATAGTTCTGCAGATTTTATCAATTGCTGCTTTTGCTTCCGGAATCGGAAGAATCGGATAAACATGATTCATCCCTTCTCCTTCAATGGTCTCATTGGAAGATTCCCCTTCCAATTGTTTTTTCAACAGCTGCATATCCGGCCACAGAATTTCTTCCGTTCCAAAAAAAACAGTAACGTTTTTCAATGCACGCAGTTCCCCATGGATCGGACTGATTCGCCAGTCTGAGATTTCTGTATCTCCAGCCCAGTATTGTCCCGCAACCCGATAGGAAGGAGTAATCCATGGATCTCTGCTCTCATATGCAGAGATAGAAGGATTGTTCATGGAAACATCAACCCATGGTGAAAGCAGGATCAATTCGTCAGGGGCAGAAATCTTTTCTTTATTAAAAAATTCAGAAAGAGCTAACGCCAGCCCGCCTCCTGCAGAATCTCCCATCAAGACCAGTTTCCGGTTCGGATACATCTTCCGATACTGTTGGTAAAATGGAACAATCAGGTCAAATGCTTCTTGATATGTCCCATATGGCGCCAGATGATATGCCGGGGCAATGATTTCGGCATCCGTTTGCTTCACTATCTTTTTCAGAAACAGCCAGTGAAACCTGGAAAAATCATGCACATATGCGCCCCCATGCAGATAAAGAATCGTAACTTTTGAATGGTTACTTTCATTCAGCCAAAACATGCTTCCGGATGAAGTTTGAACCAAACGGTACGGGATTCCCTTCGGAGCTCGCGGTGATTTCTCTGCTTTTGTTTTCTGCTTTTCAATCCAGTCCTTCCATTGCGTATCCGTATACTTTGGAAGCATCCGGAAATAGAAAGATACAACTCCTGCCATAAAACTTTTTCCCATTATTTTCACCCCTTATTTTTAATCTTACTCTTTTCCACGCACCTGCGTCAACAGATCGACGAAATAGTTTCCCATCAATCATTTAAAGGTTCTCCTCTTTCTTTGATGTTATAACTATCAAAATAAGACTTCATAGCACTTGTAAAAACTTACTGCCACGTGATAGAATTATTTTATCAAATTATTCTGTTTAAAATCATTAAGGAGGTTTGGTCTGATATGAAACAGGTTTGTGTCATTACCGGTGGTGGAAGCGGAATGGGTCTTGAGGCCGCTAAATGCATGCCGAAAGAAAAAATCATCGTTGTGTCCGGACGTACGCTCGCAAAACTCGAAAACGCGATACAGGAGTTGCAGAGTCTTGGATTTGAAGCGTATGCACATACATGCGATACCTCGAAAAGAGAAAGTGTAATCGAATTGGCAGAATATGCGCTTAGCCTCGGTGAGATTAAAAATGTCATCAACGCCGCAGGCGTCTCTCCGGCAATGAGCAAAACCGCCGAACAGGAGAAGATCCTGCGCATTAATGCACTCGGAACCGTCTATGTCAACCAGGAATTCGGAAAGCGCATGAAAGCAGGAAGTGTCATTGTCGACATTTCATCTAATTCGGCGTATTCCCTTCCGGATATGATAATTCCGAAAAAAGCCTATCCGCTCGCTGAAACGAATGAAAAAGCATTTCTCGAAAAGATGATTAAGCGAAGCAATCTCGCAAAAGATGTTTATCAGAAGAACGGATTTGCCTATGCCCTTTCCAAAAACTTCGCCTGCTGGTACGCTGCAAAATCAGCTTTTGAACTCGGTGAAAAAGGAATCCGCGTCGTTTCATTAAGTCCGGGGCTCATTGCGACCAGTATGGGCGAGGCAGAAAAAGAACACGGTGGATACCTGATTGGTTTTTCCTGTGAAAAAAGGATGGGCAAGCCGGAAGAACTCGGATTTGCAATTGCTTCCCTCGCAGACGAGCGCAACGGCTACCTCGCCGGTGTCGATGTCCTGTGCGACGGCGGTAGCACGCGTGGACAAAAAGAATTCCGGAAAAAGAAATGATGGAACTTCTATCTTGATTATTCTCCGGTAAAATTGTTCTTTCTCTCCAAAAAGTGTAAAAAAGTCTTTATCTATTCATTCCCGTGAAGACTTGAAAAACAATATCAACCATTGTAAAATAGGAAATCATGTTTAGAACGGAGGCTGTCTTATGGAAAAGCGTCGTAAGACGGGCAGACCCCTGCCTGTTTATGCGCTGATCATTGGGATAGGATTTGTTCTTCTTCAGGGACTGCTTTATGGTCTGGCATTGTTTCTCAGTCGTTTGATTGGAACTTCTTCTTTGATATTCAGCCCTAAAATTCCAATCATCGATGATTTGTTTCCGATCATTCCATCCTTTGTTTTGGTCTATCTTTTTTCTTTTGCGTTTTGGTCTTTCGGAACTGCAGCGGTCTCATATACGGGGAAGCATAATTTTATCAACTATCTGATTGGCTTGACTTTATCCTATTATCTTACTTTTCTGGTTCTGTTAACCTTTCCGACTTATATCGACCGGAATGCGGAAGGTTTGTCGCTATTTGCATCCCGTTCCGATCCATTCAGCCGCCTTCTCACTTTTGTTTACGGTGTAGATGGCGGTAATTTCGGATACAATCTATTGCCTTCCTATCACTGCCTGTCCAGTGTTTACTGTTATTTAGGCGTGAGAAAACAGCCCGAGATTCCTGTCGGATTTCGTATTTACACCTTGATTATGTCTGTTTTGATCTGTTTTTCTACTTTGTTTACCAAACAGCATTATTTTCTGGATGTTATCAGTGCGACTGCCATTGCGATCCTTTGCTTTGCCGCTATCTCGAAGCTCGATCCAGGAAAAGCTATTCTGGAAAAACAATTTTCAAAAAAAGCGCAAATTCAGTAATACATTGTTTTTTCATTTTCAGCGGAGGTGTGTAGTGAAACGCAAGTTGAAATGGATCATTCCTTTTATTATTCTGGTTTGTCTCGCGGTGATGATTGTCCTATATGCAGAAGACTATTATCATGCTTCTGAAGATGCAGAAAAAGCCCTGATCTCCAATTCCCTGGTTCAAGTTGAGAAAACCGATTACGGATGGTTTTTCGATGGACCCTCTAAAAAGGATGCCCTGATCTTCTACCCCGGCGGAAAAGTGGAAGAAACCGCTTATGCGCCCTTGCTTCATCTCCTTGCTGAAAATGGAATTGACGTATTTCTTGCAAAGATGCCGATGCGTCTAGCGATACTTGATACCAACCGGGCAGAAAGTATTATAAAAAGGTATGATTATCAGCATTGGTATATCGGAGGTCATTCCCTTGGGGGCGCCTGTTCCACCGCCTATGCTGCAAAGCATCCGGATACATTGGACGGTGTAGTCCTTCTTGCCGCTTATCCTATGAAGCAACTGGATGATTCACTCAATGTTCTGTTTATCTATGGATCTGAGGACGGAGTGCTGAATCGCCAAAAATATGCTGACAGCAAAAAATATGCGCCTTCCGATGCCATGGAGTATATTCTCGATGGCGGAAACCACGCCCAGTTTGGTTCTTATGGAATCCAAAAAGGAGACGGTTCCGCATTGATCTCACCCGAAGAACAGTGGAACCTGACTCTGGAACTGATCCTGAATTACATTTCTCTCCCGGATATGAACCCCGCTTATTGATAGTTTTTAAAAGAGTAATAATCAAAGGCTTTCACCTGCCGAACAGGCAAGCGAAAGCCTTTTTTGTGTAATATTCAGTTTTTTTGATTCTTACAGGTGGAACAGGCTTCTCTTCTGATATGGCTCTGAAGTTATTTCCCGGACAGTATAGCCGGCTTCTTCAATAACCTCCCGTATTTTAACGGGTTCAGGCATGATTTCGGAAAGAATAACCAAAAGCCCTTTTTTCCGATTCGCTGAAGCTTTCTTGATATCGAAATTTCTGTACACTATCTCATTAATGCGAGTTTCACACATACTGCACATCATTCCGTCCACTTTAACGACCGTCTTTATCATGCTCCATCTCCTATTTCTGAGGCTGAGCTTTGTGCGGACATTTTGCACATCCTGCGCATGAACCGCAGCATCCGGAGCAGCCGCCACAGCCGCCCTTTTTATGTTCTTTGATCAATTCCATCACTGATACGCCAACCAGCAGAAATACCAGAAGAATCGCTATCAGATTTCCAATGACTGCAGGCATACTCCACGCCTCCTTTCCATTCTCATCGAAACGATAAACCGCTCCTTGGATGATAATTTCTGAGAATTATCGGTCTGCTGCCTGAACAGATGTCAGGCTCTTTTTATTCTCAGCCGGTACATATCCTTTTCGGAAGAGCAGGAAGAATATAGCTGCCGTCAGCAACAGAGCCACAATTGTCCCGATTCCGAAAGCAACATTACCGCCAATCAATCCACCGATCTGATATGCAATAAGAGCAAGGCAATAAGCCCAGACCGTCATGTATCCAATGGCTGCCCAAGTCCATTTTGCGTTGTTCATCTCACGCTTGATAGCGCCGATTGCTGCAAAGCACGGAGCACACAGGAGGTTGAATACCATGAAAGCGAATGCTGAAGCTCCCGTATAGTCTTCCGCAACGCGATCCCAGATCTGATCACCGTTTTCTTCCAGCTCTCCGCCTTCTTCCTCGTCATAGTTGTAAAGAACAGCAAAAGTGCTGACAACCTGTTCCTTCGCAACCAGACCGGTTACCGTTGCAACTGTCGGTTTCCAGGAACCGAAGCCAAGCGGTTTGAAGACAAATGCAACTTTACTTCCGGCCTGAGCCAGTAACGAAGCATCCATCGGAGTGACTTCTTCAACGGGGACATCCATATCCTCGGCAATTTTAGCAATTGTCTCCTCTGTTGCAATCGTCTCATCCTCAAACATTGCGTCTACAAGTCCGAACTGGCCATTGACCACACCGAATGCACTCAGGAACCAGATGATAATCGATGCGATTACGATAACGGAACCGGCGCGTTTAATGAAGGACCACCCACGATCCCAGGTTGCGCGGAGGACATTCTTAACAGAAGGTACATGGTAAGCAGGCAGCTCCATTACGAACGGAGCAGGTTCTCCTGCGAAAGCCTTGAACTTTTTCAGAATGATTCCGGACAGTATAACAGAACCGATTCCGATGAAGTATGCAGAAGCTGCGATGAGAGGCGACCCGCCGAAAATCGCGCCTGCAATCAGGCCGATGATCGGAAGCTTTGCTCCACAAGGCATGAAAGTAGTCGTCATGATTGTCATCTTACGGTCACGGTCGTTTTCAATCGTACGTGAAGCCATAACACCCGGAACGCCGCATCCGGTCGCCACCAGACAGGGAATAAAAGACTTGCCGGATAAACCGAACTGTCTGAAAATACGATCCATAACAAATGCGATACGGGCCATATAACCAATATCTTCCAAAATGGCAAGGAGCAGGAACAACACCAGCATCTGGGGAACAAATCCCAATACCGCTCCGACTCCGGCTACAATTCCATTCTGAATCAATCCGTACAAAACTCCGCCTTCCGCAACATGAAGCACACCGAGGAGCCAGTCCACACCAGCAGGAACCCATTCGCCGAAAATTACATCATTTGTAAAGTCCGTCGCAATGGTTCCGATGGAGATCTTCCAGCCACCCATGGCAATCGCATACACACAGAACATGACAAGCGCGAAAATCGGAAGGCCCAGAATCCGGTTGGTAATAATTTTATCGATCTTATCCGAAACGGTCAGTTCATGTTTGGCACTCTTCTTTTTCACTGCGTTTTTGCAGATTTTTCCGATGTAGTTATATCTGGCGTTGGTAATGATGGATTCTGCATCATCATCCAATTCCTTTTCACAATCCGCGATATGCTGTTCAATTTCTGCAGCAACGCCATGCGTCATTTTCAGACTGTCCGCTACTTTTTCATCCCGTTCAAACACTTTAATCGCAAACCAGCGGAGATTTCTCCGGTCTTCAATCAGGTTCTCGATTGACTCTTCGATATGGGCAAGAGCATGCTCCACACTTCCTTCAAAAACATGCGGATGCTCTGTTTTCGGTCCTTCCTGCGCTGCTTTAATCACCGCTTCCGCAACAGCACCGACGCCTTCAGCCTTCAGCGCGCTCATTTCCATGACTCTGCAGCCAATTTCTTTTTCCAATTTTTTCGTGTCGATCGTATCCCCGTTTTTCCGGACAATATCCATCATGTTGACAGCCACAACGGTCGGAATTCCTAATTCCAGAAGCTGAGTTGTCAAATACAGATTTCTCTCAATATTGCTGCCATCAACAATATTCAGAATCGCATCCGGCTTCTCTTTTACCAAATACTGACGAGACACAACTTCCTCCAACGTATACGGAGACAAGGAATAAATGCCCGGGAGATCCTGAATAATGACATCGTCTCTTCCCTTCAGTTTTCCCTCTTTCTTCTCCACCGTGACGCCGGGCCAGTTGCCGACGTACTGATTTGATCCGGTCAATTCATTAAACAGGGTTGTTTTTCCGCTGTTCGGATTGCCGGCAAGTGCGATTTTAATGCTCATAATCAAATCCTCTACTTCCTGTTCTTTTTCAAACTTTCATATTTTAGAATCGATTATTCCTTTGAGTAAAGAAAAACGATTCTCCGCAACATTATTCAACTTCGATCAATTCCGCATCACTTTTGCGGACTGACAGTTCGTAACCACGCAAATTCAACTCCATCGGATCCCCCAACGGCGCGACTTTCCGGACAAGAATTTCAACACCTTTGGTAATGCCCATGTCCATAATACGACGCTTAACCGGTCCTTCTCCATGTAATTTGATCACCGTGCATGTGCTGCCAACCGGTACCTTGTTCAATGTCTTCATAATGCTCCTTCCTTCCTATATCTGGATTCTCATAGCCATTTTTTCATCTAGCGCAATCCGCGCGTCTTTTACTTGCAGAATCACGTTTCCCTTATTGTTCTGAATTACGGAAACTGTATCGCCCTCCATAAGTCCAAGTTCATTTAAATGATGTCTCGTTTCGTCTTTTCCGGCGATTCGTTTCACCAGAACTCTTTCACCTGGATTGGCCATTGTGATCGGTATCATAGCTCTTCCTCCATTTCTTCAGAGACGAGATAAAGCTCACTAACATATGTTAGTTTTAATTAACTAACCGATGTTAGAATACTCTAACATCGTGTCGTTGTCAACCCCTTTTTAAGAGAAAAGTGTAAAAGATCGAAAGTGCTGCTCAATCAGGCAGCTTATTATTTACCCTATGACAACTGCCTCTTTGATTGTTCCGTTATAGTTTTTCGTGCCTTTCAGCGCATAATATGTTATAATTAAAAAAACAGACTCTCTGTTCTGTCAGAAACATCAGGAGGAAAACATCATGACTATATCCCCTTCACTCCTTCAAAAATATGCTCGTCTGATCGTCCGCACCGGCGCTAATGTCCAGCCTGGGCAAGTCGTCCAGTTAACCGTTTCGGTTGAACAGCATGATTTTGCCGCGCTGATTATTGAAGAGTGCTATCAAGCCGGAGCAAAAAAGGTCAACGTTGAATGGCAGTATGATAAGAAGGCCAAATTAGATTATCTGTACGCGGATCGTGAAACACTCGGAACCGTTCTTCCATGGGAGGAAGAAAAACTCAAGCAGCAAGTAAAAGATCTTCCCTGCCGCATCTTTATTGCGTCAGATGATCCGGATGCTTTAAATGGAATCGACCCAGAAAAACTGTCCTATGTAATGCAGCGCCGTGGAACCGTTATCAAGCCGTATCGAAACGCTATTGACGGCAAGCATCAGTGGGTCATCGCTGCTTATCCATCTGAAAAATGGGCTCAAAAATGTTTCCCCGGCGACGAGAATGCCGTGGAAAAGCTCTGGAAAGCCATTCTCAAAACTGTCCGTGTCGACGACAGTAACGATCCTGTTGAAGCCTGGAAAAAGCACACGGAATTTATACAGGAAAAGGCTACCTGGCTGAACGAACAAGGCTTTTCTTCTCTGCATTATTCCAGTTCCAATGGAACGAATTTTACGGTGGATTTGATTCCCGGTGCAAAATGGGAAGGCGCCGGCGCTGTCAATACTGAGAATGGTGCATTTTATATTCCCAATATGCCGACAGAAGAGATATTCACTTCTCCTCTCGCCGGAAAATGCGAAGGCACACTTGTTGCAGTAAAACCTCTTTCCTGGAACGGTCAGCTGATCAAAGATTTCTCCATCACTTTCGAAAACGGCAGAGCCGTTTCCTGCAAGGCCTGGGAAGGACAGGATTTGTTAGAAAAAATGATTCATATGGATGAAGGCGCTTCTATGCTTGGCGAAGTCGCGCTCGTTCCGAAGGAGAGCCCTGTCAATCAATGCAATTTCCTGTTCTATGAAACTCTCTTTGATGAGAACGCATGCTGTCACTGTGCTTTGGGTATGGGATTTAAAGAAGTTCTTCCCGGCGGAGATGCTCTTTCAATGGAACAGGCACAGGAATTCGGGATCAACGATTCCATCATCCATGTGGATTTCATGATCGGCGCGGATGATCTGTCCATTGACGGAGTTCGGCCGGATGGAACTGTTGTTCCGGTTTTTCAGGATGGAACCTGGGCATAGACGCATTCTTCCTTTATTTGCAATGGACAAAAAGGAGCCGTTAAGAAACTCGAAAGAGGATCTTAACGGCTCCTGTTCATTTACGAATCGAAAGAACAAGAGATGTAATAGAGTGAAGTTTTGTGCGAATGAGTATAATACCCCCTACCCCAGGAATCGGAAGATTCCTT
>JAEEGL014621476.1_pt1 | contig 32017 bp, 27 predicted proteins | sample 9134231 | NCBI WGS metagenome assembly JAEEGL01 (sample SAMN16246548, study PRJNA631951) | gut metagenome | biome: gut microbiome; feature: rumen; material: fiber-attached | host: Bos | place: Iran: Karaj | collected 2018-10 | reverse complement strand
GACGTGTCTTCGGGATGCAGGCATTGATAGAGCTGCAACTAATACTCGGGCTCCGAGAAGAGATGCGTGAACACGTTATCTTTGGTGCAGCGCTTGATTTCAGTTTCCACTTCTGCCTCCGTCCTTTTCATTGTAGCCATCCGCGCCACAGGCATTCAAAAAAGATTTGTCCCTCACAGCGTAAAAACCCATCCGGCAACCCCTTGCATTTGCAAAAGCCGTTTCTATGGTTGCGCCGCTTTATGGATAAGGAACGCACCATGTCGAACGAAACTTTTCAGTTTAAGACCGAAGCCAAACAGCTCCTCGATCTGATGATCCACTCGATCTACTCCACCAAGGAAATCTTCCTCCGCGAGTTGATCTCCAACGCCTCCGATGCCCTCGATAAGCTGCGCTTTGAAACCCTCACGCATCCTGAGCTCAAGGAAGGGGACGAACCGCTGCGCATCCGGCTGTCGCAGAATAAGGACGCGCGCACGCTCACCATCGACGACAACGGCATCGGCATGAGCCGCCAGGAAGCGATCGAGAACCTGGGCACCATCGCGCATTCGGGCACCAAGGAGTTTTTGCAAAAGCTCACCGAGGCGAAGGCCGAGGGCAAACCGGACGCGCTGATCGGGCAATTTGGCGTGGGCTTCTATTCCTGCTTCATGGCCGCAGACGACATCACCGTGATCACGCGCCGCGCGGGCGAAACGGCTGCAACCCGCTGGCATTCCAAAGGCAACGGCGAATTCGACATCGAGGACGCCACCCGCGAGACCCAGGGCACCACGATCACGCTCCACCTGCTGCCCGCCGACAGCGAAAACGGCCTCGAAGACTTCACCGAGGAATGGGTGGTCCGCCGCACCGTCAAAAAGTACTCCGACTTCGTGACCTACCCCATCGAGCTCTTTGTGGTGCGCAAAGAAATGCCGCGCGACGAAGAGGGCAAGGAGATCGAGGGCGCCGAGGAGAAGGTGACCGAAAAATGGGAAACCTTAAACTCGATGAAGGCGATCTGGACCCGCGCCCAGTCCGAAGTGACCAAGGAAGAATACGCCGAGTTCTACAAGCACATCGCCCACGACTGGGAGCCGCCCTTCGACACGCTCACCCTCAAGGCCGAAGGCTCGTTTGAATACAACGCGCTGCTCTTCATCCCCGATCGCCCGCCGTACGATCTGTTCTACCGCGATCTCAAATACGGCCTACAGCTTTACGTCAACCGCGTCCTCATCAAGGAGAGCTGCGACGAACTGCTCCCCGACTGGCTGCGCTTCATCAAAGGTGTGGTCGATTCGCCCGATCTCTCGCTCAACGTCTCCCGCGAAATCCTTCAGCAGGATCGCCGCGTCGCCAAGATCAAGGAGCGCATCATCAAGAAGGTGCTCGACCATCTGGCGGAGCTGCAAAAGAACGACCGCGATCGCTACCAAAAGTTCTGGGAGCGCTACGGCCGCGTGATCAAGGAAGGCACCGTCGATTTCAGCCAGGGCAAGAAGCTCCACGATCTGCTGTGGTTTAAGAGCACCAACGGCGACGGCTTCACCTCGCTTGCGGAATACGTCTCGCGCATGAAAGAGGATCAAAAGGAGATCTTCTACATCACGGGCGAGTCGCTGGCTGCAGTCGAGCGTTCGCCTCACCTCGAAGCGTTCCGCGACAAGGGCATCGAGGTCCTCTACCTCACCGACGCCGTCGACGAGATCATGGTCAACCATCTCACGGAGTACGACGACAAGCCGCTGCGCTCGGTGGGCAAGGGCCAGGTGGAGCTCGGCACCGAAGAGGAAAAGAAGGCCGCAGAAGAGAACCTGAAGGCGCAGACCGAGGCGCACAGCTCGCTGCTCGAGCTCATCAAGTCTTCCCTCGACGAATATGTGAAGGAAGTGCGCATCTCGAACCGTTTGACCACTTCGGCCTGCTGCCTGGTGGGCGACAACAACGACATGAGCCCGGGCCTCGAGCGCATGCTCTCGCAAAACCCCGACGCCCAAATCGCGCATCAGAAGCGGATCCTCGAACTGAACCCCGATCACCCGATCCTCTCGAAGATGCAGCAGATGTTCGACGTGGATCAAAAAGACATTACCCTGGCCGACTACGCCCATCTGCTCTACGGTCAGGCCTGCCTGGCCGAAGGCTCCCCGCTGCCCGATCCCGCCAAGTTCACCAAGCTCGTCGCCGATCTGATGAGCAAGTAATCCCCCGCCTTCCCGCCATTTCCCGCCGTTTTCGTTAAAAAAACCATAGTTACAGAGCCCACCCGCTTTCGTTTCGTCGGAGCCGTTTGCGGATGAAAAACGCCCCAACTTTGCGGCGGCCAGCAATTTTCAATTTGAAAACGAGCCCGCTTTGTATACCAGACGGCAATTTTTCGGAGAGTCGTCTGCTCCCCCTGGTTAACTTACCCAATCCAGCGGAAGCCGGGCAGCAAATGTCCCTCGATGAACGCATGCAGGCTTTTCACATTGATGCAATTACAAGAAAGACTTAAGTTTCCAGAGCACATTTCCATTGAACAGTTTTGTTACATACAAACGGATGCATCCTCATAAATAAAGCAGCCACCAAGCTCAGAAACATCTACCTCGTTTTCTTCACCTCCGGCAATCTTTATTTTTGTGATTACATCATCATCTGGATCAAGCATCCAATCGCAAACAGGTTGGAATAAATAATAATCATTCGGCACCCCTTTTTTTTCACCGCAGCCCGTGAGAAAATATTTTTCATTTATTTTGTGTTTCTGACCAGAAACATATATCTCGGCTTTACAAGTTAAATGGGCTCCATCTTTGAAATAATCTATTGACGCCAAACCATAATTCATGAGCAAATGACCAATTTCATGCGCCAATACATTCCGTGGCTTATGAAAATAATCCTGACTTATAAACATTCCTCCGTACTGAGGTTTTGTAAAACCAGCTGCACCCTCATTATTAGAATCTGAATCCTCGTAATAATAAGATTCATCAATATATTTTATCACCATTACATTTGCATAAGCAGCATACTTTTGCCTCTCTCGCCTCCAACGCAACAATTCGTCAGCAACTCGCTTATCAACTATACCGTCAAATCCTCGCTTATCTACCGTTGCCGGCAAAAGCTCAACAATACTTTTACGACTTACTGTAATTGGACAAGTTACGTCGTCACTGCATTTAGTCCGACTATCTTCCTCTAGTTGATTGCAAAAGAGCTTATTTGTATTCAAAAACGCTCTATCAGCATCATCTTCCAAAGTCGGAGAGTAATTACCCGTGTTCGCAGTACTTGGGTTATATCGTGGCCAAACGGCAACGGTGAGTTTAACCTCCAGCCCTTTATCACCTTCTTCACAAGCAAACCACAATGGAATAAGCAACATAAAGATGTTGCGTCGCATAAAATCAAACATCATCACTCTTTCAAATCCTTTTCAGACAATACTGGCCTTAGCTTCGCGCGGATTTCATCGCCGCGTTTTTTGATCTTCTCCATCTCTTCTTGATCATAGCGCCCTTCTGTAAGAAAGAGATCAGGTTCCGGTAGCGATGTATAGGTCTTAATCCGTTCTTTAGCACGTTCGCTGCAACTATAACTAAGTGCGTTCAATGCATAGCGCCTCAAACTGTCATCACCATTATCGTAATCAGGATACGGCCAGCAAGAAGGCGTGCCAATGATGGTGCAACTTAAGAGATAATCTTCTATCTCAACCATCAATGCTCGCTCTTTTTGAGGCATAAAGTGATCGCGCATCAAGTAAAAACCGAGCGAACGCAACATCTGCCAATGTCTTACAATATTACTTGCTGGTTCTTCATATAAACCGCCCTGATGTACAATCTCCTTTACTGCATTGAAATGTCTTTCGGCATCCTCAAGCGAACCGTAGAGTCCAAGCAGCTGGTAAGCATAGCCCTGCAACTGACCAATGAAACCATCCACTACATCCCGGGCAATCGGAGAGAGATCGCTCGCCAAGGTTTTATGAGCTAAATCGACAATATCTTCGCGATTGTGAAAACCTAATGTTTCCCAGGGCTTAAGTTCCAACTTTAAGTGATTTCTCCTCAAAAGTCTTATTTCATCAACAGAGAGAGGCCAATCATCCGGAGTGGAGTCAGGTAAAGCGATGCCTTTTTCCATAGGAGCATCCGTTGATTGGGAAGTCTCCTCAGGGTCTGCAGGTTTAGACTTGCATCCAAAGCAAAAGATGGATGTCATTAGAGAGACAAATATGAGCTTATAAATTATCATTGCATGCTCTCCTGATAAAACCTTTTCCTAAGCATATAATTAAATCAAAAAAAAATCAGCAACAATCGATCTTATCTTTCACATGTTTTATAATTCGACAAAAGTTCATAAAATCAAAGAAAGCATACTGAAACGATACAGATCATGGCAAAACCGCAAATTCTCTTAAAGCATTTTGATTTCATGCGAACAGAGTCAAAACGGTCATCACCGCAGCGCAGCGCAGCGAAGGCGTGAACTCAAATCTTTTGATGGCGGCGCTTACGAACGCGCCCTGCTTGGGGGCCTGAGGCGGGCTTGAAGAGAAAAGGCGGGAGATTACTTGGCTTCGAAGACGAAGGGGTAATCGACGGAGATGGAGTTGCCGGTTTCAAAGCTGGGGAACTGCCATGAAGCCACCTGAGCGCTCACGCATTGCTCCACCTTTTCGTTATTCATGGTCGATTCCAGGATCTTGGTGCTGATCACCTTGCCGTCCTTGCCCACCACAAAGTTGATCACGATTTTGCCGGCGAGCGCAGGGTTTTGAGCCAATTCGTCGCTGTAGCATTTGCGGGTGTCGTCGGAATGCTGCTGAACGACGTTCTTGATTTGTTCGGGGCTGACCGCGTTTTCGGCCTTATCCTGCGACATCGCAGATCCTGCCAAAAGAAACGCGCCAGCGAAACAGGCAAAAAGGACAGAGCTGAGTCGTAACATTTGAAACTCCTTTCAAAAGATACCGTTTCATCGACAAAGGCGGTTTTGAAAAAATCCCTCACCGCTTCGCCCAACTCACAGAGGATCGCAATCCCCACCGCCTTTTTACGATAGTTGTTTTTATTTTGCAAGAGCTATCACAACTGATTGTTGTTTTTTTGCTGCAGCATAAGCTCAAAAATCCTTATACTACGCCATGTTAGAGGTTTTAATTTTTCTTCATTCAGCCTCAAAAAAATGCTTTTTGTGCAACAAAAAACTACCTTCAAAGGGCACCCGGTTGTAAAACGGCGCCATGGAAACTTACGTCGATTTGGGCATCGCCAAGCTCGATTTGAGCCGCAGGCAGCGCACGGGCGCAGGCGAGGCGATTTTTTGTAAAAGCAAAACCTGCGAGCAGCTGTTGCGGATCCTTCAAGCCTTTGACGAGCGGGGCTGTTCGGTGCTGGGCACCAAAGCTTCACCCGAGCAGGCGGCTTTCGTTCAGGCGCAGGGGCTCCCTGTTCGATACGATGCGATCTCGCAGATCCTCACGCTTCTTCACGGGCCTTTACCCAGGCTCGATGCCGCATGCGGTCCCCTTGCGGTTTGCTGCGCGGGGACGTCGGATTTGCCCATCGCAGAGGAAGCAGCGCAGACGGCGGAGTTCCTTGGGGTAGCGGTCGAGCGCCATTACGACGTGGGGGTTGCAGGCTTACACCGTTTGCTCTCGAAGCTGGATGAGATTCGCAGAGCGAAGGTGGTGATTGCGGTTGCGGGTATGGAGGGGGCGCTTGCGAGCGTGCTTTCTGGTCTCCTGAGCATGCCCGTAATAGCGGTGCCCACATCAGTCGGTTACGGGGCGTCGTTTCAGGGGCTGAGCAGCCTGCTTTCCATGCTCAACAGCTGCGCCGAGGGCCTTACGGTGGTCAACATCGACAACGGGTTCGGAGCCGCCACCGCAGCTTACAGGATGTTGCGCCTCGCCTGCCCGGAAGAGGCATCCTCCCTTCCCTAATGGCATTCACTTCCCTTCTCACCCCAAGCCCCATCAGAGGGCGCATTCACAGAAACAAAGGTTCCCATGAAGCAGCTTTACATCGACGGTGCCTGCGGTATCAGCGGCGATATGTTTGCAGCCGCATTGCTTGAGTTGGGGGCTTCGCGATCCAGGCTGGATTCGGCCATCCGGGCCTTAGGGCTCGAAGGCGTTCACATCCATACAGAGCGCGGGCAGTCCTACAGCATTTCGGGGCTCCGGTTTCAGGTGCATGACCACGATCACAGCGCCGATCTCATCGAGCCACACGAGGAAGGTTACCACGAGCACCATCACCACGATGAGCACAGCCACCCCCATCACCATCACGAGCACAGGCACCTGAGCGAAGTCTGCGCGATCCTCGATCGTGCAGCTGACGTCGTCTCTCCCGAAGCCCTGGCGCTCTCGAAGCGGATCTTCGCCATCATCGCAGAGGCTGAAGCGCGCGCACATGGCGTAGACAAGAGCGAAGTCCATTTCCACGAGGTGGGGGCCATCGACTCGATCGTCGACATCCTCGCCGCAGCGGTGCTCTACGACGATCTCTCTGTAAAGGAAGGCCTCTCGGGGCTGGTGTTGCCGTCGCTGACCGAAGGGAGTGGGTTCATTCAAACGCAGCATGGGTTGCTGCCTGTCCCCGTGCCTGCGGTCGTCCATATCGCAGAAGCGCACGGCATCGTACTAACGCAGGCTGCTGTGCCAAACCTTGGGGAGCAGGTGACGCCAACCGGCATTGCGATTGCGGCCGCATTGCGGAGCAGTGAGGCGCTTCCCAGGCGCTACAGGATCCTGCGATCAGGAGTGGGACTCGGGACGCGCGACCCAGGTCACGCAAACTTCCTTCGGGCAGCGATCATCGATGACCTCCAGGAGCAGGCGGCGTCTACCTCAGGGGCTACGGGTGACAGCCCTATGGATCGCGAGGTCTTCTTGCTGGAATGCAACATCGACGACGCTACACCGGAAGCGATGGGTTACGCCGTAAGGAAGATCGCTGAAGCAGGGGCGCGAGACGTCCATATGCTTCCCTGCATGATGAAGAAACAGCGGCCGGGCGTGCTCCTGAGGGTCGTGACCGATGCAGAGCAAGCTTCTCAGGTAGAGGACGCGATCCTTCGGTACACGCCCACGTTAGGCTTACTGAAGATCCCCGTCGATCGCCTTTGTATGGCGCGCAGCCTTTATCAGGTAGAGACGTCCTACGGTCCGGTGACGGTCAAGCGCGCAACGTTTGAAGGCGCAAACGGCCCCATCGTAAAGGAGAAGCCGGAGTACGAAGATCTGGTTGTCCTGGCTGAGAAGGTTGGCGTGCCACTCAGCGTAATCCTGTCCGCCGTTACCAGGAGTGGTTCGTGAATGGAACGCCTGAAGGATCTCGTCTCCTACCTTAGGGGGTTGGGCGCCGTAACCATAGCCTATTCGGCCGGCATCGATTCTACGGTCCTGCTCAAGGCAGCCCTGGAGGCGCTCGGGCCGAGCAACCTGCTTGCGGCCACCTTCAGCCACCCGGGTTTACCCGCATGCGATCTCAAGGAAGCGGAGGCCTTCTGCAAAAGGGAGGGCATCGAATGGTTACCGGTAGAGGTCAATCCCCTGGAGCAGGAGGTGATCCGATCCAACCCGAAAGATCGCTGCTACCACTGTAAGCGGTACCTGTTCCAGACCCTGATCGAAGAGGCGCACAAGCGAGGGTTTACGACCCTGTGCGACGGGACGAACTTCGACGATCTCCAGCAGTTCAGGCCCGGTCTCAGGGCTTTGCAGGCGCTTGGAGTCCTGAGCCCTCTGGCGCGCTTCCACTTCACCAAAGCGGAGGTTCGAGCCCTTGCCGTGCAGATGAACCTTCCCAATGCACAAAAGCCTTCCGCCGCATGCCTGATGACCCGCTTTCCGTATGGAACGACGATTACCCCCGAAGGTTTGTCGCGCGTCGGGCAGGGCGAAGCGTTCCTGAGAACCCTGGTTGACGGCCCTCTCCGCCTGAGGGATCACTGCCCGATTGCAAGGATCGAGGTTGCCCCACCCTATATGGAAGCGCTGTTCAAAAAGCGCGATGAGATCGCAGCGGCCCTTAAGGCTCTGGGCTACAACTACGTAACCCTCGATCTCGAAGGCTTTAGATCCGGGAGCATGGATGAGCCCACCATCGTCCAATCACCCCTGACCGAAAAGCCCGGCGCTCAAGAGGCAGTGAATGGGACAATGAGCCTCATCAAAGAGGAACGATGAGCCTGCTCATTGCCAGCTCACAAGGAGAATCAAAGCCACTCCAAGAGCCGCTGATCTGCCCAAAATGAGTAGGCTCATGAGACCTCCATGAGCCTACTGAAATCCAGACAACCAAGCCTTCACAAATGGACGCCCCGCTCCAGGCAGCCTCCCTCAGAGGGATTTCCCAAGCTCGTAGGCCTTCTTCTCGTAGCCTGATCCCTTGATGCTTCCCGCAGTCCAGATACCCGGAGCGATGATCGTGCCCACATTCTCCCAGCCCATGTAGTCGGCAATGGTTCGGTAATGGGCCGTCATCGCCTCGGCGTCCTTCTTTGATGTGTTTGCGTAAGCCATCAGGAAGGCGCATTTCTTCTTGACGTGAAGGGCACCATTTAAGGCGTAGAAGCGGTCGATGGTCGCCTTCAGCTGAGCGGAGAAGCCGAAGTAATACATGGGTGAGCAGAACACGATGAGGTCAGCCTCGGTGAGCTTTGGACGAAGCTTCACGGTGAAGTCATCGTTGAATACGCAGGGGCCGTTCATTCCGCAGTGATTGCAACCGGTACAGGGATGAACGTCGCTCTTTGCGGTATCAAATCGAAAGACCTCGTGCCCGGCCTCGGTGGCCCCTCGGGTAAACTCATCGGCCATCAGGTTGGTGTTGCCGTTCGCCCTGGGACTGCCTGTCAGAACGACGATCTTCATCTTCTTCTCCTTCTTCGGTTCGGCTGCGATTGCGGATGTGAGGGGTGAGGCGAGCAAAAGCGATCCCGCTGCGACGATGCCCGCAGTTTTAATGAATTCGCGTCTGTTCATCGAATCCACGTCACTTCTTGAGCCATTCGTCGACCAGCTGCTGCGCTTTCTCGGGCTCTTTTTGAGCGACGTGACCGTAGATCGCGAGGCCCTCGGCCATCACACCGCCAGTTGCCTTCTCGAGGCGCTTTAAGCCCGTAAGCCCGCTGCCCTCATGGGTTACGAAGGGGTGAATCTTTTTCCCTTTGAAGCTGTACTGATCGAAGAAGGTAAACATCGGCATCGGCATTTCGCCCCACCAAATGGGGTAGCCCACGTAGATCTCGTCATAGTCTGCGGGGTTCAGTTTGACGGGCTTGAACGCCGGGCGCGCATCGGCTGCTAGTTCCTTTTTGGACTCCTCGATGCAGGTCTTGTAGTCCTTGGCGTATTCTTTCACAGGCTCCACCTTGACGAGATCGGCACCGGTTTTCTTTGCGATCATCTCGGCTACGATCTCGGTGTTGCCTTTGGTGATGTTTCCCACGCTGTAGTTTTCATCGACGCGCGAGTAATAGACGACGAGCGGCTTTGCGTTGGCCATGGTGGCTCCTAATGCGACGGTTGCAAGAGAGAGAAGCAAGGGTTTCATCCCGATCCTCCAGCAGTTCTGCGCCCTTCATTGAGCGCTTCACAAGCATGCAACCTAGAGTTCACTCGAAGTCAAGCATGATTTTTGCGCCTCATCCTCAACCAGCTGATCGAAGTCGTCGGGCTTTTGAAAGAGCATCTCCTTTAGGGCCTGCATCTCGGGCTTTTGCATCGCTGCATCGAGGGATCCGAGCGCTACGGCCTCGCGGTACAAGGCTTCTTTATAGGTGAGCTTGTCGAGAATCTTGTGGAGCTTCATGACCTCCTGTTCGACCACCGCCCTGCGCTTCTGAAAGAGCTGCAGACGCTGCTTCAGGGTGCTGTCGCCTTCCTTAAACCATCCGATATATTGCGCTATCTCCTTTAACTGTAAGCCCGACGCCTTCAGGCATTCGATCATCGACAGCCAGGCCAGATCCTGCCTGCTGTACTCGCGCATGCCCGAACGATTCTTGCTCACGAAGGGCAATAAGCCCTCTTTTTCGTAATAGCGCAGCGTGTGCGCCGTAAGCCCTGTGCGCGCCGCAACTTCCCCAATCGAATAGCCCATCGCAGACTCCTGAAAAAAAAGCTTGCCTTAAAGCGAACTCTAAGCTTTAGCATGCACCCGTAGTCCAACACATGCAACCGGGAGTTTTCACATGGCCTGTTTCATCGTCCCCGCAGCCGAAGCTGCCATCGTCACCCTCACCGCTTACGCCCTGGATCGCAAGGCGGCCCGCGATCCGTCAAAGACGCCTTCACATCGCCCGCTCCACAGCCTGGCTAAGCTCCTTTGGGGAGGCTCTGCGCTGCTCGCCTTCGAGCATCTCTGGCATGGCGAGATCCAACCGTTCTACCCCTTCCTGACCGCTGCAGGCGATCCCGCAGCGACTGAAGAGATGCTGCACGAAATGTCGACGGTGGGCGTCTCGATGGCTGTCTGCGTCACCATGGCCTGGGGCATCGTCACACTGGTCCGGCGCCATCTCTCCAAAGCCGAGCCCCTGCCCGCCAGGGAGAACGCCTGATGACCCTCCTCATCGCAGTCCTTGCCGCCATCATCAGCACCCTGCTCTGGTACCGCGCCGCACCCGCAGATCACCTGAAGCTCTCCACCCTGTGCTACTTATATTGGGGTGCCTCACTCATGTGGTTCGTCGATGCTGTCTTTGAGTACGCCGAGAAGAAGGCGGCCTATTTTACACCCGCTCCCGCCGAGATGCTGAACGACGCCTTCCTCGGCGTCTCAGCCGTAACGCTGGGCCTCGTCATCTGGCTTGCAGTCCTGCTCCTTAAGGATCCGAAAGGCCTCTTTAAGCGCAGGGCGACCGATCCTCAACCCTAAGGAGCCCTCATGGATCGCCGCGAATTCATCAAAACCGCAGGGGCTGCGCTGGTCTCCGGCGCTCTCCTCACAGCCTGCAACAACGCCTCAAAGGAGTTCACCTTGGATCCCGATCAGACCTCGACCGTCTACTTCACCCGCGATCTCTCCGCAGCCGGCTTACTGAAGATGTACCAGAAGGTCAATCAGAACATCTCCGGCAGAGTCGCGATCAAAGTCCATACCGGCGAGAAGAACGGCCCCAATATCCTTCCCCGCGAATGGGTCAGGGCCGTGCAGGAGACGATCCCCAATTCTAAGATCGTAGAGACCAACACCTGGTACGTGGGCGACCGATACACCACGGAGCTGCACCGCGAAACGCTCAAGGTCAACGGATGGACCTTTTGCGACGTCGACATCATGGACGAGGACGGCGAAGTGATGCTCCCTGTGAAAGACGGCCTCATCTTCAAGGAGATGTCGATGGGTGCCCATATCAAGAACTACGACTCCATGGTTGTGCTCACCCATTTCAAGGGGCACCCGATGGGCGGCTTTGGGGGCTCGATGAAGAACATCGCCATCGGCTGCGCCGGCGGAAGACTCGGCAAGAAGATGATCCATGAATACGTCAAAGGCGGCCCCACCACCATGGATCCCGGAGGCACCGCAGGCTGGAAGACCACAGGCAGCCTCTTTATGGAGACGATGGCCGACAGCGCCAAGGCGACCTGCGACTTCTTTAAAGGGAAGATGTGCTTCATCAACGTGATGCGGAGAATGTCGGTGGACTGCGACTGCATGGGTGTAGCAGCTGCCGAGCCCACCTGCCGCGACATCGGGATCCTCGCCTCTACCGACATCCTGGCGGTCGATCAGGCGAGCGTCGACCTGCTCTACAAGCTGCTGCCGGAGCACGAACTCCACGATTTAAAGGAACGCATCGAAACGAGGGAGGGGTTACATCAGCTCCCCGCGATGGAGAAGCTTGGGATGGGAAACAGGAGGTATCAGCTGGTGGAGGTCTGAGGCTTACTTGCCCAGGCCGACCGCACCGCCTTCATCGCCGCCGCCAGTGCTGCTGCCGCCAGAGCCGCTGCCCGAACCGCCGGAGCCGCTGCCCGAACCGCCGGAGCCGCCGCTGCTGCAGCTTGTGGTGTATTTGGAGCAGATGCCTTTGCATTGCTTGATGTATTGGCTGGCGCCATCGAAATATTCGCTGCAGGCGCCATCGCAATCATCCTTGCTCAGCTCAGCGGTCTCGCCATCTCCGATATATTGGTCGCAGTAGCCTTTGCACGCGCTGTAGACGTCCGTATCCCCCTCCGAGATGCTTTCGCATTCAGAGACGCAGTTGCTGTACGAAAGTTTGACGCAGCTGCCCTTACCGCCATTGTCGTCGTCATCGTCGCAGGCGCTCAAAAACAAAGGCAAAAGACAAAACAGAAACAACTTTTTCATCCGAAATCTCCTTACTTCCTCTGAACAGGCAACGCTTCATAGCAAATTTGCATTTTGGATGTCAATTACGCTTTGCAATGATGGTTCTAATCACAAAACCGTTGTTCTGCGGGCGCAGTGAAGGCCAGAACGCCATCAGATGTCAAAAAGATGGTTACAAAAGCGTTCGATGGCTGAACTGATGACAGGTAGTCGCAGGGATGACATTCGGGATCTCATCCCCATTGCGCGAAACCTTCAATTCCCCCCTCCTCTGTTGTAAATTTTTCCTATGAATCTCGCAGATCACCTCGAACGATTGTTGCAGACGCAGTTCCGGAAGAAGATTTGGCGGCCGTTTACGGAAGCGCTCGATCGCTATGCGCTGCTTTCCCCCAACGACAAGATTGCGGTCGGCATCTCGGGTGGCAAGGACTCGATACTGCTCTATCTGCTTTTGCGCAGCCTGCAAAAACACAGCCGGTTTCCCTTCGATCTCTGCGCCATCGCGATGGATCCGGGATACAGCCCCGAGAACCGGGATCAGCTGCTTCAAAACTGCAAAGCGCTCCAGATCCCCGTCGATTACTTTGAAAAACCGGTCTTTCGCGCATCGGAGCGGCTTTCAAAAGCGCGTTCTGAACATGAGTCGCCCTGCTTTTTATGTGCCCGCATGAGACGCGGCGCCCTCTACGAGCGCGCAAAGAGTCAGAACGCCAATAAGCTCGCCCTCGGCCATCACCTCGACGACGCGATCGAGACGATCCTCCTAAACGTCCTCTATGCGGGCAATTACATGGCGATGATGCCCAAGCTGCCCGCCGATCACTTCGAGGATCTGACGCTCGTCCGCCCCCTCTATCTCATCGAAGAGGCGCATATTTTGGAGTTCGTCGAAGCTTCGGGGCTCAGGTTTTTGAATTGCGCCTGCACGGTAGCGGCGCAGAAGACCGCAAGCAAGCGGCGCGAGATCAAGCAGCTGATCGCCTCGCTCGAGGCCGCCCATCCGGGGATTCGGCAATCGATCTTTCGCTCGGCGCAAAATGTGCATTTTGATGCGGTGTTAGGCGGGCTGTCGGGCGGGGATCGCGTTTCCTTCGAGGCGATCTTTCAAAGGAATGCGGATCGTCAGCGGTTACCGAAGTTGTCGTCGTCGAATTCGCCGTCAAACCGCACGCCGTTTGCAAACCCCACGTAACCGTTCCCCCCTGTCAGCCCCTGCGGGCCGCCCTCGAGATCCGACTCGATGCGCGCCCATTGCTCCTGCAAATCCGAGAGCGCATCCTGCCAGTAACGGAGCGTCCCAAAATGCGAGAAGACTCTCTGGAAGGCTTCCTCGTTCAGGCGCCCGGCCACCCATGCGGAGTAATGCATGTATCTGAGGGCTCTCAGGGGCTCCACCAGCTGTAATTGACGCCGATCGAACGCGAGCTCCTGATTGTAACCCTCGAGCAGCCGTTCGCGCTGAGCCTTCCCCATCGCATCGGCGCTCGGGCAGGCCATAAAGAGATCCTGCACCGCAGGCCCCATCCCGAAGTCGTCGAAATCCAAAAAGATGATCCGATCGCCCTGCCAGAGGAGATTCCCCCGGTGGCAGTCCCCGTGGATGCGCTGCATCGCAACGCCTTCAAACAAGGGCTCGATCTTTGCGATCAGCTGCTCGGCAAACCGCATGTAAAAGGGCTCGATCTGAGGGGGCAGCGCGCGCATGCGCTTCAATTCATCGAGGGCCCGTCGCCCTAAATAGGAGACATCGATGCGATGCCGGTGCGAGGCCGCCTTTCTTTGCCCCACGCGGTGCATGCTCCCGATCGCCCGCCCGAGCTGGATCAGCTTTTCGTCGTCCCATTCGTCGGTCTGGCGCCCCGTGCAGTAAGGCATCACCGAAAACCAGAGGCCTTCGGGCATTTCGCCTAAAATCTGACCATTTTTGAGCTTCAGAGGCTTTGCGACCGCAACGCCGGCTTCCGAGAGCTCGTCTACAAACGCAAACTCGTCCATCAGCGCATCACGGCTCCAGCGATCGGGCCTGTAGAACTTGCCCACAACCCGCTCTCCCGACTCCAGGCAGAGCAGATAGACGCGATTTTCGTAACTGTTGAGCGCGAGGAGCTCGCCCGTGCAATGCGCATCGAGCGCCTGCTCCACCGCCTCGCAAACCCGCTCGGGGCTCAAAGTTGAAAACGCAAACGCGCGCTCGGAAGAATTCGACATCTGTGGCCTCCAAATTCCTGCATCGCAGCGATCTTCGTCCAATCGATCCCAAATGTCGAGCCCCATGTGTAAAGAAATCGCCTCACTCCATGATCGCCTTCGATCTCACTGCTGCAGCCCAGATTGCTGATGAATTCTCATTTTCCTTCATGATATTTTCAAAGCTGCCACCATGCGTTCTTACTCATCTGATTAAACCAGATACAAATCAGGCCCGTCCTTTTCACTCCGCATCCAGCATCCATAAAATTGGCACAAAGCTTTTCAACCCGATGCCCACATCTCAAGAATTTACACAAAGCTTTTCACTCCGCATCACACAGTCTCAAACCGCATTCCGATCGTTTCAGCGCCATGTGAGCACAGGCATCAAAATTTTCACCCCGTTTCACTGCGGTGCGCGCGGTCACAGTTTGTAACCTGCAGGCATCAGCATGAGATGAATCTTCAAAAAGGCGCAAGGGGGCTACGACGCCGGACGGCGCTTTTAAAGCAAAATTGAGAGAAAACGCGAAAGGCTGGCTATGAAATGGACATCAAATGTTCGAACGGTTTCGGATGGAGAGCGTGACCCTCTTTTGGGGTGCAAGCAGATAATCGGAATCACATGGCTGCTCATTGATGGGCAGGAATGCTCGATCTCTGGATGAGATCATCCGGGGCGGGATCACCCTCAAAGAGAGGGCATGGCAGGGATTTGGGGAGGGCGTTTCAGGTGAGTCAGAGGGCTCAGTCTTCGGTGTGCTCGGCCTTGTAGGCGGCGATGATCTTCTCGGCGATCATGTTGGGGACGATCTCGTAGCCGTAGAAGGCGCGGGTGTGCTGGCCGAGGCCGCGGGTCATGGCGCGGATCGAAGCGGCGTAACGGTAAAGTTCGGCTTCGGGGATGATCGCGTGGATGATCGTGCGGTTGCCCTTGGTGTCCATACCGCTGATGCGGCCGCGACGGTTCGAGATATCGCCGCTGATGTCGCCCAATGCATCGCTGGGGATCGTAATTTCGACCGACATGACGGGCTCGAGGAGGCAGGGGTCAGCCTTCATGACGGCATTCTGGAAGCCGAGGGAGCCTGCGATCTTGAACGCCATTTCGGAGGAGTCGACGGGGTGATAGCTGCCGAAGAAGCATTCGCAGGAGAAATCGACCATCGGGAAGCCGGCCAGAACGCCGCGCGCTGCGGATTCCTGAACGCCCTTGTCGACGGCGGGGATGAACTTGCCGGGGATCACGCCGCCCACGATCGAGTCGATGAATTCGTAGCCTTCGCCGCGGGCGCGGGGCTTTAAGCGGAGGTGGCAATCGCCGAACTGACCCTTGCCGCCGGTCTGCTTCTTGTGACGGCCCTGGGCCTCGGCCTCTTTGCGGATGGTCTCGCGGTAAGCGATCTTGGGCTCGCTGGTGACCACGGTGACGCCGTAACGATCCTTCAGCTTCTCGAACTGCACCTGGAGGTGGGTCTCACCCAGACCGCGCGCGATGGTCTGCTTGACCGAATCGTCGAAGGCGGCGACGAAGGTGGGATCTTCCTTGCGGAGCTTTTCGAGGGCGAGACCGATCTTGTCGTCGTCGGCCTGGGTTTCGCCCTTGATCGCGCAGCGCATGTCGGGGTGCGGGAAGTTGACGGGCGCGAGCTTGATCGGGTTTTCGCGGGTCGTCATCGTGTCGTTGGTGGCGGTGACGCGGAGCTTGGTCAGAACGCCGATGTCGCCGGCATAGACGTGATCGATCTCGTTGCGGTTGCGGCCCTGGGGCACTGCGAGGTGACCGACGCGCTCGACGGCATCTTTCTGGACGTTGTAGAAATCGCTGCCTTCAGCGACGGTGCCCGAGAAGACGCGGAAGAAGGTGAGCTCGCCCACGTGCTGCTCGATGCTGGTCTTGAAGACCAATGCGGCGAGAGGACCGTCGGAGTTGCAGGGCAGGGGCTCGGTGGCGCCTTCGGGGATCTCGGTGAAATGGGTGGGATCGGGCACGAAGTCGACGATGCCCTGCATGAACTCGGCCATACCGTTCAGGTTCTCGGCGGAGCCCAGCCACACGGGAACGATGGCGCCGGAAACGATCGCCTTGGTGAGGCCCGTCAGCATCTGTTCCTGAGAGATCGCGCCTTCGCCGAAGTAAATGTCGAGGAGCTCTTCGTCGGTCTCGGCCACCGATTCCATCAGCTGCGTGCGCCATTGCTCGACGTCGTCGGCCATGTTCGCGGGCACATCGACCACATCCGATTCGCCCTTCTGGCCCTTAAACATATGCGCCTTGTTCGCGATCAGATCGACCACGCCCTTAAACGCCGGGCCTTCGCCCACGGGCAGCTGCACGGGCAGGATCTTGACCTTGTCGCCCGCCATTTCCTGAAGGCTGCTCACCGAATTCTCAAAGCTCGCGCCTTCCTTATCCATCTTTGAAACGAACGCAATGCGCGGCAGATGGCGAACATCCAAACGATCCCACGCCATCTGGGTTCCGATTTCAGCGCCCGCGATAGCGCTCACCACGACCATGCCGCAGTCCGCCGCCCGAATCCCCGAAGCCACCTCGCCTGCAAAATCCATATATCCGGGGGTGTCGATCGTATTGATCTTGTTCTTTCCCCAAATGGCGTATGCCGGCGTGCAATAAATCGACATCCCGTGCTCTTTTTCTTCGGAGCGATACTGGGTGAGCGCGGAGTTGTCGTCCACTTTGCCGTGGCGAGCGGTTTGACCCGAGACGAAGGCCATGGCGTCGATGAGGCTGGTTTTTCCACATCCACCGTGGCCCACAACGACAAGATTGCGGATTTGGGCCGTATTAAATTCTTTTGACGAAGCCATCGCAGATCCTCAGAGCGTTCTTCTATGTATGAGGTTGAGCTGGCGCAACACGCGCCCCCTGAGCTCAACGCGCGGGAACTTACCTAGCAAAGCCCCTTGCGCGCTACCTATTTTTTTCATTTTTACAAAAAAATTTTTCAGATGGAGTCCTTACCCCAAAGGCAGAAGCGCGTTTTGCATCCATTTTGAAAGCGCCAGAATGGCCCGATCGCCGTCCCGGAACGTAGGAATTCCGGCCAGTTGCAGCCCTTCCGCGAGCTCGTCGTAGCGATGTCCCGAATCGATCACCGCCACAAAGGGCTTCTTCGTTTGCAAAAAGAGCGCGCGGTAGTGAGCCGCAAATCCATCGGGCGCATCCCAGCAATCTTCGGGATTCATCCCCCGGGGCAGACTCTGCACCGCCGCCGTAAAGGGCACGTTCCCCAAAACCGCGCAGGCCACCCCCGGATCCGCCAGGATCGCCTCCGCGCAGCCTGCATGCACCCTGTCGCCCGCCATCGGCGTCACATCGAGGGGATTGCGCGCCGAGACCAGCGTCCCGAGCTTCGCAGTTTTGAGGATCTCTTCGATCTTCTGCACGGTTTCGGGCGCAAACTTTGCAGGCTTGAGCTCGCCGTGATGATCCGCCAGGCAGACGGTCTCGTAACCCGCATTGCTCAAAAACGCGACGCCGCCCTCTCCCGGAACCTTGTCCCAAAGGCAGGCGCAAACCCGCACCAAATCCTGAAACTCGCCCAGGCTTTCGGCCATCAGCGCGCCCGCATCTTCAAGCAACGTGCGATAAATGCGGTAATCCCCCGCCACCGACGCCGTATGCCCCGCCGTAGCCTGCGCCCCCAGCCCCGAACGCCCGCCTTTGTAGATCACCACGCGCTTCTTCTGCGCCCGAAGCCGGGCGATCTGCGCCACCAGCCGCTCGCCGTCTCCCGGTTGTAACCCCTCAAGATATAAGGCAAAGCAGTTAACATGCGGATCGTCCGAAAGGGCCTCCAAAACGTCGCTCACCCGCGCATCGATCTGATTGCCGAGCGAGATTTGGTAATCGAAGGTCAAAAAATCGAGCTTTCCGCCCTGCGTGAGCATGAAAGCCCCGCTCTGGCTCAAAAGCGCCACGCCCGAAAGCCCATCGCGATGGCGCGGCAGCTTTTGCTCGGGAATGAACAGCGAATCGAAATGCGCCGGCTGCGACACCATCCCCACGCTGTTATTGCCCAGAAGCACCGGCCGCGTCTTTGGATCCTGGGCCGCCACAAGCACCTGAATTTGCTCAGCAATCGCCTTTCCGGACTCGGTCTCGCCCATGCCGCCCGGAATGAGCAGCACCGTCCCAATCTGCGCCGTCCGGAACGCCTCTTCGAGCAGCGCGGGCACGGCCGCAGCCCCGATCGCCACTACCAGCAAATCCACAGGCTCGGGGATCGCCTCCAGGCTGGGCATACAGCGCACGCCGTCGATCTCTTCGAGCCCAGGCTTCACCACGTAAAGATGAGCCGCATCAAAACCGCCCGCCAAGATCGCCTGCAGCATGATGCGCCCCATGTTCATCCGCTGCTACACGCCCACGAGCGCCACCGATTTGGGCCTGAGCCCCGCCCGAAGCTGCATCAGCGGAACCTCCGCAGCCCTGCCCTGCAGCGGCTTCATTTTCAGCAACGCGTCCACCGGCATAAACCGCTGATTTTCTTTGCAAAAGACGAGGGGATTGAGCTCAAACTCCTCGATTTGAAGCCCCTCTTTTTGCAGCGCCGCACCGATCGCTGAAAACGCGTCGCGCCAGTCCCAAATCTCTTTCAAAAACGCATCCTTAGAGCAAAGCGCCTTCACGCCGCGCGTCTGGCCCGTCACCCATTTCAAAAACAGCGCATCCGAAAGCCGCCGCTCCAGCTGCGCCTGCGGCGTGAGCGTGGGCGAAAACAAGACCGTGCTCTGCCCCTCCAAAAACGCCTTCGAGAGCGCCTCCACCGACGTGCCGCCAAACCCCACCGTCATCACAGGCCCAAATTCCGAAGAATGCCGCAACCCTAAAAGCAGCTCGTGCCCCAGATGCGGCTCAAAATCGAGGGTCTCCTCCAGCACAAAGCCCGCCACAGACGCCCGCAGATCCTCCGAAAGCCCCGCAAGCATGCGCTGCATGGCCTCCGCGATCGACGCCACCGCAGGCTGCTTCAAAAACTTCACGCAGCCCAAATCGCTCTTGTGCAAAATGCGCGGCGACACGATCTTTAATACCGCAGAATCCGCAATAAAATCGCATTGTTGCACCCGCTTTTGCAACTCATCCGGCGCACTCAGCAACGCCACCGGCAAATACAAATGGCGCGGCACCGGACGCCCCAACTGCGCCAAAAGATCGAGCAACTCGTGCTCAAACAAAATCGAACGCCCCTCCGCCCGGGCCTGCGCGATCACATTTTTCATTGTTTGCCTTTCAACAGAGCCTGACTCTTTTTCACCGATTCCGAAATCTCGCGTTCCGCCTTCACCGACATTCGCAGCTCATCGAGCAAAGATTGCGTCTTTTGCACCGCCGAATCGCCCAGTTCGCTCTCCACATCTGAAGGCATCGTAAACGCGAGCAGCTCGCCATAAATGTCTCGCAAATTCTCTGTAATTCTCGCAACTTGCGATTCAATCTCAGCCTGCTTCTGAGCCACCATCTGGTTCACTTCCGCACTGCGTACCGCGCTTTTTGTGGTCATCAGCGACTCGTACCCCTGCGCCAGGCGCGCCACCGCCCACATGCATTCGGGCAATTCCTGATCGAACTGCGCCGTCAGACTCTCAGAAAACGCATCGGTCATCTCGGGCAATTCCTCGTAAAGCCGTTCAATCTGGCGGCAAAGCGTCACCGACTCGCTGAACAGCGGCCATTTTTCTGCCCTCTTCAACCCGTCCCCCAGGTTTGGCCGCGCCCTTTTCTTCTTTTCCAACTTCAACAAAAGAAACCCCAACGCCACCATCAACGCAAAAAAGATCAATCTTCTCAACATATTCTCTCGTCCTCACCTCTATATGCTCACACAATCTCTATACGAAGCGAGCAATCGACATAAAAGATGGCTTTCATCACACATCCGCTCGCTCCACCGCTGCAAAGCTGCAGATGGGGCAAGTCGAAGGATCGTGGCGCAGCGCGGGGCAATATTCGCGGCCAAAGGTGATCAGCTGCAGATGCAGGCGGTGCCATTGTTCCTGGGGAAACAGACGTTTGATGTCCGCCTCGGTCTGCTTCACGTTTTTGCCCGAAGTGAGCCCCCATCGCGTCGCCAGGCGATGAATATGGGTGTCGACGGGCATCGCGGGCTTATGAAACGCCTGCACCATCAAAACGGACGCGGTCTTATGGCCTACGCCGGGCAAAGATTCCAATTCTTCAAAAGTCTGCGGCACCTGCCCGTTAAACCGATCCACCAACATTTGAGAAAGTGCTTTTAAATTGCGGGCTTTGGTGGGTGCGAGGCCGATTTGCCGGATCAGCCCTTCGATCTCCTTCACATCCATCGCCGCCATCAACTCGGGCGTAGGCGCGCGCGCAAACAGCGCCGGCGTCACCTGATTCACCTTTTTATCTGTGGTCTGCGCCGAAAGCACCACCGCCACCAGAAACGTAAACGGATCCTGGTGATCGAGCGGGATTTGCGGATTCGGATAAATCGAATCGAGAGTCTCTGTAATTTTCTTTACTTTTTCTTCCAAGTCCACGATTTTCACGCCTCTTTTGGCTCGCTTGCGCCGCATACTCTCGCGCAGGGCTCAACTCTGTACTAAACTGCGCGAGCTTTAAATCGCAAAGGATGAACAAACATCATCTATAAGCGTCCAGGCCCCCTTTCGCAATCGCTCGCGTCGAGGAATGCCCGTTGAAACCAGGCCCCACATGCGCATCTTTCGCCCGCTTTTCGAACGCCTTCTGCCTGCCCGGGGGATGCGCTCCGTTTAAACGCCATCAGAGATTTTAACCTGCTTATTTTTAAAGAGAATCGCTATCAATGAAGAGACGCCCCGCCGTCAACATTGCGTCTAAACTCTATCAGCGCGTAGCCGCTTTTTTGATCCTCTGCGCCTCGACTCTGGGCTTATTCGTATTTTTACTCTATTTCTTTTTGAACTCCAGCTATACCGGCCAAATCCTCGAAACCAGCATGGGCATGCTGTTCCGGGGCAAAATCGGTTTTTCGCGCATCACCTTTGGGCCCTGGCCTTCGCAAATCCGCGTCCACAATTTTTTCATCGCCGATCCCGAAGGCGGTCACCCCATCTCGGCTGAAGAAGTCCATATCGAAAACTACGATCTGTTGGGACTCAAGGACTTACATATCGGCGCCCAGGATATCCGCATGGTGGGCGTCACCATCCATCTGAAGAGCCGCCCCGATCCCGAAGCGTTCGACGAGCTCGGCCATCCCCGCGAGGCCTTCAACATCGAGCGCGCCTTCTGGATGCACCAGTTTTCGCCCGACAGCGGCGATCCGACCGGCACCGTCCCCACCCTCGATTTTGCGGAAGCCTCGCTCGAACGCGCGACGCTCATCCTCGACATGGATCCCATCTCGGTCGAGGTCAACAACATCAACGCATCCGGCGTCCATTTTGGCTTAAATCCCGTAGAGATATCCACCATGGCCATCGACGCGACCGATCTCAGCGCCGATCAGGTCCGCATTCGCCTCAAAACCGGCGATACCCCCGACAGCGCCTACGAAGCGAGCGACGATCAGGTCATGACCCTGCCCTTTGAAAACCTGGCGGTGCGCGAATTCCACTGGCGCGGCATGCAGTTCAACATCCTCTCCATCGCCCTCACCGCACGCCAGGATCCCACCTCGATCCGCAACTTTGCGATGTCGCTCGAAGGCGCGGGGCTCCCCCATATGGCCGCCGATCTCAGCCTTCAAATCGCCGATTTGAACAACCATATCGAGCCGCTCAACCTGGGGCTCGGGCCCATCAACGGCGCGGTCACGCTGTCGTTTCAGGGGCAGGGCGAACTCGACGCCATGGAAGGCGATTTTTCGTTACAGGGCGCTGGGTTGGATGCCCTCGGATACCAGCTCGACAGCCTTTCTTTGATGGGTCATAAATCGCCCCTCAACCGCATCGATCTCTCACATCTCACACTCGAAGGCTTCGGGGGCCTCATCGCGGGCGCAGCCTCGTTCGACGTTCCAAGCGGCAACGCGTTCGCCGATCTCACCTTCAAGCGCCTCGATCTGATCAACCTGCCCATCGAATTACCCAAAGAAGTTCAGGCATTAGCCAAAGGCCCCCTGACGGGCAGCGTCCGCGTCCGGGGCACAGACACGCTCACATCCAACCGCAGCCTCTCCGTCGAAACCTGGGGCGATCTGCAGCGGCGCGGTCCACTCGGCCTTTACGGCATCGGTCCGAGCGCCCAGTTCGAGCTGCTCGCGAGCGCTCACGGCGACGAATTCAAACTGAACCAATTCTCTTTTCAAACGGGACCTTACCAGGCCCAGACCGACGCCAGCATCAGCCTCGAAAACGGCCTCGAAGGCCTCGACTTAAACAGCAGCAAACTCCGCGCTCAGGGCTCCATGCTCACCCTCGATTTGGGATCCGCGCTCCGATCCTTTGGCGTCACCGATGCCGACGGCCAGATCCACATCAACTTTAAAACCCAGGGCGCCCTCACGAGCCCCAACGTAGACGTCACGCTGACCGGAAAATCCTTACGTTACGCGGAGTTCAAAGACATTCGGCTGAACAGTAAAGTCAGCATGAACACCCAGTCGGGGCGCACAAAGCTTAAAAGCCTGAAGCTGCAAACCCCCGCCGGGCAAATCGAGGTTTCGGGCCAGGCCGATGTTTTTAAAAAGAATCTGCCCTTCAGCGCGACCCTGCAAATCCGCGATCTCGATCTCGCCAAGCTGCCGCTGGGCCTCAGTCTGCACGGCATTCTGAACGCCGATCTCAAACTTTCGGGCAACTCCGTCAAACCGAAGGTCGAAATCGAGCGCTTTGAAATCACCGGCCCCGGTTACGACCAGCTGGTCTTCGACTCGCTCAGCCTTAAGGGCAGTTTTGCCAACAATCAGGCGGAGTTGGAGTCCTTTGCGCTGCGGTATCAGGATCGCGATCTGATCACCCTCGAAGGCCTGTTTAACCTGAAGAACCAGCATTTTAAGGGCGATTTTGCGCTCATCGAACTGCCGCTCACCCTCGCCAACGCCTTTGTGGATCCGCCGCTGCCTCTGCAGGGCGCGCTCAGCATGCATTACAGCGCGGAAGGCAATCTGAAGGGCCATGAAGGCGAGGGCTCGATCCTCTTTGAAGACATCGCTTACGACAAATTTACGCTGGGAACCACGGAGTTAGCGCTCAAGGCCGATGGAAGGCGCGTCCATTTGAAGGGCAATCTGTTCAATCTGCTCGATCTGATCGTGCAGGCGCCGCTCTCGCACCGCGACGAAAAGGCGGCGGTCGCATTGAGCTTTAACGAGCTCCACGTGGAAGATCACCTCCCCGAGCTCAAAGAGAGCGGGATTTCAACCACCATCACGGGCAAAATTGCAGCCAGCGCCGATATTTACAACTTCGATCCCAAGCAGCTGATCGCGCGCGTCGAGATCCCCCAGTTTGAAGCCCAGATGCCCAACCTGGCCCTGCACGCGCAAACGCCCTTAAAGCTCGAATTCAAGCATCAGGCGATCACCCTGGATGAGTTCATCCTCGCCCAGACGGACGGCAAAACCGAGGAGACGAGCGAGATCCACATCAGCGCAAAAGTCGATAGAAATCAACAGGTTGATGCCAAAATACAGGGTGAATTGAACCTCGCCACGGTGCAGGGATTTGTCAACTCCGTCTTCTCGCGCATGGACGGCAAAGCGGATTTCGACATCGCGATCACAGGCTCCCTCACCGACCCCCATACGAACGGCGAACTCCGGCTGCTCGCCTTCGATGCCCGCCCGCGCACCTCGATCATCGGCCGCGAACTGCGCCTCATGTATCCGGCCGCCCTGCAAATCTCATCGCCGCTCAACAGCAACAAGCCCGGCGTCATCCATGTGGGCCTCACCTCGCCCAGCAATCAAAGCAACGCACCCAGCCCAGGCCGCAGGCGATCCCGTCTGAGCCTCCGCCGCGATGAAGGGCAAATCGACATCAAGGAGATCACGGTCGATCTCGAAAACTTTGCACCCAAGAGTATCGTCCTCGCCCTCGACGCCTCGGAGCAATCGATCAACGTGCCCCAAATGGTGCGCGCCACCGCCAACGCCACCGATCTCAAAGTCGAAATGCTTGCGCGACCGGGCAGCAAAGGCCAGGACGAGCTGATGCTTAAAGTCTCTGGCGACATCGATATTCTGCGCGGCGCATATACCGGAGATCTCATGAGTTCTTCGGATATCAACCAGGGCGTGCGCAACACATTGGGCGGCCGCAGCAAGTCGAGCTCGGTCTCGGCTCTCGAATCCAACCCGGCCTTAAAGCAACTTTTGCAGCGTCTGATGCTCGACATGCATGTGCACGGCGAAAACGACTTCTTCGTTCAAAACAACGTCGCCGTCCTCACCTTAAACCTCGAAGTGCGCCACGACATCCGCGTCAAAGGCTACCTGCAGTCGATGCCCGGCGACAGCGACGATGACAAGCTCCAAATCGATGGATCCGTCGATATTTTGTCTGATTCCACCATCACTTACGCACGCCGCGCCTTTGAAGTCACCGAGGGCTCCATCCTGCTTGGCGGCGGCAATTTTCTTTCGGCCTCCGTTGAAGCCAACCACACCTTCCAGCTGCGCAGCGACCAGGGCCCGAGCAGCGGCACCTTCGACAAGGGCGCAAGCGACGTCAAACTCGAGGAAGTGGTGCTCAACGCCAACGTCACCATGTCGAGTCCCGTCTCCAAACCCGAAATCGACTTCACCCTCACATCCTCGAGCGGTGCAAGCCAAATCGAAGTGATCACGCTGGTTTTGACCGGAAGCTACCCCGCCGGATTAAACGGCGCCCAAAGCGCCCAGCCCGCCACCGAGCTGATCCTCGCCCCGCTGCTCGAGCTGATCGAACGCCCCCTCGAAGAGACCCTCGATCTTGATTTGACGCTGACGCCTGCAACCTCGGGCACCCTTTACATCGCCGCCGACAAAACTTTGTCGCGCCGTATGAGGGTTTACGCCCGCACGCCCATCGGCGAGGAAGACGACAACAATCCGCCCACGTTTGGCCTCGAATATCGCATCAACAACTTGTTTTACAGCGAACTCACCAGCCAGCAGGTGGGCAGCGTAAACACCACCAGCGGGCGGTTGCGCCTGAGGCTCATGATGGACTGATGCGCCTGCTTTTACTTTTATATTCAATCAGTTGCGTCATTTTTATCCCCATGTTTGCGCGCGCGGAAGCGGGGCAGACCGAGGCCGGGATCATCCAGAAATTTGAGCCTCACCGGGGGCAGACCATCGGCGGCATCCCGATCCTTTGCGATTCCGCTATGTGCAGCGATCTGACCACCCTCAACCTGCTGCTCAAGGTGGCGCGCCTGAGCGACAAAAAAGGCCAGCCGCTGGAGCCCGAAGCGATCGCCAAAGCCTGGTCGCGTTTAAGCCGCACGGGCTATTTTCGCAGTCTCGACGTGGAACCCCAGGTGCACGGCAACCGCGTCTTCGTTCAGTTTACGGGCGAAGCGCACGTGATCATCACCGATCTCAAGATCGAATACGCAACGTGGGCCAGCAAGATTTATCCCAAGCAATTCGAGTCCGAAGTCAAAAAGCGGCTCATCCTGCGCAAGGGTGGCGAATTCCCTCCGCAACAGCCCGACGGCAGCTTTGACCCCGCCGATCGCGAACTCTTAATGAAGCAAAAGCTTCAGATTATGCGCCTTTACGAGCAACAGGGTTTCATCGGCACCCAGATCGACATCCTCCCTGAATATTACGGACATAACAAAAAACAAGTAAAGGTCACCATCCTCATCCACGAGGGCACCCAGCCCCATCTGGGCGAAGCGCTGGTGGAAGGCAACGAAGCGCTCCCCTACTGGAAGGTGGTCTCACCGCTCTCGACCAACGAGCGCGTCGATTTCATCCCCGATTTTTTCGACATCTTTGGTGTAGGCAGCTACGAGCGACGCCAGCTGAAGGAAGAAATCTCTGAAATCGAGGATATTTACCACGATGAAGGCTATTACGGCGCGCGCGTGCGGCTCGACCGCATGGAAGGTGCACAGGAAGGCGTCATCGAGCTCGGCGACACCGTGCGACCGCTGATCCGCATCAACGAAGGCCCCAAAATCGACATCATCTTTGAAGGCAACGAGAGCTTAAGCGAAGAAGATCTGCTCGAAGTGATCACCTTCCGCAAATCAGGCAACTTTGACGAAGCTGAGGTCAGCGACAGCGTAGCCGCCATCATCGAGCTCTACCAAACCACCGCCCGCTACCGCACCACCGTCGAAAGCCAGGTCGACTATCTCGACAACAAGCATGTCAGGGTCACCTTTACCATTCACGAAAGCGACACGATGTATGTTCGCCGCGTCGAGATTTACGGCCCCAAACAAGTCAGCGTCGAGCAGGTGGCCGACGTGATGGAAACCAAAGGCGTGGCCGAACACCGCTCTCTCGGCCCCATGGTTTCTGCCGGCGTCATTCAGGATGCGCGCCTCATCAACGATCTGGTCGCCATCCGCGATCTCTACAAGGGACTCGGATTCAGCGGCGTCCGATTCCGCTGTTCTCCTGCGGACTTATCCCCCGATGAATGGGCGGCGTTGCGCGCCCCCACCGAGTCCAACGACAGCTGGGCCAGGCTCGAGCGCACCAAGCCGAACCGCCTGGATCGCCCCTTCGACATCTGGTCCGCCGATCCCGTCAACAACCGCTGCTTTATGCTGTTCCCCGACGATGAAGATCCGAACCTGATGATCCTGCGCATCGAGCTCGACGAGGGCCTGCAGACGACCACCGATGGCTTCGAAGTCAAAAAGATCATCAAATCGATGGACGAGCGCTTCCAGGACGAAGCCTATTCCATTTTGCAAGGCCAGGGCATCACCGACGAATTCCGCCAATACCAAAAAGACATTCCCCTGACGGAAGAAAAAATCGATGCCGTACGCAGCTTTATTTTGCGCCATTACCAGCGGCAGGGTTACCTGCAGGCTCAGGTGACGCCCGTTTGCTCGCTTGAAGACGGCACGGTGCTCGATTGCACAGCGAGCGCGCTCTACGGCCTGCATCTGCCCGAAGTGAAATTCGACATCACCCCGGGCCCCCAAACCTTCGTCGACGGCATCCTCGTTCGCGGCAACCTGCGCACCAAGCACCATATCATCGAACGCGAGCTGCAATTAAAGGATCAGCACCCACTGGGCTCAGACGAATTATTCCTGAGCCAGGCCAACTTACGCTCACTCGGCATCTTTGAATCCGTCAGCATCGAAACCATCGGCACCGAAGAAACCGACGTTGCAACCAAAAACGCGGCGCTCCTGGTCACCCTCGAAGAGGGACGCTACCAGCAGCTCGACGCCTATCTCGGTCTTCAGCTCGATTCCAACGTCTCCTCCGATTTGCCGCTGCAGTATCTGGTGGGTGCAACCATTCGCGATCGCAATTTTTTGGGGCGCGCTGTCGAGCTCGGTTTAGGTGCCAATCACGCCAACCGCTGGGATACGCCTCAGGATGTGGGCGGCGACGACGCCATTTTTGAAATCGGTCCCTTCTTCAAGGATCCCCGTTTTCTTGCGACGCGTCTGGATTTATCGATGGAAGCCACCTATTCGCGCAGCATGACGCCCGAGCATGATCGCTACGCCGAGGTCTATTCCACTGCGGCCACCATCGGTTACGACTTTTTAAACCTGTCTTATCCCAGCGACTGGGGCCGGGGCCTGCGCGCCACCTTTACCCTCGAATGGCGTCGCGAACGCAGGCGAGCGCTCACCAGCAAAGGCGAACGCCCCGCATTCAGCGATCCCACGCATTCCGTAGGCTTAACCCCCGGTTTCAGCTGGGACAAACGCGACAGTCCCCTGCACCCCACGCGCGGCTGGCTCGTCATGGGCACCGCCGAGATCATCACCGCCGACATGAGCCTCGACAACATGTTCCAAACGCCGTCGTTTAAAGAGACTCTGACGGGCGAATATATTTTGCCGCTCTTTAAGCGACGCCTGCTGATCGTGCCCATGCTGCGGCTGGGTGCCGTGCAAACCGATGAAAAAGAAGAGAATTTGAAATCTTCCTTCCTGTTTAAGGCGGGCGGAGACGGCGTCACTTATCCCGTTCGGGGCTACGCGGCAGCCGGCATCGACGCTTGTCACGGCAACGAAAACGGCGGCCGATGCAGCGAGGTGTTTGCCAAGAACGACGACGACAAGCAAAACCCGCTCACCGTGGGCGGAACCGCGCTGGCGCTCAGCACCCTCGAGCTCCGCATGCCCACCTTTGTGGTCGAAAACCTGTGGCTCGCCTTCTTCTCAGATACCGCTTTTATTTCGCATAGTTGGGGAGATTTTGGTTCAGATCAGCTCTACCCCTCTGTCGGCTTTGGCGTGCGCTATCTGGTCACGGGCCAGATCCCCCTGCGCCTCGATATCGGTTACCCCTTGCGGGAAACCGTCTTTAGCCCGCAAACCGCGCGACTGCATTTCAATCTCTTCTACTCGTTGTGATTTTTGCATTTGTTGTCGCGCTGCAGTTGAAAACCCGTCCTAAGGTGTTAGGATAGCTCAATTGCTTGGACCGTTGAGGAAGCTTATGCGTCTCTTTGCCCATCTTGCATCCGCTCTGATCGCTTTTGGCAGTCTCGCACCGTACGCAGTGCAGGCCGCGCCCAACCTTCACATTTCAGCTGCCCCACAGGCGCAAGCCGACGTCGACGATTCCGATTTGCTGGGCGAGGAAACCCTCAACGAATTGATGCAAATCGAATATGACAAGGAAGCCTGGTCGATGGGGGCCGCCATCGGTTTAAGCCTTCTGCCCGGAGGTGGTTACGGCTTGCTTTACGCCGAAAAACCCGCACAGTCTGCCATTCCCTTCACCATCTTTGCGGTGGGTGCAGGCGTCGGTTTGGCTTATATTTTAGGGGCTTTCGACTCCAGCAAGCAGACCAGCTGCTACCATGTGCGCGACGGTAAAGTCTCCCGCGGCGAATGCGACATCGCAAAAGACAAGACCCAAAACCACCAAAAGGATCCCCGCGCTGATGAAAGCCTGAAATCGCCCAAAAACCAATATTGGAACACCGCAGGCGATTACCAGCTCAGAACAACCGGTGAGAATTTCGATGGTACCAAAACCGGCATCATCATTGTAGCCAGCGCTTACGTCGCATCCACCCTGGTGGGCGCCATCTGGGCGGGAAGCACCGTCAGCGATCACAACGAACAGCTGCGCAAAGACATCGAATCCACGACATTCCTCGCGCCTCTCCGCAACGTGCGCCCCGTCGCTTATTACAACGGCGACGAAGCGCATTTTGGATTCGCTTTTGAGTTTTAATCCTTATTCCTGCGGAGGCACCACTTTGCAGGAAGTAATCAATAAACTCAACTGCTCCAGTTTTCCTTCCCTCTTCTTTCCTTCCTTCTTCATGACTTCTGTATATTTCGCAGGGATACTTTCTAAAAGCTCGGCTTCCATCTGAGCCGCAACGGCTGATTTCTCATCATCGCTTTCGAACTGCTCGCAGCTTTCATATCGTGATGAATAATATTTCTTAGCCGCCTGCGCAATGGTTGTCGTCGTCCAATAAGAACCATTGCTTCCTCCTTCGCCCGTCATCCAATCCTTAAATTCCTGATCGTATGTCGTCAGCAAAACGGCATAGCTGATAAACTCCCAGGTTTCAGCATTAATATTACAATCATAATGTAAATCTTTACCCGGTAATTGCAGTTCAAACAGCTCCGGCTTCGCCTCCCCATCTGCGGCATCCTGCTGAACAGCGGCATCCTGCTGAGCAGTCGCATCCTGCTGAGCAGTCGCATCCTGCTGAACGGTCGCTGCATCGCTTGTGCTGCCATCCAACTGATCATCGTCATCGTCGTCAGAGCCACAAGCCCAGCACAAACAAACAAGCCCCAATCCCCAAAGCATCGATCTCATCGTATTATAACCCTTCAATTTAATTACATTTTTCATTCATCCAGCGAAGGCGGATTCCTTCACTCGTTGCCGGGCTCATCCTCACCTTCGTCTCCGGAACGAGCAGCGGCGTCATCATCTTCGGCTCCATCGACAGAAGAAATCGATGCATCCTCATCAACCTCTCCATCGGGCTCTGCGTCAGAATCCCCTCCATCTTCAGGCGTTCCATCCGTCACGGGCCCGGAATCAGATGCATCCGCATCGATTTCGGCATCATCTTCGCCCGCATCCGCATCAACGTCCGCATCTGCGCTCGCATCCGCATCGATTTCGGCATCATCTTCGCCCGCATCTGCGCCCGCATCTTCATCGATTTCGGCATCATCTTCGCCCGCATCCGCATCTGCGCTCGCATCAACGCTTGCATCTGCGCTCGCATCAGTGCCATCCACCGAAGCATCGGCGACGGGCGCTCCCTGAGCGTCGGGCAAATCGATGCCGCCCACCAGCAACTCGCAACCTGCCCCCAAAGAAGACACAGCGCCCAACCCAAGCCAGAGCACGAGATTTTGCAATTCCCGTTTATTTTGCATTTTCAATCCTACTCGCGCTTTGAAAGCCACCCCAGCAACCGAGCATCCCATCAACGCCCTTTGCGTGCCTCAACAAAAATCAGCGAAAAGGGCGTTGCTCATCTGTTTCAAACAACAGGAGGTATGCTCACTTTCACGGCTCAAAAATGAAGGTGAACTTGAGAACTGGCGCGTTTAAAAAGCAGTGAAGACCTGCCGGCCATCAGGCATGCGTCTGCATGCAACCCCAAGAATGGCAAGCGTTTTCAGTTACGCGGAATCAGAAGTCCTGCATGGATCGCATCGCGCAATTTGCGCTCACCAAACATCACATAGCCGGCTTCTCCGGTCACGCGCTGCGCATACAACTGACGGCTCAAATCGCCATCCTGCCCGGGATCGATGCGGATCACCTTCCAGCGGCCCACCACCTCGGGGCTGCAATGCTGCAGATCGAACTGATCCCCCACGCAAAAACCGCACATTTGAACGGGTCCCGAAGGCCGGCTTTCGGCAATGCGCCATAAATCCTGCTCCACAGGTTTGCTGGCCGCTGCCGCACGAGCGCGATCCAGACTGCGCGCCAATCGCATCTCTTTTGCGCTCACCGGCCGCTGCTCATCCCGCGTTGAAGGGGCTTCCACATGCGCTTCCAACATTTCTTCAAACAAAGATTTTTCGCCCATCGCGATCTCCTTCTCAAAATGGGTGCAATACCATAAACCAAACTCAGCGCGGCTGAAAACCTCATTCGTTCCTGAAGAAACGGCTGCGCGGAGAGCGATTGTATGCTGCTTCTAAAAGAAATCGTTAAAAAATACGGGCAGTTAACTGCGGTCGACCATCTCAGTCTTCATCTGCATCAAGGCGAAATTTTTGGCTTTTTAGGCCCCAACGGCGCCGGAAAAACCACCACCATGAAGATGATCGCCGGTCTTTTAAGCCCCGACGAGGGCGAAATCTGGATCGACGGCCGGGACATCGCCCAAAACCCGCTTCAGGCCAAATCGATCCTCGGTTACGTCCCCGATCGCCCGCATCT
>JAEEGL011625733.1_pt1 | contig 32020 bp, 27 predicted proteins | sample 9134231 | NCBI WGS metagenome assembly JAEEGL01 (sample SAMN16246548, study PRJNA631951) | gut metagenome | biome: gut microbiome; feature: rumen; material: fiber-attached | host: Bos | place: Iran: Karaj | collected 2018-10 | reverse complement strand
AGTAGCCCTTGGGAGTCCCGTTCTGGGGATTCTCCTGATCCGGCGCCTGTACCCTTCCCTCTTCAAAAAAGGCTGGCTCATCGCCATCGGGGTACCTTTCGTTCTGGCCGTCTATTTCTACTTCCAAACCTACTTTGTGGAGCATCAGGGCTGGGACGGCCTGGGCTATTTCTTCTATATGCTCTTCGCCCTCGGACTGGTCCGGATCATATTGCTTTTGTACTACGGAAAATGCTTCGGCGTAAAACGGGCAGTCTCCCTGCTCCCTGTCTACGCTGTTTTGATGGGCCTGTTCCTGCTTCTCGGAAACAAGTTCTGATCCACGGTCCAGCTACGGACAGTTCTTCGGATACATTTTCAGCCTGCCGATTTTCCCTGCCAAATCCGGAGGGTTGGATCATCCACAGGTCACAAATCCCCGTTCTGACAGCCATGCGCAGGACTTCTTCAGCGCTTCAACGGTCTTGGTTTCCAGGACGCATCTTGCATTCCGTCCTTCGGCAAGCCGCAGCCTCTCCGGCAGATCGATCTTCCCGTCCCCAAGGGCCAGGTGATTTTTCGGCGGCTCCTCAGACCCGTCATGGATGTGAAAATGGATCAATCGGTCCTGATGCTCCCGGAGGAAGGGCTCATCCACCTCACCGATGGCTTTGGAATGTCCGATGTCCCAGGTCAGGCCGAAACAAGGGCTCTCCAGCAAGTCTTCGATGACTTTTTTCTCATACTCCCGGAATCCGTCCGTATTTTCCACGGCGATCCTCACTTCGCTGTCTCCGATCCACTCCTCGCATTTTTCCCGAAAAATCGCAAAGGACTGTCTGTATACATCAAAATCACGGTCATACATCTGCACCTTCCGGTCCGGCAGGGTGATGTAGATTCCGTGATGCATGTGCATGTTCAGAATAAGAGGCTGGGAAGGGTCTCCAAAACGGTCCCGTAGAGGTAGAAGTTTTTTTGCCACCTCAATGGACCGGCGCACGGTCTCCAGATAGGCATCCGCCACCAGCTGATTAAAATCCGCGATGTTCAGGTTTTCATCCAGATGGATGGTGTAGTAAATGCCCGCCTCTTCCGCCAGGCGGATCAATTCATCTGTTTGCTCCAACCGCTCCGTCTGATATTCCGGAAAGTTCATGTTGAGTTCTATGAATTTTAGGCCCAGCTCCCTGCAAAGGGCGATATTTTCATCAAGAGTTCTGTTTTCGATCAGAGTCGGCATGCCAAACTGTATCATCGCGTCTCTCCTCCTCCCATAATATAGTACGAAATTCTCACTCATCAGTCCAGCCACAAAGGCGTCCGGGAAATGAAAAAAGGAGAGGTCTGCAGGCCTCTCCTTTCATGCAAATTCAATTACAGTTCCACTTACATTCGATAGAAAACATCTGTTATTCGTACCGAAGCGCCTCGATGGGATTCATCATAGCCGCCTTATTGGCGGGATAATATCCAAAGAACAGGCCGATGGCCATGGAGAACAACAGGCTTCCCAGGATGCTGCTTAAGGAAGGATCCGCCGCATATCCCATGAGTTTTGCTCCCAAAGCGCCCAGGACCAGACCCAGACCAACACCGATAGCACCGCCGATGAGACAGATGATCATGGACTCAATGATAAACTGCAGCCGGATGGAAGCATTGGTAGCGCCCAGCGCTTTTCTGGTACCGATTTCCCGGGTTCGCTCGGTCACGGAGACCAGCATGATGTTCATAACACCGATGCCACCGACCAGGAGTGCGATCCCGGCCACCAGAGAAATAGCCTTGGTGACGGCGCCCATCATATCTCCCATGGATTCCACCATGGAAGCCATACAGAAGCTGTCGATGGTGTAGAACTGATTATCGCGGTAAAAACCGCAGAGGTAATCCTTCACCTGCCCGGAAAGCGCTTCGGGGTCCACACCCTCTCCCGCCACCACGTCAAAATTGGCAAATATATGAGCGTGCATCAGGTCACAGGCCAGGGACAGAGGAATGTATACATCAGTGGCGGTGGAAACCATCAGGGAGATCATGGAATTTTCCTCCTGCTTGTATACACCGGTCACCGTAAACTCCGTGGTCAGGTCGTTGATGGTAACTTCAAAATCCTTACCGATAGCCTCGGCAGGCTCAACTTCCCACAGTTTTTTCACCATGGATTCCGATACAATAGCAACTGTTTTTTCACCGGAAATCTCCTGGGTGGTAAAGTAATTTCCTGCCAACAGTTCCTTGTTATTTCCCACAAAATAGCCGTTGCTGACGCCGGTAATGTTGATGTCCGCCGAATTGGTTCCGACTTTGACAGTATCCTCGGTAACGGATTTGGTGACAGATACCGCTTTGATCCGATCCCCGAATTTTTCGATCATTCCCTGGATCATCTCCAGAGAGATCAGATCATTCTTCGTCACGGTGGAATCCGCTTCCAGTGTTCCGAAGGTGATGCCGTCCTCCCGTTTTTCCTCTTCCTCCTGCTTCATGGTCACATACACGGAAATGTTGCTGGCACCCAGATTTTGCATGGAATCCGTCAGGGCATTGGACAGGGAATTACCCACGGTCATAATGGCAATAACGGATGCGATACCGATGATAATGCCCAGCATGGTCAGAAGAGCCCGTGATTTGTTGGCTCTCAGGCTGGTGAGGGCCATTCGTATATTTTCTCCTAAGAGCATATCTCACCCTCCTTTGCAGGGGCCGAATGCTCCACCGTTCTCTCACCTGTGATGCTTCCGTCGCTGATGGAGATGATCCGCTGGGTCTCTCCTGCCAACTCCTGGGAATGGGTGATGAGAAGGATGGTCTTGCCCTCCTCGTTCAGCTTATGAAACAGATCCATAACGATGCGACCTGTTTTGGAATCCAGTGCACCTGTGGGCTCGTCCGCCAGAATGATAGCGGGATCGTTGGCCAGGCTGCGTGCGATGGCCACACGCTGCTTTTGTCCGCCGGACAGCTCCTCGGGCATATGCTTCATACGGTCCGCCATTCCTACCATCTCCAGAAGCATCTCCGCTTTCTCGGTTCGCTCTTTTCTGGGAACGCCCGCATAGAGCATGGGAAGCTCCACATTTTTGATGGCATTGGTCTTGGGAACCAGGTTATAGGTCTGGAACACAAATCCGATCTTCTGGTTACGCACATAGGACAGTTCGGTGTCATTTGCCAGATCGATATCCAGGCCGTCAATGATGTATTTTCCAAAGGTCGGCCTGTCAAGAAGCCCGATGACGTTCATGAGGGTGGTTTTTCCGGAGCCGGAGGCGCCGACGATGGAGACAAATTCCCCCCGGGTAACGTCCATGTCGATCCCGTTCAGGATCTGGAGTTCATTGGGCTGGCCGATATAAAATCGTTTGATGATCCCCCGCAGATGCAGAAGGGCCTTCTTTTCTTCCGTTTCCATAGTTACTCCGCTATTAGAAATACAGCAGGTCATTCATGTCCAGAGCACCGCTGCTCTCGATCACTTTGACCTTATCGCCTTCCTTCAGACCGTCTCCTGCCACTTCCGTGTAGTAGCTGCTTTCCATGATGATTTCCACGGGAACTACCTTGAAGGAACCGTCATCCTGGAGAACCTCCACGAAGGTACTGCCGTCCTCCGCAGTCTGTACTGCGGTGTAGGGAACGGTGAGGGCTCCCAGGTGCTCATCAACGATGATGCTGAGTGACGCGGACATATCCAGGCGCAGTCTCTCCTGTTTTTCCTTGAATCCCACCTGGATCTCGTATTTTACGGAGGTCTGCTCCTTGGTGGCGGTAGGAGAAACAAAGAGAACCTCGCCTTCCATTTCTTCATTGCCGGTGGCGTTGGTCTTGATCAGAACGCGCTGTCCCACCGCGATATCGCTGATATCATATTCGGAGACGTAGGCCTTGACCCTGTAATCGGAATCATCCTGAATGGTCAAGATGGAACCCTGGGCGTATTTTTCGCCTGCTTCCATGTTGACAGCCGTCACCACGCCGGAAATGGGAGCGTAGAGGTTCACCAAATCCAGCTGTTCCAGGTAGTCATCGATCTGTTTTTCCTGAGCATCGGTGGTGAGGGACAGACTGGTCTGGGCCTGGCTGTTCAGTGCACTGTTGTAAGAGCTCTGGGCGTTTGCCACGGTCTGCTCATAGGAGCGCTGCTGGTCGCTGTAGGTCTTCTTGGCGGCTTTCAGCACGTAAAACTGCGCGTTTGCCGCATCAGCCGCTGCATCGGAGATCATCTTGGCCGCTTCGTGAGCCGCCTTGGCCTCTGCCTCCGCTTTCAAAGCTGCTTCCAGCGCAGCTTTCAACTCTTCATAGTTCTCTGCCAGTTCACCGGCCTCGTCCAGGGCTTTCTGGGCAGCCTCTCTGGCAGCAATTGCCTTCTGATACAGATCCCAGGCCTTGTTGGTGTCGTTCTGCTTTCCGTTATAGGTGCCGCACAGGCTGTCGTAGGCTTCCTGCTCTTTGTTAACCGTCTCTTCTGCATCAGCCAGGGATTCCTGAGCGGTGACAATCTGATAGTCCATGGCCCGCTTGGCATCTTTCACGCTCGCAGAACTGCTGGCCATGGTCAGGGCATTCTTTTTCTCGGAAAGATCCAGACCGTCTCTGGCCTCCTGCAGTTTCTCCTCGATGTCCTCGGAATCAAAGGTCACCAGCAGATCGCCTGCCTTCACCTTATCTCCCACCTTGACGTTCAGGGCGGTGATAGTGACGCCTGTCAGCTCTCCGGTGAGATCCTTACTGTCCAGGCTGACAACGGTACCCGTTGCGCCCACACTCTTGATCAGGTCTCTGGTGGAAACCTCCTCCGTAGATCCGGTGGAGCCGATGGCAGACATGGCTTCAATGCTCTTTTTCACGGCAGATACCACGAAGGCGATGACTGCGATCAAAAGAACCGCTACCACCACAATGATCACCACGGTCTTCTTCTTTTTCTTCGCTTTGATCTGATCCAGAATTTCTGTATCGCTCATTTCTTTTTCCTCTTAATGTAAGCCAATAGAAACAAATAGTGTTTGGAGCTAATGAATAACTCCATACTGTTTATGTGTTATATATACACCATTAACAGCATGGAGTCAAGCATCGTCTTTATCAATTTATCACAGTAAACTATTTTTTTCAAAAAATTCGCAAAACCTTTTCCGAACATAGACCGGACGGAAACTGCGAATCTTTTGAGTCTTTCGAAAAAGCTCCGATCAATGATCCCCGCGGATCACATAGTACTCCTCGATCCTGGGGCGGGCTGCCAGATAAAATTTCTTCAATCTCTCATCAAAATGCTTTCCCATGCTCTCCATCATAATGGAGTCTGCCTTCTCGAAGGACATGCTTTCCTTATATACACGCTTGCTCACCAGAGCGTCGTACACATCGGCGATGGCCATGATCCGCGCTTCCAGCGGAATTGCATCTCCAACTTTTCCCTCCGGGTAACCGGATCCGTCCATTCTTTCGTGGTGGTACTTGGCCACATTTTCCGCCAGGGCTTTGAACTGTACGTCATCCGTTCCTTCCAGGATCGCGCGCAGCACTCTGGCTCCCTCCGGTGCATGGGTCTTCATGATCTCAAATTCTTCATCGGTGAATCTCCCCGGCTTCCGGAGGATGGCGTCGTCCACCGCGATCTTTCCGATGTCATGAAGGGGCGCAGCCTTGATGATATTGCGACGAAACTCTTCCGTGATGCAGTTTTCCCGGATGAATGTCTCATCCTTCATGATCTCATCCATGAGGATCTCCACCACATCACTGGTCCTGACGATATGACCGCCCGTGGAATTGTCGCGACTTTCCACCAGCATTGCCATGCTGCGGATCAACTGTGAATGCATCTTCACGATGCCGGCGGTTTTTTCTTCCACTTCCCGCTCCAGATCGGAGTTGTAGCTGTCCAGAAGCTTAATGTACTGCTGATTTTTCGTGTCATCCGTAATAAGGAACAGGAATCCCTTTTTGGATCCTCTGTGATAAAGGTAATTGATCTCTACCAGGTAGACTTTATCCCCTTCCTCGTAGTAGAACTTGTTCTGGGTCTCATCTTTCTGAAAATCTTCAATCCAGGGGCCAAAAAGATTCCATAACGCATTGAATTTTTTCAGTGACTTGTCCAGCGTCAGCTCATGCAGCCCCGAAAAAATGGACTTTGCGGTCTCATTGCTTCCCAGGTAATTCAGACGAAAATCAAAGGAGATAAATCCGGTATCCCCGGTCTCTGTGATGGACTCCATCGCCGTGTTGGACACATCGTAGATGCAGAGTTGGTGTGCGATCAAAAGATACACGACCTGCGCAAAGACGTAGTAGACCGGGATAAATTCAACCTCCGTCTTCAGCATTCTTCCGCCGAAAAATGCGAAAAACGAAAGAATCTCCGGGATCGCCATCAGCCAGATGATCCTTCTGGACACCTCCCGCTTTTTCCAAAGACTCAAAACGATGGTTGCCAGACTTACCAGGAGATAGATGGCCATCATCACATAATATAACGTGTGTATTGGTCCGTATTCCTTCTCCAGATATGCGATTCCATCCTTCGTGAATTTGAGACTGGCGGTCTTGTAAAAAATCCCGCTGTATCCGATGGTCAGAACACACAGGTAGACGAACATGCTCAGGCCGAGCATGCATGTAGTAAGCCAGGGCGGGATCACGATCTGACACAGATCAAAGATGATGAATGTGATAAACAGGATCAGAAAACAGCCCCCCAGGTAGTTTACCTGGATGCCGATGACTGCCTCCTCCAAGGTCTTTGCTTTGACCAGAAAAACGTAGCCGAGATTGGCAATGGGAATAAATCCGAACAATAAAGACAGATTGACATTGAAATTCTTATGCCACAGATGGGAATAGATGCCGGATAGAATAACGGATATTACGAAAGCAGAAACATAGTAGATTTCAACGATATTCACGACCCTCTCCCCTCGGTCACAAGACTCCTTTTCGGTATACGATCACGCAAATAAGCGCGATCTGAAGTAATAAAATAACAGGCATCCCAATTACAAACCGGGGATGTTTTGTTTTATGCCGAAACAAATACATCCCCGCAAGACTGCCGATACTTCCGCCCAAAAGCGCGATCAAAAACAAAGTACGTTCAGGGATCCTCCATAAGTTCCTTTTGGCTCTGCGCTTGTCATCCGCCATGGAGACCAGCCCCACCACATTCAGGAACAAAAAATAGAAAATCCCTGCCGATACGATCCAGTCGTTCATTCCAACGAACACGGGGACGCTTCGATCAGCCGAACGCCTCCGAACACTCCTTCAAAAGATTGATGATTTCCAGATGCTGAGGGCACATCTGCTGACACTGTCCGCAACCAACACAGTCGCCCGCACAACCTCTGCCTGCAACGGCAGCCTCGTACATCTGCTTTGATCTTGCAATGGCTCCGTCCGCCAGTCTGGTATTCATAGCAGAAAAGATCTCCGGGATCGGAATATTCATAGGACACCCGTCCGTGCAGTAATGGCAGGCAGTACATGGAATATTACGGATGTTATTGTATGCCGCCATGGCCTGATGGATAGCCTTCATCTCCTCCTGATTCAAAGGCTTGAAATCCTTCATGTAGGAGAGATTGTCCTTCATCTGTTCCAGGTTGGACATACCGGATAGAACCGTCATGATGCCATCCAGGGAAGCAACAAATCGGATTGCCCAGGATGCGCAGGACGCTTCCGGATGAATGGACTTGAACAGATCTGCGATCTCTGCGGGAGGCGTTGCAAGGGCACCGCCCTTTACCGGCTCCATAACAACGATGGGCTTTTCGTACTTCCGAGCCACTTCGTAAATCTCGCGGGATCGGACGTTGGGATTTTCCCAATCCGCATAATTGATCTGCAACTGTACAAACTCCGCATCGGGATGCTCCGACAGGATCCGATCCAGCACCTCGGGCTGATCATGGAAGGAAAATCCGTAGTGCCTGATCCTTCCCTTCGCTTTTTCCTGCTTCACAAAATCCCAAAGCCCGTACTCTTTGTAAGTCTCGTAATTGTTTTTGTCCATGGCATGGAGCAGGTAAAAGTCCAGATAATCCGTCCCCAATCGCTCCAGTGAGGTGTCCAGCTCTTTTCTTGCCAGATCAGCATTGGGCTGGCTGGATGCGTGAAGTTTGCTGGCGATGGTATAGCTGTCTCTGGGATGGCGCTTAACCAGCGCTTCCCGGGTTGCTTCTTCCGAACCTCCGTACACAAAAGCCGTGTCGAAATAGGTAAGACCCGCTTCCAAAAACAGATCCACCATTTCCGCAGTCTGTGCCACATCGATCACACCGTCCGTTTCCGGAAGGCGAGGCAGACGCATCAGACCAAACCCCAATTTGCCGATGTTTTCTACCGCAATATTTCCCATAAATACCCCCTATATCAAATCAAAACCCCAATGATATTAAAGCAGATGCGCACGAACTTCGTCGGGACTTTCGGGAGACAGATAGATGGGAGCAATGTCAAAGACAGTCTTGCACCCGGTCTGTCCCTCTTTATTCAGCTTGTATGCTGCACGGACGTATGCCGCGATGACGGAACCCGTAAACTCCGGATTGGAATCCAGCTGAAGTCTGTACTCAACGATATGCTTGTTTTCTTTATCAAATCCGGTCACACCGCTGCGAAGCACAAATCCGCCGTGAGGCAGTCCCCCGTGCTTTTCGTTCAGCTCCTCCTGGGAGATGAAATGAACCGTGGTATCATAGTCCGCAAAATAGTTGGGCATCTCCTTGATCTGCTTTTCGATCTGTGCCAGATCTGCTCCCTCTTCCGCTACCACATAACACTCTCTGGTGTGCATCTGACGGGTAGTCAGTTCGGGATTTTCTCCTCTTCTGACGCTTTCTACGGATGCTTCCACGGGAACGGTATACTGTCTGGCATCCTTTACTCCGGGGATTCTGCGGATGGCATCGGAATGTCCCTGGCTGACGCCTCTGCCCCAGAAGGTGTAATTGGATCCCTCGGGAAGGACCGAAGTGGAGACCATCCTGATCAGAGAGAACATTCCGGGATCCCAGCCCACGGAAATGATACCCACATGTCCGGACTTCCGGGCAGCTTCATCCACATTTGCAAAATGTGCGGGGATCTTCGCATGGGTATCAAAGCTGTCCACCACATTGAACCACTGTGCATACTTGGGGGTCTGCTCGGGCAGGTCGGTAGCACTGCCGCCGCCCAGGACCAGAACATCGATCTTCTCCTTCCAGTTCTCAAGATCATCCACGGAGCAGACGGGAACGCCCGCCGTCTTGATCTTCAGCGCAGAAGGATCTCTTCTGGTAAATACCGCAACCAACTCCAGATCCGGATTCTGTCTGATGGCGCTCTCCACACCTCTCGACAGATTTCCGTATCCCACAATGCCGACTCTGATACTCATTTTCTTTTCTCCTTACATTGTTGATAGATATTCATTTCATCACAAAAGGACAGGTTCGCCCGTTTTGCGTTTTAATAACACCCGTTTTATTCTGCGTCATCCGGCACTTCAAAGGGAAGGGACATCTGGGTAAAGTCCACCTCTACCGGCTGGTCACCGATCTGAATGATGCCGCGATCCTTTGCAGCAGCCAGCTGTGCCTTGGTGGGGATAAAATTCCGTTCAATCGCCGCAAGAATGTAGGCGATAGGATCCTCCACTTTTTCCTTGGAAGTCTCGTAAAGCATAAACGCCTTGCGGATCAGGTACACATTGTACTTGGATTTTTCTGCGATATTTGCCACATCCTTCAGCTTCATGGCCAGTCCGGACTCATTCATCAGCTGAAGGACAACGTCCATGACATTCTCTTTTTCTTCCTCGGTGACCTCTCCGCTCTTGGGAGCACTCTTCACCGGCTGCACCACCTGCATGGTAAAGAGGATATTCTCCACCTTACCTCCTCTTCCGCTGCGCTCGGTGTCATACTGGACGATCATCTCCGTCTTTTCGCAGATCTCCTTCACCGCGGGATCGATCACTCTTCTCCTGAGGGCCGTCCAATCATCGTAAGCCGTATCCCGCTTTGCCTTCAGCACGGCTGCAGCATAATCCTTATTGGTAGGTTTTGAGATTTTACTGAGATAGCTCTTTGCCGCAGGATCGTTCGCATCAACGACGCCGATGACAAATTTCAGTTCTGCAATTCCGTAACGGATGCTATATAATTCTCCCGTTGCCGTACTTCCCTTAGGATGATAGCAATAACTCTTCAAAAGCTCGTACAAACGGAAGGTATAATCAGACCGGAAGTTCATCATGGTCTGAAGATTCAACCTGGTGAAATTGGATGTGATATCGGAAATGTATTTTTTGAGCTCACTGTTAAAGATGATGGTGAACTCTCCGTTCTCATATCTGGCCTTCTGGATCAGAGGAATGTATTCAAACTCTCCCTTCTCCGGATCTTCGTATCCGATCACTCGTCCGCCCAACGCCTGGGCCACCGGGATCAGTTTTGAATAGAAGGATCCGCTGTTGGAACCGGTCACTCTTCGAAGCTCTGCCGCAGTAAACGTGTACTCTGCTGCTTTATCTCCCAGCTCAGCTTCCTTCACCTGAGAAAGTGCATAGGTAACGATCTTATTTTCCAGTAATGTCCCCTTATATTTGGAAGTGATGAGGACATTACTTTTTATTATGTTTTTTTCCGGCATTTGCCCTGCCATAGAGTCTTTCCCACCTTTCCAATTCCCTAGTTTAAGCCTTTTTGTACACAATTACAAGCCTTTTTGTACGGCAAAACCCTACATTTGTACATGAAACACCACTTTTTTGTTCCGAGTAACTCCTTTTTGTACAGTTCTTCCACCGTATTTTCATTGTGAAAGCCTTGATTTTACTGGGTTTTTAAGGCTTCTCCTTTTAGTACGGTTCTTTGAATGCAGAACTTACGTGGCGCACAATTCCGGCCCTGATCTGTCTCTCATTCCGGGAATATTCCGGTTCAATCAGTACGGCCCGATATGGATCTAACCTGCTTCATTCACCATTTCTGCCGATTTTACAGCCCGGTGAAGCTCACCTACAGGGGGGGTGGAATCCATCTATTTCAATCCACCGCACCATTATTGTACGCTTCTTCAGGCACATTTGTACAGCAAATTGCGCCTTTCTGTTCAGAAGTTTGCGCCCTTTTGTACAGAGCTCTTATCACGGATTTAGGCGTTTTTGTACAGTTCTTTTATACCTGCTGTACAGAACTGTCCACCGAATCGTACAGCTCTTGCACCTGATCTGTACGGAACTAGATTCACAATTGCCTGGTTTTACAGGCTTCCCGGCGTCCTAAATAAATAATCAAATTTGTTGTTATTAAAAATAAATTAATTATTTAACAAAATGGTTGTTTTTATAACACCCTCTCATCACACACAAAAAAACGGTGTCACAAAAATCACCGAAAAATAGAGGAAAATCACATGTGCAATTATGACAGGAAATGTTTTTGACAGTAGTGATAGATTACATAAGTGAATTTTAATTGACTAAATAGAATTTGATATCTAAACAAGTCATTCTATTGTTAATCAAGTCAGTCAACGCATCCCCACTACTTTTTGTACGGAAGTTAGCTGATTGATTTAATGACGTTTGTTTTTTAGGTATTTTTAGTGGGTCTTAAGCAGGCCTGTTCCAGGCTACCTGATAGGGTATATGCTACTCTCCTGTCTGCCCGGATCGCCTATCTTATATATAGAAGTGATTTAAGCTGTTCTGGTAGCTGCAGGTAGCGCCAAGGCATTGTGCTTGTGTGATTTATCATTTTACGTTCAAGTAATCCTGTACTCTTTTGTACATACTTTCTTATATCCTTGTACTCTTACACACTTAATTTTTTATTTACTTATCTTCATGTAATTTTATTTCTCTGCACGTTGATTTACAAACAATCTTATTTCTTTAATTACTTGCTTATCTGTAAACATAATTCCTTAATTGCCTAAGTACATGTATTTATATTTATATGTATTTATGAATGCTTGTACGAGTACAGATATAATGATAATACAATATGAAAAATAATGCAAGCCAGTAATATTACAATATAATATGTAAACACAATTACATAATTACAAGGCTACACAAAACGTGCCTTTATTTTAGAGGGTTTCTGGTTGAAAAAAGATGGAAAGGATTGCTCTTGGGGATTGTTATGTGCAGCCATGGAGAGCAGCTGCATGAATGGCCAATATTTGAAAAAAGATACAAGAAAACGAAACATTATAATTGCAAAATTACTAGTAAATAAGAAATTATAAATGTATAGAAACAAGAATACAATGAATTATAAATGAAAACAATTATGATTTCAAACAATCATAAAAGAAAATAAATATAATTGAATGATTATATGTTTACATATTTGTGGAATTACAAAGACACAAGAAAACCAATAATCAAATTTGCAAAAATACATACAAATGTATATAATGAATTCGTTGGTTTTGTTCTGTACAAAAAAGAGAGAGTAAAGAAATGAAAGCAAAAAAGATTGCCATAGCTAACCAAAAGGGTGGTGTCGGTAAAAGTACGACGGCCATCAACATTGCAGATGCCCTGAAGCGCTGCGGATATGAGGTGCTCCTGGTGGATTTGGACCCTCAGTGCAATTCTACGAACAGTTTTCACGCAGAAATTGAAGATTGTAACACGTTATACGATGTCATGACCGGTGCTGTGAAGGCTGCGGATGCCATCCAGAAGACTGAGATGGGAGACATTATTGCGGGAGATCACCTTCTTTCCGGCGAAGAAAGCAAATTTATGAGTAAGCCCGGTGCTTATTCTATCATCAAAAGAAGCCTGAAGCCAATTGAAGAGCAATATGACTTCATTGTTTTTGATACGCCTCCCAACCTGGGGATTTATATGCTGAATGCTCTGGTGGCTGCAGATGGCGTCATCATTCCGATCAAGGCTGAGAAGTACGCGATCGACGGTCTTTCCGAGCTGATCAAATCCATCAATGAGGTGGTTGAAACGGAGAATGAGGATCTGAAGATCTACGGAGTCCTCATGACGGCATACGACAAACGAAATGCATTAGATAAAGAAATGTTCAGAAGATTGCCTGAAGTGGGAGAGCAGAACGGATTTAAGGTGTTTGATACACCGATCAGGATCTGTCAGACCATCAAGGTTGCACAGGCAGAAGAGGTTTCATTGTTCGACAAGGATTCCACCAGCACGGGCGCAATTGACTATGTTGATCTGATCAAAGAGATCTTGGGGGTATAATCAATGGCAGCAACGAAAAAAGGATCCAAGCCCGACCTGTTTTCGGGCCTTCAGAAGGCAAAGGCAGTAGAGAAGAAAGAGCCTGCAGTACAGGCAAAGCCGGTAGTGGAAGAGCCAGCACCTGTAGCAAAAGCTCCGGTAAAAGAAGAGACCAAGGAAGAGAACTTCCGTACAAAAGAGGTGCAAGCAGAAAAACCTGCTCAGCCAGAGGCCAAGTCCGAACAAAAGGTAGAGGAACAGCCGAAAGCGGCGGAAATTCTTGAGGTTCCGGAAATCAATGTACCGGCTCCCGAACCTGCAAAGGCAGAAACTTCTGTACAAAAAGGAGAGACCCCTATCGTACAGCCCATCAGTCCTGCAGCGGCTCCCAAAAAACGCGGAAGAAAGGCTGCGACACCCACGGGGGATACGGAAGAGATCTGCCGTCAGACTTACTATTATACATATGAAGAAATGGCAGCGATCAAGACAGTGGGATTCCTGGAGGACAGAACCCATTCCGAGATCGTCAGAGAATTGATAGATTACGCACTGGAGCAGAAGTACCCCGGCCTGCTGGGAAGAGCGGATGTGCTGAAGAAGGCCGAGAATCTGAGAGAGAAGATCAAAAACAGACAGTCCATAGATGACTGAGCAAGCGGCGCCTTCGGGCGCCGCTTTTATATTCCAAGTCTGAAAACAAACTCAGAACAAAAGCGCCCGGGAACCGCAAATAGTTGTTTGAGAACAGGCATAAAAATGGTAAAATAGAAAGAGCGAGCTGAAAGCAAAATATAAAATATCGGCCGCTATTCTAAAGGAGAGTCCATGGATATCAGCACTAAGATCGCACAGGAATTAGGAGTCAAGAAAAGTCAGGTAGACGCAACCATTGAACTGATCGACGGAGGAAATACCATTCCTTTCATTGCCCGCTACCGCAAGGAGGCAACCGGCGCGTTAAACGACGAGCAGCTCAGAAATCTGTATGAGCGACTCACATACTTAAGAAATCTGGAAGAAAAGAAGGTCAGTATTATCAATGCGATTGATGAGCAGGGTAAGCTGACGGATGAACTGAGAAAGAAGATTGAAGAGGCGGAGAAACTGGTCACTTTGGAGGACCTGTATCGCCCTTATAAACAGAAGAAAAAGACCAGAGCTACGGCGGCAAAAGCAAGAGGCCTGGAACCCCTGGCCGAGTTTATTCTGGCGCAGAAGACGCAGGAGCCTGTTGAAAACGAAGCGCAGAAGTATGTTACCGGCCCTATCACCCCCGCTTCCGATTCCAAGGAAGATAAGGTCAAAGCAGAGGAGAAGCAGGTTTTGGATGTGGCGGCTGCCATTGCAGGTGCAAAAGACATCCTGGCGGAGATCTTCTCCGACGATCCGGACAACAGAACCTTTATCAGAAAGCTGACGGAAGAGGAAGGAAAGATCGTATCTTCCGCTAAGGATCCGAGCCAGAAGACCGTATATGAGAATTACTATGAATATGAAGAGCCCATTCGCAAGGTCGTGGGCCACAGAATCCTGGCGCTGAACCGCGGTGAGAATGAGAAGGTCCTTACCGTGAAGTTGGTAGCTCCTGAGGAGCGGATCCTGCAGCTCCTGGAGAACAAGATAATCACAGAGGATAATCCGTACACCACGCCCCTTTTGAAAGAGGCCATTGCAGACGGATATGACAGATTGATAGCACCTGCTATTGAAAGGGAAGTAAGAGCAAACCTTACCGATAAAGCAGAAGACGGAGCCATTGATGTCTTCGGAAAGAACCTCCGCCAGCTTCTTATGCAGCCGCCCATTGCCGGCCAGACTGTCCTGGGATGGGACCCTGCATTCAGAACCGGATGCAAGCTTGCGGTTGTGGATCCTACCGGAAAAGTATTAGATACAGTTGTTATTTATCCTACGGAGCCCCAGAACAAAGTTGAGGAATCCAAGAGGATCGTTAAGAACCTGATCAAGAAATATCACATCAGCCTGATCTCTGTGGGTAACGGAACCGCATCCAGAGAGTCCGAGCAGGTGATCGTTGAAATGCTTCACGAGATTCCTGAAGCAGGCGTGAAATATGTGATCACGAATGAGGCCGGAGCTTCCGTGTATTCTGCCAGCGCACTGGCAACGGAGGAGTTTCCCAATTTTGATGTGGGACAGAGAAGCGCTACTTCCATCGCAAGAAGACTGCAGGATCCTCTGGCAGAGTTGGTGAAGATCGACCCTCAGTCCATCGGTGTGGGTCAGTACCAGCATGATATGGATCAGAAAAAACTCAGTTCCGCATTGGAAGGCGTGGTGGAGGATTCCGTGAACCTGGTTGGCGTTGATCTGAACACCGCTTCCGCTGCACTTCTGAAGTATGTGTCCGGTATCAGCTCCGCCATCGCCAAAAATATCGTGGTATACCGTGAGGAAAACGGATCCTTCGAGAGCAGAGCACAGCTGAAAAAGGTTCCGAAACTGGGACCCAAAGCTTTCGAGCAGTGCGCCGGATTCCTGCGTGTAAGAGACGGCAAGGAGCCCCTGGACAATACGGGTGTGCATCCCGAGTCTTATGAAGTAGCCAAGAAGATCCTTAAAAAGATCGGGTGTGATTTTAACGATGCCAAGGCCATCGAGGCCTTTGAAAAGAGCATTTCCGACAAGGCGGCACTGTCTGCAGAGCTGGGTGTCGGCGAGCTGACCCTGACCGATATTCTGCACGAACTGGAGAAGCCCGGTCGTGACCCCAGAGAGGAGATGCCTCAGCCTGTTCTTCGTTCCGACGTTTTGGATATGAAGGATCTGAAGCCCGGAATGATCCTGAAGGGAACGGTCCGCAACGTTATCGACTTCGGTGCCTTCGTGGACATCGGCGTTCATCAGGATGGACTGGTCCATATTTCCCAGATCACGGACCGCTACATCAAGCATCCTCTGGAGGTGGTATCCGTCGGTGATATCGTAGAGGTGAAGGTTCTGGGGGTTGATCTGGAGAAGGAGAGAATCTCCCTGACCATGCGTCTGGAGGAAGCACCTGCCGCAGAGAAAAGATCCGAGGGTGGAAAGCGCCCCGAAGGAGCAAAGAAGCAGGGCGAAAACAGAAAACCCGGAGATCGAAACGGCAGATCGGATAACCATTCCGGAAAGAATCAGAATTTCGGACAAAAAGGCAAGGACAGACCTGCCGGCGGCCGGAAGGACGATTTTGCCCCCGGTACCATCGGTTATATGATGATGCACAAAAACGACAAGAAGAAGTGATGAAGATCAGTGCATTGAAAGGAAACAGGAAATGAACCCGTCGAACATTATGAAGGCCATGGAGCTGAAGGGTAGATTCGAAAGGAATCATCCGAAGGTGGTAAGCTTCTTTCAGAAGGAAGTCTTCAGCGGTATCCCCGAAGGAACTGTGGTGGAGATCACTATTACCAAACCCGGACAGGAGCCCGTCACCTCAAATATGAAAGTCACCGCCGATGACCTGGAGATGGTAGACACCCTCAAAAATCTCGGTGTCTGACAAAGAGAGGATACATAACGACTGATATGAAAAAGAAAATGTTATGGGTGATCCTTTGCCTGGCTATGTATGCAGCGGTTTTGGCAGGGTGTGCACAAAAGGAAGAGCCGGCGGAACCTCCGGTGCTTTCCGAGATTGCAGAACCCATTGCGGAATTGCCCACCGAACCCGCCGCGGAGGAGCCCGTGGTATCGGGATCCTCCGAAGGTCTGGCAGAGGCCCCGGAAACGCCTGCCGAAGGTGAGGATCTTGCCCCGGAAGAGAGTGACAGTGAACAGACTTCGGAGGAGGAGATCCCTTCCGAACCTGAGGAAGTGGAGGAGACTCCGGAGGTCCCCGTGGATCCGGTTCCCGAGGAGCCGAGTACGGAACCCACCCCCCAGCCGGCAAACGGCTACATCATCGCCATCGATCCTGGTCATCAGAAGACCGGAAACAACGAAAAAGAACCCATCGGCCCCGGCGCCAGTGAGATGAAAGCAAAGGTCTCCAGCGGTACCAGGGGTGTTTCCACCGGAATCGCAGAGTATGAGCTCACCCTGACGGTAGGCCTGCAGTTGAGAGATGAACTGGTAAACAGAGGCTACACCGTGGTGATGATCCGGGAAACAAATGATGTGAACATCAGTAACAGCGAGCGTGCGGCAATTGCGAACAACGCAGGAGCAAACGCATTTATAAGACTTCATGCGGACGGCTCGGAGAGCGCGGATGCCAGAGGAGCGATGACCATTTGTCAGACGTCGTCCAACCCGTACAACAGCGCCTATTACGAGCAGAGCAAATCCCTGTCAACGGCAGTCCTCGACGCTTTCGTTGCAGCTACCGGCTGTAAAAAGCGGAACGTCTGGGAGACCGATACCATGAGCGGGATCAATTGGTGCACGGTTCCTGTAACCATTTTGGAAATGGGATTTATGACCAATCCGACGGAGGACGAACTGATGGCCTCGGCGGATTACCAGGAAAAAATGGTACAGGGGATAGCTGATGGAATTGACGCCTTTTTAGGCAAATAAGGAGGGAGAACCAGAATGAACAGTAACATGAACGAACTGATGCAACAGATCTACAACTACGCGAATACATCCGGTGGCAGTGTAAACTACATCACCAATCTGTATTCCACCGCAATGGCAATCCTGACCATTGTGGGAACCTGGATGGTCTTCAACAAGGCCAATGACAACGGCTGGGCAGCCATCATTCCTTTTTACAGAGAGTATGTTATGGCGCGCATCGCCGACAAGAAGAATGCTTTCTGGGGATATCTGATCTCTACGATCATTGCATTCTTCGGATGGATCGCTTTTGTCGTATCTCTGGTGGTGGTATTCCTCCAGCTGATCGGCACCGGTATGTCTTTTGCCGGAATTGACGATTCTTCTTATGGCATGATCGGTGTCATGACAATTTCTTTGCTCATCGCCGGCATTGCGAGCCTGGTACAGTTTATTGTCAAGATCATCCTGTATGTGGGTCTTACCAAGAACTTTGGATTGAACGGCGGTTGGGTCGTAGGCCTGATCTTCCTGCCCGGCGTGTTCTTCCTGATCATGGGTGTGTCTGATAACATCCGTTATATTGCCGGTGCTCCTGCGTATACTACCGCAGCACCTACCGCTCCTTACGGCGATCCCGTTTACGGCAATCAGGCATTTTCCAATCCTACCACCAATACCTACGGAGCAGCACCCACGGATTCTCAGCCTCAGGCTACCGATCCTAACGCATCCGCAGGACAGAACAACTCTACCGATAATCCTTACATGAACTGATCGTAATCCCCGGACTTTTGCCAAAATAGGGACTATTGTTTGGGGAAGGTGTGTGGAATGAGCGACCGGGTGATCTTTCATGTAGATGTCAATTCAGCTTTTTTATCCTGGTCCGCCCTCAAAGCATTGGAGGAGGATCCGGATTCCGTTGATCTTCGGACAATCCCGTCCGCTGTGGGCGGGGATGTCCGTACTCGGCATGGGATCATTACGGCGAAATCCATTCCCGCCAAAAAGTACGGCATTGAGACCGGTGAACCGGTGGTGAAAGCCCTGCAGAAGTGTCCTGACCTGGTACTGGTTTCATCGGATTTTACTACCTACAAAAAATGCTCTGCCGCCTTTATGGAAGTGCTATATCGCTACAGCGATACAGTGGAACAGGCTTCCATTGATGAGGCGTATGTGGATATGACCGGCAAAGAGAGCGATTTTGCTGAGGAGATTGCGGCAGGAAATCCATTTCCCGTTTGCGCCGCCGAAAAACTCAAGGCCGAGATCAGAGACGCTCTGGGTTTTACGGTGAATGTGGGCGTATCCGACAATAAGCTTCTGGCAAAGATGGCCAGTGATTTTACCAAGCCGGACCGGGTGCATACCCTGTTCCCGGAAGAGGTCCCCGAAAAAATGTGGGCCCTTCCCATTGAAAAACTCTTTGGCTGCGGTGGCAAAACTTCCGCGAGGCTCAGAGAAGTGGGGATCAAGACCATCGGAGATGCGGCCGCTTCCGACCTGATCTATCTTCAAAAGTTGTTGGGAGACAGGTCCGGAGAGTACATTTACGCTGCGGCCAACGGCTGGGGCAGTACCAATGTATGCTCCGAAACCGATGCGGCAAAAAGCTACTCCAACGAGCGAACTACCTCCGTTGACATTACCCCATTAAACTACGACGAGTTGGGGCGTTCTCTTCTGAAAGATCTGTCGGAGCGTGTTTCCGGCAGAATGAAAAAGGACGGCGCCCGGGGGAAAACGGTCTCTGTATCCATAAAGACCTCCGGCTTCCGCAGGCACTCCAGGCAGACGGTTTTGAGTGAAGCAACGGATGACCCTGAGATCATTTATCAGACGGTGGATAGGTTGCTGAACGATCTACTGTTTCAGCACGCGGGCCTTTTTGATCAGGGTGACGGTATCCGCCTCATCGGCGTAGGGGTGACGGGCTTGGAGGACAGTCCTTTTCATCAGATGGACATCTTCCAGTGGATGAAAGAAGACGAGATCCGAAAGGAAGAGGCCGTCAAAGAAGAAAAAAAGCGTAATTTACAGGACATGCTCGACAAAGCAAACGGCCGTTATGGAAACGGAACGATACGGAAGGGCATGTAAGAGAAAGGCATTTCTATGGAAACAAAGGTTTTGGCCCTGTCCTTTGATGACGGACCCAATACCACCATCACTCCTCAGATCCTGGACATTCTGGAGGAGTATCATTGCCCTGCCAGCTTTTTCCTCATCGGAGAGAACATCAAAGGAGAAGCTGTCGATGTGGCCAAAAGGGCTCTCGCCATGGGGTGTGATATCTGTAATCATTCCTTTACCCATAAGCCCATGACCGAACTGACGCCGGAAGAAATTAAGGAAGAGATTGAGAAAACCGATGAGCTGATTCAATCAATTACGGGTGATATTCCAATCTTTTTCCGTCCTCCTTACATCAATGTGGATGACTACCTTTACGATCATGTGGATAAGGTTTTCATCTGCGGCGCAGGTTGTGAGGACTGGGTTCCGGAGGTGCCTGCTTCTGCCAGGATCGAGAAGACACTTCAGCAGGCGTGCGACGGCATGATCTTCCTTTTCCACGACAGCGAAGGAAATGACGCTACCGTGGAGACCATGAAAGTGATCATTCCGGAGCTTCAGAGCAGAGGCTTCGAGTTCATTACCGTTTCAGAGATGTTTCGCAGGAAGAACGTACCGCTGGACACGAAGAAGCACGAGATTTTCACCATCTTGTAAGTGATGGATGAAGCCCGAAAGGGGGATGCTCATGCGGGAAGATATCAATATGCAGGTAACGCAGCCGTTTGAGAAGGATGGCAAGCGATACGCCTTTGTCCAATTCTCCGACGGAGAGAATTGCAGCGCCGAGGGCCGGATCCCCGAGTGTAAGATCCTTTCTTCCAAGGGATTTACGGAAGACGAGGTGGAGGCGTTGGAACACTATATGGAAGAAAACCTGGCGAAGATCAAGAAAATGTCGGCCGGAGTCAGGCTTTTAGATGCGTTCATGAAGTGATAGCAAAATAACAATTGTTACTGAAAAAGGAGGGCTTATGGTCACTGTAAATCGTCAAAAAGTAGCTTTGATCGGATGTGGTTTTGTTGGCTCTGCCTCTGCTTTTGCATTGATGGAAAGCGGTCTTTTCTCCGAAATGGTTTTGATCGATGCAAATACCGCCAAAGCCGAAGGAGAGGCTTTGGATATTTCCCATGGCCTGCCCTATGCGCAGCCCATGGACATCTATGCGGGTACCTATGATGATATTACCGACGCTTCCATCGTGGTGATCAGTGCCGGTGCGAACCAGAAGCCCGGCGAGACCAGACTGGATCTGGTGAAGAAAAACACGGCCATTTTCAAGAGCATTATCCCTGAGCTCAGCAAGCGGGATTTCCAGGGCATCCTCCTGATCGTGGCAAATCCCGTTGATATCCTGACCTATGTGGCGAAGGAAATCTCCGGATTCCCGGAGAATCGTGTCTTCGGTTCCGGTACCGTACTGGATTCCGCAAGACTTAAATACCTCCTGGGCGAGCATCTGGGAGTGGACAGCAGAAGCGTTCATGCCTTTGTCATCGGCGAGCATGGTGACAGCGAGATCGTTGCCTGGTCCAGCGTGAATGTATCCGGTGTGCCGCTAAGCCAGTTCTGCGAGCTGCGCGGATACTTCGAGCACGAGGCATCCATGGACAGGATCGCAGAGGATGTCAAAAACAGCGCATATAAGATCATCGAGAAAAAACAGGCTACCTATTACGGTATCGCCATGAGTGTTCGCCGCATTTGTGAAGCCATTATCCGGGATGAAAAATCCATTCTTCCCGTATCTACCATTCAGCACGGAATGTACGGCATCGAAGGCCTGTCCTTAAGTATGCCGGCCGTGGTGGGTGAGCATGGCGTGGAGACCCAGGTTCCCATTCCTCTGAATGAGGAAGAGCAGGCTGCCCTTCGTGCTTCTGCGGAAGCTCTCAAAAATGTCATCGCAGAATTGGATCTTGGTTAACATAACTCCACAAAGCGACGTGAAAGAAATATTGCAAAATAGACAAAACACCCGCTTTGTTTTTGGCTAATTTTTCAAAGTTTTCCACTCGAAAATTCGCAACCCCCTGTGGTTGCGGGGCGCAAACACAATATCTAGTTGCAAGATTTCATTCATGCAACTAGATATTGAATTGTGTAAATTGCAGGAACAAAAAGCAAATAGGACTAGTTTCCTATTGGCATTATATCAAAGGAGTATTATATGAAAGCACCATTTTCCACCTATCTGAATGATCAGACACCTTTCTTCCGGGAAATCGTGTCCGATCTTTCTTCGTTCTATGAGTATGTCAGCTTGCTGGCTACAGACTCTGTCGGCTTCCGGCTTTCTCTGTCTCAGCGAAGAAAAATCGTATCCGGGTCCAATATGACCACGGAGAGAGGCGTGGTTGTCCGCGTGAGCAGATACGGCCTCTACAGTGAGTTCGCCTTCAACGCACCGGAGGACATTTGTCCCAGGGACAGCGTTCAGGGGGATGTCACCGCCTACGCTAAGGCAGTTTCCGCAAAGATCCGTGAGAACCTTGAGGCGCAACTCCGACTGCTGGCAAGAACCAAGTCCGAGATCTACGAGACCGGCGTCCTTGCAGATGAGCCCCTGGAACTTTTTGTCGAGAAAGAGACGGAGCGTCTTCCCGAAAAGGAGGATATGTCCGCACTGATCGATTACTGCAACGGCCTTTCCACCAGAGGAATGGAGTGCATCGAAGGCGCACTGGATGTGATCGTCAACGGATCCTCCACCCACATCAACAAGCTGTTCCTGACGAAGAACCGCTTCCTGAGACAGTCCTATGTATACACGGAGTGCTCCATGGCTTCCTATGCACGGAATGAGGAGGGAGAGGTCAAGACCATCTACCTCGGAAAATCAGGCTGTAAGGGTCCCGAGACCTTCAGCGAGCTGGACGAGTGCGTGGACGAACTGGCAAAGATCATGAAGGATACCCTGAAGGCGGGCAAGATCGTTCCCGGCGAGTATGAGATCATCACATCTCCCGAGGTGACCGGACTCATCGCCCATGAGGCCTTTGGTCACGGCGTTGAGATGGATATGTTCGTGAAAAAGAGAGCGCTGGGTGCAGAGTACCTGGACAAGCGCATCGGTTCCGACCTGGTGACTATGCACGAGGGCGCACTTTGCGACAACAGCGTGACTGCCTATGCCTTCGACGATGAGGGCGTTCTGGCAGGAGATGTGACCGAGATCGAGAACGGCATCCTGCGTACCGGTATCTGCGATGCCCTGGCTGCAGTCCGCCTCGGCGTGCAGCCCACCGGCAACGGAAAGAGAGAAAACTACGGCCACAAGGTTTATACCCGTATGACCAATACCATTTTTGACTCCGGTTCCTCCACCAAAGAGGAGATGATCGCCTCCGTCAAGGACGGCTACCTCCTGGAAGGCATGGAGAGCGGTATGGAGGATCCCAAGCATTGGGGTATCCAGTGCATCGTCGCCCGCGGTTACGAGATCAAGGACGGCAAGCTCACCGGAAATGTGGTGGCTCCCGTTGTCATGACGGGCTATGTCCCCGATCTGCTGGGCAATGTTTCCATGATCAGCAACGACAGATGCGTCTACGGAAACGGCGGATGCGGAAAAGGACATAAAGAATGGGTTAAGGTCGCAGACGGCGGCCCGTACCTGAAAACGAAGGCGAGGTTGGGATAATGCTGAACTATATCAAAGAAAAATTGCAGGCAATGCACTGCGATGCATATGAGATTACCGAGAAAAAAGTGACCGGATGGGAGTTCTATTTCATCCGCCACAAGCTTGACCAGAACAGAGTCAAGGAAGAAACCACCATCACCGTATCTGTATACAGATCTCTGGAGGATGGAAAATTCCTGGGCAAGGCTACCGGAGAGATCTTCCCCACCGCTTCCCGGGAGGAGGTCGACAAGACCCTGGAGGATCTGTACTATCAGGCATCCCTGATCAAGAATCCTTACTATACTCTGACGGACAAACCCCTTCCCGAGACCGAGAAGATCGTGGAAGTGGACGTGGACAAGATTGCGGAAGATTTTGTCACTCTGATGAAGGAAATCCCCGAAACCGAGGATAAATTCCTGAATTCCTACGAGATCTTCGTGAATCGTGTCGAGCAGTACATGATCAATTCCAACGGCATCGAGTACCGCTGCACCTATCCTCAGTCCATGCTGGAGTATGTGGTAAACGCCCGGAACGGGGAACATGAGATCGAGCTGTACCGCATCGGCGACAGCGGATCCTGTGACAAGGAAGGCCTGAAGAAAGAGATCATGCGCACCATGAATTTTGGTGTGGATCGTCTGAAGGCAGTGCCTACTCCCAAGATGGAGAGCATTCCCGTGCTGCTTTCCACCGATGTGGCAACCCTGGTGTACGAGTACCTGGGAGCCCAGACCAACGTAGGATTGAAGTACATGAGAGTCTCCGAGTGGGAGATCGGCAAGCCCATCAGCGAAGAGCTTCGCGGCGACAAGGTCAGCATCAAAGTCCTGCGTAATCTTCCTAATTCCTCCAAGAATTTCGATGTGGACGCAGAAGGCTCCTACATCCAGGAGAGATACCTGATCCGTGACGGCGTGGTGGAAAGCTACAACGGCGCCCGCCAGTTCAGCCAGTATCTGGGCCTTGAGGACAATTCCATCATCTACAATGCCCAGGTATCCGGAGGAACCCGTTCCGCAGAAGAACTGCGCAGCGGCGATTATCTGGAGGTTGTGGAGTTCTCCGATTTCTCTGTGGATGAAATGGGCGGAGATATCGCAGGCGAGATCCGTCTCGGATACCTGCATAAGGACGGCGTGACCACCATCGTCACCGGCGGCTCCGTTGCAGGAAACATGGAGGATGCGCTGAAGGATATGACCTTCTCCAAGGAGACGACACAGTATGACCGCTATGTGATCCCTGAGGTTACCTGCCTCAAGAACCTGAGAATCACAGGTGTTGTTTAATCTCTGAGGAGACGGTTTTGGCAAAATATCGGTACGACAATTACATTTTTGACCTGTACGGGACCCTCATCGACATTCACACCGATGAGGGCACCCCGCTCTTCTGGAAGCAGATCGCGGCACTGTATAAAGTCTATGGTGCAGATTACGCACCCGCAGAACTACGGAAAACCTACATCCGCTACTGCAAAGAAGCCGAAGAAGCTCTTCGCGCGCAGTCCGGTTATCAAAGAGTGGAGATCTGCCTGGACGATGTGTTTGTGCGGCTCCTGAAAGAGTGTGAGCATCCCCGGACCATCGGGCACACCGTAGGAGGAAAGCAGCTTTGGCAGCTTTCTCCGGAAGAGCTGCGGGATTGCGGATGGCTCTATGACATCGCCAATACCTTCCGCACCCTTTCCAGAACGAAACTCCGTGCCTTCCCCGGAACGGCGGAAATGCTGGAGAACCTGAAAAAAGCAGGAAAGAAGGTTTACCTTTTATCCAACGCACAGGCCATCTTTACCAGACCTGAGATCGAGCAGGTTGGACTCATGCCCTATTTTGACGATGTCTTCATTTCTTCTGAGGAAGGAATCAAGAAGCCGGAACCGGATTTTCTGCGCAGACTTATGCAGAAACATGATTTGAAGTCGGAAAAGTCACTTTTTACCGGAAATGACATTGCCGCAGATGCAGGGATTGCTCTCAGTTGTGGGCTGAAGTGCAATTTCTACAACACGGATCACCTTTCCGAAACAAAGCTGAAAAAACAGATCGACGCGGTGGTTTCGGCCAATCCGGGGGCAGAGGCTTCGGATATTGTGATCAATCCCAAAGCCGCCTGCATCTTCTAAGCACAGATTTGAAGCAAATAGGAAACGAAAAGGCTCCTGACCGGGACAAAAATCATGGTCAGGAGCGCTTTTTAGTTTACATAATTTATCCAATTTCCCGGATCCGCTCTACGATGCTTGCCCTGGCAAGACCGTTGTAGGACAGGAGAGGAACCAGGACGCCGAGCAGCGCCAGTATGGGAATCATTAGGACTACCGGCGTGACAGAAAAATGATTGGAATAAAACCCGAAGATATTGTTTCCTGCGGAATTGATCACCGGTATGAAAATCAGTGACAGGAGAAGCGCCAACAGGCCCGATCCTACCGTATAGATCATTCCTTCCGTGATCAGCATCTCTTTTACCTGTTTTCCGGTCATTCCGATGGCCTGGAGGACGGCGATCTCGTTCTTTCTCGCCAGGATTCCCGCCATGATCGCATTGATGAAGTTCAGGGCTCCGACGAATCCGATGATCCCGCAGAGCACTCCGCCCAACAGCACAAACATCTTCTTGAAATCTTCGAACTCCGCACGATGAACTGCCTTGCTTTCATACGCCATACCCGAAATCTCTTCAGTGAATCTCTTCATAAAGAGCTCCGTCTGCTCTTCCGCTTCCGCGGACTCTGTGTCGAAGGCATAGAATACGGGAACAGTCCAGTCTGCAAAATCAGCTTTGAGAACATCCGAGCAAAGGATCCCGTCCAGGTTTAAGGTTGCGCATCGCAGGCTGATATCATTCGGAACCGCCACATAGGCACATACAGTATATTCGTATTCTGCCCATCCTTCATATCGAATATCCAGATACTCCGGGTAATTGTAGGCATCATCCCCGGCGGGTTCACCGGTTCTGGTATCGACCGCTACGATATCCTCTACCGTTGCAAGCATGATCCGATCGCCGACCCGGGGAGCGTTCTCATCCAGTATGTAACTTCCGCTTTCGTCTCTGTGGGTGATCAACGCAATGTTTCGAGCGGTTTTGTCTTTCAGAAGGGAAATATCTCCCTCGCAGACGTCCAGTTTATCCAGAAGATAATCATCCATTCCCTCAAGAAAGCAATCCTTGTAACTTTCGGGACCCACATCCATCAGAGTAAGGGAATTAACAGCATACGCGGTTCCGCCGCCGGAGGACTGGACGTTTTCCTTTACCAGAGCGATCTCTTCTTCGGAAATGGATTCGATTTCGCCTCTCTGGAACTTAAAATACGGGTACTTTCCAACGATAAAATCCACAGACATGGAGGAATCCACCCATTTTTCGGCATCAAAACCTCCCACAAACATGTTGATGGCGTTCAGGATGACCAGCGAAAGGGCCAACGAGGTAAACACAAGAACGGTCTTCTTTTTGTTCCGCTCCGTGTTGGCAAATGCCATCTGCCAGGCCTTTGCGCCTCTGGTTGCTCTTTCTTTCTTCCCGCCGGTCATGCCGTCATTGAAGCGCAGCGCCTCGATGGGGGATACCTTTCCTGCCATTTTTCCGGGCTTATTCACAGACAGCAATACCGTGATCACTTCGAACAGAAGAGAGGCAACAAAGATTACGGGAGAAGTGCTGACGGTAACGGAATTCCTGGAGATGGTCGTTGTATTCATAACCGCGGGGGTCAGAACCGAACCCAGTAGGTATCCCAGAAACAGCCCCAGCGGAATTCCCACTACGCACAGTGCCGATGCCTGTAAACGGATGACCCGGCGGATCTGCTTTTGCGTGGTTCCGATGGTCTTCAGCAGTCCGTAGAAGCGGATGTCATTTGCCACAGAGATCTGGAACACATTGTAGATGATCAGATATCCCGTGAAGATGACCAGCAGTACAAAAGCTCCCAGAGGGATCACCAGTCCCGGCCAGTCATCGCCGTCCAGGCTGGAAGCCGTATATCCCGGATTGACACCGATCCGGATCATGTCGTCCGTACTTTCTCCCCCGATTGTATACCCGCAGTCCGCAATGACCTTTTCCATCTTTGCGCCGGCCCCTGCCGCGGATGAAAACATTACATCCAGGTCAGTCCGTATGGGGTTCATTCCCATACCTTCCACTGTTGCAGCAAAATCCTCTGCATACGCTTTCGATACATTGATGAAGTGCGCGGGACAGAGGGAATCAAACTCCCAATAGCCCACCAGGGTGAATGTACCGGTATATCTTCTGTCCTGTTCCGGATCATCCACCGGCTGAAAGGAGAGTTCGATCTTTTCCCCCAATACAGGCTCATAACCAAGAAGTCTCAGGGCTTCCCGGTCCATTACCACCTCGTCTTTTGCGGTGGGCAGATGACCTTCTTCCAGTTCGATGAAGGACCATTTAGTGACATTTTCATCCATGAAGCTGATCTCGGCGGACTGATTTTTGAAAGGTTCTTCTGCGATCACGCCCAGAACCATGCGCTCCCCGTATTCCTTGATCAGTTTGTGGCTGATCAGCCTTTCTTCCTGCGCCGGAGTAACATCCTTGAATGTACCGTGAGAAGACCCTCCGATCTGCCGGAAGACGCTGGTCTCATAGGATGCGGTGATGGAAAGCATGATGGTAAAAAGGGATGTGAACAGCACTGCCGTCAGGATGATGGCAAAGATCGTGATCAGATTCCTTCTTTTGTTTGCGAGAAGGAGCCTGGTGGACAATCTGGAGATACATTTTCTGTTATTGACCTTCATAGCTCCTTATCTCCTTTCAGACGCAGACACGATTCGTCCGTCCTCAATTCGGATGATCCGATCCGCCAGCTGCGCGATCTCGTCGTTGTGGGTGATCATCACTATGGTCTGTCCGTACTTCTCAGCGGAAACCTTTAAGAGGCTTAAGACATCCTGTCCCGTCTTGGAGTCCAGATTGCCGGTGGGCTCGTCTGCCAGGATGATGGCCGGGCGGGAGGCCAGGGCTCTTGCGATGGCAACTCTTTGCTGCTGCCCGCCGGAAAGCTGATTGGGCAACACTTCCTTTTTGGAAGTCAGCATCAGGGTGTCAATGATCTCTTCAATATATGCCTTGTCTACTTTCTCCCCGTCCAGCTCCAGGGGGAGTACGATATTTTCATAGACATTCAGCACCGGGACCAGATTGAAGGCCTGGAACACAAAACCGATCTTTCTTCTGCGAAAAATGGTCAGCTCGTCATCCTTGAGATTGGAAATTTGGTTGCCGTCCACGATCACTTCTCCTGAGGTGGGGCGGTCCAGACCGCCCAGCATATGCAGGAGGGTAGATTTACCGCTGCCGGAGGTGCCGACGATGGCCAGGAACTCGCCTTTGTTGACTTCCAGATTGACTCCTGCAAGTGCGTGGACACTTGCTTCTCCCTGTCCGTATACCTTTACCAGGTTTTTTGCTTCCAGAATACTCATATCTGTCCCTTTCTTATAAACAAAAAGTGTGCAGAAGCTTTCCTTCTACACACTGATTATCGCATTGAAATCTTTCCAGATTCTTTCGGATCCGGGATGAATTCTTACAGTTTTGAAAGATTTGACGGATTTACCGCTTCAGATAGATCTGAAATTCCGAACCTTCTCCGGGTTTGGACTTAACCTTGATATATCCGTTTTCCTTGGAAATGATCTCCCGGGCCAGATACAGACCGATGCCGACACCTTCCTTTTCCCGGGAGGCCTGAAGCCGCCCGAATCTGGCGAAGATCTTCGGTATATCCTCCTCCGCGATGCCGATGCCCGTATCTTTCACGCTGATGCAGGCAAACATCTCGCTGACGCTGAGGGAGATGGAAATACTGCCTTTTTCGGTATATTTGATGGCGTTGTCGACAATGTTGCTGAGTGCCTCCAGCGTCCACTTGTGATCAAAAGAAGCTTCCGTCGTCTCTTCTGTAACGAAAAATGCCAGTCCTTTGGCCTCTGCCTTCTTCCGCATGGCAGAATCCACTTCCTTCAAAAGCTTTCCAACATCACTTTGCCTGGACTCCACCGTCAGGATCCCGTTTTCGAGGCGGGAGAGCTTCACCAGCGCATCGATGAGAAAACGCAGCTTTTCCGCTTCATTTCCGATGGCATCCAGACTTTCTCTCTGATCCGCAGACAGTTCCGTTTCCTGCAGAAGTTCGCTGTGGAGGAGCAGATTTGCGATGGGAGTCTTCGTCTGGTGGGAGATATCCGCAATGAGGGTCTTGATCTTGTCCCTGTCCTTGCGGACATTTTCCGCGGAAAGGGCAGAAGATCCCAGATAATCCGCAAGTTTGGTTTCGATCCGCGATCCCCGTTCTTCGGAAAAATGCTCCTCGTGAAAATCGCCCTTAATGGCGTCATCCAGCAATTTCTCCACGTGATCCAGAAGCTTTTTGTTTTTATGGGTGCTGTAGATCGTAAATGTCAGTGCCCCTGCCGCAAAAATGCAGGCGAGAGCCGTCAGCCACTCATTCATTGTTCTTTACCCACATATAGCCGAGACCGTAGACTGTTTTGATGTAATCCTTGGCTCCAAGCTTATCCCGCAGCCGCTTGATCGCCACGGAGAGTGCATTTTCATCCACATATTCCGCGCCGTCCGTCCACAGTCTGTCGATGAGATCGTCTCTTGAAACCGTGACGCCCTGATGGGATACCAGGAGCTTCAAAAGTCGCTGCTCCGTCTTACTCAGGGAAACTTCCTCCCCGTCTGCCGTAAAGATCATGCGCTCAAAGTCAAAAGAATAGCCACCGATGGTCACCACATCCTCGCCGGAGGCGGATTCCTTCTTTCGGAGCTGCGTGTTCACCCGCGCTCTTAAGACGCTTAAGGAAAAAGGCTTCGTCACATAATCATCGGCTCCCAGATCCAGTCCTTTTACCACATCGGCGTCCGTATCGTTGGCGGACAGGAGAATGATGGGATAGGGCAGATTTTTCTCCCGGATCTCCTTTACCAGATCCAGTCCGTTTCCGTCGGGGAGATTGATGTCCAGCAGGATCAGGGAAGGCGTGGTCAAAAGATCTGCTCCCTGGCATCCTTCAGATTCCCGCAGGAAACAATGCTCCTGGATTCCTCTTTCAGTGCCTTGCACAGACCTGCGCAAAGATCTCTGTCGTCCTCTACGATGACTATCTGCGTGGTTTTTTGCATCATCCCATCCCCATAATCACATCTACACGATCAAACCATGAGTTACATTACGATCAATACAGAGTTTCCTGCAAAAAAGCCCGATTTTTCTCGAAATCAATGGAAAGAACGGCCATGCCGCGTTCGGTGGCGTTCTTCCAGGTGCCTTCCAGGGGAATGCTTGCGGACTCGATGTCGTATTTCACAGAGCCGCTCATCCGGAGTGCCAGGGTCATGCACTCGCCCTCGGTCAGGTTGGTGGTCAGATTGGTGCACAGGCCTTCGATCAGCTCCGATCCGTTGGAAAGGGCGGTAGCTGGGAGCTTGTCCACGATGGCTGTGAGCACCTTCCGCTGACGGTTGGTCCGCTCAAAATCGGATCCGATGTACCGGTTCCGGGAGTAGGCAAGGGCCTGGGCGCCGTTCAGATGGAGCATACCCTGGGCATTTTCCGGGAGATAATCGGTTCCGAACTCTTTGCCCGTAAGTTCATTATACTCGTTCAGGTAAGCATTGACCCAGTTTGCCTCCTCGGCGCTCAGTTCTAGATCTACGCCTCCCACCACGTCTACCAGATTGGCGAAGGCCAGGAAATCGACGATGACGTAGCGATTCACCTCGACGCCGAAATTCTGCTCGATGGTCTCCATTAACAGTTCCGGTCCGCCGTAGGCATAGGCTGCGTTGAGGCGGTTGGGGTCGTGGCCCGGGATTTCCACATAGATATCCCGCAGCAGGGAAGTCATCTGGATCTTCCGGGTGTTCTTGCTGACGGACAGCAGGATCATGGCATCGGATCTGCCGGCTTCATCCCCCCGGGAATCGGAGCCGATGAGCAAAATATTGGTCACGCCCTCCGAACTGACAGGGGCGGATGCTACGGAATCCACCTTTTCATAGGTCAGTTTTCCGTAGGCGGTGTGGACGATCACCATTCCGATGCCTGCTGCGAATACAAGCAGGATCAGCAGCACAACTGCCAGCTTCCCCAGGAAGCGGAGCAGGTAGTTTTTTTTCTTTCTCTGCGGCTTCTGCGCTCTTTGCGGTGTTTGTGGTTTTCGGGATGCCCCGTTTGTCTGTCTCTCTGTTCTTTCCATAATAAATACCTCGTCTGATAACCGAGAAAGCATACCACTTCCTGAGGGAGGATGCAAGTCCGGCTCCTTCCGGCCCAGCGACGCATGGGGATGGCGCTGCCGCGCGTGTCTCTTCGATGCTTTTGGAGTATAATGGAATCGTCGGTAAGAGGTTTCTCATATTTGTGAAGATCCTCAATGCATGGAGAGCTTACAGTGAAAACGAGAGAAGAAGCATTGCAATACGGCCTGTCCTTTCCGGATACCTACCGGGATGCGCCGTTTCATGATGACAACTGGCAGCTGATCAGGTACAGGGGGAACAAAAAAGCGTTCCTGTGGACCTATGAGAAGGACGGATTTGTGAATCT
>JAEEGL015769295.1_pt1 | contig 32021 bp, 26 predicted proteins | sample 9134231 | NCBI WGS metagenome assembly JAEEGL01 (sample SAMN16246548, study PRJNA631951) | gut metagenome | biome: gut microbiome; feature: rumen; material: fiber-attached | host: Bos | place: Iran: Karaj | collected 2018-10 | reverse complement strand
CCATATGTCGCAACAAAGAGCGTATCGGTATCATCACCAAAGAACGCATTGCAGAAGAACTTAACAAGATAATGCTCTCGAGAAAACCTTCGGTCGGATGGTTGTTGCTCGACAAAACAGGATTGCTTCCGCTCATTTTCCCCGAACTGGCAGAGTTGAGAGGAGTAGAAACCAAAGACGGTAAAGGTCATAAAGATGTCTTTCTGCATACTTTGCAGGTGTTGGACAACGTTGCTCTGCAATCTGACAACCTATGGCTTCGTTGGGCGGCACTTTTGCACGATATAGGAAAACCCAAATCCAAACAATGGGAACCCGAAGCCGGTTGGACTTTCAAAAATCACAACTATCTCGGTGCCAGGATGATTCCAAAAATCTTCAAGAAGATGAAACTGCCGCAGAACGAGAAGATGGAATATATAATAAAGATGGTTGACCTGCATATGCGCCCTATCAATCTGATTGAAGATACCGTAACCGACAGTGCAGTAAGGCGTTTGCTTTTCGAAGCTGGTGATGACATTGAAGACCTGATGATACTTTGCAACGCGGATATAACTTCCAAAAACGAAGAAAAAGTGCGTCGATATCATCAGAACTACGAACTCGTCAAGCAGAAGATGCTTGATATTGAGGAGAAAGACCGAATACGTAATTTCCAACCTCCTGTGCGTGGAGAAGAGATTATGAATCTTCTTCATCTTGAACCCTGCAGTCTGGTTGGAGAACTCAAATCCGCTATCAAAGATGCTATTCTTGACGGCATTATTCCCAACGAATACGAGCCTGCAAAAGAGTATCTTATGCAATTGGCAAAAGAAAAAGGACTCATATAATACACTTTTTTCAAAAAACATTTGCGTAATTAAAAAAGTTAACGTACCTTTGCAGCCGCTTTCGAAAGAAAGTGTATCTTTGAAAAAAGATGTTCCGAGCAATGTCATATTGCGAGGTAAAAAAATCCGAACAGAACTTGTTTCTGTGAGGAAGAGGAGGAAGTGCGAGAATTTTCAATGACGACGTCGTCGTCAGTCGCATTCGAGCAACTTCCGACGAAGCTTCCTTAGCTCAGTCGGTTAGAGCATCTGACTGTTAATCAGGGGGTCCTAGGTTCAAGTCCTAGAGGGAGCGCGGTAAAGACTGCTTTTACGAGCAGTCTTTTTTTTGTCGTAACAATCCCGGTTTACGTCACTTCCTACGCATTATTTATTGTCAATTTTCCATTTGGACGAGTTTTGAGATGTTCTTTTTTTTACTTTTCGCTATTAACTCATCAGTTATTTTGCAATCTTGCAAAATTTTACTAACTTTGCAGCATATTTCTCACAGCAACAGATATTTTTTATGAAAAAAGTGCTTGGTCTGGGTAATGCTCTTACCGACATCTTGCTTCAAGTGTCGGAAGATGACCTCAGAGAACTCGGTCTTCCCAAAGGAAGTATGAATCTTATTGATTTTGAAACCGCAATGCAGATTCAAAATCGCTTTATCAGTGTCAGAAAAACTATGGTTGCCGGCGGAAGTGCCAGCAACACTATAAACGGCATTGCTGCTCTTGGAGGCAAAGCTGCTTTCTTCGGCAAACTTGGCAACGACGAAGTGGGTGATTTCTACCGTGCCGATCTTGAAAAGAACGGAGTTCAACCTATATTGCTTCCTTCATCGCTTATGTCCGGTTGCTGTACTGTGCTTATTACACCCGACGGAGAGCGTACTTTCTGCACTTATCTTGGAGCATCAGCCGACCTTCGCACAGAAGATATTCGTCCGGAAAACTTCCTCGGCTATGATATTTTCCATATAGAAGGTTATATGGTTCAGAATCATAACCTCATAAAAAAAGCGCTGCGTCTTGCCAAAGAAGCTGGTCTGCTGGTCAGCATCGACCTTGCATCCTACAATGTGGTGGAAGAAAATCGCGATTTCCTTGAAGGTTTGATAAAGCAGTATGTAGATGTGGTGTTTGCCAACGAAGATGAGAGTTATGCTTACACCCATATGCAACCGGAAGATGCTGTCAATACTATAGCGCAACAATGCGAAATAGCTGTTGTGAAAGTAGGCAAGAAAGGTTCTTATGTTCAGAAAAGTAACGAGCGCTGCCATATAGGTGCAATCACTTCGCAATGTCTCGACTCTACCGGTGCAGGCGACCTTTATGCTGCAGGATTCCTTCACGGATTGAGCAATGGGTTCGACATCCGTCGCTGTGCAGAGATTGGCACTCTTGCCGCAGGACGTGTTGTGGAAATAGTAGGAACAAAACTATCGGAAGAGACCTGGGATGAGATAAGGCGTCTGTGCGCACTCTATCGCGGATTCATGATGATGGCCAATATTTAAAAATTAACAATTAAATATCTTGTACAATGAAATATATCATTCAGTTTTTCTATATCCTCTGGCAGTGGTTGGTAGGCATACCGGTTTTCTCCTTGATAACCTTGTTTACTGCTATCACTACCATGATTTTCTGCCATTGGCGAAATGCCGAGTGGCTTCATCGGATCCAGCAATTCTGGTCGCGTAGCTTCTATTACCTGCTTTTTGTTCCGGTAGAAGTAACGGGCACGGAAAATATCCGCAAAGGTCAGTCATACGTATTCGTAAGCAACCATCAGTCTATGTCCGATGTGTTTCTTATTTATGGTTGGCTGCCGGTTATCTTCAAGTGGATAATGAAGAAAGAACTCCGCAGAATACCTTTCGTAGGAACAGCGTGCGCTGCAGCAGGACACCTCTTCCTCGAGCGAGGCAGAACACGATCGGCATTCTCTACAATGAAACATGCTTTGGGAATGTTGCATGACGGGGTCTGCGTAGTCATCTTCCCGGAAGGCACACGCACCAAAGACGGACAGGTAGGCAGATTCAAGAGAGGCGCCTTTGCCATAGCAGAAGATCTGGAGTTGCCAATTATTCCTATTACTCTCAAAGGATGTTTCGAGTTGTTGCCCAAAGGTCGCTTCTATGCAAAACACGTAAGAGTCAGCATGCATATAGGTAAAGAGATGAATCTTACCGATTATCCCGATCAGGAAACGGCAATGAATGCTATCCGTCAGGCAGTTGTCGACAATATGTAATGTAAACATAAACTTTTGAAATCTCCGATTCTGAAAATAGATCGGAGATTTTTTGTTTACACCATATAAAAATAAACCCTCAAACCCTAATTTTAAGAATTTGAGGGTTTGAGGATTTGTCTTGTCTAGTTTGCAAAAAACACTACTCGTTTGCAGTCAAGCCGTTTTCTTTCTGGAATTGCTCATATTCTTCCAGCGTGTAGATGGTGTTCAGAAGCGGGAGGTTCTTGTCGGTAATCACAACCAACTTGGAATTTTCTCTGCTCAGCACTGTCTGCAAATCCTGATTATTACCTATCAGATCCAGATACCACAAGGCTTCATCGTATGATTCGAAGCCGGAAACCACCACTGCTCCATGCCCGGGATCAAACTGAGGAATCATCTTCAGATCGTAGTCCTTGATAAGGAACTGCGAGAAGTTGAAAAGAGCCACTTCGTAGAGGATATTGTTCATAATCTTCTCGTCGTTCTTTACAAGAATCAATACATTGCTCGTTTCCTGTCGATCTACAGTGAAAGTCTGGTCAAGCAAACTTGAATCTGTATTCTGAATCTCTCCTCTGCGGTCCAACAAACCGCTGTTGTCACCCGTCTGGCTCTCCAGACCCTCGTTCATCATGGCAAGCATGTCTTTTGCCATAGCTCCTGTCTCACTTTCCGGATAACGCCGAACCATATCGCGAAGTGCTTCCACAAAAGCTGCCTGATTTTCAGTCTTTGCTACTGCTATGGCATTCAGGAAGAGGAACTTGGGCATCAGTTTGCTCATTTGATAGTTGTCTTCCGCATATGCTTTCAAGCGCTTTACCTCAGCAAAATCGCTTTTGCGGAATGCATTGTATGCCACTTCATATACCGAATCCTGCTCTGCTTCCGTGCGTTGGAGTTTGTCAAAATAATCCGGATCGGATGCCGTTTGTGCCTGCTTGCTATCAGGAAAACGGGTGAGGAGTTGCTGACGCGCCAGCTCTGCCTCTGTGCGATTTCCTTGCTTCAGACAGTTGAGATACCTGCGATAATAGAGTTCTGCCAGATGCGAATCTTCTGGGAAACGGCGGTTGAGTTCCTCCAGTGTCTCGTCGGCAAGTTTCATATCCTCCACTTTGTCCTCGTAGATGCACACCATGTTATACAATGCCACGGCTATCATCGTGTCGGAAGCTGCCAACTGCTCGGGAGTCTTTGGAATCTGCTGCAGATAATACTGCGGATCTTTCACGTCGCTTATCATCTGCGACTGTTGCAACTGAGTGGTATCGGTTTGCAAACTGTCGTCAGGATTCTCAGGGATATTGTCCTCGTTAAGAAACATCGGTGCAGAAGTTTGTTTCAACTGTCTGCGCCAGTTGTCTTCCAGACTGCGATTACCCCATTTTCGGGTAAACTCCTGCTTTCCTTGACGCATCAGTTGGGCATTGTAGAAATACCAGTCGGCACTTCCTCCGCCTCCACCAAGCATATTCCTTGTGTTCACACTCACAGGACCTTCGTTCAACTCTCTGTTTCTTGCATCCTGAGCGGCCTTCTCTGCAGCCTCTTTCTCGGCTTTTTCCAAATCGGCAATGATCTTCTCCGCCACCTTAAGCTGCTCTTCTTCGCTCAACTTCGACAGAGCCTGCAGACTATCCTGCAACTGCACTGTGTTTTGTTCCACCACGAGCAGATCAAGAATCTCTGCACGTTTGCGGACACGCTGATAGTCCGCCGATTCGGTGGAGATGATATTCACGGCATCCTTGTAGCAGGGAGCTGCCTCCTGATAGTCGCGACGGTCATAATACAAGTCACCTGCTTTTATGAGTACACCTGCTTTCTGCAATCCGTTTTGTGTACTTTTCTCAGCTGCGAGAGCATAGTTCTCCAGTGCTTGTGCTGTGTCTTTCTTCTGAAGATAGATATTGCCAATAGCACCGTAGATATAGTCTAGTCGGTCTTTATGCTTCGGTTGCTTTGCCATTTTCTTCAGAGCACGAATGTCGCCTGACAACTGTGTCCTGTGCAAACGTGCATTGAAATCCATCTCGGCAGACGGACTCATCTTCGTAACCTGTTTGAAGTATGAGGCAGCCGTTTTGTTGTCACCCATACGCTCGCTTATCTGCCCGAGCAGATACGTATAACGCATGCGTTGTTGCTTCTTCTCCTCCGGCATTGCCAACTTCATGAAAGGCACTGCTTCGCGATATTGCTCCTGCTTGAGGCGCAAATCGGATGCCGCAGCCGAATAAAGCCAGGCGTTCTTGCTCGACAAGTCGTCTTGCTTCACCTTCTGAAACATGTCTTCGGCTTCGTAAAGCCAACCCATCTCCGCATAAGCACGCACTTCCCACAACTGACATTGTGCCACCATGTCCTTGTCGTAACCGAAATGGCGGATTATGTAGTTGAAAGTGCCTATACTGCCAAGAAAATCGCCTTTGTGGAACTCCGCTTTGCCAAGCAGAATCCATGCCGACTTCATCTCCTTATTGAACTCTTCCTGTTGAAGCCATGCCTTGTACTTCGGATCGTTGCGTTTCTTCGGATTCGGTTTTGGTTTTACTTTGATGCTATGCAACTTTATACATTTGCGGCATTTCTCTATCGTGCGGTCCATCTGACTGGAAGCCGCTTGTGCTGCTGTATGGTTGCTCACGCTGTAAAGAGGTATCATGTTGGAGAAGTCGTCCTGATTGGCATCATCGATAGCTTTTATTCCTTCGTCGTATGCCAACTCGCCATTGAAACGAATGTTATACTTCGTCTTCATGGCATGGTATGCGCGGGTGGCACCCGTGTTCTTTTGTGTAAAACACGATGACATGACAACCCCAGCCATGCCTAATGCCACCGCAGCAAACACCATATGCAATATTCTCATTTTCATCTGATACATCTTTGACGGTTTTGAGCTCTGCAAGGATATACCTTATACGAACTTATACACGCATTGCTCGAAATAGACCTCTCCAGGACGCAAAACTGCCGATGGGAAGGAAGGAATATTCGGCGAATTGGGGAAGTTTTGTGCTTCCAGACATATAGCAGTCTGAACATCGTATACACGACCCGATTTGCCTTCGTTCTTCTCCACCCAGTTGCCGGTATAAACCTGCAAACCGGGCATGGTGGTCAGCACTTGCATTGTTCTTCCTGCGGCTGAAACCACTGCAGCCAATTCTGGTTTCTTCTTCCCCGGAGTCTTTCTGAGCACGAAGTTGTTGTCTATTCCTCTACCGGGAGCAAAGAAGGGCAGATCTATTCTGTCGCCTACCAGCACCGGCTCACGGAAGTCCATCGGAGTACCCTCCACCTTTGCTATCTCGCCTGTAGGACAAGCAGTGTCGTCGAAAGGTGTGTATTCGTCGGCAAACACTTGCAAAGTGTGGTCTTTCACGTCACCCTCGCCTTCACCTTTCAGGTTGAAGTAAGCATGGTTTGTAAAGCCGAGAATAGTGGGTTTGTCGGTCTTTGCTTCATAGGTTATCTCAAGCGCGTTGTCCTGGGTCACATTGTAAGTAACATACACGTCAAGCGTGCCGGGATAGTTCTCTTCGCCGTCTGCCGAACGATAGTGCAAACCTACCGAATGCTTGGTCTGACCTACCACTTCCCACACTTTCTCGTTGAAACCAACAACGCCTCCGTGCAGATGGTTGGTGCCATTGTTGACTGCCAACTGATATTCTTTTCCGTCAAGCACAAAACGCCCGTCTTTGATGCGGTTGGCATATCTGCCTATCACTGCATTGAAGTAAGTCTCCTTCGTTTTCCACTCTTCGAAAGTGTTGAAACCGAGCACTACATCCGCCATATTGCCGTCTTTGTCAGGGGCAAAAAGCGACACTATCTTTGCACCATAGTTGGTTATCTGCACTTTCATTCCTTGCGGATTCTGCAGAGTAAACAACCTCACACGTTTGCCTTTTATCAAACCTGTAAAACTCTCTTCTTTAATCATAATGCAATTATTCAATTACTCAATTTCTCAATTATTCAGTTATTCTCTTCTGGGGAGATCAGGAGGGGTTTTCAACTAATCCTTCTTGCTCCGTCGCCTATTTCTGCAATATAGAAGTCTGCTTTTATGCCGGTTTTCTCTTCGTATGCCTTGCCAACTTTCTCGATGAATACGGGAATAGCTTCGTCTTTTACAAGCGAAACAGTGCAACCGCCGAAGCCGCCACCTGTCATACGTGAACCAATAACTCCAGGTATTTTCCATGCTTCTTCTGCCAGAGTGTCGAGATGCAGACCTGTCACTTCGTAGTCGTCACGAAGCGATACGTGACTTGCATTCATAAGTTTGCCAAAGGTTTCTATTTCGCCAGCCTGAAGTGCCTTCACTGCATCGGTTGTGCGCTGAACTTCTCCTACCACGTGGCGGGCTCTTTTGTGAGCAACAGGATCGGTGATGGCATTCTCTATCTTCTCAAACTCTGCCTCTGTAAGTTCTGCCAGATTCTTCAGTTCTGGTTTAACAGTACGCAGTTGCTCAAGTGCCAGTTGGCATTGTGCTACGCGGGCATTATAAGCTCCCGAATCCAGTTTGTGGGGTGAGTGAGTGTTGCTGATCACAACCTTTATTCCTTCAAGTTTCACAGGCACGAGTTCAAACTCCATAGTGTCGCAGTTGAGGAAGATAGCATGGTCTTTCTTTCCTTGTGCGGAAGCAAACTGATCCATAATACCGCAGTTAACTCCGGCAAACTCGTGCTCCGAAGCTTGACCGATCAAAGCCAATGTAGTGCGGTCGTAACCGGTGCCGAGAAGTTCGTTTATAGCATAAGCGGTTACCACCTCAAGTGCTGCACTCGAACTAAGACCTGCACCTGCAGGCACGTTACCCCAAATCAAAATGTTGTAACCTTGTTCGAATTTCACACCTTTCTTTATAAATTGTGCAAAGCAACCGAGCGGATAGTTAACCCAGTGGTTGTTTGGCAGTGGTGTAGTCAGTTTGTCAAGGGGCAATTCTGTCACTTCTGGCATATTGAGCGATTTGAAGCGCATCAGTTTGTCTTCGTTTTTGCCTATCAACAGATATGTGCCGAAACTAAGTGCGCAAGGGAACACATAACCGCCATTATAGTCGGTGTGCTCGCCGATAAGGTTAACTCTACCGGGGGAGAAGAACACTCCCTCAGCCTCTTTCTTGTACGCGTCCAAAAACGCTTTTTTCAATTCTTGTAGTTCCATGGTTGTATAATTTTTGTTTGTTTGATTATTTCTGTTTTCCGAATACTTCACAGTTGATAGCGCCTTCGTATCCTTCTTTCCATGAGCGATATTCTATATACATATCTTCTCCATAAATCCAACCTTCTGCTCTCAGTCCTTGTTTGGGAGAGAATGTACGGGATTTCTGCTGTTGAGGTATCTTAAAAAAGACAGTATCTTGTTTGTATGAGAATTCCGTATCCCACCAATAACCATAAATTTTTGTATTCCCCTTCGTGGCTAAGGCATCTCTCTTCATCACTATTATTTCCGATTAACCTTTGGATGGCATTTCCATAAAACTCACCCAACAATCTCAATACATCTCAAAGGTCATTATGCTCATTCCCACCGGATTCCCAGAGCAACTCATCAAGAGTCCTCCTAAAAGCAATATTTCTAATACCTTTTTCACTTTCATGATTATATCATTCTGTTATCGGAATCATTGCTTACCTATTCATCAATACATCTTCTGCCTTATGACTCACCGTTGCCTGAAACTCTTTTAAGTAGAATGGCGCAAAATATGCCAAGTCTGCTTTATCTCCTGCATGAAGTTTCTGCTCTGCCAAAAGTCCCATAAACCTGGCATCAGGCACTATACCATCAACAAAAATTACATTCTCACGTTTTATCACCTCTTTGCATTTCTGAGCCCCGTTGCCGAAAAATACAAGAGTCTTCTCTATATCTATATCCAGAAATGCGCTTTCATCGATGATTTTTGCCTCCACTTCTGTTAGCGGTTGCAGACTGGTATCGTACAATGCGGTATAAACTTCCATACGTCTGGCATCCAGCATCGGGCACAAGACGACATCCTCTAACTGCAAACCGCTACCAATAAGCGATGCGCAAAGCACTTGCAACGTGTCGATCGCTATCAACGGTATATCCAGTCCGTAGCACAGGCCTTTCGCGGTTGCCACTCCTATTCTGAGTCCGGTGTAACTGCCGGGTCCTGCCGATACTGACACTGCATCAAGAGTTTTACCCTTCTCGCGCAAAACGCTTAGTATCTCGTCAATAAACAATGGCAGATCGTGTGCATGATTGCCATTATAACTCCGGAAAGAGCAAACCACATTCTTGCCCTCGGTAACTGCTGCCGAGCACACATTGGTCGATGTCTCTATGTTAAGGGTTATCATTGGTCGAAAGTCGAAAGACAAAAGTCAAAAGCCTAATTACAATTATTCATTATGTGATATTACTAACCTCGTCTTTTCATTGCTGCAAAGATACGCTTTTTTCTTCATTCTTCAAAATACTATCCTGTCTTTCGATATAATCCGCTAAATAATCCATCTCAAACGCACTTTTTTTCTCCCTGTATTTTGCGAGTGAAGAGTTGCTCAACCATGTGATATACCCATCCTGGCAACCGGCATCATACAAACCTTTTATTTCTTGCGAGATATTGTAACCGTTGTAGTCTATACCATTCGGATCCACATATCGCATCACGTGATATGCCTGTACCCACGTCCTCACTTTGGCAGGAGTAGGGCATTCCGCTTGTCTTGCCTGTGCATTTTTTCCCCATACATGCAAAGTCTTATACGGATTATTCCAAGGATTGCGAATTCCTCCGTAACCTTGCGCAAAATGGTCGGGATACGGCATTCCAGACATCACGTCTGCCACATTGCTTAGTGCAGGCCAATACTGACCATAAGGAGTGGTGTAACCTTTGTTGGTGGTCTCACCAAAAACATCGATACTTACATATGCACCCAACTCGTGAAGTTCGTCGCAAGCATACTGCACAAACCTCTGTATTGCCTGCACTTTGCTCTCGTTGTAGCGGTTGTGATAGTTGATCTGACCTTCCACACTCTGCATCTTGTCGGGGAAACGCACATAGTCGAAGTTAATCTCATTGAGGTGGAATTTGCGGATGCATTCCTTTGCCAATTCCACGTTAAACTGCCATACTCGTCTGTCGTATGCACTTGGCCAATAGGCTTTGTTATGGAAGAAAGGCTCACCTGTAGCGCGGTCTGTAATAGCACAATCGGGATTGTCTTTCACAAAATAACTGTCTTTGAAACATGTGATACGACCTATAACATAAAAGCCTTCTTCATGCAATCGCTTCACGGCATAATCATACATCTTTTCCTTGTTTACACCACCCCATTTGTAGTTGGTAGGCGAATATTTTTCCATTGCTTCTGCTTTGAAAGCAGGGCATTCGTTGTCCTTCATATCAAGCACAAAAGCATTGATCTTGGTGCTCTTTGCAAGGTCGATGAAAGAGTCGATTTTTCCTACCACCGCAGGTGAGATATTCAGATACAGACTATACACCTGATCGGGCATTTTATTCCCGATGAAATCGGGCTTTTCTACAGGATAATAGTCGCAACCTATAGCCTCACCACCTCCGAAAGTATTTCTTACTTTCACATGAACTGAATCATATACTTCAGGCATATATCGCGCCAAAGCTTCCTCCTCTGAAAACACAGTATATTTGCCGTAGATCCAACCTGTATCCTCTCCGCATACCACTTTGTATCTGCGAACTTTACCGTCAGGAAGCAACTTGTCAAAATCAGTTATTGCATATTGTTTGCCTTTCTCCGCCAATCCGCATATATGCGAAGTAAGAGTGTCGTCTATCACCGAAGCCGGAGTACGAACCCAAATTGCCGGTTCTTTCACCGTTTCACGCGGATTCATCGACAAATTTTCTTCCTTCACGTAAATCTGAGTGTCTTTACCAGATTTTATCCGCAGATATTTCTGTTTCTCATGTTTCACCTTGCCATCAGTGAAAACCGTCACCTCCTGACCGCGAATCAAAGTGTCGACTGCCACAGGCAACTTGTCCTCGCCAATTCTGTACACCGTCACATTCGTCTGGTCCGACGACAGATACATCGCAGTCTTGTTTTCTGCATTCTTCTTGCAACCTACTAAAAACACCAAACCAGCGACAATCGCTAGCAAAATCCCTCTTTTATTCATATTTCATTATGTTATTTTTTTCTCGTTTTTCTTTACAAACTGTAAGCCGACGGATTGCTCAAAAATAGCCATCTCCAAGCCGAGTGTTAGCCATCCCCGCTATTCTGACACTTTGACAGATTTTTATTCCTGTCGCTTACATTTTGTCAAAATTCCTCCTACCGGAAATCCCCTTCCAAAAATCCTTTACTGTCAATTACAGGAAGAAACTCTTTTTTCAACTGCAAAAGTACAAAATCTTCTTGATACAATCAAGAAAATTCAGTATCTTTGCACCGAAAATCACTCAAAAACAAAAATTACCTACTAAAAACCTAAACCCGGAAACCAAACACTAACAAACAAAAACTACCATCATATGAAACACATTGTTGTCTTTACTGGTGCCGGTGTAAGTGCCGACAGCGGACTCTCCACTTTCCGTGATGCAGACGGATATTGGGACAAATATCGTATCGAAGACGTATGCACTCACGAAGCTATTCTTCGAAACCGACCTCTGGTGATCGACTTCTACAACCAGCGACGCAAGGAGATCATGGAAAAACAACCCAATCCAGCACATATCGCTATTGCCGAACTGGAGAAATATTTCCCCGTTGACGTAATCACGCAGAATATCGACGACCTCCACGAGCGGGCAGGATCAACTCGCATCACACATCTGCACGGCGAGATCACCAAACTTCGCAGTAGCATCGACGAACTTGCCACAGTGCCTTGCGAGGGATGGGAGCAACCTCTCGATGCACGGCATCCCGATGGAACTCTACTACGACCATACATCGTATTCTTCGGCGAAGGAGTACCCATGTTCTCAAAAGCATGTGAGATTGCATCCAGAGCCGACATCTTTATCGCCATCGGCACTTCTCTAAATGTATATCCCGCTGCCTCGTTGCTGCAGTATGTAAAAGACAATGTACCCATCTATTTTGTAGATCCGGGACAACCCAAATTCGGATCATACTACAACAATCTTACTCATATCCAGAAGCGTGCTGCCGTAGGAGTTCCAGAGTTGTGCAAAATACTGATCGACAAATACGCGGAATAAAGCACTTACAGCAAACCTGACCTTCAAAAGATCTTGCTTATGTTTACCAAATCACAATGGATAGGAGTGGCGGTTTTTGCTTCGATTATCGCCGTTTTCATCGGAGTTTTTTGGCTTATGGACTATGTCACAAAGCCAAAAGAAGTTCCTGTTCCCGAGGTTGACTCTATTGGTCTGAGCAAAATACAGATTCTTGAAGAAAACAGCAGGAAAAACACCTTTCATTATTACGCGCAAGCAGATACCATTCCGCTCTTTTTGCATCGCTTCGATCCCAATACTGCCGATAGCATCGAACTCCTCCAACTCGGGTTTCGTCCGTGGATGGTGAAAAACATGCTTAAATACCGAGCAAAAGGAGGCAAATGGCGCAACAAAGAGTCGATGAAAAAGATATACGGAGTGGACGATGAACTGTATCGGCAGATAGAACCTTACATCGATATAACTCTTCCTGCCGATACTCTTCAAACCACCGACACTACAAAAAGAATATTTCAAATAAAGAAAGACACCATTCTTTCGCTCAACTCTTGCGACACTACCGACCTCAAGTTTCTGCCCGGAATAGGAAGCGGGTATGCAAAACGGATTGTCAACCACAGAAAACTGCTTGGCGGGTTTGTTTCTGCAGACCAACTAAGAGAAGTGGAAGGTATTCCGATGGAAACCATAGAGAGCATTATTCCCCATTTCATCGTGAATACCGACAGCATACAACCCATTCTGGTCAACCGTGCTTCCGTTGAGCGACTCAACGGACATCCCTATATCGACTTCAAACAGGCAAAAGACATATACGAACTTCGACGCACAAAGTTTCGCCTCGATTCCATCGGAGATTTGCGCCAACTCAAATGCCTTACCGAAGACGATCTGACACGCCTCAAACCTTACCTTTCGTTCAAATAATTTGCCTCTTCGCGAAAATTGCAGTATCTTTGCAGGCTTTTATGAGAATATGCACAAGAAAGCTGATGTAAATATCAAGAACAAACGGGCGTGGTTCGACTATGAGATTCTCGACCGTTACACGGCAGGCATTCAACTCTTCGGCACGGAAATCAAATCCATTAGAGAGTCGAAAGCCTCGCTTGCAGATACTTATTGTCAGTTTTACGGCAATGAACTTTGGGTAAGAAACATGCATATTGCCGAATACGCACTCGGCACTTACAACAACCATATACCCAAGCGCGACCGTAAACTCCTTCTGCAAAAGAAAGAACTGCAGAAACTCCTCCGACAGACGAAAGAGACCGGAAAAACCATTATTCCTCTTCGCCTTTTCATCGATGAAAACGGAAGAGCGAAACTGGAGATCGCCCTCTGCCAAGGCAAACATACATACGACAAACGACAGTCGCTTCGCGAGAAAGACGACCGGCGCGAAATAGATAGAATAAGCAAAATCAAATAAGGCTACAACAAGCTAATTGTAAAAACAAATATAAATATGAAAGCATTATTGATGATTCTCGACGGCTGGGGAATCGGACACAAAGACACAGCCGATGCTATTCACTGCACTTCCACTCCTCACTGGGATGCATTGCTCAAGACTTATCCCAACTCACAACTTCAGGCTTCCGGCGAAAACGTAGGTTTGCCTGACGGTCAGATGGGAAACTCGGAAGTAGGTCACCTCAACATAGGAGCAGGTCGTGTGGTTTATCAGGACTTGGTAAAGATCAACCGTGCTTGCCGCGATGGAAGCATCATGCAGAATCCTGAGATTGTTCGCGCATACTCGTATGCAAAAGAGACGGGCAAGAACCTGCATATCATGGGTTTGACCTCTGACGGTGGTGTCCACTCAAGCCTCGATCATCTGTTCTATCTCTGCAAGATAGCAAAAGAATATGGTCTTGAAGGTAAGACTTTCATCCACTGCTTTATGGATGGTCGCGACACCGACCCTCGTTCCGGTATAGGTTTCATCGCCCAACTGGAAGAGCAATGCAAGAAAACTGCCGGTGAGATAGCAAGTATCTGCGGCAGATTCTATGCCATGGATCGCGACAAACGCTGGGAGAGAATAAAAGAAGCATACGATCTGCTTGTATCAGGAAAAGGTAACGAATCGGAAGATATGGTTGCTGCCATGCAGGCAAGTTATGATGCAGAAGTGACCGACGAATTCATCCGTCCTATAGTGCATGTTCGCAATGGTAAACCGCTTGCTACCATTCAGGAAGGCGATGTGGTCATCTTCTTCAACTACCGCAACGACCGTGCAAAAGAGATCACCATAGCTCTCACCCAACAGGATATGCCTGAAAACGGAATGCATACCATTGCCAACCTTCAGTATTTCTGCATGACTCCTTACGACTCTTCGTTTACAGGTTTGCATATCCTTTTCCCGAAAGAGAATGTGGAGAACACTCTCGGTGAGATAGTGTCGAAAGCAGGTTTGAAACAGTTGCGTATTGCCGAAACAGAGAAGTTTGCTCACGTAACCTTCTTCTTCTCCGGCGGTCGTGAAGCGGAATTCCCCAACGAAGACCGTATTCTTATTCCTTCACCCAAAGTTGCAACCTACGACTTGCAACCTATGATGTCGGCACCCGAAGTTACCATCGCTCTCCGCGATGCACTCAACTCGCAGAAATACGATTGCATCATTCTGAACTATGCCAACGGTGACATGGTTGGTCATACCGGTGTTTACAACTCCATCCAGCAGGCCATCACTGCTATCGACATCTGCGTGAACGAGACAGTGGAAGCTGCTCGCAGAAACGGTTATGAAGTAATCATCATTGCCGACCACGGCAACTGCGACAATGCCATCAATGCAGACGGCACTCCCAACACTGCTCACTCGCTGAATCCCGTGCCTTTCGTTTACGTAACAGAAAACAAAGAGGCAAAGGTGGAAGACGGTATTCTGGCAGACGTGGCTCCTTCGCTTCTGCATATATTGGGAATACCCCAACCGGCAGAAATGACAGGTCACTGCCTGATTAGTGACAAATGATAATCCTGTAATAAAGAATATCGGTGAGGCGTATTCTTAATTATATACCAACGGTTCTCGTGGCAGGTTTGATATTGTATCTGAGTCTGCTGCGAGAACCGCATTTTCATCTGCCTCCCATCAAAATAGCATATCTCGACAAACTACTGCATACGGTTTTCTATTTTGTGCTCGCAGCAGTCTTCACTTGTGATCTTTGGCGCGACCGTGTCAGATTTGCAATACTCATCTCTTTGGCAATAATCCTACCTGTCATATACGGAGGTATAATAGAGATACTGCAACAGCAATATTTCTATCCCCGCACAGGCGAGTGGTTCGACTGGGGAGCGGATATTCTCGGCACACTGCTCGGATTCGCGTTGGTTATCACAATAATAAAAATCAGGAAAAAGCACTTTTCCTGATTTCTGTTTCTAAAAGTTTCCCTTAAAATTCGGAAGGGTTTCAACTCAGCATGACGACTGCTTTCTTCAGTGCGGAAACGAAGCGGTCGATATCCGATTGATCGTTGTACATACCGAAACTGATTCTGACAGTACCCAGCACTCCAAGCAGAGTGATCAAAGGCTCTGCACAATGGTGACCTGTGCGCACGGCGATGCCTTGTCGATCGAGCATAGTGCCACATCTCTTTCCAATAGAAAGGTTGCTTTTGCTCGACAGGAGAGACACAAACAAAAGGCAAGAGATTACGGATTTAGTAGTCTGCAAGAGAAGGAATGAGGCGAAGTTCGTAGAGAGAATTCAGCGGTTGCTTATAGACGAAAAGAAGAATATCATCTATTTGCTCATCGCTCAGAAAACGCAAACGGCGCAAGTCGTCTTCGGTTGCAGCATTCAGATTGATAGGATTCTCGTGAAGGGTGAGCAATTCGGGTTCCAACTCCTCGAAGTCAGGTTCACGCCCGTTTTCTACCAGTTGCTCATAGATATCCTGCATGATGAGCGGCAGCATATCGGGAGAATAAGATACCTGCGCAAATGCAAACAGGCATACCCAAAGCGACAATATCAATGTCAGCCGCCGCATAAATTAAGGCTGAGGTAAGGTCTCAAAATTAGCAATTCCATAATGAAGATATCCGTCTTCATAATAATACCATATAAACATAGGATCTTCATTTTTCATGCGACCATAATAACTGGAGTTTACCGATACATTTTCAATATCTTCCATACTCTTTGCCGTCTCCAGAAATTCTTGAAACACTTGCTGAAAATCACCTTCTTCCCACTCAAAATCATGATTTTCAATTTTGTTTGTACCGTCTGCCTGAGGAATTCTCTTGTCAACACCTCCACCCCAAAAGGTAATTTCACCACTTCTTTTCCTTGTAGTATATTTATGCCATTTTTCGAAACTATCCAATGCCTTCTGATAATTTTCCTCCACGCTACTTCCATCCATAATTATAGAAACATCTATAGTTCTTGCATCACCGCTTTTGTTATCTTTAGGGGCACTCTCTCCAAACTGTATAGTCCATTCCATTTTCCCTTTTTTATCATTGGCATGATAAAGTTTTCTTTTCCATTGGTCGGAAATGTCAATGTCGCCTTTGTTAACCTTATTGACAACTGTCCAAGAGGAATCGGCTAGCCCTTGGCGATAACTCTCGTAATCCCATTTATAAACCAGAAATCCGTCATTTATAAGACTCTGAATTGCTTTCTCGGGAGATGCATTCAGAAGTTCATCCGCTCTTTGAGGGATACTTTTGCCATTAGTCATCGTGGGGTCGTTTGCATCACATGCAACAAAGATAGCGGCAATAAAAATAATGCCTGCAATATACTTTTTCATAACTAATATTATTTAGGGTATATATTTCAACTCAGCATAGCAACCGCTTTCTGGAGAGCGGAGATGAAGAGGTCTATATCGGAGACGGTGTTGTAGAGAGCGAAACTCAGGCGTATGGTGCCAGGAACTTGAAGATGATTGATGAAAGGCTCTGCACAATGGTGACCTGTGCGCACTGCTATTCCCTGGCGATCGAGCAAAGTACCTATGTCGAAGGGATGGATATTGCCTACATTGAAAGAGATGACACCTGCCTTCTGTTGCCCTGCGGCATAGATATGAATATCGGGAATCTCACATAGACGCTTTTCGGCATATTGAGTCAGTTCGCGCTCATGCGCGACAATATTTTCCCAGCCGATATTGTCGATATAATCGAGTGCCTTTGCGAAGGCAAAACTTCCGATGAAATCGGGAGTTCCTGCTTCGAATTTGTAAGGCAGTGTGTTGTAGGTTGTTTTCTCGAAACTCACATGCTCTATCATCTCTCCCCCTCCTTCGGCAGGCGGAAGAAGATCAAGCCATTGTTTCTTGCCATAAAGGATTCCGAGACCTGTAGGTCCATAGGTTTTGTGCGCCGAGAAAGCGAGGAAGTCGCAATCGAGATTCTGCACATCGACAGGCATATGAGGTACTGACTGAGCAGCATCGATGCAAACGGGGATATTCCGAGAATGGGCAATACGGATTATCTCCTCAACGGGATTGATGATTCCGAGCACATTGCTTACATGAGCTATGCTTACCAGTTTGGTCTTGTCAGAGAGAAGATTGCAGTATGCGTCAAGGTCGAGAGTGAGATCTGCTTTCAATGGAATGACACGCAGTTTGGCTCCTTTTCGCTCACACATCATTTGCCATGGAACAATATTGGAATGGTGCTCCATAGCAGAAACCACTATCTCGTCGCATTCATGAATCAGAGCTTCTCCGAAACTGAAAGCAAGCATATTAAGCGAGTCGGTGGTTCCTTTGGTAAACACGATTTCATCGGAAGATCGGGCATTGATGAAGTCGGCTACACGCTGACGTGCTTCCTCATGATGTTGTGTTGCCACTTGTGATAGATGATGCACACCGCGGTGGATATTGGCATTGAAATGAGTGTAAGCAAAGGTGATGGCATCAAGAACCTGTTGCGGTTTTTGCATAGTGGCAGCATTGTCGAGATAGACCAGCGGTTGGTCGAACACCTTTTCGTTTAATATGAGGAAATCCTGCTTGTTCATATCCCGGAAACTTACTTTTTGTTAACTTGCATGAGCCATATACTAGCCCCCACCATAACTACTGCAAGCATCAGAAATACAAAACGTTGCGGCAGCATGAGGGTGAGTGCATAATAGGTGAAAGAGGCGGCAAGCATAAAGAAGAAACTAACTTGGTTGAAGTATGCCAATATGGTGTTGAGTTCGTCTTGCCGAACAGTTCGCTGGATGGCAGCATCGAGAGGCACTTTGAACATACCTCCGCAAATACCGACAAAGAAAATCAGGATGGTGAAGATGACGTAATGCTTTGCATTCAGCAAAAACATCACCACCAAAGCGGCAGCAAGGATGAGACCATAGATTGGTGCACGTTTTATCTCATCGAGGAAGCGGTTGCCTATTTTTCCGCTAATCACGCATCCGATGCTGATACCGATGGCAGCAATACACATGATGATACCGGGTTCTCCTCTTTCCAATCCCATGGCATCCTGACAATAGACAATCACCGAGAGCTGGATTGTAGTGGCAAACCACCAGAAAATGCTCAGGATGAAGATGATAGAGTTCAGACCTCTGTATTTGTTTGCCATCAGATACGATGATTTGATATAAGCAAAGGGATTGAGACTCTCTTTCTTATCCGCATTTACTTCGTCGGCACGAATGATAAGCGAAGCCACATATCCCGCCACAGCGAGAATGACGAGCAGACTGCTATATATAATAGGTTGTTCGCTGAATTTATCCACCATTGCAGCTGCCAAAGCAGTGGCAAGCAGCATTCCGAGGAAACTCAGACTCTCCATTCCTCCCATTCCTCTGCTCACATTCTCCACCCCTCCGATGTCACGAATCAACCCGTATTTGGCAGGCGAATACATACTGCTCTGTATGCCGATGATGAAGATGGATAGCACCACGAGAGTGGTAGCGACAATAGTCGACCACTCGTATTGCGGAAACAGATTGGGATCTTTCAGCAAGAATCCGAACACCGCCATAAGGACAATAGGAATCTCCAGGAGTTTGCAAACGCGCACTACCTTCTTTTTGCCATAAACTTGTGCTGCACGGTTGGCAAGCGGCGAACAGAAGATATACGGCAAAACAAGAGCGGCACCCGTGATGCTGATCACCATCGGTTTCCACTCGGACTCAACCCAACTCGTAACCACCAACATTCCCAACATCTTCTGGTAATTGTCGTTCAGCGTGGAAAGAAAATTGGTAGTATATAAAGCATTATACATATAGACCCATATTTTTCAACCTACAAAATTAATATAAGATTTCCAAATGAACAAATTTATTTGAAAATCGAAAGAAAAGTTGTACCTTTGTAGCAATAAAAACATACGTTTTTTTAAATAACAAAGAATAAAGAGGCAAAAAAACTGATGCAAAAAAAATGCCAATTTTGCTATTTAGGAGATAGCAAAACGGGGGTATGACGAGACAAAAAAACGTGTATTCGCATACATTTATGTGTGAAAATGTGATAATGTCTCCGAACACTCGGCTTCAACTACCGTAACAGTCGGCTTCCGCCACTTTTTCACATAAGCAGGATTTTGCCGGTTTTTTCCTGAAAAGGGATGATTTTCGGGCGAAAACACATCAAAAACCCAGGAAAAAGCCTCAACTTTTGATAGTTTTCTTCAAAAAAACGGCATTTTAATTAAAGAAATATTTCAGTAAATCTGCAAAGCAGGAAGCATAAAAAAACAGAAGATTATGGTAGAAAAGCAGTGTCCTCGTTGCGGGAAAAAATTCGATTGTCATCACGATGACGATATCCGTATTTGCCAATGTGCAGGCATACGACTAACAGACGGTGCAAGACTGTACTTGCATCTGCATTACGACAACCAGTGTTTATGCGCCAATTGTTTAATACAATTGAACGAAATATTTCCGAATGCAGAAGAGAAACAGTGATTATTTGCCTCAAATGCACAAATTAATTTGTGTATTTGGAAATCTTATGTTACTTTTGCAGTTTGGAATAATAAGCAAACGATACTATATATGAAAAAATTTAATGAGTACAACGGATTGAATCTCGCAGCAGTGGCACGCGAGATGCTTTCCTATTGGGAAAAAGAACAACTGTTTGAACAATCGGTGACCACCCGCGAGGGTGCTCCAAAATTTTTGTTTTTCGAGGGTCCTCCATCCGCGAATGGTATGCCCGGAATTCACCATGTATTGGCGCGTTCGATAAAAGACACCTTCTGCCGCTATAAGACGATGCAAGGTTTTCAGGTGCACAGGAAAGCGGGTTGGGATACCCACGGACTGCCTGTGGAACTTGGTGTGGAAAAGATGCTGGGCATAACGAAAGAAGACATCGGGAAGAAGATCTCGGTGGATGAATACAATGCCGCTTGCCGCCGTGAGGTGATGAAATATACTGCAGAATGGACAAGTCTGACGAAGCAGATGGGTTATTGGGTTGACCTGGATAATCCTTATATCACTTATGACAACAAGTATATAGAGACACTTTGGTATCTGCTGAAAGAATTGTACAAAAAAGGATACTTGTACAAAGGTTATACTATCCAGCCATATTCTCCTGCAGCAGGCACAGGTCTGTCTACCCACGAGTTGAACCAACCGGGTTGCTACAGAGACGTGAAGGACCTGACCTGCACTGCCAAGTTCAGAATAGAAGCTCTCAACGCCAACAGCAAGAATCCTCTCACCACTTCCGAACTGCCGATGTATTTTATTGCATGGACTACTACACCGTGGACATTGCCAAGCAACACCGCATTGTGCGTAGGTCCGAAAATCGACTATGTGGCAATACAGCGCGAAGAGGATATTCTGATAATGGCAGAGGCTCGAATGTCGGCTTACCAGAAGGAACTGGGAGAAAATCCGGAAATCATCTGGCGCGGAAAAGGCACAGATCTGGAAGGCATTCATTACAAGCAACTCTTCCCCTGGGTAAACCCAGGAGAAGGTGCTTTCAGAGTTATTCTCGGCGACTATGTAACTACAGAAGACGGTACAGGAATAGTGCATATAGCTCCAACATTCGGTGCAGACGACAAGAAAGTAGGTGATGCAGCAGGAGTGCCTGGAATGTATTTGTTGACGAAGAACTACGGTCTTCGCCCGATGGTTGACTTCACCGGCAAATTCTGGAAAAAGGAAGACCTTGATGAGACATGGTATAAAGAAAACGTTAACGACGAGCTATATAGCAAGTTTGCAGGAAGATATGTAAAGAATGCATATGATGACGCTCTGACAGAGAAAGACGAGACATTGGATTTGCATCTTTGTCTGGATCTGAAGTCGGATGGAAGACTGCTGAAGACCGAAAAGCATGTTCACACCTATCCTCACTGCTGGCGCACCGACAAACCGGTGATCTATTATCCTCTTGACTCATGGTTCATCAAGAGCACTGCTGCCAGAGACCGTATGATAGCACTCAACAACACCATCAACTGGCAACCGGAATCGACGGGTACAGGCAGATTCGGCAAATGGCTTGAGAACTTGAACGACTGGAACTTGAGCAGAAGCCGCTATTGGGGAACTCCGCTTCCCATCTGGCGCACAGAAGACGGATTGGAAGAGTTGTGCATCGGCTCGGTGGAAGAGTTGATGCAGGAGATCGACAAATCGGTGAAGGCAGGAGTGATGAAAGAGAATCCGTGGCCGAACTTCAAGGCAGGCGACTATTCGAAAGAGAATTATGCACCTGAAGTGATAGACCTTCATCGTCCGTATGTTGACGGCATCATCCTCGTTTCGCCCTCGGGAAAACCGATGCGCAGAGAGCTCGACCTTATAGATGTATGGTTCGATTCAGGCGCTATGCCTTATGCTCAGATACACTATCCTTTCGAAAATCAGGATGCTCCGAGAACAGCCGACTTCATCTCAGAGGGTGTCGATCAGACTCGCGGATGGTTCTTTACGTTGCATGCCATCCACACGATGATAGACGACTCGGTTGCTTACCGCAATGTGATAAGCAACGGCTTGGTGCTTGACAAAAACGGCAACAAGATGTCGAAGCGACTGGGTAATGCTATCGATCCGTTCTCAATGCTTGACAAATACGGAGCAGATGCCGTGCGCTGGTATATGCTTACTAACTCCTCGCCATGGGAGAATCTGCGTTTCGACCCCGAAGGAGTGGAAGAAGTTCGCAGAAAATTCTTCGGTACCTTATATAATACTTATTCCTTCTTTGCCCTTTATGCCAATGTCGACGAGTGGGATCCGAGTCAAACAGCAGAAAGCAGCGACCTGCAGGAAATCGACCGCTGGATATTGAGCAAACTCAACACTCTGATAAAAGAAGTGACTGAGTATTACGAGACTTACGAGCCGACTCGCGCAGGTCGTGCCATAGAAGATTTTGTAGGCAACAATCTGAGCAACTGGTATGTTCGCTTGAATCGCAAGCGCTTCTGGGGAGGCGAGATGACTTCTGACAAGAAAGCAGCATACGACACTCTTTACACCTGCTTGAAGGTGGTAGCACAACTGATGGCTCCAATAGCACCTTTCTATGCCGACCGTTTGTATCGCGACCTGACAGAAGGAGCAACCGTGCATCTGTCTGTCTGGCCGAAATCCGACGACTCGCTTATCGACTCGACACTTGAAACTCAGATGCAACTGGCTCAGCAAGCCACCAGTATGATTCTTGCACTTCGCAAGCGTGCCAACAAGAAAGTGCGCCAACCGCTTCAGAAAGCAGTGATACCTGCATCGGATGAGACGATGCGCAAGAATCTGCTGCACGTAGCAGACCTTATCAAGGCAGAGGTCAACGTGAAAGAGTTGCAGATTGTATCGGATGACAATGCGGTGCAACTCGTGAAGAAGATCCGACCCAACTTCAAAGTCTTGGGTAAGAAAGTTGGTGCACAGATGAAAGCAGTGGCAGCAGAGATCTCTCAGATGACGCAGGATCAGATCAGGCAAATGGAGACAGAAGACAAATATCAATTGCAAACCGTTGACTATATGCTGATACCCGAGGATGTGGAGATTCTTACCGAAGATATGCCGGGTTGGCTTGTGTCTAACGAGGGATTGCTGACTATAGCACTTGATATAGAAGTAAGCGAAGAGCTGTTGCAAGAAGGTCTTGCACGTGAGCTTATCAACCGTATTCAGAATCTGAGAAAGTCGTCAGGATTGGAGATAACCGACCGCATTGTTGTAAAGATACAACAAAACGAAAACATCGATCAGGCTGTCTGCAACTTCAACGAATATATCTCTTCGCAGGTTTTGGCACAGTCATTGACACTTGTGGATAATATAGAAGACGGTGTTGAACTTGATTTTGAAGATTTCAAACTGAACATAAACATCAAAAAAGCATAATCATATGAAGCGACTATTGTTTTCTTTCGCAGCATGTTGCCTGTTGTTGGTGGCATTCAACTCCTGCTCGGGATGGGGAGGTCCAACCGAATACGACGAAGACCTGCTAATCGGCAAGTGGCAAAACGACAGCAACCCCGGAGAATATTGGGTTTACGACACAAAAACCGATTCTCTTGGAGAATATCAGTATGGTCATACTTGGGATGAAAACGATGATGTGTATGAAGAAGACCTTACGCCATATGGCAACGGATGGTTCAAATGGAAGTTGGTAAAAAAAGACCTCACGCAGATTCATCTCATGGAGAATGCAGCAGCCGAAGTGCCCAAGGTTTACACTGTCACACTGCTGACAGAAAACTATCTCACGTATAAAGACGAATTGACAAGCAAAAGCACCTCATTTACTAAAGTGAAATGAAAAAGTTCTGGAAAATATTCGGTATTACGATTGGCAGCGTATTAGGCGTGGCATTGATTGCCGTGCTCGTTGCTGTCTATCTGGTATTTACTCCACAACGACTGACACCGATAGTTAGAAATCTGGTGAGTGATTATGTCAGTTGTGACCATACAGTAGGCAATGTTGACCTCACATTCTTCTCTACATTCCCGGAGTTCGGAGTGAGAATAGGAGGTTTTTATGTTGTCAATCCGATGGAAGGAGCGCAGAGTGATACAGTGCTTGCTGCTCCCGAGGCAATAGCGCGTGTGGATGTAAACAAATATCTCAAGGAGAATACACTTGAGGTATATGAATTGGTTTTGAAAGAAGCCAGTGTCAATATCTTCATTAACGAAGAAGGCAAGTGCAATCTGGATGTGTTTGTATTACCCCAAGATACCACTCCCGATACCACCAAGTTTTCTCTGCCTTTCGACATATTGAAAGTGAAGGAACTGAGTCTGGATGCTCCCACCCTCACTTTTGTAGACAAGAAAGACAGCATTCAGGCATTACTAAGCAACACCACTTTGCAGGCATCTGCCGACGGACTTGAAGATATCAATCTGGATCTGATAGCAGAAAACGTATCCGCAACGGTAGGCAAAATCAACTATGCCGATAGTGTGCGGTTGCAACTGAAGTCAGACCATACGGGTTTCTGTCTGGATAGTCTCCGCTTCACACTTCGCGATGCCAAACTGCAACTCAACGAGTTTGAAGCAACTGTGGACGGAATGTTTGCTTTGAAAGACGAGATACGTGTTGATGCCAAACTGACAACCGACTTCTGGGATATACCATCTGCACTCAAGTTAGTGCCCAAGGATTTCACCTCATGGATGGATTATATCGACATAGATGCCGCAACCGCGAAGGTGATAGCCGATGTTCGCGGTGTTTACAACGACTCCACTATGCCGCTTATCGATGCCAACGTGATATTACACAACGGCAAGGCTGCATATATGGAGGTATTCCCATATCGCATCACCGACATCAATCTGAATGCGTTTGCTCATATTGATTTGAACAAAGAGACGCAGAAACAATCGACGGTAACCGTCAACAGTCTGCATGCACGCACGGGCAAAACCACCCTGGATGCCGAAGGCAATGTGTATGAGATACTGGATGACATACTGGCGGATATGAAGATACGAGTGGATGCCAATCTGCCTGAGTTCAAACGCTATCTGGAAAGCGACAGTATCAATACCGACATGCAAGGTCGTGCAAAAGGCAAGGTGAATGCAAAAATCAGACTATCGGCTTTGGAGAAACTGGAGTTTGGCAAGGGAGATATTGCTGCCGACCTGGATATTTCAGCTTTCCATCTGACCTACGACAGCATTCTTGTGGATGCCGATCAGATGAATCTGGCATTCAATATCCCCAACAAGAAACCTGCAAGGAAGCAAGTGGGTTGGATCAACGGCACTCTTACGGCGCCTGCCATAAAAGTGGAGATGATCGATTATCTGCAAGCAGACCTGGATGCTCCCACGTTGCATCTGCAATCGTCGGATATCCTTTCGAGCAGCAATATGCTTTATGCAAACATTATTCTTCACTCTCCGCATCTCAATGCCGAGCTCGACAGTATGGGAGCCACTCTGAAGCAACCCGAATTGAGTGCAGCCGTCGACTACAACATGAAGGACAGCAAGCAGATGCCCGTAGTTGATGCCACTCTCAATGCTGACGACATAAACGGATATTATACCGACACGAAGGCCCAACTTGGCAAATCCACTCTTACGGCAGTGCTTTCTCCAAGCAGTCACGACCGCTCGCAACCCAAACTGCATGCCACACTCGAAACGGCATCGTTGAATGCCACTGTAGGCGACGACGTAAAAGTTTCAACCGAGAAACTGTCGGCATCAGCCGATGCAGAGCGCAATCCGAAGAAAGAAAACTTGCTTCTGCAATGGAATCCTAGTTTGAAGATCGACCTTGTTGACGGTGAAGCCGAACTGGCATCGTTCTCCGAGAAAATCAATATTCCGCAAATCACCTTCGACTATTCAAACAAGGTATTCAACATAAGCAAGAGCAACATTATTCTCGGCAACAGCGATTTCTCGCTTACCGGCGAGATACGGAATATTGGTGCATGGCTCGACAAAGAGGACAAACTATGGGGAGAACTCACGTTCACTTCCGACCATACCGACGTAAACGAAATCATGTCGCTTACTACTGCCGACAGCGGATCGGAAGAGACCAAAGAAGAGGCGGAAGCAGCCATCACTCCCGAGGATAAAGAAGCACATCCATTCCTTGTGCCAACCGACGTAGACCTCACTCTTGTAACCAAAGTGCGTGAAGCGGTTGTATTCGACCAATTGGCACGTGAACTGGGTGGTAAACTATACGTGAAAGACGGTGTGCTTGTGATAGAGGAAATGGGATTCATCTGCAATGCAGCACAACTTCAACTTACCGCTATCTACAAGACTCCGCGACGAAACCATATATATGCAGGACTTGACTACCATATGGTTGACATCAACATGCAGGAACTTGTCAACATGATTCCGCAGATCGACACCATGATGCCTATGCTTCGCAGTTTCCGTGGCGAAGGAGAGTTCCATCTGGCAGCAGAAACATATCTGAATGCCAACTACGATCCCAAGTGGAGTACTGCAAGAGGAGCTGTCAGCATTACCGGCAAGAATCTGGTTCTGCTCGATTCGGAAACCTTCGGCAAGATAGCAAAGATCCTTATGTTCAGCAAGAAAACGGAGAATCTTGTGGATTCTATCTCAGTGCAAGCCACTTTGTTCAAGAAAGAGATCGACATCTATCCTTTCTGCATGTCGATCGACAACTATATGGCAGCAGCAGGAGGCCGACATAATCTGGATATGACATTCGATTATCACATCTCGCTGCTTAAACCGCTATATATCGGTGTGAATGTGTCGGGCAATTTCGACGATCTTGACATCAAACTGGCAAAATGCAAATATGCCCAGGATTTCCGTCCTATCATCCGTAGAGATGTAGAGACGCAGAATGCATCACTGAAAAAGATGATAAATGCCGCTCTCAAGCGGAATGTACAAATACAATCGACTCAATCGGAAAATTAATAATAACATCTAAAACATAAACATTATGAAAGCATTTCGTTTGATTTGCCTGTTATGCACAGGTTTAATGTTCTCAAGTTGCTTGACAACATTGCTCACAGTGGCAACGGCGTCGCAAAGACCTGCTACCACAACCGTAGTGACCACACCTCAACCAGTGGTTTATTCTACTCCGGTAAGCACCACAACCACTATTCGCAACAACTACTCGCGTCCTACTTCCACCACGGTCAAAGTGAATGCGATGACAACCGACATCAGTATGCATCTCGACCTGCAGGCAGTGGCAGCAGCTTTTGCGCAATCATCATCCATTGAAGAGTTTGAGATGATACTTAACTCTTCGCGCTACATGATTTCCAACCTTGATATCAACCGCGACGGTTTTGTTGATTATCTGAGAGTAATGGAAGTAGTCAATTCCTACAACCACGTGTTTGTCATTCAAGCCGTTTTGGCATATAATGTCTATCAAAACGTAGCTACTCTTACTGTGGAAATGGGTTACAACACTCCGTATTGCCAAGTTATCGGCGATCCGTATATCTATGGTGAGAGATACATCGTTGAACCCGTCTTCATCAAGACTCCTCCTATGTTCAGCGTATTCTCACGCCCGGGTTATGTGGTTTGGAGTTCGCCTTATTATTGGGGTTACTTCCCATCATATTATGTTAAGCCTGCTCCCCAATACTTGAGCCACTATCAGGCATATGTGAACACCTATATACATAATCACAAGTATTGCCATCAGGTTACTTATCCTACCGTAATACACTATACCAACTACATTACGGTTATCCAACCTGTTTCCCGCAACGACTATCAGCAAGCACACCCGGAAGAAGGCTTCAGCACTCGTACTTCGAGCATGACCTATACTCCGGAAGGAAGCACTCAGAGTCGCAGTGTCCGCAATGCAAACGATGTACGTCAGGCAGTAGCCGCTACTTCGGTTACCACCTCATCCACGTCTTCACGCAGTGCTCAACATGCACAGCAGAGCAACACAAGCACAAGCAGCAGTTCTTCCCGCTCTTCAGCGTCTACTTCTTCATCATCTGCAAGTTCGCCTTCACGTACTTCATCTTCAAGCACAACTACTGCTCAGCCGACACGAACTTCTACCACTACCACTACCAGAACTACCAGAACTTCATCTTCCGGCTCAAGTCCGTCGCGCTCCACTTCCACCACTACCACCAAGACGACAACCACCACTTCGCGTTCGTCAGCTTCGGGATCGGTACAACCGAGTAGAACAACGAGCACAAGCTCTCGAGTGAACACCGAAGGTAGAGTACGCACTACTTCCACAACCCGCACAACAGTACCTACAGAAGCCAGACGCGCTTCAAGCACAGATACCAGTCGCTCTGCATCCACTTCTACTAACGAAAGCAGAAACACTGGCAGTACTTCAAGAAGTTCTAGCAGATAACACGACAAACATATGAAACGACTATTGATTATTCCTGCAATAGCACTTACTATGGTAGCTTGCAACAAACAGAATCCATTGCTCTCGGCAGACGAGAATCCTTATGGAGTACCGGCATTCGACAAGATTGAACTCCGTCATTACGAGCCTGCTTTCAAAGAGGCTATACGCCAATATGAAGCAGAGATAGACGCTATTGCCAACAACCCGGAAGCTCCAGATTTTGAAAATACTCTTGTTGCTCTTGACCGCGCAGGCGGACTGCTCGACAAAGTGGAAGGCGTGTTTTTCAACGTTCTGGAAGCAGACGGAAACGATGAAATGGATGCTATTGCGGAGAAAGTTACCCCGTGGGTAACCGAACTAAGCGACAATATTCTGCTTAACGACAAACTGTTCGAACGCATCAAAGCTGTTTACGATGCCAAGGAAACGCTTGACTTGAATCCTGAGCAGATGCGTTTGCTCACCGAGACATACAAAAATTTCGTGAACAATGGTGCCAACCTGAATCCCGAACAGAAAGAGCGACTGAAACAAATCAATCAGGAACTCTCGCTGCTCTCGCTGCAATTCGGCAACAATGTAGTAGCAGAAACCAACAGCATCCAACGTTTTGTAACCGACGAAGCAGAACTTGAGGGTCTGCCTGAAAGTGCAAAAGCTGCGGCTGCCGAAGCTGCTGAAGAAGCAGGTCATAAAGGCGAATGGCTTTTCACTCCTAAGCGTACAAGTTTCACTCCCGTTCTGCAATATTGCAAAAACCGCGAATTGCGCAAGCAGTTGCTGATGGACTATACCATTCGCGGCAATCGTGACAACGAGAACGACAACAAGGCAGTTATCAACCGCACAATGAAACTGCGCATTGAGAAGGCCAAACTCTTCGGCTACGACTGCCCTGCCGACTATATTCTCAACGACTGCATGGCAAAAGATTCAAAAACCGTGAATGCTTTCCTGCAATCGGTTTGGACTCCCTCGCTCGCTGCTGCAAAGCGCGAAGCCGCTGAACTGCAGAAGATGATGGACAAAGAAAAGATGTCGCAGGATCCGCATACCGACGACCAGGTTTTGCTTCAACCTTGGGATTGGTGGTACTATGCAGAGAAACTGCGTGCTGAGAAATACAATCTTAATGAAGAGGAAATCAAGCCGTATTTCGAGTTGAGCAATGTTCGTCGAGGTGTGTTCGGTGTTGCCAACAAACTCTATGGTTTGAAATTCGAACCCATGGAAGGAATGCCTGTCTACAACAAAGAAGTGGAAGTCTTCAAGGTTACCGATGCTGAAGACAATCTGGTAGGTATCCTCTATACCGACTATTTCCCTCGTGCAGGCAAACGTCCCGGAGCTTGGATGAACAACATCTGCTCGCAATACAAAGATGCCGAAGGTGTAGACCATCGTCCTGTCATCATCAACGTAGGCAATTTCAACAAACCAACCAAAGACAATCCTTCGCTTCTCTCGATGGATGATGTTGAAACCTTGTTCCATGAGTTTGGTCATGCTCTCCACGGATTGCTCGCCAACACCACCTACAAGAGTCTCTCGGGCACCAATGTACCCCGCGACTTTGTGGAATTGCCTTCGCAGTTTATGGAAAACTATTGCTATAATCCTGAAGTGATGCGCACTTATGCTTTCCACTATCAGACCGGCGAAGTGATGCCCGATTCTCTTATTCAGAAGATCAACAATGCAAGCAAGTTCAACCAGGGTTTTGTAGAAACCGAACTCCTCAGTGCTTCTATTCTTGATATGGATTATCACTGCCTTACCGAAGCCGACACCATCGATGTAAACGCTTTCGAGGCAGAAAGTATGAACAAGATGCAGATGATACCCGAGATTATCGTTCGCTATCGCAGCACTTTCTACAACCACATCTTCACTACCGGCTATGAAGCAGGTTACTACAGTTACACCTGGTCGGCAGTGCTCGATTCGGATGCTTTCGCTGCTTTTGTAGAGACAGGCGATATCTTCAACCCCGAAGTGGCAAAACGTTTCCGCCATCTGCTCGAACAGGGTGGTACACGCGATGCTCAAGAACTCTGGGATGAATTCCGCGGAAGAAAAGCCGATCCTAAATATCTGCTTGAGAAGAAAGGACTTTGAAATACTTTCTTAAACATATCACGGAGATAAACTGGTTGGCAGGCATACTTCTTTCCGTTGCCGCGCTTGCCATGTGGATACCAGATTTCATTTCTCCCGACAGTATGTGGAAGACAATTGTTTGTCTTCTGCTTACTGTGGGAAATGGAGTTTTGCTGATGTATATTCTGTATCAGTCGGGTGTGACTCGCACCAGAATATCGCTTCCTGTTTTCTGCTATGTTCTGGCCATCAGTTCGCTTACCCTTCTCCACACGCAATGGGAAAGCCAGTTGTCGATTCTTGCTTTGCAAACCGTTTTGTTGCTATTGCTCAAATCGTATCGCTCTGCTAATGCTGTACACGAGAGTTTTATTGCCACAATAGTTATCTGCTGTGCAGCAATTCTGCAACCCGACATACTGGTGTTGCTCATCGTTTTATGGGCAGGATTGGGCATACAAAGAGCTTTCAACTTGAGAGTGATACTGGCTTCTTTGTCGGTTGTCTTGATGTTTATGCTATACAAATGGCTCTCTGCCATGTTTTGGCCGGAAGTGTTCGGCACGTTGCAGACAACAGAGATACTTGCCCGCAGTTTTACAGGCATGAGTATGCTTGCAGAAGTATGTTATACTGCAATCGCAGCCGTTTTGTTTACCGTATTGTCATTAACCGGATTTGCCCGTGAAAACAGTCGCGCCCAGTCGCTTGTGTTGATACTTATCATCACAATGTTTTTAAGCGGAGTGCTGATGCTGTTTCCGCCGAAGTATTTTGCCTCGCTGCTTGCCATTGCCATCTACACCATGTCTGCACTGGCATCATATTGCTTTGCTTCCGGGCAGTCGGTGGCAAAAGGAGTTATCTTCCTGCTTTTCGTTTCGTCGTCCGTAACCATATATTTTCTCAACTTATACAACATAATCTGATTATGAAACTTCCAGAAAATGCCAATCGCCCGCTAAAAGAAGGCGAGCAATACAAACCCATTCTTCCTGCCGACCAGAATTTTGCAGAGGTAACTCCCTATTCTGTAAGCATGGGTATTCTGATGGCAATCATCTTCTCCGCCGCAGCCGCTTATCTCGGACTCAAAGTAGGACAAGTGTTTGAAGCCGCTATTCCTATTGCCATTATAGCAGTAGGTTTGTCATCGGCACTCCGTCGCAAAAATGCCATCGGAGAGAATGTCATCATTCAGTCGATAGGTGCTTCTTCGGGTGTGAT
>JAEEGL011306330.1_pt1 | contig 32021 bp, 24 predicted proteins | sample 9134231 | NCBI WGS metagenome assembly JAEEGL01 (sample SAMN16246548, study PRJNA631951) | gut metagenome | biome: gut microbiome; feature: rumen; material: fiber-attached | host: Bos | place: Iran: Karaj | collected 2018-10 | reverse complement strand
GTGATAACAGCTGTACCGTGCTGGTCATCGTGGAAGATCGGGATATCAACTTCAGGATCTTCCTTAAGTCTCTTCTCAATCTCGAAGCAACGGGGAGCGGAGATATCCTCGAGGTTTACACCACCGAAGGAACCTGCAAGAAGCTTAACTGTCTTAACGATCTCGTCTACTTCCTTTGAACGTATGCAAAGAGGGAAAGCATCTACATCACCGAATGCCTTGAAAAGAGCACACTTACCTTCCATAACAGGCATACCTGCCTCAGGTCCGATGTCACCAAGACCGAGAACTGCAGTACCGTCTGTAACTACTGCAACAAGGTTAGATCTTCTTGTGTACTTATAAGAAAGATCAACATTGTCGGAGATCTCGAGACAAGGTGCTGCAACACCGGGCGTGTAAGCAATTGCCAGCTCCTCCTTTGAACCTACGGGAGCACGTGCGATAACTTCGATCTTACCTTCCCATTCGGTGTGCTTCTGAATAGCGATCTCATTGGTATTCATTATAAGCTTTCCTCCAATAATTTTTTGTTATTTATCAACTGCTTCGGGTCGAAGCATAGATATCGGTTTAAATCCTCCGGGGATCTCACGCATTCTGCAGTATACCATTCCCACATATCTTCCATAGCTTAAGGCCAGGAAAGCGTTGAGCATAGGACCGGTAACGTAAGCGACAGACGGCAGGAATGACACCAGAGACGATGTCATCCAGTTTCCAAGAAAATACAGCGAGATTATAAGGAGCATATTCCTGGCATTGACCAGATAATAACCCTTCGTAACCTTCACCATATCGATGAAACTGCGCCAAAAACCTGAATCCCCCGATAGGTAGCACGCAGGAAACATTCCAACGTACGGCAGAATGATAATAAAAATCAGGAACAAATACAACACGACAAATGTGGCAGGAATGAAAATAATGAGCGAAAAGCAAAAAACGATAACCATTCTTAACACCAGCTTGCCGATGCTTGAAGGTATCAAAAATTTTGGAGGAATGAGATATCCCGAGTCACCGGGCTCATTATTCTTGTGATCAAGCCTGTATTGTCTAATGTAGACACCGGTATATACGAACGAACAGAACACAGTAACGAAGTCAGATGCAAGGATATGCATCAGATAAATGATATTACCTGTGGTTAAAGGAATATCCGAGGGTTCAACCGTCATTAACAGTTCGGTATCCTCCATCGCATTTTGTATAAATAGAAAGAATTGCTCGAAGTTGGTATCCCCTATCGGGAATACATAAACTGACATTCCGACCAGAAGAACAACAGTAAATAATATTTTAGTAAATATCCGCTTTCCAAGACGGTCTATTCTGAATACATCAAAAATCGTGCTAGTCATGCCATAAATTTTGCAACAATGTCATTTTAAAAACAAGTTTAAATAAAAAAAATGTGTGTTAGAATTTTCACTGAAATAAATATAGGACGGTTCGTTCACATGACTGATTTTAAAGTTAATCCCGATTTGCTCTGCATCATCCCGCCCGAGAAGCACTCGGTTGCTGATATTACAGCAATCCTTGAGTCTCACCCCGAGATCAAGTTCGTTTCTCTTGCTGCTGTAGACCTTGCAGGCAATGACACTGATGAGAGGATCCCGATCGCTGATTTCCATGACAATCTTCAGAACTATCTGGATGGCCAGGCAGTACAGACCGACGGTTCATCTGTTGTTCTTCCGGGAATCGCTACTTTGAATGACGGTAAGGTCGATCTCGTTCCCGATTCAGACGTCGTCTGGTATATAGATTACAACTACGAGCACATCGATATGAAGACAGGTCTTCCTATAGGAACATTAAGAATCCCTTCATATCTTTATCATAACGGAGAGGCTGTATGCTCAAGATCAGTTCTTAAGAGATCCGCAGAATACTTCGAGAGCAGACTTAAGGCTTATCTCGAGTCTAACAAGGAACTGTGCGAAGAGTGCGGATTCGAGCCTGAGGATCTTGAGAAGATCACTCTCATCATGGCTACAGAGCTTGAGTTCTGGGTTAATTCCCCTGACGAGAAGATCGCTACAGAGCAGCTTTCTATCTCACAGGTTCTTAAGGAGTCTTACTGGAAGCGTACAAAGGGTGTCGTAAGAACCGCTCTCGAGCAGGTAATCCTTATCCTCGATCAGTATGGATTCAATCCTGAGATGGGTCATAAGGAAGTCGGCGGTGTTAAGGCTGCTGTTACTTCCTCAGGCGACTTCCATTCCATCATGGAGCAGCTTGAAGTTGACTGGAGATATTCCGATGCACTTCAGGGGGCAGACTACGAGCTTACGGCACGTATCCTTATCAAAGAGATCTTCCGTATGCACGGCTTAAGCGTAAGATTTGATGCCAAGCCCATTCCCGGTGTTGCCGGTTCCGGCGAGCACACACATGTTAATGCAGTTGCTTTCCTTAAGAACGGCAAGAGAGTCAACCTTTTCGCGCCGCAGGATCTTACTGCAGATTACCTCTCCCGTATCGGCTGGGGCTCACTCATGGGCATCATGAAGCATTATGACCTTATCAATCCTTTTGTATCCGCTACTACCGATGCATTCATGAGACTGCAGCCCGGATTCGAGGCTCCTACTCATGCAGTTGCCTCCCTCGGTAAGGATGTATACACCCCTTCCCGTAACCGTTCAGTTCTCCTCGGTCTTGTAAGATCCATGGAGACATCCAAGGCTACAAGATTCGAGCTTCGCTCACCTAACCCTCACACGAATACATATCTGTGTCTGTCTTCTATCTATCAGTGCATGCTCGACGGTATCGATTATGTATTGACTTCCGGCAAGGACACGAAGGAACTCGAAGCTGAGTTCACAAAGCCCTACGGAACACCTGCCGATTATCTCGAGCAGGATCGTCTGTACAGATGCGAAGACGATATCTTCGAGGATATGGATGACGAGGAGAGAGACAGACTCTTCGGTACTCCTCCGGCAACAGTTTACGATTCCCTCAAGAACTTCCTTGAAGCTGACGGAACAACTGAGATTCTCTGCGCAGGCGGAGTCTTCAATGATAAGATCCTCTCTTCTTATTCTCACGCCATGCTCGACAGATGGCAGTTTGAATTGTCCGAGAGGATAATCCCGAACAATCTCACTACACTTCGTGGATATACAAGAAAGCATACTGATTCCAACGCCATCGATGATGAGTACTGGACTGACATCGAGACGATCAAGCTTAATCTTGCCAAGGATACTACTGAGAGAACCTCCATCTTCAGCTGCATCAAGAATTCTCTTGAGGCAAATGATCTGCGTGAGATCTCCAAGCTTCAGATCAGAATGAATCAGGAAATGAACGAGATTGCTGATCTTTACAGGAGATACTCCGACAACCAGGTATAATCGTGAGTCTTAGCACATACGACATATGCACCTTCTTCATTGTCTATTCGTTCATCGGATGGGTCATTGAAGTAGTCTTCCATGTTGTAGTTGCAGGAAAGATAATCAACCGCGGTTTTCTTAACGGACCTGTCTGCCCTGTTTACGGATTCGGCATGATTTCCGTTCTCGTTATCTACAATCTGGTAGGGTCAGATAATACTCTTGTCATTTTCCTTGAAGGTGTCATATTTACAACTCTTATAGAGCTTGTCGCAGGATTTATCCTCGATAAGTTCTTCCATGCCAGATGGTGGGATTACAGCAGCATGCCGATGAATCTTAACGGATATATCTGCGTAGGGTTCTCGATCATCTGGGGTCTTGCAGTCGTATTCGTTATCAAGATCGCTCATGTGTTTATATACAAAGTCACATCTGCTCTTATTCCTGCAAGCATAGGATGGCCGATCCTCATAGTTATGTATGCTGTCTTCATCACTGATACCGTAGTCACAGCTCTTACGCTCATCGGACTTAACAAGAAGCTTGAAGAGCTCGACCGTATATCGGAATCACTTAAGAATGCCAGCGACAAACTCACCGAGCGTATCGGTAACACATCACTTAACACACTGCAGAAAGCTCAGTCTACTGCAGTCCAGGCTTCACTTGCCAAAGCTGAGGCTCAGGATAAGATCGAAGAATCACGCGAAGCACTCGAGCTTCGACGTAAAGATCTTCAGGAGAAATACGATAATCTGCGTGAGGCCGTAATCCGTCACCGACACATCGGAGTTGGACGTATCCTTAACGCGTTCCCTGACGCAAGACACAGAGATTACGATAAGATCCTTACTGAACTTAAGAACAGGCTTAAAGCAAGTTAATTATCAGCGTCTCTCATCATCAAAGATGGATTCGTATCCCATAAAATAATCGTTGTTATCGACCGAGGAATTATAAGAATGGTCATAATACACGTCAAACGGAGGCTTATCACCGATCATCATATCCGTCTCTTCGAGAAGCTTCCTTCTTACTTCTAATCTGTGATCGAATAATGAGAACAAAGCCCTCCTAACAGGATGGAAGATATTGAATCTGCCGAATTCATTCTCAGGATTGAAGATCTTCTGATTGGCGGCAAAGAATAGAAGAGGAAGGCTTAACGATAATGAGATCGCTAATATGATCTTTATAGTAAAATCCATATACGGATTCGTATCTGCCCACGTCTGATATGCAAGGATTATGGCAGCAAGTCCGCCCCATGCAGGAGATAGGATCATGATATTCACGAAGTGATACCACAGAAGTCTTAAGTACTTCTTCACTTTATCCACAGGAAGATATCCGTCAGTCTTGCCTGTCTGACCATTGACAGCGATCTGGTAATTCTTGCCGTCGTACTCATAAGTCAGAAGCCATACAGGGAACAGAGCATACTTCTGTTCAAGCTCTCCAACGCCGACAACACAGGAAAGACACTCATATCTGCTATATCCGCTTAAAGCTTTAGAAGCAGCCTCCCTGCCGTATCTTTGAAGACGTACGATTATCCTGTCAGTAAGCTTCTCGGTAGACAGATCATACCTTTGGGCATAATAACCGGAAAGATAAGATCCGGTAAAATCCTTAAGCTCGGAACAGTCAAACGGTTCGATAGACTCCATAAGATCATCACGCATATTGATAGCACCATCGAAAGGAACGTTCTTCAAACCGATATCTATATCGGAGATTAAGGAATACTTAGCTGTTTTCTTGAGATCCTCTTTATATCCGATGCCCTTCATATGCATCATGCACTGTGAATTCATGAGCCAGAACGGTACATAGATTCCGGTAAGCTTCTTTATATTCTTATCACTAAAGAAATGCTTGGGCGCGTACTTGGCGCTTCGGGCATAATCCTTGATCTTAGTAAGAGCCTCTTCCCTTGTTATCTTAAACGGAATGACATAATCGGGACGGAATCTCTTGGTAAGACGCTGAGTTACAAGAGACGGAGATCCGCAGAAAGCACAGAAAGTGGCACTGGTATTCTTATCAGTAATGATCTTAGCTCCGCAGGAATTACATAATATCTCCTGTCTTTCTTCATTCTCATCCGCTTCTCCCTTATCAGGAACCGTAACCATTGAAAGAAGCTCTAATTTTTCCGGGGTTACGGAATTACCGCAGAAAGAACACGATAACATCTGCTCTTCAGCAGAATAAATCAGGTTACTTCCGCAGTATGGACACTTATATGAATGAGTATCACCCATTATCTTCTCCCCTAATCAATGACCTTACGAACACCCCGGAGTCCGAAAGCATCTCATCAGGCCAATGACCTGCGAGCTTCTGTTCTATTGTAAACCTGTCAGAATATAATCTCAAAGCATTGGAACTCTCGGTGTGACGGCTGCCTATAGACCAGTTGCACCACGAGATATTATTGGCATTAAGATAATCGATCCACTCACGGCTCTCATCGTAGAACACGCCGCTGTCACCGGTATCTAGCGACACGCCCCACTGCGTACAGAATATGGGAAGTCCGTTATCACGAGCTGTCTGCACTTTATCACGAAGCTCCTGACCGTGAGATCCCGCATAGAAATGAAGTGCATACATGATATTGTCCCCGTCCAAAGGATCGCAAGACACAACGTCAAGATCCTGATTCCTGTTAGGTACTCCGGCTATGATGACGTTATCAGGATCATTACGGCGAATAACAGATATGATCCTTTCAGAATAAGGCTTAACATCATTCTCCCAATCTACTTCTGACGAAGGATCTCCGAACCGTTCCCCGTGAGGCTCGTTACTTATCTCATAGATAACATTAGGATACTCACCATACTTCGAAGATATCCTGTCGAAGAAATCCTCTGCTTCATCAGCATATTCATTCGGATCACCGTCAAAGTAGTTATACCAGTCAATGATCACGTATACGCCATGAGCTATAAGAGTATCCGCATAATCACAGACTTCTTCATAATAGTACTCAGGGAAATGAATATATCCGTTATCAAGACTTCTTACAGTGACAGGAAGACGGATCACCGTGCATCCCCATTCGCTTATCAACGTATCGCATACTTCATCACTGAAGAATTCATAACATGAATTAATATCACAGCTGCTCATTCCGCGAAGCTGAATTACATCTCCGTGCTCATTTACAAGGGATGTTCCTTCCACATGAAGCTGCCCGTTACGCTCGACAGGAGTCAGATTACTGCAATCTGTGCAGGAACATAAGATTCCGGATAATAAAAAAGCTGCAGCGATCGCTGCAGCCTTAAGTCGTCTTATCATAATTACTCGTACATGTGCATCCACTTAGCACCTGAGATAGCAGATACAACAGGATCGATGTCTCCGTTAACGATACCTCTTACGAAGAGAGCGAACTCACCGTCTTCAAGAGCAACTTCTGTGTCATAAGATGCAAATGCTTTCTTAACTTCCTCAGAAGCTGACAAAGGAGCTCTTACGACGATCTTTGTAACAGCCTTCTCATAAGGGATCGTTACTCTGCCTTCGTTGGAAGGAACAGACCAGTTATGAGCATAAGCACCGGCCTCTACGGGCATTACTGCCTCGAGGATATCACCTACAACAGCAGAAGCTGTAGGAAGCTTACCTGCACCCTGTCCGTAGAACATAGCCTCACCAAGTGCATTACCCTCAACTACGATAGCATTGAATACATCCTCTACAGGATAAAGAACTGAAGAAGATCTTACGAAGTGAGGTGCAACATATACGGATGATCCGTCGTCGCCGTTATTGAATACTGCAAGAAGCTTAACCTTGCAGCCGATCTTGGCAGCAAACTCGATATCATCGAGCGACAAAGCTGAGATACCCGTAGTATTGATCTCGGAAGGAGCAACATATGTACCGTCCAAAGCGATAGAAGAAAGGATCGAGAGCTTTCTCTGAGCATCAATACCCTCAACGTCAGCTGTAGGATTAGCCTCAGCATAACCATTAGCCTGAGCCTGCTTCAAAGCTTCCTCGTAAGAAACTCCGTTATCTCTCATGTTCGTGAGGATATAGTTCGTTGTACCGTTAACGATACCTGCGATCCTAACTACGCGGTTAGCAGCAAGGCATCTGTGCAGAGGTCTGATGATCGGGATACCGCCGCCTACTGCAGCCTCATAGAGATAGATGCAGTTGTGCTGCTTGGCAAGTTCCATGAGCTCGGGACCATGTGTAGCAACAAGCTCCTTGTTGGACGTTACTACGCTCTTACCAAGAGACAGAGCTCGCTTCGTGTACTCATAAGCGATCCTTGCACCTCCGATAGTCTCGACCATGACCTTAACTTCAGGATCGTTGAACACCTCATCAGCATCGTGTGTAACAAGCTTCTCGAAAGGACTTCCCGGGAAATCTCTAAGATCGAGGATATACTTGACCTGAACCTTATCGCCTACGTGTCTTGCGATCTTATTCTCATTCATGGCGAGCACTTCAGCAACACCTGAACCTACTACGCCGAATCCCATGATTGCAATATGTTTCATTTTCTTTTTTGCCCCTTTATATTTATTCTCTGCTCAGGACAGTGCAGTTACGTACTCCTGCTATCCTGTTAATGTCATTCATGATCTCTTCCACGGAACCGAACATCGATGCGGTATCCAAAGAGATAGAAATGTCAGCCAGTCCGTTGATAGGAATATTCTGATTGATAGTCAGTATGCTCGCCTTAGTGGCAGATATAACGTTGATTATCGATGAGAGTATTCCCTGGAAATTCTCTACTGTGATAAGAAGAGTTACCTTCTTGCCGTTAGTGGCTTCGAAGAACGGCAGTACAGAATCCTTGTACTTGTAGTAAGCACTTCTGGAAAGACCGGTCTTCCTTACGGCTTCGTTAACAGACGAAGATTCACCTGTGTTAAGCCTCTGCTTTACCTCCATTACTTTGATAAAGACTTCGGGAAGGACTTTCTTGTCTACAAGGTAGTATTCTACTTGATCAGGCATCCGTTCTCTCCTATTCACAGTCCGCGTACGGCGGACATTTGTTTACAACCCGTGTATGTTAGCACGATTTCAGTATAAGTTCAACAGCTTTACGAAGCGCTTTTCCGCGGTGGCTCATACTGTTCTTCAACTCGGGACTCATCTGCGCGGAAGTCATGCCGTATTCAGGCACATAGAAGATAGGATCGTAGCCGAATCCGTTCTCTCCTGCGGGCTTCTCGTGAAGCACTCCGTTAAAGTATTCCTCCACCGTAAAATCCGTCTTATCAGGCTTTACAACAGCGATCGCGCAAGTAAAGTGCGCTGTCCTCTTCTCCTCGGGAACGTCCTTAAGCATCTCGAAGATCTTCTTAAACTTCTCCTCATAAGTCGAGTCCTCGCCGCAGAATCTCGCCGAATAGATTCCGGGAGCTCCGTCAAGCGCATCGATGCAAAGTCCGGAATCATCCGCGAGCACATAATCGTCTGTATACTTCGCGACCGTCTGTGCCTTGATAAGAGCATTTCCTCTGAAAGAATCCGCGTCCTCGACTATATCGCAGGAGATACCCGCTTCCTTCATGGAAACGGCCTCGAAGTCCGTCCCCTCAAGAAGCTCGTTCATCTCACGAACTTTGTCTTTGTTTCCTGTAGCAATAACTATTCTCACATTAACCTCCATGCTTTTGGATAAAGATTCTTGATCATACCGTCTGCACTTCTCTTGCCGAAGCCCAAACAGAATCCGTCTACGGCGATTAAAACGTTGCCCTTGGGTCCTGGCTCCGTCATTAACGTCTCGCCCTTAAGGTATCTTATAAGTTCAGGCGAATCGTAATCATAAGAGATTATGGCTTCAGGATTAAGGTCTCCGGGCTTAAGCGTAAGTGCAAGCGAGTTGGAAGGCACGAACACAAGCTCCTTCCCCTTCGCCTTGAACTCGCCTAAGTACAGGCCGTTCTTAACTACGGTAAGCCTGCCGAGAGCCTTCTCATCTACTGAAGGCATCATCACGTGCTCGCCTTTAAAAAGAAGCCTGGTCTCAGAAGCAGCTCGAAAAGCTTCATATGCGCTCGCCGTAAGTATGCCCTTCATAAAAGAAAGTACGGCTTCCTTCTCCCTTACGTTCTTTCCCGCCTTCTTCACGGCATACGAAGGAAGTTCGTTGCACTCGGAAGTCTCGTCATGAGCTTTTCGCAGGTGCACACAGAAGTGTCCGTCGCCTTCAGAAATGTGAGGCCAGATGCGCATACTGCCGGGAAGCTTGGAAGTATCCCCTGCATGTGTCACGCCCTTGATCTCGGGGTGCGGTATAACCTCGTAGCCTGGGTGCGTATTAATAAAGTTTACTATCCTGTCCTCATCCTCGAGCACGCCGTAAGTGCAAGTCGAATATACAAGCTCACCGCCGGGCTTAAGCATTATATCAGCGCTCTCGAGGATTGAATCCTGAAGCTCAGAACAAGGTACGGGGCCGTATTTCTCCCAGGATTTAACAGCGGAAGGATCTCTTCTGAACATACCCTCGCCTGAGCAGGGCGCGTCGACGATTATCTTGTCCGCAGTTCCAGCAAGATACTGCCGCATATTGATGGGATCCTCGTTAAGAACAACAGCATTCGGTATACCCATGCGCTCGATGTTACGAAGCAGAGCTTTGGCACGGTTGGCTGAGATCTCATTCGCTATAAGAACGCCCTCACCGTTAAGCTCCTCTGCGATCCTGCATGCCTTGCCTCCGGGTGCCGCACACAAGTCGATAACGATATCGCCGGGCTTCGCTCCGATAGTTTGTCCCGGAAGCATCGCGGAAGGCTCCTGGGGATAGATGACGCCTGCATGATAGTAAGGCGAATTGCCCGATGACTCTGCCTTAGTATAGAAGCCGCAGTCGCACCACGGAATATCCGTGATATCTTCATCGGGATTAAGATTCTTAAGGATGCTATCGTAGCGGTCAGAACTTACTTTGCTCTTATTGATACGAATGCCCTTCATGGCTTCTTTATCGAAGCTTTCAAAGAAACCGTCCTCCGTTACTCCGGAGGACAGCAATTCTTCTTTCATTCTGTTTACGAACTGTTCGGGAAGCCTCATAGATTCAGGAACTCGCTGCAGGAGAATGCCACCTGCTTGATGATATCTGTATTAAACGGGCTCTCGATCTCACTCTTCTCGAGAAGTCTTAACAGTGTATCCGTTCCGCCTAATGAACAAAGCTTGTTGTACTTCATCAATGCTGTCTTCATGTCTTCACGGGACAGATTCCACAGCTGCAGTGCGCAGATGTGAGCGAGGCAGTAATCGATGTAGTAGAACGGAGACGTGAAGATATGATCCTTCTTCATCCACGCGCCGCCAAGAGCATGGAATGGATGATCCTCATCGTACTTAATGAAAGGCTGATACTTCTCCTCAAGAGACTTCCATACACCGTGGCGCTCATCGGGAGTAAGGTCAGGATTATCGTAGATGATGTGCTGGAACTCGTCTACCATACAGCCGTAAGGCAGGAACAGCAGAGCCTGCGTCATGTGAAGCTCTCTGTACTGCTCGGCCTTCTCGCCGTAGAACATCTCCATGAAAGGATATGACATGAACTCCATCGAAGTGGAATGGATCTCACATGCTTCAAGCGTCGGTGACAGACACTCTACGAAAGGCGATACATCAGCGCTCTGCACAGCAGCATAAGCGTGTCCGCCCTCGTGAATGATAGTCGCTACATCATCTGCAGTGCCGTTGGCATTCATGAAGATGAAGGGGATCGCATAGCCGTCAAGATACATGCAGTATCCGCCCGTGGACTTATTCTTACGTGAGATAAGATCCGTAAATCCGTGCTCAGACAATACCTCGAGGAAGCTCGGTCTGTTGCCGAACATCTTCGCGAAGAAATCACCTGCGACATCGCCGAGGCTGACACCCGGAATGATAGGTGCGGGATTGCCGTTCTTAAACATAGTCGGCAGATCGTAGAACATCAGCTCATCAACGCCGAGACGCTCCTGCTGAAGCTTTCTTATCTGAACCGTAAGAGGAACGATATACCTGCATACTGCATCTCTGAACTTCTTAACGTCTTCGGGACCGTAATCGTAACGTTCCATGAGCTTATAACCAAGCTCAGTATAGGTCTCGTAACCAAGCTTCTTCGCGATCTTCGTTCTGACCTTTACCATGTCATCGTAGATCTTATCGAAGGTTTCCATCTTGCCCATATAGTACTCATCAAGAGCCTTATGAGCATCCTTACGTGTCTGTCTTCTTGTTGACTCAAGCTTGGCAGACAGCTGGCTTAAGTTTAATGACTCGCCCTCGAACTCGATCTCAGCTTCAGACTGGATCTGGGAATAATCATTCTGCAAAGAAGACTCATCAGCATAATCATCGATAACTTCATTCGATATAGTCTGCTTAAGGTTGGCAGCCTTACGGAAGATCATGTCTCCATACTTAAGTCTTAATGCATCAGCACAGGGGCAGTTCGCCATAACCGTAAGCATGGCGGAAGAAAGCTCGCTTAACTGAGCCGAAGATCTGTCGAAGAACTCGAGTTCATCAGAATAGAAATCATTGGAAGTATCGAGGTCGTGAAGGATATTGCAAAGCTCGTACTGTGTATTAAAGTCGATGATGAGCTTCTCGTACTCCATAAGGATGTCGGACGCGAGGTTAACCTCCTGCGCCGTCATAAGCTTCAGCCTTAAGCTCTTGAAACTCTCCGAGATAGCATCGACATCAGGTCTTACATACTTGATATCCTTGAAATCCGGCATCATCTCCACTTAGATCACATCCTCTCTACCGTCTCGATACCGAGCAGATACAGACCAGACTTGATGACGTTGCCGACAGCCTCGCACAGAGCAAGTCTTGCCTCGGAATCCTTGGCATCAACGTCGTCCCCCAAGATCCTGCAATTATTGTAGAAGGAGTTAAAGGCAGACGCCGTCTCGAAAAGGCTCCTCGAGATAATGAAGGGCTCGTAGACAGAGGCAGCCTTCTTGACGTCAGCTTCGAATCCTGAAAGTGCACTGATTACTGCATAAGCATCGTCACCCGTGAGTGTACCGAGCACTTCAGTGTCAGCAGAAGGCTTGAGGCCAGCTTCAGAAGCTCGGCGCATGATGGATCGGATACGAGCGTACGTATACATAAGGTAAGGTGCGGAGTTGCCGTTGAAGTTAAGCATCTCCTCCCATGAGAAGACGATGTCCTTCTCACGTCCGGACTTAACATAGGTGTAGATAACGGCACCGATACCAACCTTCTCAGCGATCTCGTCGATCTCCTCTTCACTCATCTCCTGGCCTCTGGCCTTCGCGTTCTCGACAATGACCTCACGTGTCTTGGCTACAGCCGCATCGAGAAGGTCCTCGAGAAGAACGATATTACCCTCTCTTGTGGAGAAGACCATATCCTTGAACTTAACAAGACCAAAGCCAACGTGTACGCAGTCGTCAGCGAAGTCGTAGCCTGCCTTCTTCAATACAGAGAAGACCTGCTTGAAGTGCAGAGCCTGAGGTGTGCCTACTACATAGATATTCTTGTTGAAGTTGTAAGTGTCCTTACGGTAGAGAACTGCAGCGAGGTCTCTTGAAGCATAGATAGTAGTTCCGTCGCTCTTAAGGATGATGCACGGAGGAAGCTTATACTCGTCGAGCATAACAACCTGAGCGCCTTCACTCTCCTCAAGGAGATTCTTGCTCTTAAGCATATCTACTACTGCGGGGATCTTATCGCTATAGAAGGACTCACCGTTGTAGTTATCGAACGATACACCCATTCTGTCGTAGAGCTTATTGAATACGACGAGAGACATATCGCGGAACTTCTGCCAGAGTTCAACTTCCTCAGGACAGCCGTCTTCAAGCTTCTTGAAGTTTTCACGTGCCGTGTCGTCGAGAGAAGGATCCTTCTTAGCCTCTTCGTGGAACTTTACGTAGATCCTGAGAAGCTCTGTGATGGGATCTTTATCGAGAGCTTCCTGATCACCCCAGAGTCTGTAAGCCGTAATGAGCTTACCGAACTGAGTACCGTAGTCACCGAGGTGATTCATTCTTATAACGTTATATCCGAGTCTGTCGTAGATACGGGACAGTGAGTTACCAAGGATAGTCGTGAAAGCGTGTCCAACGTGGAAAGGCTTAGCGATATTAGGAGAAGAGAACTCGATGATGACATTCTGATCCTTGCCGTCCTCAGCCTGTCCGAACTTGTCGCCGGCCGCATTGATCCTTGTGATCGTGTCGGAAGCATAGCTTGATCTGTCAATATAGAAGTTCAGGTAAGGTCCTGCATTCTTTACGTTAAACATACCGTTCTCAGTAAGATCGGCGTTGCCTGACAGCTCCTCAGAGATTGCCGCAGGAGCCTTATGAAGACTCTTGGCAAGGATAAAACACGGGAATGCGAAGTCACCTAAGTCCTTCTGGGGCGGTATCTCGATCAGCTTGAATATCTGATCTTCGGGAAGTTCTGTCACTTTGGATATATTTTTTGCTATAACGGACTTGTAATCCATATAATGCCCCCAAATTCTTATAAATAGATAGAAATTATAACAGATTAAAAGTATAATTACACGGGTTTAAAGGTTTAAGAGGTGACTTATGTCTGAATTGACAAGATTGATCATCGCAGCGGCTGCAGGCGGAATTCTTACATTCCTCGCTCTGTTCTTCCTGCCGTTCGGTAAAAGCATACTCGGACACGACCGCGGACGTAAGTACGTCGAAGGTTCTGAGGTCAATATCGGCAAGCCTACAGGTGTAGGAATCTACTTCACTTTGATCTTTGTCCTTAGTGTCTGCGCATTGACTACTGCAGGCACCGGCATGTATACGATCATGCTTCTTACCTTCCTGATGTCATTCATCGGATTCCTTGATGACAGATCCAAGTCTCCCTGGGGCGAGTATTCCAAGGGCGCACTCGACATTATCGTAGCTATTATCGGAAGCCTTGTTTTTATCAAATTCTTCGGCAACGAGGTCTTCCTGTCATTCACAGACAAGTCTTATATACTTCCGCCTGTAGTATTCATTATCCTGGCAACAATCCTCTTCGTCGTCTCGATCAATGCAACTAATGCGACAGACGGTGTTGACGGTCTTTCAGGAACACTTACGGTCCTCACCATCCTGACGTTGATGCTTTCAGCTAATTTCCATGGTCTCCTGACACTCAGCAATGCTCTTCCCGGTGTTGCACTGATTGTGATCATACTCGTGTATCTTATCTTCAATCACTATCCTTCCAAGATGCTGATGGGAGATGCGGGATCTAGAGCGATCGGTTTCTTTATCGCTTTCTACTTCATGTATCTGAAGCTTCCCTTCGCATACCTTATCGTTTGTCTGCCCTTCCTCATCGACGGCGGACTGTCTATCCTTAAGATCACTATCGGAAGACTTACTCACAAGAAGATAATCATCCTTCCTAATATAGTTACGCCAATCCATGATCACATTAAGAAAAAGCTCGGATTCCCTGTGCCTAAGACATGGGCAGTCATCTGCCTTGCTGCATTGATCATTGATGCGATCTATCTTCTTGCTGTAGTTGTTCTTGTATAAGGATTATCCGAGACAGTCGTGACAGACGCCGCTCATAATGAGCGACATAGAATCAATTCTAGAGCCTTCGAGCTCGTCCGGCATAAAGTCCTTGCAGCATGAGACATCCATTATCTTTCCGCACTCCTTGCAGAAGAAATGTCCATGGAAATCGATGATGCCGTCATAATGCTTCTGTCCGTCTGGAGATATCAATTCATTGATGAGACCAGCCTCAGAAAGCTTCTCCGTAACGTTATAAACCGATGCCAGCGATAAAGAACTGTCATCAGACTTAAGATCTCTGTATATAACATCGCACGTAGGATGAGTCCTATGTGTCTGAAGATAATCATATATTCGAAGCCTGGGGCCTGTGATTCGTATGCCGGCTTCTCTCAATTTGTCCTGAGATGTTGTCTCGGTAACTTGTTTCATATAATTAAATTATAATGATTCTAAATCAAAACACAAGACACAACAGGAAATCTTTTACTCTGGCAGCATATTCACGTGCTGAGAAGTAAGGCTGACCTACAAATGTATGTCCGGTGGCTATTACGCCTTCGCATTCTATGCCGAAGTTTCTCGCAAGATATATTGCACGGCTTAAGTGATACTGCTGAGTTACGATTACAGCTGAATGAACATCAAACAGCCTTACCGCACGTTCCATAGTCTCGGAAGTGGATAATCCAAGGTCATCACAATCAATAACTTCTTCAGGGATCCCGTGTGCGAGGATATAGTTCTTCATTACTGCTACTTCGTTATAATCGTCCTCCCGGTGGTCCCCACTCAGAAGGATCCTGTCTCCTGCACCATCCTCATAAAGCCTGATCGCCATATTGAGTCTGTCGACCATCAGATCCGTAGGAATACTGTTATCTATGATCCCGCACCCGAGAACGATTATGTAATCATAATGACCGTCGAACTCTTCATAGTCCTTAACAGCATCAGAAGTTGACTGCACGACCACTGCGTTAATAACAGCAGATATTGCAAACAATACAGCGAATATAAGCAGCATTATCTGAAGTGCCATATCGATTTTCTTCTTGATACTACTCATCGCCATCCACTATATCATGATATCTTTCAAGAAGATTATAGATACCGTCTTCCGAGAGAACGCCGCGCTTAAGTCTCTTGGGAAGCCTCCCCTCTTCATCAGCTTTATAATCAGCCATCCATTCAGAGCTTGATAAATACAGTTCCAGTTTCCTGATCCTGTTATCAATCTTCCTTCTGTGCTTAGGAGAATAATCATCAAGCATGAGAATTGCTTCATTCATCATCTTCTCATACTTTCTGATCCTGGCTGTCTGTTCATTACTATTCATAGAATTACCCATCGAGTACAGATTGTATTATAAAGAACCACAAACAAAAAGACTGCCCTCAATAAAGGCAGTCTTGTGTGTATTTAATTGCCTGTCTTATATCCTTATTCCACGCTCATTAAGCTGGGATTTAATAAGCTCGCCTACCTTCTCTTCAAGCTCATCCAATGAACCGGAATTATCGATCTCGAAGTCAGCTAAAGCCGCATACTCGTCATTACTCATCTGAACCGCAATCCTGCGAAGAGCATCTTCCTTGGTCATACCGCGGTCAAGAAGCCTTGCAAGTCTGATATGATCCTCGCACGTAACCGCCCAGATCTGATCACAATGGTCAACGAATCCCTTATTTACAGGGATCGGTACATCGAGAACCACAAGCTTTGTCTTGAGCTTCTTCTGCTCTTCAAGAACCTTGTCCATAACAATAAAGACATGCTTATGGATAATTGCAGAAAGCTGATCGAGCTTACGGTTATCCTTGAAGACCACATCCGCCATATACTTGCGGTTAAGACTTCTGTCGGCACTAATCGCCTTCGGGCCGAACTCTGCTTCTATCTCTTCTATGGCAGCACCTTCAGAAGCTGTCACATCACGCGAGATCTGATCTGCATCAAGGACAAGTACCTCCTTATCCTTAAACAACTTGCTTACCGTGCTCTTTCCGCTTCCGATAGGTCCTGTTATACCCAATACAAACATTTACTTTGCCTCCAGCCAGTTACTTCCGGTACCGACCTCTGATACAAGAGGTACAGCAAGAGAAGCCGCTGACTCCATCTCGTTCTTAAGTATAGACGTAACAAGTTCTGCGTCCTTCTCATCACACTCTACGATAAGTTCATCGTGAACCTGCATTATGAGCATGCTTGAAGGAACCTGTTCCTTCAGAGCCTTATATACTTTATTCATCGCGATCTTGATGATATCTGCCGCTGTACCCTGAACAGGAGTATTCATAGCTGCTCGAAGACCGAAATTCCTTATATTCCTGTTAGGCGACTTAAGCTCGGATAGGATCCTCTTTCTTCCGTAAAGAGTGGACACATATCCTTCCTCTTCACCCTTCTTCTTGAGTTCGTCAAGATATGCCGTGATCTTCGGGAACTGCTCGCCATAAGACTTAATAAGCTCTGACGCCTCTCTGAAAGAAATACCGAGATCGGTAGACAGTCCGAAGTCCGATACACCGTAGACGATACTGAAGTTTACAGTCTTCGCCGCAGCTCTCTGCTCGTGTGTTACCTCGCTCTCTTCGACGCCGAATACTTTCGCCGCTGTTCTTCTGTGAATGTCCTCGCCGTTAAGGAATGCTTCCGTCATGACCTCATCGCCTGACATCGCAGCCAGGAGCCTGAGCTCGATCTGCGAATAGTCTGCGTCAATAAGGATCCTTCCCTCAGGCGCCGTGAAACACTCTCTTATCCTAGCACCCTCTTCGGACCTTACGGGGATATTCTGCAGGTTGGGATCTACGGAAGAAAGTCTTCCCGTGTTGGTCATGGCCTGCGTAAATGTGGTATGAATACGGCCGTCTTCTGATATCTTCGGCACAAGTCCCGCTGCATATGTGGAATCAAGCTTCGATATCGCTCTCCACTCAAGTATCTTCGGCACCGCAGGATGGAAATCGGCAATCCTGTTAAGCTCGTCTGCAGAAGTAGAGTACACTCCCGTCTTACCCTTCTTGCCGTGAGGCAGGTTAAGCTTATCCGCGTCGAAAAGCACCTCCGACAACTGCTTCGGTGAACCGATATTAAACTCGATACCCGTGAGCTCGTGTATCTCCTTCTCCAACTCGGAAAGTCTTCCTGAGAATTCGGTATGAAGCGCCTTGAGGCTCTCCTCAGATACATTCATTCCGTTTCTTTCCATCGCATCAAGAGTTACCGTGAGCGGGAATTCAATATTCATGAGAAGATCCGTAAGACCGTCTTCTTCCGCTTTCTTAAGAAGCGCATTACAGATACATCTGTTAAGGAGCAGCTTCTGTCCCTTTATCCTTAACGACTCACTCTCATCCTCTACGTCGAACAGCGATATCTGTCCGCTCTTCTCTTCGATAGGATAAGGCATAGCGAATGTATTCTCGAACAGTCGTGTAAAGTCAGGTGCACTTCCGGATATAACATTAAGAACATATCCCATTATCGACGTATCATAGACCGCCGTAAGTTTGCTCGGAATACGAGGAAGGATCTTCGAATTGATCTTATAGTCGAACGACCTTAAAGTCTCACATCTGTCGAGTGCCGCAAGAGCTTCAGACGGATCATTCACATAAAGCGTAGTACCTTCAAGGATAAGAACTTTATCAGCCGTAAACATGACATCGAAGTCATTACCTGAAGGAAGCTCACCATTAACTGTTGTGATGGAATCCTTACCTTCATTGAAGGGCTCTAGATAAGCAGACAGATCTGATTCAGGCTCATCAAATGTCTGCATCCTCATATCCTCAAGACCGAACTTCTTGATAAGGCTTCTTAAACCGAGCGTCGCGAGTCTGTCATGAAGTCCCTGAGGATCCTTAAGTTCACTGAATCCAGTCTCTTCCGGTCCGAACGGAACAGGAACATCACGAAGGATAGTACAAAGCTTGATATTCATATCTACAAGCTCGCGGGACTCGCTCATATGAGCCTTAAGAGAAGGCGTCAGCTTATCAAGGTTATCAAAAATACCGTCAATAGAACCGTAATCAGCGATCAGCTTGAATGCAGTCTTCTCTCCTACCTTCTCGACGCCCTTGATGTTATCGGAGTTGTCTCCCATAAGAGCCTTGACATAAACGAATACTTCAGGCTTAACACCATAAGTCTCTTCGAAAAGATCCCTGTCATAGAGAACTCTGGGAGGCTTACCCTTACCGCTCTGAGGAAGGATTACGCTTACGTTGTCATCGATAAGCTGGAAGTCATCATGATCACCGCTTAAGATGAACACCTGATCACCCTGCTGCTCTCCAAGAAGGGACAATGTACCGATAAGGTCATCTGCCTCATATCCTTCCATCTCCATGCGTTTAATACCCATAAGATCAAGAAGCTCTTTTGCAACAGGCATCTGTGCTGATAATTCAGGCATCATGCCCTTACGCTGAGCTTTGTAATCGGGATACATCTTGTGACGGAATGTAGGAGCCTTAAGATCGAACAATACGCAGATCTTATCCGGCTGATACTCATCTTTAACACTAAGAAGAGTGTTGAAGAAACCGTTAACTGCGCCTGTAGGAGTACCGTCGGGCGCAGTCATGGGAGCTCTGCCTATAACGGCAAAGAACGCACGGTTGATTATCGAGTTACCGTCAACAAGAAGAAGTTTAGCCATTAGACTTCTGAGCCGCCTTTTCCGCCATGATCTCAGCATTTCTTACAGCATGAGCTGTAGAGATCATGAGCTTGATTCTGTTAAGCTGGTTAGCCTCGGAAGCACCCGGATCGTAGTCTATCGGGATGATATTCGAGTTCGGATACTGTCGGCGCAGCTCCTTGATCATTCCCTTACCGGTAACGTGGTTAGGAAGACAAGCGAAAGGCTGTGAACAAATGATGTTCGGTACACCATCCTGAATGAGCTCGATCATCTCGGCTGTAAGGAACCATCCCTCACCGCATGTATTGCCGCATGAAAGCACCTTGGACGAATTCTTCGCAAGTTCCTCTATCCTCTCGGACAACATGAACTTGCCGTTAGTCTTCTTGTATGCCTCATTGATAGGCTTTCTGAAGCTCTCAAGAAGATCGATGGCTCTAGCATTGATAAAACCGCTCTTCTTGGAACGTCCCATATTATCAGCTGCCCATACAGTGTCATAAGCACAATACAGGAAGAAGTCGATAACGCCGGGAAGAACTCCTTCACATCCCTCCGCCTCGATAACATCGAGAGCATTGTTATTCGCATCAGGCTGGAACTTAACGAGGATCTCTCCAACAAGACCGACTCGCGGCTTTCTGGGGATATCCTGCAACGGGAGCATATCGAACTTCTCGACTGCAAGCTTAATGAACTTCTTATAGCTCTTGATAGTCGGGATATTCTCGAGATCGACTCCGATATCAGCCAGACAATCTCTGATCTTCTTCTTCTCCTCAGGACTTCTGTCCCAGTAGTTGCCGGGCATAATCTGGTCATAACGCTCAGTAAGTTCATCAGCGAATTCAGACTTGTTAAGCATCTTTCTGCCGATACGGTTAAAGTACATATAAAGAGCATTGGCGGAACCCGGAACAACTTCATACGGACGGGTTCTTAAGATAAGCGTAGTCAGCATATCACCGAGGCAAAGCGCCTCGATCGCATGCTTTGCAAAAGGAAGTGTGATCTTGAATCCTTCATTCTTCTCGAACTGCTGAACAGACAGTGCCACTACGGGAACATTCGGATATCCTGCTTCCTTCAAAGCCTTACGCAGGAATGCTACATAGTTTGTAGCACGGCATCCGCCGCCCGTCTGAGTGATCATAAGAGTTGTATTATCGGGATCGATCTCGCCCTTAATGATCGCATTGATCATCTGACCGACAACAATGATCGACGGGAAACATGCATCATTATTAACAAACTTAAGACCGCACTCGATATCCTCACGTGTAGCCTGCTTAAGAAGCTTCATCCTGTATCCTTCGGAGTGGAATACACTCTCGACGAAGTCGAACTGGATAGGTGCCATCTGAGGAGCAAGGATTGTATGCTTCTTCTTATCTTCCTTCGTGAACTCGACACGCTTCAATACGTAAGCGGGATTATCAAGGTCGGCGGTAACAGCCTTTCTCTGACCTGACTTAATGAGTTCTTCTCTCTCGTTCATAGCGACGACCAGAGATCTCATTCTGATCCTTGCGGCACCGAGGTTACTAACTTCATCGATCTTAAGAAGCGTATAGAGCTTTCCTGATGTCTCGAGGATCTCCTGAACCTGATCGGAGGTAACAGCATCAAGACCGCATCCGAATGATGTAAGCTGAACAAGCTCGAGGTTAGGCTTCGTGATTACGAATGCCGCAGCCTCATAGAGTCTTGTGTGATACATCCACTGGTCAACTACTCTGATAGGTCTTGCAAGTCTTCCGGGAACAGCTACGCAGTCCTCCGTAAGAACACCGAGGCCTAACTGGTTGATCATCTCAGGGATACCGTGGTTAATCTCAGGATCGATATGATAAGGTCTACCCGCAAGAACGATACCGTGCATACCGCGCTTCTCCATCTCATAGATCATGCGCGCGCCTTCAGTTCTGATATCTTCCTTGAACCTTCCGTATTCCTCAGCACCTTCGTTAACAGCAGCCTTAGCTTCTGCTAATGTAACGCCCTTATCTTTGAATACTTCTGCAAGCTTCTTAGCTACTTCATCAAGATCATCAAGAGGCATGAAAGGATTCATGAAGTTGATATTCTTCTCTTTGATGTTCTCGACATTGTTCTTGATTACTTCAGGATAAGAACAAACGATAGGACAGTTATAGTGGTTGCCGGAATCCTGATTCTCGATCATCTCATACGGGATATCGGGATAGAAGATATCAGTGATACCGCGGCTAATAAGATTCTCGATATGTCCGTGTGCAAGCTTTGCAGGATAACATACAGACTCCGAAGGGATCGTCTCCATACCCTTCTCGTAGATGGCATGTGAAGATCTCGCGGATATAAGAACTCTGAATCCGAGCTTGGTAAGAGTCGTAAACCAGAACGGGAAGTTCTCATACTGGTTAAGAACTCTCGGAATACCTACTGTTCCTCTCGGAGCATCCTTCTCTGCAAGAGGCTTATAAGCGAAAGTTCTCTTGTACTTATACTTGAACATGTTGAAGACTTCCTCACCGGAAGCAGCATCTTCTGTCTCAAGGCCAACACGCTCACCATTCTCACAGCGATTACCTGATACGAATCTCTTGCCGTTAGAGAATGTGGAAATAGTAAGCTTACAGTGGTTACCGCAGTAAGGGCACTCAGTATTCTCGCTGTCCATCTCGAAGCTGTCGAGTTCGTCTGCCTTAAGCAACGAAGACTTGTCATCACTCGTTACCTTGGACTTGGCGATCAATGCAGCACCGAATGCGCCCATAAGGCCTGCGATATTAGGTCTGATAACATCTCTCTCGGAGATGATCTCGAATGATCTTAAGATAGCGTCGTTAAGGAAGGTTCCGCCCTGTACGACAACCTTCTTGCCGAGCTGCTCAGTATCTCTTATCTTGATAACTTTGTAGAGCGCATTACGAACTACTGAATAAGAAAGACCTGCAGAGATATCTCCTACTGAAGCGCCCTCCTTCTGAGCCTGCTTAACCTTAGAGTTCATGAATACGGTACATCTTGTACCGAGGTCTACAGGGCTCTTCGCATCAAGCGCAGCCTTCGAGAAAGATACAGGATCCATTCCAAGTGTCTGTGCGAAAGTCTGAATGAACGAACCGCATCCGGAAGAACAAGCCTCATTAAGCATGATGGAATCGATAACACCGTTTCTGATCCTCATGCACTTCATATCCTGTCCGCCGATATCGATGATGAAGTCGACATCAGGACAGAAGAACTTGGCACCCTGGAAGTGAGCCATCGTCTCGATCTCGCCGATATCAACGCCGAGACCTGCCTTGATGATATTCTCACCGTAACCCGTGGCGCATGAGTATTTGATGTATGCATCCTTACCGAGCTTGGAATAGATATCCTTCAGGATCTCAACAGCAGAGAAAACAGGATTACCTCTGTTGCTGCTGTAGTATGAATAAACGAGCTCTGAGTCTTCGTTGATAAGAACAGCCTTGGTAGTTGTGGAACCTGCGTCGATACCAAGATACAGAGGACCCTTCTGAGTAGAGATGTCATGCATCTTCACCTGGTCCTTCTCATGACGAGTATAGAATTCCCTCTTCTGCTCCTCACCGTCGAACAGAGGCGCGATCCTGATGATATCAGGAGTAAAGCCTTCCCTGTTCTTGAACTTCTCGATAAGCTCGGGAAGATGAACAGGCGCGTCATCAGAACTTAAAGCAGCACCTAAAGCTACATAAATCTCAGCCTCTTCAGGCATCCAGAAAGAATCAACCTTATCGGCAAGAGTTCTCTCGAATGCGTTACGAAGCTCTGAGTTAAAGAACAGAGGTCCTCCTAAGAAAGCAACGTGGCCCTTGATAGGTCTACCGCATGCAAGACCTGCGATAGTCTGGTTAACAACAGACTGATAGATGGAAGCCGCGAGGTCTTCCTTGGCAGCACCCTCATTAATGAGCGGCTGCAGGTCACTCTTAGCAAATACACCGCAGCGGCTCGCGATGGTATAGAGTGAACGATAATCCTTAGCGAAATTATTAAGGCCGTCTGCATCAGTCTGAAGAAGAGATGCCATCTGGTCGATAAATGCACCCGTACCACCTGCACAAGTACCGTTCATTCTCTGCTCGATTACGGGGTGCAGATAAGTGATCTTCGCATCCTCGCCGCCGAGCTCGATTATAACGTCAGTCTCAGGATGGAACTTCTTGATAGCCTGCGTCTCCGCCATAACTTCCTGCGTAAACTTAAGGCCGAGCCAGTTGGCTACGGAAAGTCCGCCGGAACCCGTTATGGTAACCGAGGCTTCAAGATTCGGGAACTTCTCGTTAAGCTCTTCGAAAAGCTGATTAAGAAGTCCCGCAATATCAGAATGATGTCGTCTGTACTCTCTGTGAACGATCTTCTCGCCGTCAAGAAGAACAATCTTGATAGTAGTAGATCCGATATCAAGTCCTAATCTGTATCTTATCTCCATTCTCTCACTTTCCATCCTTATGTCTTATGTCTTCAAGGGGTGTTCCCTTAGGCTGATTTCTGCTTGTTGTACTTCTGTTAGCGCGTTCTCCGAGAGATCTTCTTACAACGACTTCGGGAACACTCTGCGTAACCGCGACTGTCTTCTTCTTACCGAACGGTATACTTCCGAATACCTTAAGTGACTTCTCTCTAAGTTCGCTCATCTTATCGTTCTGCTGCTGACGTACGGCTTCACGGAAATCGCTTCCCTTAAGAACCATCTTGAACTCGTCAGTCAAAGATATCTGCAAAAGCTCATCCGGCACGCCCTTTGTAAGATCAAAACTCTTGCCGAATCTGTCCTTACTCTGAAGATTAAGTGCTTCTATACACTTAACGACATTCTCTTCGAATAACGCATAATCGCAGTCGATTCCAAGGGACAGAGGCATACCTGCGAAGTTAAGGTTTACATACGGAAGACTTCTGGTGAATATCAGATGGAGCGTAACAAGCTTCATATATGACTCAAGGTTAATGCACTCCTGATCACATATGATCGCTCTGTAACCGCCGATAGTCATGTTGGCGATGTCACTTCTCTCATCCTCGAAGCCATTTGCCCAAAGATGATAAAGCTCTCGATAGACTTCGTTCTTGAACTTCTCAAAATCCTTACACAAAGGAGCCGCCATAACAGGCGTTCCGATGTTAAAGATATACTGCATATAAGACACTTCCATGTACTGCGGTACACTGAAGTACTTGATATAAGCTGCTATATCGCGTGCGTTGTATATGTATTTATACAATTGCATTCTCCAATCCAAACACAATAAATCATTTTAGTATAACATAAAAGGGGCTGTCTTAGACGACAGCCCCTAATAAATATAATAATTATAAGAATTCAGCGTCAATACGGATTGAATCCGGCGTTTGTACAAAGTGCCGAGAACTCGTTAGATCTCGAGAATCCGTGATATACATCAAGTCTCGAGCTTCCCGTAGCCAGCCTGTTAAGCCAATACGACAATCCTTCGGGATCGCATTCTCGCCCAAGGAAAGCATTGTACAAAGTTCTTACATACTGCTCATCGGAAAGGTTTCTGCCGATCATCTCCTGGCTGAATACGAAGCCGTAAGCTACATCCTCACCGGACATTCCCTCCTGTGTGATCTTGTTGTACCAGTAGTTGATACCAACAGTATCGGGATCTCTCATGAGAGTTGATCTGTACATGTAGATAAGGAATGTCTCGATTCCGTCTCTTCCTACCCATCCGCTGCTGCTAGTCGGAGGTGCGATCTCATTTGCAGGCAAAGATACCGCAGTACCGGGCATATTGTCATATACGGGGATCCTGAAGACCTCACCGGAATCATAAAGACCTGCTCTGATGTAAGCTGTCTGCATACGCGCAGCCTCTGTATATACAGAAGCAGTAGCTGTCATGTACTGGTGATAACCCTTATCACGGGGGGAAGCAGGGTCGAAGTTAAATCGCATGAAGTAAAGTGTTCCCTGGCCAGCCCAGATGTAGTTATCTCTCATCCACATAGCACCGCCGACGATAGCCTTGCCGGGAGTGTCCCAAGGGATCAGATATGTGGAGTTGAATGCAGGATCGCTTGTACCGTTCTGTGCGAAGTTCAAGCCGCCTACAGTAGCATCGATAACATTTGAATATGCACCGATGTTGAAGAGGTTGTAATAACCTGTTGTTCCTCTAGAGGAATTACTTCCTCCCTTACTGCACTCCTGGATACAGTGAGCTGCAAGGAAGATCGGGTTAACATCAGCAATGTTGCCCGCATCAGCAAAGATGTCACAGTAGTTGATAACATCACCGTTCTGGTTAGGAGCGGATGTGTTAAGGAATGTACCGGGAAGAATTCCCTGGACATGAGCTGAAGGGATGCTGTTATCTGCTGTATATGTCAGATCAAGGAACTGGAATACCGCAGTCTCATTAAGAGAGTTTCTGGGATCCATGTAGAAAGCTACGATCTCAGGTGAAGCATTAACCCATGTTGAAGCATCAACAACGTTATAAGTATTGGTAGCGGGATTATAAGCATAATCAGCCTTGGACTTCCAAGAACCGTTGCTGCTGTTGCTGATCAAAGATCTGCCGGGTCTTGTCTCTACAGAGATAGCACTGTTCCAGTCATAACCTGTGTAAACAGGAACAAACTGCCATGACGGATGAGCATTGTGCATATCACGAAGGTACGGCTTGTAGCTTTCAGGGAATCCAGCAATAGCTGACTCGAAAGCCGCGTCAGAAGGACCTGTTCCGGAAGGATCAAGTCTTACATAGTAAGCGGCAACATAGCCTGATCTTACCTCACCGTTAGATGTGTAGTTGATGCTGTACCAAGTGGAAAGGTCCGATGTATCAGTAGAAGCAGCCAAAGTGGAACCTGTTACCTGGATTCTCTGATTGAGACCAATAGTACCGAGATTTCTTGACTGGTTTGTAGGATACTCACGGACGTTAACTCCGCTGTTGCAGTTGATAACTGTGGCGTTGGCTGCTATATCGGCATTAACGGTCTTAGACGCATAATTACCGAAGAAGCCAAGCGCGATTACTGTCGCCAGTATTGTGGCGGCAAATCTTCGAATCATACTCTTTCTCATACTGTTTTCTCCCTTATTTTTCAATCTTCATTCCTGACAGGAATGCATTGATAAAACCATCTATCTTGCCGTCCATTACGGCGTCAACATCAACTTCTTCATAACCTGTTCTTGTATCCTTAACCTGTGTGTAAGGACAGAATACGTAAGATCTGATCTGGGAACCCCAGGCGATCTCTTTCTGATCACCCTTAAGGTCTTCTATCTTCTCCATCTGGGCAGCTTCTGCAAGAGCAAAGAGCTTGGACTTGAGCATATTCATGGCAGATTCCATATTCTGAACCTGAGAACGCTCTGCCTGGCATGCTACAACGATACCCGTAGGATAGTGCGTAAGTCTTACGGCAGTATCAGTCTTATTGATGTGCTGTCCACCCTTACCTGTAGCTCTGTACTTATCTACACGAAGATCCTTGGGATCGATCTTGATATCGATATTGGTATCCATCTCAGGGATAACTTCACATGAAGCAAATGAAGTATGTCTTCTTCCTGCAGAGTCGAAGGGAGAGATTCTTACGAGTCTGTGTACACCGAGCTCGGATCTTAAGAAGCCGTAAGCATTCTCGCCGATAACCTTGATGGAACAAGACTTAACGCCGGCTTCTTCTCCTTCGAGATAATCAAGAAGCTGGATCTGATAACCCTTGGCTTCAGCCCATCTTGTATACATACGGTAAAGCATGCTTACCCAGTCCATAGCCTCTGTTCCGCCGGCACCTGCCTGCAGTGAGAGGATCGCATTGTTCTTATCATAAGGACCTGTAAGCAAAGTCTCGAGACGCATCTTCTCGAAGTCTGCCTTGAACTTCTCTACACCCTCAGTGAGCTCACCGAGAGAATCGAGATCCTCTTCCTCGTTAGCAAGTTCACAAAGAGCAAGGAGATCTTCCCTCTCTGATACGAGCTTACCGAAGTTCTCTACTCTTTGCTGCATACGGCGAAGATCCGTCTGAAGCTTCTGTGCTTTATTTACATCATTCCAGAAGTCAGGCTCCTGTGTCCTGGCTTCCAATTCGCTTATCTTGGTTGAAAGCGCATCGATATGAAGTGAATCTTTAAGGCTTGCCAGAGGCTCCTCATAAGACTCCAGATCAAGTCTTACGTTATCAAATTCAAGCATTATTAATTTCCTTTCTTAAGATCTGCGGTGAATTCCGCAAGTCTTTCCATAGCAGTCTTTATATTCTCCATTGAAGCAGCATAACTAATACGTACATTGTCCTTACCGCACTCACCGAATGCGCTGCCGGGAACAATGGCAACCTTCTTCTCCATAAGGAATCTCTCACAGAACTCCTCAGAAGTAAGTCCCGTGTTCTTGATCGACGGGAACGCATAGAACGCACCTGAAGGCGTAAAGCACTCAAGACCTGCATCCTGAAGGCCCTTGATGATGACTCTTCTTCTGTGGTTGTACTCGTCTCTCATGGCGATTACTTCATCATCGCAGTTAGCAGCAGCCTCGACTACGGCAAACTGGGCCATGGAAGGAGCACTCATTATGCAGTACTGATGGATCTTAGTCATGGGCGCGATGAGCTCAGAAGGTCCAAGCACATAACCGATACGGAATCCTGTCATGGCGTATGACTTGGAGAAACCGTTGATCATTACTACACGGTCCTTAAGCTCGGGGAATCTTGCGAGTGAACTCGGCTCATCACTTACATAGTTAAGCTCACAGTAAAGCTCATCTGATATAACGATGATCTCAGGATGCTTCATAAGAACATCACGGATAGGCTTAAGATCTTCCATAGTCATTACGGCACCTGTAGGATTGCCGGGATAACCCATAATGAGATACTTAGTCTTATCAGTAATAGCAGCCTCGAGATCTTCTGCCTTAAGCTTAAAGTCATCTTCCTGTCTTGTGGAGATTATCACGGGTATGCCGTGAGCGAAGAGAACCGTCGCCTTATAAGCTACGAAGCAGGGCTCAACAATGATTACCTCATCACCGGGATTGATAAGAGCTCTTGCTGCAAGATCAAGTCCCTCGGATCCACCTACTGTGATAAGGCACTGGCCGTTATGATCATACTCGATGCCGTAACGTCTCTTGATATAAGCAGTAATAGCCTTCTTGGCGTTGGTATAACCTGAATTAGGCGAATAATGGGTATATCCGTCTACAAGAGAATTGATACCGGCTTCTCTTATCGACCAGGGTGTGACAAAATCCGGCTCACCGATAGAGAGTGATATAACACCCTTCATCTCGCTTGCCAGATCAAAGAATTTACGTATGGCAGAAGGCGGTACAGCTGCCACACATGATGATATTTTTGAATTAAGATCTATCATAAGACAATCGCCTGCCTGTCATCGGTAGTCTCATCTTCGAAGAAGATACCGTTAGATTTGTATTTCTTAAGGATAAAGTGTGTTGCCGTGGACAATACACCCTCACTTGTAGCGACCTTGTTATAAACGAATTCAGCGATATTCTTAAGGCTGTCATCGTTGTAGATAAGGAGAAGATCGAATGCACCGGACATGAGATAACAGTCCGTAACCTTCTCGTATTTACTAAGAAGCTTGGCAATGTTATCAAAGCCCCTGTCTCTCTGGGGAGTGATACGAACCTCGATAAGAGCTGTTACCTTCTCAGGAAATGACTTGGACCAGTTGATCTCGGCGGTATAACCAAGAAGGATCTTCTCCTCCTTAAGTCTGTCGATCTCTGCCTTTACCTCATCGGCGGCGGCTCCAAGCTGAACGGCGATATCCTCAGGTGTGACCCTGGGATCCTTCTCAATAATCTTCAGTAATTCGATATCGTCAATCATAATAAAACCTCCGTCTTTACGGCATATTCAATAGATTTTAGCATAACGCTCCATATTCATCATACATCTTTTCGATTACAGCGGCGTTACAAGCATAAAGATCGTAGTCTTCACGGGTAGCTTCGCCCGACACGAACTTCTCTTCAAGAGCCTTCTGCTCCTGTTCTTTCTCCTCGATAAGCTTTTCGAGTTCTCTTACACGCTCAGCTGCCCTTGCACGCTCCTTGCGGGCCTGCGCCTGATTGCCGGAGGGCTTGGTTTTCTTAGGTTCCGCCTTAACCTGCACGGGTTCGCTTACCTTGGGCTTACGTACTGCCTTACGGTAGTACTCATACGTGTCATAAAGCTTCGCAGTGCCTTCATGGAATCCGAGCACCTTGTCCGCACACTTCTCAATAAAGAAACGGTCGTGGCTGACGCAGATAATGGCGCCGCTGTACAAGGCAAGCGCATCCTCGAGTATCTCGCGGGACTCGATGTCGAGGTGGTTAGTAGGCTCGTCGAGGAACAGGATATCCGGATTCTCCTCGAGGATAAGACACAGATAGAGTCTGCTCCTCTCTCCTCCTGACAGAACGTTGATCGTCTTGAAGACATCGTCCCCTCTGAAGCCGAATCTAGCGAGAAGCGACCTTGCCTCAGTAACGGTGAGGTCGGACCTTCTGATTAACTCCTCATAACAGGTTGCAGTCTCATCCTCGAAAGGCACGAACTGCTCCATAAAGCCGACCGTGGAAGATGCGCTTATGAATACGCTGCCGTCAAAGCCTGCGATCCTGCCTCTTAACATGGACAGTAAAGTAGACTTGCCGCAGCCGTTGGGACCTGCAAGGAAAAGCTTCTGTCCGGCCTTAAGCTCGAAGCTAATATCCTCGAAGACCATGGGGCCGTCGTCAAACTTCTTGCTTACGCCCTTAACCTGTATAACTATTTTATCTGAAGCTCCTTCGCGCTCTTCAGGGACGACGCTGAAGCTCATCTTATTCTCACCTGAAGGCAGACGTGCCCTCTCTTTCTCAAGGACAGCCGCAAGCTTGTCTACCATCTTCTCGCGCTGGTGATAACCGGAGATATTACGGTGCGACAGCATTGTCTGCTTAACAACGAGCTGGTGTTCAAGCTCCTTCTCGAGATTCTCTACAACTCTCTTCTGAGTCTTTAAGAACTCTTCCTTCTGAGCCTTGTAGCTGTCGTAATTACCTCTGTATTCGGTGATATGTCCGCCGTCAAGTTCGATTACCCTGTTGGCGAATGAATCAATGAAGTGACGGTCGTGCGTGATAACGAACACAGAACCGCCGTAAGAACCGAGATAATCTTCCAGGAACTCTATGGCATCCGCATCGAGATGGTTAGTAGGCTCGTCGAGCATGAGGATATCGGGGCGCTCCACGATAAGGCGGGCAAGACACACACGCATCTTCTCGCCTCCTGACAATGTCATGAGATCAGTCCTGTCACTTATATCCTTAAGGCCTAAGCCCGCCAGAGCCTCTTTTATACGGAACTCATAATCATAGCCGCCCATCGCTTCGAACTTCGATGTGACGGCGGCATATTCATCTAACTTCTCTTTGGAATGATCAGTCGCCAGCTCAGCTTCTATCTGCTTAAGCCTGATCTCAGTATCGGTCATGTCACGGGGCTTTAATGTAGCCGAACTTAAGTCCTGCTCATCCATATTCTGGGACAGGAATCCGACCGTGGTATTTCCGTGTAAGATGACTCTTCCGCTGTCAGGTCTTACTATGCCCTTAACAACTTTAAATAACGTAGATTTCCCGGCGCCGTTCCCGCCGATGAAAGCTATCTTATCTCCCTGATTAACAGAGAAGCTTATCTCGTCGAGAACCCGCCGGGTCTCATAACTTACTGATATACTGTCGACACTTAATACCGGCATCAGAAAGGATTACTTGGCAGTAATATATCCTTTCTTCGTAAGAAGCTCAGCCGTAAGCATTCCGCCGCCTGCAGCTCCTCTTAACGTATTGTGTGACAGACAAGCGAACTTGTAGTCGAAGATGTTGTCCTCACGAAGTCTTGCTACACTTACGCCCATACCGTTGCCGAACATAGCGTCGAGCTTAGGCTGAGGTCTGTTGTCATCCTCAAGATACTGGAGGAAGTGCTCGGGAGCGGAAGGAAGCTCAAGCTTCTGAGCCTCACCTACGAACTCGTTCCAAGCCTTGATCATATCTTCCTTGGAAGGCTTATTCTTAAAGCTTACAGATACTGCAGCCGTATGACCTTCCTGAACAGCAACTCGGTAGCACTGAGCGGAGATAACAGGCTCCTTGGCAAGCTCGATGTGATCACCTGCGAACTTACCCCAGACCTTCAAAGGCTCCTTCTCAGACTTCTCTCCCTCCCCGCCGATGTAAGGAATGAGGTTTCCTACCATCTCAGGCCAGATATCAAACGCCTTACCTGCACCGGAGATTGCCTGATATGTGCATACGGAGATCTTCTCGATACCGTATGAGAGAAGAGGCGTAAGAGCAGGTACGTAGCTCTGGATAGAGCAGTTAGGCTTAACAGCGATGAAGCCTCTCTCAGTACCGAGTCTCTTCTTCTGAGCTTCGATG
>JAEEGL011177796.1_pt1 | contig 32021 bp, 27 predicted proteins | sample 9134231 | NCBI WGS metagenome assembly JAEEGL01 (sample SAMN16246548, study PRJNA631951) | gut metagenome | biome: gut microbiome; feature: rumen; material: fiber-attached | host: Bos | place: Iran: Karaj | collected 2018-10 | reverse complement strand
GTATTGAACGCAGACCCTATGTTATCATGCTTACCGACGGCGAACCGACTTTGGCGAGTAAAAACTGGAATTCAGAGACTCTTTCGGATCTCAGGACAAATACGATAACTACCAACTCCGGCACCTCGGGTGACTCCGGTGGCGGCGACAGACGCGAGCTTATGGCAACAGGAGCAATACTTTCCGCTTCTTTATGGCGTGACCGTCTTGCCGAAGCTTATGAGGAATATAACAGCAACGGCAAAGAAATTGATGTTCAATGGTTCAATATAGGCCTCGGAGTTGACGAGCCCGCCGATGACGACAGTGCAAACTATACCGCTTGCCTTCTGAATCCGTATTATATGGTCGGAGTGGAGGGAAGAAACGGAACCGGCGCTACCTCGCGAGAGAAAATCAAACATTATATGGGTCAGTCCGACTGGGCTCCCAAAGTTACCGAAAAAGATTATTCCGCGGACGGTAATTATACCTATATTAATGAGGGCGACGGTTATGTAACCTTTGCCAACACTTATTCGGTTCTGATGAACGCCTTCGTAACCCTTGCAAATATCATCAAGATGGGCTCGCAGGAATACACAATTCCCATAGTCAATCACGAGGGCTCGGGCGAAGCGAGCAGCGACGTTGTTTTCACCGATGTTATCGGTGAGGGTATGTTTATAACCGACATAACCTTGAAGCCGAACGGAGCTTCCCCCGTCACAGGCGTTGACCCCGACGGCGACGGCACCTACACCTTCCACGGTTACTCTACAACGGTAACGGTCACCGAAGATGCAGGCGGTCAGCAGACTCTTGTCTGGAACCTTCCCGCTACCGAGGTTGCAATGTTCACCTTCGCCGACAGAGAAAATATTACCAACGGCGAATACATCCCCGCTGAACCCACAACCCTGACCTACGGCGTCAATTTTGACAATGATATAGGCGAAGGTCCCGCCTACACAAACGCCTTCGACGGCGACAATACCCCGCTCACAACGGTTGCTTATGAAATTCCCGGCGACAATGATTATTATTTCAATGTCATCACCGACGATGAATTTAACTTTGTCAGCAGCACAATGAAGACCGACAATGACGCGACCGCCGCAAAGACGGACAATGTCACCGGCTCCGCCGCATATTCAAGCTCCTATGCCTACACGGCAGTTGCCGACGGCACGGCGGATTCAAGCGCAACGGTCAGCGGACTTCTCGGCAACAACGGTAAAGTAACCTTCCTCTCCCGAAAAGAGAATGTTGACATCACCGTCGAGAAAAAGTGGGAAGATGCGACCGGCAACCCGATAGAAAACACATCTTCTCTCCCCGACGTTGAAATCACCCTTTTCCGCAAGGCGGAAAACAGCGACACCGAAGAGACGGTTAGTTACATAACCCTCAGTGACTCAGACGGTTATTCCGAAACCCTCACCTTGCCCATCCGCAACGCAAACGACGAAAGATATACTTATTATATACGTGAAGACTGTCCCGACGGATATTTCACAGTTGATTATTCTCCCGAACTCACCGCAAAAGACGGCAAACTGACCGTCACAAACAGGGAGTTCCCCGAAGAAGGTCTCGTGGCGGTCCGCAAGCTCTGGAAAAACAGAATCGGCGCAACTTTGACAGACACCGGATTGCCCGAAGTCGAAATGCAGCTCAACCGTCACGTTGAAAAACATACGCCGACTTACTTCACTGTTACAATATCCGTCCAGGGCGAAGCCGATGTGGTTAAAAGCGTAGTCCCCGGCAGCACGGTTTCTTTCTATGTAACATTCTATTGCAGCAAAAAGAACCAGTCCAATGGCAAAATCAGTTTAAACGGCACTCAGCTCGCCACAACCCAGATGACTAACAGTGTCAGCTACAGAGGCAACACACTCTGGCCTGCGGTTACCACAAATGTTCAGTCGTTTACAATAAACGAAGACACGCAGCTGAATTATACCTACTCAAAAACGCTTACCACATACAGGCATCCCGGTTTTATTACCGACGGAACAATTCATAATACAGACCAGGACAATCGTTTTGTTTCAATCGAAGAGACCACTCAGACACAACCCGTAACCTCTTATTACGACGAAGAATACGACACCTTCACCCTTAACTCTTCAAACGGCTGGCAGAAGGTTTATGACGACCTTGTTTTATCCGAAACCGGTGATGATGCAAGCACCTACTCCTACAAGTATTATGTTGAAGAGATAAGCGAAGTTCCCGGCTTTGTGACTTCCTACAGCTCCAACAACACAGCGGGTATTGAAGGCGGTGTTCTCACGGTAACAAACACATCAACCTCAAATATACCGGTTCTGCCCGAAACGGGCGGCAGACTCTCCCCGGTAATAATCACAGCCACGGCGGGCTCAATGTTAATGCTTGCAGCAGCGGCATTCGTTCTCCTGGATGTTTCACCCGGCAGGCGCAGACGCCACCGCAAACGCATTAATTAGACAGTCGCATTTATTAAGGTTTTAAATTTGTTTAAAATACAATTCTAATAAAGAAAGGGTTACACTAATGAAAAACGTAAGCAGAATCATCCTCGCGGCAGTTATGGTGCTGTTCGTCCTCGCTTCAATGTCCGTTCCCGGCATTGCGGCTGACACCGGCTCAATCACCATCACCAACACAAACGAAGCAGTTTCAATGCTCGGCCACACCTACAAAGCATACAAAATTTTCGACGTTACCTACAACGAAGCAAAGACCGACTATGACTACACCTTAGCCGAGCCCTTTAACGCTTTCTTTCAGGCACTTCAGGATGAAAATAAGCTTCCCGCATCACTCGGCGAAGATCTCAGCGCAAGAGCATACTCCTATGTTGCCGCTCTTTCAAATGATGCCGACCGTCAGAAATTTGCAAGAGACATTTATGCAGCGGCAGGCGATGCAGCCGGCTCCGTAACAGCTACAGATGCCAACTCTGCAGTTATTGACAACCTTGACACCGGCTACTACCTTGTTTATGATGAAGGCGTTGAAAACCCCGACGAAGCAAGCAATGCTCAGAAGGCAATCGCAAACATTGCGCTCACCACAACAAACCCCGATGCTGAGATTCTTCTCAAAGCATCCGTTCCCACAATCGAAAAGAAAATCACAGGCGTTTCCGATGACGCTTCCAACGATGTTTCCGCACAGGGCGAAGAAAGAGTTAGCGCAAATCTCGGTCAGCATGTCGGCTTCCAGATTGACTCCATCGTTCCCGACCTCACCAACTACTCAAACTATATCTATAAAGTAACCGATACCATGACCGATGGTCTCACCCCCGACCAGAACGTCGTAGTTACCATCGGCAGCGATGATGTTACCGCCGACTGCCAGATTACATACAACGGTCAGATTACAACAGTTTCCGTTCCTTTCAATACATTAAAAGAATATCAGAAAGACACAGCTATTGCCATCACCTACTCCGCAACCGTAAATGCAAACGCTGAAGTTTATCCTTCAACAACGGCAAACTCAAACGCTGCAGAACTTGAATACAGCAGCAACTACTCTGATGACACCATCAAAGAGACAACTCCTCCCTCAAATGTCAACGTTTATGTTTTCACTCTTGACGTTACAAAGGTTAACGCTAAAGGCGAAAAACTTCAGGGCGCAGAATTCCTCCTTAAGGGTCCCGGCAACCAGAACATCCCTGTAACTTTTGATTCCAATACAGGCAAATACACAGTATCCGCCACTCTTGACGCAACACCGGAAAATGCAACCGTGGTTTCCGATGCAAACGGTAAGATTATCATCGACGGCGTAGGCGAAGGCTTATACACCCTCACCGAAACAAAAGCTCCCGACAACTACAACCTTCTCAAGAACCCCGTTGAATTCAATGTTGTTGCAACTTATAACGACGACGGTGTCTGCACAGGCGTTTCCGGCAACACTGCAACAGTAGTCAACAAAGCAGGCGGCATCCTTCCCACAACAGGCGGCATGGGCACATACCTCTTCATCGCCGGCGGTGCTGTTCTTATGGTAGTTGCTGTAGTTCTCGTTTCCAGAAAGAAAAAGTCCGAGGCATAATTTAAACAGTTAATTGTTTACCGTTTCCTGCCCGGTTTATCCGGGCAGGAAATACCCTGATTACTGTCGGATATATCATCAAACAAAGCGCGTGAGTTAATATGAAAAAGCACTTATCAACAATTATACTTGTTCTCGTGTTCCTCGCGGGGCTTGGCTTGGTGATGTATCCTACCGTAAGCGACCTTGTCAACAAGGCGCACCAGAGCGTGGCTATCGACACCTACGAGCAGAAAATCGCCGATATGACAAAAGACGATTTTCATAAAATCCTTGAGGATGCCCGTCAGTATAACCACACCATCACAACAAACGAGTTTCCCCGCAACCAGAAAGACCTTGACGGCAACAACGAGTATCAGGCGGCTGTCAATCCGTCCGGCGACGGTATGATTGGCTACCTCAGAATCGATTCCATCAGGTTAAGAATACCGATTTTTCACACCACAAAAGAGTCGGTTCTTCAGAAGGCGGTGGGGCACATCCCCACAACCTCCCTTCCCGTCGGCGGTGTTGGCACTCACGCCGTCCTTACAGGTCACAGAGGTCTTCCTTCCGCAAGACTTTTCACCGACCTTGACAAAGTGAAACTCGGCGATGTTTTCTACATCTACGTTCTCGATGAAGTCCTCGCCTATCAGGTTGACCAGATAGTAACCGTTGTTCCCTCTGAAGTAAACGACCTGCAGATTGTTCCGGGCAAAGACTATGTCTCGCTCGTCACCTGCACGCCCTACGGCATAAACACCCATCGCCTTATAGTCAGAGGCAACAGAATCTCTTATGAAGTTGCGGTGCAGCGGCAAAAAACAATTGCCCCCGCAGTCAGAAGTCTGACAGATGAACAGTTCGCTGTTCTCGTTCTGGCTCCGGCTCTGCTTATTTTGTTTATAGTAGTTATCCTTGTAAAAAGAAAGAAAAGGAGGAATGCAAAGTGAAAAAAATAATTCTTGTTATGTCGGCAGTGCTTCTTTTGCTTGTGTCTGCCTGCGTTCCTGCTTTTGCCGCAAATGACAGCGGCAGCATCACTGTTGAAATGATAAACCAGACCGACGATAAACCGGTTAAGGGCAAAACCGCAGTAGCGGTTAAAGTTGCAGACGCCGCCATTGAAAACGGCTCCGCCGAATTTACTCTCACCGAAGATTTCTCTTCAACGGATGTCAGTCTCTCTGACACCGATGCGGCATCGGTGCTTTATTCCGCAGTTAAAGCTTCGGGCGTTGCAACTCAGAAAGCAACATCCGGCAGCGACGGCAAAGCGCTCCTTAAAAATATCCCCGTCGGCGCTTACCTTATTTATTCGCAGGAAGATATCTTCACCCCGTTCCTTGCATTTGTTCCTTATGATACAGGCGATTCCCTTGCCTTCGATGTAACGGCTCAGCCCAAAATCGACATCCCCGCAGAGGAAGACCCGACCGAGCCCGTCACGGGTGAAGATCCCACCGAACCTCCCACCGCGCCCGAAGAAACCACAGTTAAGGGCGGCTCAACTTATATAGTTCCTCCCCAGACTCCGGGCACCGTTTCGGGCGGCGGAAGCTCAAATACACCCAAACCGCACATTGACCCTCCCGATATGAGCGGCAATACAGGCAAACAGTCATCAGAACAGACAACTCCCGAAAAACTCCCGCAGACGGGTATGCTCCAGTATCCAGTTCCCGTTCTCGGCACAGTAGGAGTTATCCTTTTCGCAATAGGATTTGTTATTTATGGCGAAGGAAAGAAAAAGCATAAAGTCTGAAATCGGAATTATCCTCATGACTCTCGGTCTGCTGTTTGTAACAGCGGCAGGGGGTCTGTTTGCTTATAACCGCATAACAGACAAAAAAGCGGGCGAAACGGCACAGATGATTATTTCAACCGTTATCGAAGCCCCGAAAGAAGAGACCTACACCGAAGATGAAAACGGCGAAAAAACCGTAACTGTTGACGGTGAAAAATACATCGGCGTCATTTCAATTCCTTCATTAAGCATTTCACTTCCCGTTCAGTCGGGCTGGAGTCTTGCAAAGCTTAAATACTCGCCCTGCCTTTACAGCGGCAGCGTCTGGGACGGCACCGCAATTATCTGCGCCCATAATTATCAGAGCCATTTCGGCTCCCTCAAATACGCCTCCGTCGGCGACAAGGTCTATTACACCGACGTTACGGGTCTCACCTATACCTACAAAATATCATCCGTAGAGCAGGTGGACGGCTTCGATGTCGACGGTATGAAAGCCAACGACGGCTGGGATATGACTCTTTTCACCTGCACCTACAGCGGCAGGCAGCGTGTAACAGTTCGCCTGACCCGCGCTGAAAACGACATTTCGGCAACTCAATAATCATTTTCTTAAACCTTGCGGGATGTGTAAAACATCCCGTATTTTTTGTCAGGCAACTCAATAATCATTTTCTTAAACCTTGCGGGATGTGTAAAACATCCCGTATTTTTTGTCAAAAATAATAAATAACCCCTTTTCAAATATAAATTAATAATGTATAATTACTATATATTGCCGTTCTGTGCGGCTGAAAGGGGATTATATATGCTTAAAAACATATCTCCGGTTCTCTCACCAGAATTGCTTAAAATACTTATGGAGATGGGTCACGGCGATGAGCTCGTCATCGGCGACGGCAACTTCCCCGCCGCTTCAATAGCTCAGCGCCTTGTCCGCCTTGACGGTCACGGTGTTCCCGAAATTCTCTCCGCCATACTCGACCTTATGCCGCTCGACACCTACGTAGAATGTCCTGTCGCTCTTATGGATAACGGCTCCGACGGTGAGCGTCCTCCCATCTGGAGCGAGTATGAAAACATCGTTAAGTCAAAGGAGGGCGACAAAAAGTTTGAACTTGTCGAACGCTTTGCTTTTTATGAAAGAGCAAAAAAGGCATACTGCGTTGTCGCCAGCGGCGAAACAGCCATTTACGCAAACATTATTCTCAAAAAAGGTGTTGTTCAGTAAACTATGAAAAAAAGAGTTTTGGCATTTGATTTCGGCGCCTCAAGCGGCAGAGCGATAATCGGCATATTCGACGGCGAAAAGATTGAACTCAAAGAGGTTCACCGTTTTTCGAACGACCCCGTCACCGTCTGCGGCACCGCATACTGGGATGTTCTGCGCCTATTCCACGAAATCAAGCAGGGTATCCTGAAGGCAAAGGCAGACGGCGGCTTCGACTCAATCGGTATTGACACCTGGGGCGTTGATTTCGGTCTGCTTGACGCTGACGGCAGACTGCTCGAAAATCCCGTTCATTACAGAGATCTCCGCACAAAAGGTATGGTCGAAAAAGCGTTTGAAACCATCCCCAAAGAGAAGTTTTATTCCCTGACAGGCATACAGTTTATGGAACTCAACACGGTGTTCCAGCTTTACTCCGTCGCTTTGCAGAGGCCGGAACTCCTTGAGCGTGCAAAAAGCTTCCTGTTTATGCCCGACCTTTTCGCCTATTTTCTTACCGACAGTCAGGTTACCGAATATTCCATAGCAACCACATCACAGCTTGTTGACATAAACACAAAAGACTGGTGCAATGAGATTTTTGAAAAACTCGGCATTCCCCGCTCCCTTGCGGGCAAAATCACAATGCCGGGCGAATCCGTGCGTGTGCTCAGCGACGAGATCTGCGAAGAGCTCGGCGTTGACAAGGCAAAGGTTTACAGCGTCTGCGGGCACGACACCCAGTCGGCAATCACGGCCGTTCCGAGCGGCGAATCCGGCTTTGCCTTCTTAAGCAGCGGCACCTGGTCTCTTTTCGGCACGGAGCTTGACAAACCCATTGTCAATGAGAAATCGCTTTCAATGAATATCACAAACGAAGGCGGCTGCGAAGGCACAACGGGCTTCCTGAAAAATATAATCGGTCTCTGGCTGATTCAGGAGAGCCGCCGTCAGTGGGCAAGAGAGGGCACGCAATACAGCTATGCCGAACTCGAAAAACTCGCCCTCGCAGAAGAACCGTTTAAGTGCTTTATAGATCCCGACGCACCCGAATTTGTGCCTATGGGCAACATCCCCGGCCGCGTCCGGGAATACTGCCGTAAAACAGGTCAGTATGTTCCTCAGTCCGTCGGTGAGATTATCAGATGTATTTACGAGAGTCTCGCCATGAAATACCGCATGACATTCGATATGCTCAAAGACTGCACGGGCAAAAATTACCCCTGCATCCACGTAATCGGCGGCGGTGTCAAAGACGGTCTTCTGTGCGGTATGACCGCCTCATCCTGCGGTGTTCCCGTCAAGGCGGGTCCCATTGAAGCGACCGTTCTCGGCAATATTGCCGTTCAGCTTATTGCCGACGGCAGCATTAAAGATGTCGCCGCGGCAAGGCGCATTATTGCTGACAGCGAATCGCTCAGAACTTATGAGCCGAAGGATTCCGAAAAATGGGCGTCGGCTTATAAAACATTTTTAACCGTTACAGGCAAATAATTTATATTTATATACGAAAGGATAATTGATTATGGCAGAAAGCAGACTTATCGGCGATTACCCCGTAATCGGCATCAGACGCATCATTGATGCAAGAAGAGGCGCTCTCAAGGTCAGAGAAAGCATTGAAGAACAGACTATGAATATGGCTAAAGCCGCCGCAAAACTGTTCACCGACAACATCCGTTACTCAAACGGCGAACCCGTCAAGGTGGTTATTTCCGAGACGAGCATCGGCAGAGTGGCAGAAGCGGCTCAGGTAGCGGCACAGTTCAAAAAAGAGGGCGTTGACATCACTCTTTCCGTAACTCCCTGCTGGTGCTACGGCTCAGAAACAATGGATATGGATCCCTACACAATCAAGGGTGTATGGGGCTTCAACGCAACAGAGCGCCCCGGTGCTGTTTATCTTGCCGCCGTTCTCGCCGCACACGCACAAAAAGGGCTTCCCGCCTTCGGTATCTACGGCAAGGATGTTCAGGACGCCGATGACGAATCAATCCCCGATGATGTCAAAGAAAAACTTCTCCGTTTTGCCCGCGCGGCAGTTGCGGCTGCAACAATGAGAGGCAAGTCATACCTTCAGATCGGCTCAATCTGCATGGGTATTGCCGGCTCAATAATCAACTCTGAATTTATCGAAGAATACCTCGGTATGCGCGTTGAATCCGTTGACGAGGTTGAAATAATCCGCCGAATGGAAGAGGGCATCTATGACGAGGCGGAGTTCCAGAAGGCTCTCGCCTGGACTAAAGAACACTGCAAAGAAGCTTTCGACAAGAATCCCGAGTTCTTCCAGAAAACCCGCGAAGAGAAAGATAAAGACTGGGAATTCTCCGTGAAAATGATGTGCATCATCAAAGACCTTATGAACGGCAACAAGAATCTTCCCGAAGGCAGAGAAGAAGAAATGGTCGGTCACAACGCCATAGCAGCCGGCTTCCAGGGTCAGAGACAGTGGACGGATCACTATCCCAACGCCGATTTTGCCGAGGCAATGCTCAACTCCTCATTTGACTGGAACGGTGCAAGAGAGCCCTATGTTCTCGCAACAGAGAACGATACCCTCAACGGTCTCGGAATGCTCCTTATGAAGCTTCTTACAAACCGTCCGCAGATGTTCGCCGATGTCCGCACCTACTGGAGCGGAGATTCCGTAAAAAGAGTTACCGGTTATGATATCGAAGGCAAGGCAAAAGAGGCAGACGGCTTTATCCACCTCATCAACTCAGGCGCCTGCTGCATTGATGCCTGCGGTGAAGTCAAGGATGAAAACGGCAACGGCATCATCAAAGAGTGGTTCAAAGTCACTCCCGAAGATCAGAAGCTTATGACAGAAGCCACAACCTGGGCAATGGCAGACAGAGGCTATTTCCGCGGCGGCGGATATTCATCCCGCTTCCTTACAAGAGCTGAAATGCCCGCCACAATGATTCGCCTCAACATCGTCAAAGGTCTCGGTCCCGTCATCCAGATCTGCGAGGGCTGGACAGTCAACCTTCCCGACGAGGTTTCCGACATTCTCTGGAAGAGAACGGACTACACCTGGCCCTGCACCTGGTTCGCTCCCAGATGCAACGGTGTCGGCGGTGATGCCTTCAATTCAGCTTATGACCTTATGAATAACTGGGGTGCAAACCACGGCGCAATCAGCTACGGTCACATCGGCGCCGACCTCATTTCGCTTTGCTCAATTCTCCGCATCCCCGTAGCCCTTCACAATATTCCCGATGAAAAGATTTTCAGACCCGCCGTCTGGAATTCGTTCGGCACAAAAGACCGCGAGGGCGCAGATTTCAGAGCATGCACAGCATTCGGTCCCGCCTACAAGTCAATCAGATAACAAATTCCAAAAACAAAACAAAAACCAAAAGCACTGCCCTCGGCAGTGCTTTTTTTATGCAAAAAGGTTTAATTATTATTTTTCTTAAGATACTTTTGGAACGCTTTGTCGCTGTCAAAATGAACCTGTCTCAAAAACAAAATCAGCCATATAACAAAAGCGGGTATTGCCATATACTTTGAAACAAACACACAGAGCAAAGCGCCGGCGAGCATAATTGCCGACCATATAAAACATTGATTTCTCATGTCACGTGCAATATATTTCCTGTCATATTCCGCCTGCTTTTCTTTCGGTATTGTGTTAAAGCCCGAAACAAGTCCTGCGGATTTTTCTTTCAGAACAGCAAACAGTAATCCGCATATAAAAACCGGAATAAACACAACCGCACAAGCATAAAATCCAATGTTCACTATAATACCTCTATACTTCCGTTAAGCGTTTTTCCGCCTTTTGCATAAGGGCTGTAAGGCGTTATTGAAACGGTGTATTCACCCGCATCAAGCTTGCCTATGTCAACGCTCATCTGCGTTAAGTCCGCTCTGACGTAATTTGAAACAACGGTTGCGGCAAAAACTTCTTTGCTTCCTGACCTGACTGTGATTTTATAATCTTCCGTTTCCCAGTAGCCCTCGGCGTTCGGAAACTCGAGCAGTGTGTTGCCCTCGTTGCTTTTGCCTGCAGTCACTTTTGCCCCGTCGGGGAATTCGGGCGCAGTGTCAAGCGATTTAAGATTGCTCCAGGAATAAAGATGTGACGATTTCTTCGCAACATCGGTAAGATAGTAGTCGTTTTTCTCAAAGAACCGGTGGCTCACTATGTCATAGAGCTTAAGGCGGACGTTTCCGTCTGCATCCGCTTCAACAATCCAGAACGCACCAGACTCACCGGGAGCATCCTCATCGCCCTCAATGTAGTTCAGGTTGCTCATAAGCGCCGAGAGCGAGCCCGTGCCGACTGCGGTGAAAGCTCCCTGCCAGATTGTTCTCGGGTCGCTGTTTGCGTAATGCGAATGCCCGGAGAAATCAATAATCTGCGGGTATTTCTCAAACACCGTTCTCACCGTGAAATCTCCCCAGTTCACACTTCCGTAAATTGTTGCAAACGGGGCGGGGTGCTGAAAAACAAAAACAGGTTTATCCGCATCTTCCTTTGTCGCGACGGTAAGCTCCTTGTTGAGCCAGTCCTTTTTGCTGTCAAACGTTTTGCCGTCCTCACTGTAGGAGCAGGCAATAAAGTGGTAGCCGTTTATAACAAGATGACGGTCAACATCTTCGTTTATAAGCTTTTTATAGTGCTCATAAGCTATGGATGCGTCATAGTCGCGGTAGCTGATAAATTCGTGGTTTCCGAGCACGGCTAAAATTTCGGTGCCTTCTTTTATGTTGTTCTCAACTATCTCGTTGAACAGTTCATATTCCTCATCGGCGCCGCTTGTCGCAAAGTCGCCCACAACAACAACAGCGTCAAGATTTTTGTAATTCTCACCTTCGGCATAAGCGTAGCAGTCCTCAAACAGCTGCGCCAGTCTCAGCGCCGCGGGCTGCTCCGGGTTTCCGTCAAGATGAACGTCGCTTGTTACCGCAAATCTCACAACCGGAGTGAAGCTGTCGGGTGCCTTCGGTGGAACTTTGTTTATAACAAAAGGAATCGACATAAAACCGAACACAACCGAGAAAAATCCCGTTAAAAACTTAAACAGAAACTGACTGAAAATATTGGAAATCATAAATAACCGCCTCCCGAAATATGATTATTCTGCATAAACCGGCTCAAAATCGCTCGCAGGGTGTCCGCAAAGCGGACAGATGAAATCGGCGGGCAGATTTTCGCCCTCATAATAATAACCGCAGATTTTGCACTTCCAGCCGGTTATTTTCCTGCCCGCTGCGGGAGCGGCGGGCTTCGGTTTGACCTTCGCATGGTAGTCTGCGTAGGTCAGCGGAGGGTTCTTGCTGACTTTAAAAGCGTCATCTATCTCGGCAATGAACAGTGTGTGGCTGCCTAAATCAATGCTTTCAACAACACGGCAGGTCAGCACTGCGCACGCCTGCTCTGTGAGATACGGCGCGCCGTTTTTGTCAACGGGCAGATTCAGCCCCATAAACTTGTCTGTATCCCTCGCCGAGTGCATACCGAATCTCTCTATGAGGTCATAGGTGCAAGTGCTGTCAAGAATACTCAGTGAGAACACCTTGCTCATCTTTATCATCATACAGGTTATGTTTGTGTTTATGCATGAAATGGCAATTCTGTCGGGAGAAGAAGCCGCCTGAATTGCCGTGTTTGTTATGCAGGCATTTATTTTTTCACCGTTTTTTGTCGAGAGAAAAAACACTCCGTAAGAAAGACTGAAAAGGGCAGTTTTATCCATACCGTTTCTCCTTTGTTGTTTATTGTTTATATAAAGATTTCATCTCCGCAGGCAATGTAATGAATGTTACCGTGCCTTTCGCTGAGATATCTGTATGCCTTGTTTCCCGTGCAGTGGCAGGTGTAAAACTCAATCCCGCCGTATTTTTTCAGAGATTCGGACAGCTCTCTGAGCTGCCCTTCATCAACCGTCTTTCTGCTGACGGGATTGTAAACGTGAAAACCGCCTATGCAGTATGCCGGTTCCGCATCCGTAACACTTTCAATAATGCTGACAATGCCGGAATGACTGCATCCCGTCAGAAGAACATCTTTTTCGCCTTTTATAAGCAGATTCTGTTCGTGCCTGAAGTCGTCGGGTTTTCTGCCTGCAAGAAGGGCTTTGTTGGCGCCCGAACAAAATGTGTCGGGAACCTTGGAAACAAACAGCGACAGCTCCTCGTCGATTCTAAAGTCGCCCTCGAGCAAAACAACATTCGGGTTGTTCATAACGCTTTTGTCAAGCCCGATGTTTATTCTGAGAAGCCCCGCTTTGGAATAATGCGGCTCAAAAGCGGTTTTCTGAATATAGACCTTTGCATTCGGGTTTATCTTCATAAATTCCCCGAGAGCTCCGCCGTGGTCAAAGTGCCCGTGTGAAATAATCACCGTGTCAACACATGCGAGGTCAATGTTTTTCTTTTTTGCGTTTTCAAATATTGTTTTGTTCGGACCCAGGTCAAAAAGAAGCCTGTGTTTCTCCGTCTCAATAAAAAACGAAAGCCCGTGAACCGCTTTAAGATTACCGCCCGATGTGTTTTCAACCAGTGCCGTTATCTTCAAATTATTCATCTTCCTTTGCGACTTCCATCATAATCGCGCACTCCATACGCTTTTTGAAAAGCTCGCATCCGTATTTGTAAACTCCGTTTATGCTGCCTGTTGCGTGGTAAGAATTTGCCGCGCAACCTCCCGAGCAGTAAAGCCGCGCCCAGCAGTTTTTGCACTCTTCACGCGAATAAACGTTGCAGGAAGCAAACTGCGAGCGGATATCCTCGTTTGTAACGCCGTCAAAAACGTTACCCATAAGGTGTTTTTTATCGCCCACAAACTGGTGGCAGGGGTAGAGGTCTCCCGTCGGCGTAACGGCCATATATTCCGTGCCCGAGCCGCAGCCCGAAATGCGTTTGTATATGCAGGGTCCCGCCTTCAGGTCAATCATATAGTGGTAGAATGTAAACCCGTTGCCCGCCTTCCTGCGCCTTATCATCTCTTTTGCAAGAATTTCATACTGTTCGAGCAGAATGGGCAGATCCTCCTGTGTGAGCGCATAAGGTTCATCCGGCTTGCAAACAACCGGCTCCATTGAAAGCTCGGTAAATCCGAGGTCTGCCATATGAAAAATGTCGTTTGTAAAGTCCGTGTTTGCGTGTGTAAATGTTCCGCGCATGTAGTAACCTTTGCCGTTTCTCGCCTCAACAAGCTTTCTGAATTTCGGCACAATCAAGTCGTATGAGCCGCCGCCCGCAGGCGTGGGGCGTTTTGCGTCGTGAATCTCCTTGCGTCCGTCAAGCGAGAGCACAACATTGTGGCACTCCCTGTTGCAGAAGTCTATAACATCATCGTCTATAAGAACGCCGTTTGTCGTTAAAGTGAAACGGAAGTTTTTGCCGTGCTCCTTTTCTATGCTCCTTGCGTATTCAACAAGCTTTTTTACAACATCAAAGTTCAGAAGCGGCTCGCCTCCGAAAAAGTCAACCTCAAGGTTCGTTCTCGTGCACGAGTTTTCAATAAGAAAATCGAGAGCTCTTTTCCCGACTTCAAAACTCATAAGCGAGCTCTGACCGTGATATTTGCCCTGCGCCGCAAAGCAGTATTCGCAGTTGAGGTTGCAGGCGTGCGAAACGTGAAGGCAGAGTGCCTTTACTACGGGATTGCGCAGTTTCAGGTTAAATGCCTGCCCCTCGTAAATATCCTTTGAAAAAAGCTTCTTTTCATCCTTGAGTGCCTGAATATCGTCAAGCAGGTCGCTTATTTCCTCTTTTGTAACATCGGGCTCGCCTGCGTATTTTTCAAGAAGCGCCTTTGTGATTTCCTCACGGGAGCTGTCCTCGAACATAGATATAGCGTCGTAAGCCACATCGTCAACGCTGTGAACCGCGCCCGATGCCGTGTCAATTACAATGTTGTATCCGTTTAATTTGTATTGATGAATCATACCGTTCTCCGAGAGAAAAGCCCGCCGGCCGAGTGTTCCCACGGCAGACGGGCAAAATCTTTATTACTCAGTTCTTGTTTTCGCATTTCTGGTTTGCAACGCCGCAGGAGGTTTTGCAAGCCGACTGGCAGGAGGTCTGGCATTCGCCGCATCCGCCTTTAACAACGCTCTTTGAAAGGTCGCGTGTTTCGATGGTCTTTATTCTGTTTGTCTTTTTCATAACGGACTCCTTAATATAGTATTGTGAGATTACTCACTGATTAACAAATGTATTATATCACGGCAATAAAATTATGTCAATTAAATGAGAACTTTTACTTCTGAAATATTGTCACTGCCCGCCGTGATGCATTTTGTGCCTGATTTTTCAATTCTTTCAATGCAGCCGATTATATCCTGCGTGAATTTTTCTCCCGGCGCAATCACGGGTATTCCCGGAGGGTAGGCGTATATATACTGCATTGATATTCTGCCGGCGGCGTCTTTTAACGGAATTGTTTCTCCCTTACCCTGCGCCGCTTCAGACAGATTCATTTCAACTTCGGGAACAGGGTAGCTCAGATTAAACGTTTCTGCTCCTTCACATCTTTTAAGCCCGTCGTCAATTTTAACAAGCGCCTCCGCAAGGCGCAAAAGAGTGCTTTCATCGTCGCATACGGAAGTCATACATATAACATAACCGCCGGTCGCCGCCTCAACCTCAATCCCGAAATCGTTTCTCAGCTTTTCCGCAAGCCGGCTGCCCGGTATTCCCGCATTTTCAGCCAAAACAACAATTTTTCCTCTGTCATAATCAAAACAGCCGTCGGGTAAATTGTGCGAGTAGATTTCAAGAATGTTCAGATTCTTTACAGCGTTGTCGAAAGCGTCAAGCGCTTTTGCATATTGCGAAAACAGCTTGTCTTTCTCATTTTCAAGCAAGCTTATGCATCTGTCAACCGATGCGAGCAGAACATAAGAAGGGGAGGAGGTTTCAAAAATATCAAGTGCGTTTTCAATGCCGTCATATAATCCGCAGTCTCCCGCATATAAAACGGCAGTCTGTGTCAGAGCAGGCAGTGTCTTGTGCAATGATTCAACAACAACGTCAGCACCTGAAGAAAGTGCGTCGGCAGCAAAGCCGTCGCAATAACCGAGATGAGCTCCGTGCGCCGCATCAACAAACAGCTTTGCTTTGTGACGGTGTGCAATTTCGCTTATGCTTTTTATGTCGCTTATAACGCCCTCGTATGTCGGCGAAGTGATAATGACAAGCCCTGTGTCGGGACTCTCCTCAAAAGCTTTTTCAACGCTTTCGGGCGTTATGCTCAGAAAGATTCCGTTCTTATCGGTTTCAGGGTAAATGTATCCGACATTGAGGTTGCGTATTTCGCAGGCGTGGTAAACCGCCTTGTGACAGCCCCTCGCAATAATAACCGTGTCACCCGGCTTTGTCAGAGCATAAACCGCCGAAAGAATACCGAGCGTTGAACCGCCCACAAGCGGAAAAGCACAGCCGGCGCTACGCAAATCGGCGCACCTGTCGGCAAGGTCTTTGAGAACACCCTGCCTGTTGTGCAGGTTGTCAAAACCGTCAATTTCGGTAATGTCAATTTTATATGGCAGAACTCCGTCAATCTCACGCCTTTTGTGCCCGGGCATGTGCATGGGCAGAGCGTCGCTTGCGGAGTAATCAAGCAGTTTATCAAAAAGTGACATCTTATCCCTCTTGAGATTTCAGAATTTCATTGAGATATGTCTGCAGCTCATTCAGTTTTTTCGCCTCAAGCGCGGGAGTGTGAACAAGCGGGTTTTCAATCGAGAGATTTTCATATTTGAAAAATCCCATTGTGTGAAATGCGAGCAATTCGTATTTTTCAAATTTCAGACCGTTTTCCGTAACATACCGTGCATATTCCCCGACATCTTCTTCCGTGTCGTTTATACCCGGCACAATAACCGTCCTGAGAACAAGCCGTCTGCCCTTTTCGGTGCAGTATCTTCCCAAGGCGAGCGGCTTTTCAATATCTCCGCCGGTGTATTTCTTATACTTTCCGGCATCGTGAAATTTGATGTCAAGAATAACCATGTCCGCATTGTCAACGGAGTGCCTGACACTGTCCGTCAGTTCAACGCTTCCCGACGTGTCAATACAGTAACCGATTCCTTCACTTTGCAAAAGAGGATATATCTCATTTATAAAATCACTGTTTAACAGCGGTTCTCCGCCCGAAAAAGTAACACCGCCGCCGTTCCGGAAATACGGCTTATACCGTCTGATTTTGTTAAAAACCTCTTCGGCGGTCATTTCGTTGCCGGAGCGATGCCAGGTGTCGGGGTTGTGGCAGTATGCGCACCTCAGGGGGCAGCCGGTGAAAAACACCGCATATCTTATGCCCTCGCCGTCAACGGCGGCAAAGGATTCAAAAGAATGAATGTCCGCCATATTACATTGCATGGTGGAAAGTCCGGGCAATAACCTCTTCCTGCTTGTCTCTCGTGAGCTTGTTGAAGTTAACCGCATAACCGGAAACTCTTATTGTCAGCGAGGGGTAGAGCGTCGGGTCGTTCATTGCCGCAACAAGCTTTTCTCTGTTAAGAACGTTGACGTTGAGGTGGTGAGCGTCCTGCAGGAAGTAGCCGTCAAGCATTGTCACAAGGTGGTTTATTCTGTCGTCCTCGTTTTTGCCCAATGCGTCGGGAGTAATTGAGAATGTATTTGAAATGCCGTCTCTGCAGCAGGCGTAGTCAAGCTTTGCAACGGAGTTGAGCGATGCAAGTGCGCCTTCTGCGTCTCTGCCGTGCATCGGGTTTGCGCCCGGAGCAAACGGCTCGCCCGCTTTTCTTCCGTCGGGGGTCGAACCGGTCTTTCTGCCATACATAACGTTTGATGTAATGGTGAGAATCGAGAGCGTATGCTTCGCTCCTCTGTAAGCGGGAGTTTTGCAGAGCTCACGGTAGAAATATTCAATAAGGTCCTTGCCGATAAGGTCAACCCTGTCGTCGTCGTTGCCGTATTTCGGGAAACTGCCCTTGATTTCAAAGTCGGTAATAAGCCCGCGCTCGTCGCGAACGGGGTAAACCTTTGCGTATTTGATTGCCGAGAGAGAGTCAACCGCAACGGAGAAGCCCGAAACACCGAAGGCCATAAGTCTCTCAACATCCGTGTCGTGCAGCGACATCATAAGTCTTTCATAGGCGTATTTGTCGTGCATGAAGTGAATTATATTCATCGTGTTTACATAGAGCTTCGCAAGCCATTTAAGATAGTTCTTGTATTCCGTGTAAACCTTGTCAAAGTCAAGAACCTCGTCGCCGAAGGCAACACCCTCGGGTGCAATTTGGTCGCCCGCTATTTCGTCTTTACCGCCGTTAAGCGTCATAAGCAGAATTTTTGCAAGGTTGCATCTCGCACCGAAGAACTGCATCTGTTTGCCCATCTTCATGGCGGAAACACAGCAGGCAATGGCGTAGTCGTCGCCATACATTCTTCTCATCAGGTCGTCGTTCTCATACTGTATGGAGTCCGTGTCAATGCTGACCTTTGCGCAGAACTTCTTGAAGTTCTCCGGCAGTCTCTCGGACCACAGAACGGTTATGTTCGGCTCGGCGGATGAACCGAGATTGTATAGCGTGTTGAGCACGCGGTAACTGGTTTTCGAAACCATGTGCTTGCCCTCGTTGGTAACACCTGCCACCGCAAGCGTAACCCATACGGGGTCGCCTGCAAACAGGTCGTTATATTCGGGCGTTCTCAGATGGCGGACAAGGCGAAGTTTAATAACAAGGTCGTCAATAAGCTCCTGTGCCTTCTGCTCGGTAAGAGCGTTCTCCCTGAGGTCTCTTTCAATATAAATATCCATGAATTCGGCGATTCTGCCGATTGAATTTGCCGCGCCGTTTTGTTCTTTGACAGCTCCGAGATAGCCGAAATACAGCCACTGAACCGCCTCAAAAGCGTTTGTTGCCGGCTTTGAAATGTCATAGCCGTAAAGCAGCGCAAGCTCCTTTAACTGATACATGAATTCAATCTGCTTCGCAAGGTCCTCGAGCAGGTGAATCGTTTCATCGTCAAGGTATTCCTTCTCGCCCAGCTTGTCTTTGTCATATTTCTTCTTTTCAATAAGAAAATCCATGCCGTAGAGCGCAATTCTGCGGTAGTCGCCGATTATTCTTCCGCGTGCGTATGCATCGGGCAGACCGGTGAGAATACCTGCGTGGCGCGCCTTTTTCATTGTGTCGGTGTATGCGCGGAATACGCCGGTGTTGTGCGTTGTTCTGTAGGTGAATTCGTCCTTGATTTTGTCGCTCATTTCATAGCCGTATGCGTTGCACGCCTGAACGGAACTGCGTATTCCGGCAAACGGAGAAACGCCTCTCTTGAGCGGCTCGTCGGTCTGAAGGCCGACAATAATGTCGGTGTCTTTGTCAACAACATAGCCCGCAGGGTGGGAGAGTATTGTAATTACCTTCGTTGTGTCAACGTTGAGAACGCCGCCTTTTTCGTTTTCCGCAATCAGAAACTCGTGAACACGTTTCATTTCCTTCTGTGTTCTTGCGGTCGGACCTTCAAGAAATGTTGAATCGCCGTCATAGGCGGTGTAATTCATTTTTATAAAGTTGGAGACGTTGATGTCATCGCACCATACGCCCTTGTTAAAGCTTCTCCACGCAGTTCTGTTGTCGTTCATATTTTTTCTCCTTTCGGGCACTTGTTACAAGTTTTGCAGTCTTTCTTTCCGCAGCTTCCGCAGCACAGCGAAGCGTATGGGCACAGCTGAACATCTCCGCCGTGTATGTTTATCGCCTTGCCGTGAACAACCGAATCGGCGATTTTGGCTCTGGCGCTCTCATAAATCGAAGCCACCGTCGAACGCGCAACGTTCATCTGCCTTGCGCATTCCTCCTGCGTGTATTCAAGCGTGTCTATCAGCCGGAACGCCTCATACTCGTCAAAAGCAAGTTCGACCGACTCCGCATAGTCGCCGTATGGGCGGAAACCTATGTTGTGCGGATATCCGCAGATAAATCTGCTTTTTCGGGGTCTCGCCATTTTAAAACCTCCGGATTGTTTTTTACCGTTACAAGATGTAGTTATCAGAAGCACTTATCTGACTTTACAAATACATTATATAACATTATTGACATATGTCAATAACATATTTTACAAAGAACACCAGATTTGAAAAATATATTTGTATAATGTGATTACAATAAAAAAACCTCCGCCGTTTTTAACGGCAGAGGTTTTTTTATCGTTGCTTTCAATGTCCCGCTCTCGGCTGAACACCGAATATTTTTACAAGTATAGTTATAAAATCAAACAGCGGCTTGAAAATAATCTTTATCTTTCTTATCGGTGTGTCCGCAATCTTCTCGTTAAATTCATCTGATTTAACCTTGTGAACCTTTGGGTCAAGCGGAACAAGCCTGTCATTCTCATCGTCATAATACAGGAACTGAGGGTATTCCTCGTAAGTGTCAACTGTCGCATCTTCTCTGTTTACAATCGCAAAAACCAGCTCGTTTACGGGCATGGGGTTTAACTTGTGCGCAACATTTTTGACAAACCAGGTGGTGTCGGGGAACATACAGGTTGAAGCGTTGATTTTAAGGTCGGGTGATATATATTTCCCGTTCCCTTTTGCGGTTTCGCTCTTTACATAGCTCTCTGAAAAATAAGTGTCGTTTCCGCAGGTGTAAGCGCCCAGACTTGCCTGCGAAACCTTGACTAACTGGTCCGAAAGGGCGTTGCTGTCTTCAATTCCCGGGCATTGCTGATTTCCGTATTTCACAATGCTTGAAATCTTGATGCCGTTGTCGGATGCCTCTTTAAGTATCTCCCCGGCGCGTGTCATTATCGTGTAATGGTAATGGTCTATTTTCTTTATGAAGTTTGCGTATTTTTCTTCTTCGCCCGCAAACACAACCTTCTTCGCATCTTCATAATATTTGTCTTCGCACATCGCCCAGTAGCCCGGGAACGAGCCGAAACAGTGCTTGAGAACTCTCGGCGTAATGTAATCATAAATATGCTGATATGCATTTGTCGTAACCCAGCAGAACATATCGAGCCCGTAAATGTCAACAAGTATTTTCAGAATCTGGCGTATAAGGTCGTCCGTCAGCGTTATGCCGTCGCTGACTTTATAGTTTATGCCCATATCATATTCATAAACAAATCTTTCAACCGAGTCCGCATTGACCGTGAGATTGCCGCTGAACGCCTCGCCTATTGGCGGCATACCGTGAAGACCGGAATGGCTCAAAATAATATCGGTAATGCGGTCGTCTTTATATATGTCGTAATATGTCGCCTCAAGGCAGGCGCCCTCGCATCTTCCGTAAAGAGCGTATTTTTCACTGCCGGTCGCCTCAAGAACGTCCTCAATGTAGGTGCGCAGCTTTTCCATGTTCTCATACGGGTCAAGCCGCCAGTCGTAGTTGAAGCCGTATGCGAAAATGTTGGAATTCGGGTTTGTGAAAGCGGTTTTAAGCGCCTTCTTGTTATATGTCATCGTGCTCTCGGTGCCGTTTTTCGGCTCTCCGTTTTCATCAAGCGCAATGTCTTTATAAGTGTCAATCAAAAGCTCTGTTATGATGTCGCAAACCTCGGTCCAGTCCTGCGTGAGAGATGCTCTGATTATAATGTCCGGGTCGTCAAGAAAAGCGTGCTTAACCTTTTCAACGTCAATTTCCGCATCTACGGGCTTGAAACTGCCGTCCGCCTGCTTTATTCCGAGGGGAGTGTCCTCGCCGTAAACAACTATCACGGGAACCCTTCCGGGGTAGGCGGATGCGTCAGTCTTTGAAAAAGCAATAAGGCAGGGAGCCGTGAGAGCAAAAACAAGTATAAATGATATTATTTTATAAAAGCTGTTCATTCTTCCATCCATCCGTATATTTTTTATCTATTATATACCCTTGACTGAATAAAATCAATACAGATTCTTAAAAAATGTAATGTCCCGAAGAATATAAAACTACCAAAAAAGAAAAACCGTATCGGCTTAAACTCGATACGGTTGTAATCTTTATTTTTATTCTGTTTCTCCCGCTTCGGTGTTCTCATCGTCAGCGGCTGCTGTTTCTTCTTCGCTTTCGGCAGTTTCGGCGGTGTTCTTTTCTTTTTTCAGAAAACACTTTTTCTTTGCTTTTTCTTCCTGAACTGTTTCCTCAACGGGTGTGTCGTCATCATCAACAACCTCGGTCTCTTCAAGTTCATCCAGCGGAACTTCCACGGGTGCCTCTTCAACCTTGTCTTTTCTGAAACGGCGTTTTTTCTTCTGCTTTTCTTCACGCACAAATGTCGGCTGAGCAACATCGCCCAAAAACATTTTGTTCTCCGTTGAGAATATCTCAAGCGCCTTGGGCAGAATGTTTATGTGCACATCCTGAACCTCGCCGCCGAACTCGCCGTCAAGCGTCCACGGAATCGGCTCGTCAAATGTGAATTTTGCGCTCTTTGTTTTGAGATATATCAGCGAATCGCCGTCGTAATTGCGTCTTGCAATTTTACCGAGCATCGCAAAAGCATCGGCAACGTTTTTGATTTTGCGAACGAGCAGAACCTCAAACACACCGTCGTCAAGCTTGACATCATCCTCATTGAACTTAAAAATACCGGCAACGCTTGTGGAGTTTGAAACGGCACCGAGAAAGAAGTGGTCGTCAATTACTCCGCCGTCATATTCAAAACGCGCATGTATCGGCTTTATATTGCGTATGTTATGCCCTAATTTCAGAACAAACGCATTTATCATATATCCGCCGTGACCGAACAGGTTTTTGAGAATCTGCGGTGTGGTGTATGACATGTCAACGCCCGTTCCGAATGATGCAATGTATGTGTAAAACTTGTTGTTGAACATTCCGATATCGTAGCCGTTAGTGCGGCCTTCGCAAATAAGATTTGCCGCCTTGTCAAGGTCGGAGGGGATTCCCATTGTGTTTGCAAGGTCGTTCGTTGAGCCCATCGGAATGTAACCGACTTTTACTCTCTTGTCGAGCTGCATTACTCCGTTTATAACTTCGTTGAGTGTGCCGTCGCCGCCGCAGCATACAATAATGTCGTGCTCGGGACCGCACTCCTTTACGATGTTTGTCGCATCTCCCGCACAGGTGGTGTTGCGCACGGTAAACACATAACCCGCCGACGAAAGGCGGTCAACAACGTTCATCGGATTTGCTCTTGTTCTGTCTTTTCCCGACTTGGGGTTTACGATTAATAACGCTTTTTTTTCTTCGCTCATGGATTAAACCTCTGTATAATATTCCTTATTATTATATAACATTGGCATTTTTTCTGCAACCGCAACATTTTGTGTATTATTTTAATAAAAACATCTTTACAAACAATATCTGCCGTGATACAATTATTTGCGTAAAAAGTCTTTAAGATGGCACAGAGAGGCCGGCAAGATGATTATAATGCAGTTTTGCGGTCTTGCCGGAGGGCAGGAGCCGCTTTTTTGTTATATCGGGGGTCAAAATGGAGTTTAAATCTTATATTATGGACTCTTCCGCCGTCAACCGCTCGCTCACAAGAATATCTCATGAGATTGTCGAGCGCAATCCCGGCGAGACGGATTTATGCATAATCGGCATAAAAAGCAGGGGAACGGCTCTGGCTCAGATTCTTTCCGAAAAAGTCGCCGCTCTCGGCGTCAATGTCGAAACGGCGTTTCTTGATGTTACCAATTACCGCGACGATCTTGCTCAGAACATCGCCCGCACCGCAAAATCCGCCGAGCCCGAAATCTCGGTTGAGGGCAAAACCGTAATAATGGTTGATGATGTCCTTTACACGGGCAGAACGGCGCGTGCCGCCATGGAGGCAATAATAGCCATGGGCAGACCGGCAAAGATTCAGCTTGCCGTTCTTATCGACAGAGGGCACAGAGAATTGCCGGTTGTAGCCGATTATGTCGGCAAAAACGTTCCCACGGCCAGAAGCGAAGTTATAGTGGTTAAAATTCCGCCCTATGATGATGAAACAAGTGTTTCAATCTGGCAGAAATAGTTTTGTATTTTATTTTGGAGGTATGATATATGAAACTCGCTTATGACATCAAAGACAAGCCCAAGGCAGGGCAGCTGATTATTTTCGCCTTTCAGCAGCTCCTCGCCATCCTCGCCGCGACAATAGCCGTTCCTTCAATAGTCGGCAACGGAATGTCGCAGTCAGCTGCACTTTTCGGTGCAGGCGTCGGCACACTCGTTTACCTTCTCTTCACAAAATGCAAAAGCCCCGTTTTCCTCGGCTCTTCATTTGCCTTCATCGGCTCAATGTTTGCCGCATTCGCAGGCGCATCTTCAATGAATGTCGGCTATCTCGGCCTCATTTTCGGTGCAATTTTCGCAGGTCTTGTCTATGTCGTAATCGCACTCGTCGTCAAAGCGGCAGGCGTTGCGTGGATTAACAAGCTTATGCCCGCAGTGGTTATCGGTCCCACGGTTGCAATCATCGGTCTTTCGCTCGCAGGCAACGCCATCGGCGATATGCTCAAATACACCGGCGAGGGTTTTGTTATGACCGCAAAAGGCGCCGTCGGCTTCATCTGCGCTCTCATCACCCTCTTTACGGTTATGATCTGCTCCGTCTTCGGCAAAAAGATGTCCAGGCTTATTCCGTTTATTATCGGTATTGCCGCCGGCTACCTTGTAGCAACCTGCTTTACATTAATCGGCAAATCAACAGGCAATGCCTCTCTTATGATAATCGACTGGTCCGCGTTCAACGATATGCAGTGGGTTCCCACCTTCACCTTCCTTCGCGCATTCAAGGGCTTCAAATATCTCACCGCTCCCTATATCGCAACCGTTGCTGTTGCATATATCCCCGTAGCGTTCGTTGTATTTGCAGAGCATATTGCAGACCACAAGAACTTATCCTCCATTATCGGCAAAGATCTTCTTGAAGATCCCGGCCTTCACAACACCCTTCTCGGCGACGGTGTCGGCTCAATGGTCGGTGCGTTCTTCGGCGGTTGCCCCAACACCACCTACGGCGAATCCGTCGGCTGTGTTGCAATTACCGGCAACGCTTCCGTAATCACCATTCTCGCAACGGCGGTTCTTGCAATAATTGCTTCCTTCGTTGCTCCTTTCGTTACATTGCTTTCAACAATTCCCGCTTGCGTAATGGGCGGTGTCTGCGTCACTCTTTACGGCTTCATCGCAGTATCAGGTCTTAAAATGATTCAAAAGGTTGACCTCGACCAGAACAAGAACCTCTTTGTCGTTTCCGTCATCCTTATCGCAGGCGTCGGCGGAATGTCAATGAGCTTCGGCAAGGTTAAACTCACAGAGGTTGCCTGCGCTCTCATCCTCGGCATCGTTACCAACCTTATTCTCTCCCGCAAAAAGGATGATGCTCCCGTTGAAAAAATCGAAGCTCCCGTTGAGGAAGCAGTTGCAGAAACAGCGTCAGAAGCAGTTGAAGCAGCAGACGCAGAATAATTGATTATCAACCGGTTAAGGGCGCCGTCGGCGCCCTTTTCGTTATAAGGAATATATGAACTTTTTAAATGATATAAAACCTTTCCGCAACGGCAATAATGATGTTTACGACTGCCGTGAAAACTGTTATTTAAAACATTATGAAAACGTCAGCGAAACGCAGCTTGACAGTTGGCTGGATGAACTCAGAGCCGACGGCTTTTCGTCTGTCTTTTCAAACAGTCTTTACGGCAATCTCTTTTATACGCTGGCAAAAGGCGAAATCACACTTACTGCATATTTCACTCCCTGCGACGGCACCCTTCGCATAACCGCGCAAAAAAACGCCTGCCTTCCGCAGTTCAAAAAACAGAACACCGACCGCCTTTACGACACAGTTTTTTACTGTTTTGAAAACGACCACTCAATGATTGACTGCGGTATGTGCCTGCTTATTCAGTGCAGCGATTACAGCTTTTTTGTCGTTGACAGCGGTCATTATTTTCAGGTTAATGACAATGACCGTATTCACCGTTTTATGCGTGAGCGCACACCCGAAGGTCAGAAGATTGTTGTCTCCGGCTGGCTTGTCACCCACGCCCATTCCGACCATATCTGCAAACTGTTTGATTTTCTCCGATATAACTGCGATGATGTAATAATCGAGGGCTTTTATTCCAACCTGCTGTCTGAGAATTATCCCGATGACGGTTGGAACAGAGAAGAAAAACTTCTTGCAAAAAAACTGTTTTACGCTCTCGGTAATCATCCCGCTCCGAAAATAAAAATTCACTCGGGTCAGCGGTTTTATATCCGCAATCTTGAAATCGATGTTCTCGGCACGCACGAAGACATTTACCCCGAAAAAATCACCGATTTCAACGACTCCTCCTGCGTTATTACCGTCAAAGCGGAAAACACAAAAATATTTATCCCCGGCGATGCCTCTGCGCTCGCTTCCGTCCTGCTCGAAAAACGCTACGGAGATAATCTTAAATGCGATATAGTTCAGATATCGCACCACGGTCATTCTGGGTTAAGCACGCGGCTTTATGAAATGTTAAATGCGAAGGTCGCCGTATTCCCGATAACAAGAATAAAATTTGACGAGGAATATCCTCAGCAGGAGGCAAACAGGCGGGCGATAGAAATTGCCGATGAATATTTCATCTCATCCGACGGCACCGTCAGAATAACCCTGCCTTATCAGAAGGGCAGCGCCTCACAGCTTCCCGATGAATCCTTTGAAGATTTTGAAAAAATCAAAAGACTCTGGGGCTATACCTATACACCCGCGCGCAAAACCGAATTATTCAACCTTTTCATAAAAAACGGCGGCAATCTCAACGATTTCAACCTGCCGTGCGACAAAGAAGGATTTATTGAAACAACAAAATGGCTCGAATATTTGAAATAAAAGATTTTTCCGACCCACGCCTCGACGCCTTCGCACGGCTGAACGAAAGGCAGCTTCTCAACAGGGATAAACCCGAAGAGGGTATGTTTATTGCCGAAAGCCCAAAAGTGATTGACAGAGCGCTTGACGCCGGCTGTGTTCCTCTGACCCTCCTGCTTGAGCCTGATCATATTGAAGGGGAGGCAAAGGGAATAATTGAGCGCTGCAAAGACATTCCCGTCTTCACCGCACCGATGAATGTGCTCGAACAGATTACCGGCTACAAGCTCACAAGGGGAGTGCTCTGCTGTATGCGAAGACCGCCTCTCAGAACTGCGGAGGAGGTCTGCAAAAACGCAACAAGAATCGCTGTGCTCGAGGATGTTATGAACCCCACAAATGTAGGCGCAATTTTCAGGTGCGCCGCCGCTCTCGGTATGGATGCCGTTGTTCTCACAAAAGCGAGCAGCGACCCTCTTTACAGACGAGCAATCCGTGTCAGCATGGGCACGGTCTTTCAGGTGCCGTGGGCGTTTCTCGGCGATGAAGGCGTGTCTCAGCTGAACTCTCTCGGCTTTGCAACCGTTGCCATGGCTCTTGAAAACGACACACTCTCAATTAAAGATGAACGCCTTAAAGCGGAGAAAAAACTCGCCGTCGTTCTCGGCACGGAGGGCGAGGGCATAAAACGCGCTACAATCGCCGAGTGCGATTACACCGTCTGTATCCCGATGCACAACGGCGTCGATTCCCTCAATGTTGCCGCAGCCGCCGCAGTTGCCTTCTTTCAGCTCGGCAATAATGAATAATGAATAAATCAATTTAACAAACAATAAGCCCTGCGGTTTCCCGCAGGGCACAATTGTTTTATGTGAACTCTTATTTAAGTGATTCCTTGATTCCCTGAGCAAGTCCGGCAATTCCCTGAATCTCGCTCGGGATAATAATCTTTGTCGCCTGACCGTTCGAAGCGGTTTCAAACGCTTCAAGACTCTTGAGAGTGAGGTAGCCTTCCTTCGGGCTTGCTTCATTGATAAGGCGGATTGCGTCCGCTTTTGCCTGCTCGATTTTAAGTATGGCTTCCGCTTCGCCTTCTGCCTCTCTGATTTTAGCTTCCTTGACAGCTTCTGCGCGAAGAATGGCGGCCTGCTTTTCACCTTCCGCCTCTCTGATTTTGGATTCCTTGTGACCTTCGGCGTTAAGAACACGGCTTGCCTTTTCGCCTTCTGCCTTAAGTATGGCTTCACGGCGTTCGCGTTCTGCCTTCATCTGTTTTTCCATCGCGTCCTGAATCTCTCTGGGCGGAAGAATGTTCTTGAGCTCAACGCGGTTGACTTTGATTCCCCACGGGTCGGTCGCTTCATCAAGAATAACGCGGATTTTTGCATTTATGGTGTCGCGTGAAGTGAGCGTGCTGTCAAGCTCAAGCTCGCCTATGATGTTACGAAGAGTGGTCGCCGCAAGGTTCTCAATGGCGGAAATGGGGTTTTCAACGCCGTATGCGTAAAGCTTGGGGTCCGTAATCTGGTAGAAAACAACCGTGTCTATCTGCATTGTAACGTTATCTTTTGTAATAACGGGCTGGGGCGGGAAGTCCGCAACCTTTTCCTTGAGTGAGACCTTTTTCGCAATTTTTTCAATAAACGGGATTTTTACGTGAAGTCCCGTGTCCCAGGTGGTGCTGTAGGTGCCCAGACGCTCAATAACATAGGCGGTTGACTGTGCAACTATCTGAATGTTCGAAATGATAATCGCCGCCAATATTACGGCAAGAACGATAAAAATAATAATTCCTGTCATGATTTTTCTCCTTTGAGTTTATTCATTATGAATTGTTTTGCGTGTGATTTTATGAAGGTATGCTGACTATGAGCTTTACTCCTTCAATTTTGTCAACCGTAACCTGCGCTCCCTCGGGAATAACGCTCCCGTCGGCTGAACGCGCGGTCCAGACCTTTCCGTCTGTTTTAGCCATTCCCGTTCCGTCAATGTTGTTGATTTCTTCGGTGACTACTGCGGTCTGACCGATACATCGGTCCGCATTGAGACGGGCTTCTTTGGTATTCGTGATTTTGCGAACAAGAGGCCTCGTTGCTATAAGTGCGACAATCGAAACAACAACAAACACAACAACCTGCAGTGCTATGGGTCCGTGTGCAAGCGCGGTAATCAGCGCCGCCAGTGCTCCCGCCGCAAACCAGATGGTAACAAGCTGTGCGGTTGCCGCTTCAATTACAATAAAAACCGCTAGCATGGCAATCCAGACAATAATCGGAGTTGTCATAATAAAACCTCCTTTGCTGCGTTTTTCGTATTATACCACATTTTCGCCTTTTTTGCAACATATTTCGGGGCATATTCGCTTGTATATTTGCGAAATATACATTATAATATCCGCAGATTGTTTTTGAGGTGTTTTATGAAATATTATCTCGGTATTGATATCGGCGGAACAAAATGCGCCGTGACCGCAGCTAAAAAAGGAAAAGCGGATATCCTCACAAAAATTGCATTTGAAACCGCCTGCGAACGCGGCTGGCGCGCCGTTGTCGATGATATAATATCATCTGCTGAAAAAGTAATGCAAAACTTCAATGCACAGCCGCGCGACATTCTCGCCGCCGGCATTTCCTGCGGAGGTCCGCTCGACAGCAAAAACGGTGTTGTTTTGAGCCCTCCCAATCTCCCCGGCTGGGATAATGTTCCCCTGTGTGAAATCATTTCATCCCGTTTCGGCTTCCCCGCATTTCTGCAAAATGACGCCAACGCCTGCGCTCTTGCGGAATGGCGCTACGGAGCGGGCAGAGGGTGTGAAAATATGATTTTTCTCACCTTCGGAACAGGTATGGGAGCGGGTCTGATTTTAAACGGCAGACTTTACGGCGGAACAAACGACCTTGCGGGCGAGGCGGGTCATATCCGTCTTTCTCAAAGCGGTCCCGCCGGCTATGGTAAAGAGGGCTCTTTTGAGGGCTTCTGCTCGGGCGGCGGAATAGAAAGATACGCAAAACACAAGGCGCTTGATTATCTTTCATCCGGCAGAACAAGCCTGCTTTTCAGAACAGAACAGGAAACAGAAAGCATAACCGCAAAATCACTTGCAAAAGCGGCTGAAAACGGCGATGCCTTCAGCATTGAGATATATAAAGAATGCGGCAGAAAGCTCGGCGAAGGGCTCGCAATACTTGTCGATTTGTTAAACCCCGAACGCATTGTTATAGGCAGTATCTTTGCGCGCAGCGAAAACCTCCTGCGCTCTTCAATGCTCGAAGCTCTGCAAAAAGAAGCGCTTCCTCAGGCGCTCTCCGTGTGCCGCGTAGTTCCCTGCGCACTCGGTGAAAACATCGGCGATTATGCGGCAATCGGAACAGCCGCAGACGGCTTTGAAAGGATGACGGCAAATGAATAATATTTTGAATTCGCTTGTGGAGCGCTGTCCCTCTTTATCCTGCTGCAAAGAAGATATTTATGCAGCTTACTCACTTCTTGAAAAATGCTTTGAAAACGGCGGCAAACTGCTCGTGTGCGGCAACGGCGGCAGTGCGGCGGATGCCGACCACATTGTCGGCGAGCTTATGAAGGGCTTTATGCTTGACAGAAAAACCTCTTCGCAAAGCGGCGTTCTCTCTCACCTTCAGGGCGGACTGCCCGCAATCTCTCTTTGCGCTCACGCAGCGCTTATGACCGCATTTTCAAATGACTGTGATGCGGAATATGTTTTCGCACAGCAGGTTTACGCCTATTCATCAAAAAATAAAAACGACCTCCTCCTTGCCCTCAGCACATCGGGCAATTCCGGGAATATAGCCAAAGCCGCGCAGACGGCGAACGAAATCGGCATAAAAACCGTGTCAATAACAGGCGAAAGCGGAGGAGAACTTTCGGAATTATCCGACGTCTGCATAAAACTCCCCGAAACGCAGACTTACAGAATTCAGGAACTGACTCTTCCTGTTTATCACTGTCTTTGCGCAATGATTGAAAAAAGGTTTTTCGGTTGAATTTTATGTTTTTGTGTTGAATTTTATTATCCGGTGTGATAGTATAACAAAAGCAGATTAATTAATAAAAAAAGGAAGGAATAACCTATGAAACAACTCAAAGTCGGCATTATAGGCGCAGGCAGAATCGGCTCGCTCCACGCCAAATCGATTTGCTATAACGTCCCCACCGCAAAGGTAGTGGGCATTACCGATGTTTTTGCAGAGAATGCAAAAAAAGTAGCCGATGAACTCGGCATCGAAAAAGTTTACGCAGATTACAAAGAGATGCTCGCAGACCCCGAGGTTGAAGCAGTCCTCGTCTGCTCATCCACCGACACTCACGCCGACATCGCCATTGAGGCGGCAAAGGCGGGCAAACATATCTTCTGCGAAAAACCCGTTGACCTCACTCCTTCAAAGGTTGAGGCGGTTATTGCCGCAGTTAAAGAGGCGGGCGTTAAACTTCAGGTCGGTTTCAACCGCCGTTTCGACCATAACTTCGCCAACATCCGCTCAATGGTGAACGACGGCAAAATCGGCGACGTTCACATTGTCAAAATCACGTCAAGAGACCCCGAACCGCCTTCAGCGCAGTATGCGGCTGTCAGTGGCGGAATGTTTATCGATATGACTATTCATGATTTCGATATGGCTTGCTTTATGGCGGGCAGCGAAGTCACGGAGGTCTATGCCAACGCCACCTGCCTTGTTGACCCGGCAATCGGTGAAGCGGGTGATGTTGACACAGCTATCATAAGTCTCAAATTCGCAAACGGCGCAATCGGCGTTATCGACAATTCCCGCCGCGCCGCTTACGGCTACGACCAGAGAGTTGAAGTTTTCGGCAGCAAGGGCGCCGCAATGGCTTCAAACGACACACCCACAAATGTTGTTTATATGGGCGCAGACGGCGTTGTTTCCGACAAACCCCTTTATTTCTTCCTTGAAAGATATATGCAGTCCTTCAGAGATGAAATGCTTCAGTTCGTTGATGCAGTTCTCGAAGACAAACCCGTTCCCGCAACAGGTGTTGACGGCCTCAACGCAATTCTTATTGCGCTCGCCGCCAAAAAATCCGTTGCGGAAGGCAGACCTGTTCTCATTAGCGAGATTAAATAAGGTCATTGTTGATTATGCGGAATCTCTTCGGGGATTCCGTTTTTTATTTTACTATAGATTGTTATACTTTATCTTGTAATTTATAAATTAAGTGTTATAATTATTTTATTATGTTTAATCCCACGGAGGCAAAATATGGATAAAAAAACATTTTATATCACAACCCCCATTTATTATCCTTCCGACAAGCTTCATATAGGTCACACTTATT
>JAEEGL016205422.1_pt1 | contig 32024 bp, 26 predicted proteins | sample 9134231 | NCBI WGS metagenome assembly JAEEGL01 (sample SAMN16246548, study PRJNA631951) | gut metagenome | biome: gut microbiome; feature: rumen; material: fiber-attached | host: Bos | place: Iran: Karaj | collected 2018-10 | reverse complement strand
GGGACGTCTGGTTCTCCTACATCCCCGGCGAATGGGTCCTGAAGGGCGTGTCGTTCCGCGTCAATCCGAAGGACACCGTGGCGTTCGTCGGACCGACCGGCTCCGGCAAGACGACGATCCTTTCGCTGATCTGCCGCAACTATGAATTCCAGAAGGGCGAGATCCTGATCGACGGCATCGACATCCGCAAGATCAAGGTCGCGTCGCTCAGGCGGCACTTCGGGCAGATGCTGCAGGATGTGTTCCTGTTCTCCGGCACGATCCGCAGCAATATTCTCCTCGGGCTCGAAAACATCGACGACGACGAGATCATGGCGGCGTGCCGCTACGTCAACGCCGATCACTTCATCGACAAGCTCGAAAACGGGCTCGACGAGATCGTGCGCGAACGCGGCAACAACTTCTCGGCGGGGCAGCGGCAGCTTCTGAGCTTCGCGCGCACCATCATCCACAAGCCCGCGGTCATGATCCTGGACGAGGCGACCGCGAACATCGATACCGAGACCGAGGTGCTCATTCAGGATTCGCTCGAAAAGATGATGAACATCGGCACGATGCTGATCGTCGCGCACCGCCTTTCCACGATCCAGCACGCGGACAACATCCTTGTGCTGAGCAAGGGCGAGATCGTGGAGCAGGGCAGCCATCAGGACCTGCTCGAAAAGAAGGGCAAGTACTACGCGCTCTATATGCTGCAGTTTGAGAAGGAACGGCAGCGTCTCGAAGCGCAGAACGCCCGCTGACCGACATCGACGGAGCCGCCGCAGCATTGCAGCGGCTTCGTTTTTTTCGCAAACGGTCCTTTTCAAACGGAAAACGGTATGCTATACTGTATACAGAAAAATATGCGCGACTGCGTAAGAAGGAGGAGCTTATGGAACAGTTATCCGGTTCTTCGAAGAAAAACGAGAGGCGCGGGGTCCCGCTGTGGCTGCTGTTTGTTCTGATCGGCGTGATCTTTCTCATGTCGATCGCCGTTTCCTTCATGGTGCTGCTGCACCTCGACGTGATCCGCTGCGTACCGGTCGACAAGCCGGTTGCCGAAGCGACGCCGACCCCCGATGCACAGGCCCCGACGATGCAGCCGACGCAGGCGCCGGAGCTTCCGACGCCGGATCCGGTCGTCACCGCGGAACCGACCGAGGTCCCGACCGCGGAACCGACGGAGGAGCCGACCGAAGCGCCCACCGCGGAGCCGACGGCGAAGCCCACCCCCCTGCCCGACTGGTTCTGGTTCGGCGGGCAGAAAATCAAGACCGGCTCGACAAGCATCAACGGCAAGAAGCTGAGCATCAACGGCAAGAAGAACAAGCTCACGCATATCAAGCCGGAGGAGGTTCAGGATCTCGTGAACCTGTGTCCGGACCTTGAGGAGCTTCTGCTCGACTACTGCTATATGGACGACTATGCCCCGCTCGGGAACCTTTCGAAGCTCAAGAAGCTCCAGCTTTCGAGCTGCGGCGCGGGCGGCGGCAACGCGATCGAGGACATCGACTGGGTCTCGGATCTCACGGAGCTGCGCTCGCTGAATCTGGTGCACAATCAGATCGACGATACGCAGGCGCTGGAGAATCTCAAGAAGCTCACGTACCTGAACATCAGCGACAACCCGCTTGAAGACGAGGACCTCGAGCCGATCGGCGAGCTTACGAACCTCGAAACGCTGTACGTTTACGATCTCAAGAAGATTACCGACGTAGAGCCGCTTTCGAACCTCTCAAAGCTGAATTTCCTGCACATCGGACACAACAGCAAGCTCAAGAACGTCAAGCCGCTGACCTCGCTGAAGAAGCTCCAGTATCTCCGCCTGAACAGCACGAAGGTCTCCGACCTGTCCTACTTCGACAATTTCAGCGCGCTGAAGAAGCTGGATATCGAAAAATGCCCGATCGACGCGAGCACGGTCTATCATCTGCGGGACTGCAAGAAGCTCGAAAAGATCGTGGTCGATATGGGCGATTACAGTCTTTACAATGCGATCGTGGACCTGTTCTACGACGGCTTCCAGCTCCAGTTCCTGTACAAGTGGTCGGAGGACTGAGAAACCGATCCCGATAAAAGACGCTGCAAAGCACGGCTGTCCCCGTGACGGCCGTGCTTTTTCCATGCTACCTTTCGGGATCTGTAATACGATGCATGCAACGGAACGGGATCGCGGAGGTGCGGCAAACGGAACGATATGAGGAAGATTACACCGCAGAGGTGGAGAAAGAAGTCGACGAGATCAGAGCCGCCGCGTTCAAGCTCGTGCAAAAGACGCATCCGGAGATCGCATATGTGATCGACCGGCGATCGATTTACGATTACAGCGACAGAATGCGGGATTATCCCGGCAAGCGGTATCTGTATTTCCGGCTTCCGAACGAGTTCAAAAGAAAAGAGGATCTGATCCTTGCCATCGCGGACGAAACCCTTCGGTATTTCGCGAAAGAATAAAACCCGTTTGTTCATTTGGTTTCGGAAATCGCTCCGGATCAGACAATCCTCATATATATAATCGGTGAACCCGAAAGATTTTCAGGTCGTTTCAAGGACCCACATTGTCCACGTCCCTTTTCCACCTTATCCACCGAATTATCCACAATCCTTGTATTTATGGGACTTTTTTCGCGTGTACGGCTGTGGAAAAGTGGGAAAACGGGCATAAGCCGGGCGGTTCACGGCGTCTGTCGGGCAAAAGCGACGCCGTCTGCACGTGAAAGATCGCCGCGTGATCCCTTTCGGTATTTCACACAGCGACCTTTCACGGATTATGAGGTTGGGGCATTCCTGCAAGGAGACGGGGCTTCTCCCGGCAAGCTTTATCAAAACGGCGCTCAGCCGGCTTTTTTGCTCTGTTCTTCCATCAAAAGCTTGTCCGCGACCAGCGCGATGAATTCGCCGTTCGTCGGCTTGTCGTTTTTGCCGTAGATGTTGTAGCCAAAGAGCGCGTTCAGGTTTTCGATCTTGCCGCGCGTCCAGGCGACCTCGATCGAGTGGCGGATCGCGCGCTCCACCTTGCTCGCGGAGGTGTTGAACTTCTTTGCGATGCCCGGGTAGAGCTCCTTTGTGATGCGGTTGATCAGGCTTTGGTCCTGATAGACCATGCGGATCCCTTCGCGGAGATAGTGGTATCCTTTGATATGCGCGGGGATGCCGGCGACAAGGAAGATCGCGGTGACCTTTTCGTCGAACGATTTCGGCGTCTGCTGATAGGAGATCACGCCGCCCTTCAGGTCGTTCGATTCCATCGTCTCGATCGCGCGCTTCAAAAGCGTTTCCGGTTCGATCGGCTTTACCATGAAGTAACGCGCGCCGAGCGCGCAGCAGCGGCGCACCATCGTTTCGTTTCGAAGCGCGGAGATCACGATCACCGCGGGCGCCTGCCCGCCGCACACCGCAGGCAGCTGTTCCAGCACCGTCAGTCCGTCGGTGTTCGGCATGATGAGGTCGAGCGTGATGAGATCGTACGGCTTGTCCTTCAGCTTCTGCAGCGCTTCGCGCCCGTCCGCGGCGACGTCGATCTCGCCGATACGCTCCTCCGTCGACAGATATCCTTTCATGGAATCGGTGAACCGGGTGTCGTCGTCCACCAGTAAGATCCGAAGCTTCATGCCTTCCTCCTTTGCGCCTTTCTTCGCGCACGTTCTTTGTTTACCTGTATTGTACGTGCAAACCGCCGAAGAAGATAGCGTGTATCTTTCCGGAAAAAGCACGAAAAATCCGCGATGTTTGTCGACGGGGACGAACGGACGATTTTCCTTGACAGGTGCGGCGCGTACCCGCTACAATACAGACAGAAACATACGGGAGGAATGACTATGGAACGGTTTTCGGAGCTTCTCAACGGCAAGTTCGGGTTCGGGTGCATGCGTATGCAGCTGGACGGGAACGGCGAGGTCGATCTGGACAATTTTCGCGCGATGGTGGACTGCTATCTCGACGCGGGCTTCAACTACTTTGACACGGCGCACGGCTATTACGACGGAAAGAGCGAACGCGCGCTGAAGGAGGGCCTGACCTCTCGCTATCCGCGCGAGCGCTACGTGCTGACGAACAAGCTCTCGCCGAACTTCTTCGAATCGGAAGCGGAGATCCGCCCGCTGTTCCAGAAGCAGCTCGACGCCTGCGGCGTGGAATACTTCGATTTCTATCTGTTCCACGCGATGTGCGACGAATTCATCGAGAAATACGAGCGTCTCAACGCCTTCGGCGTCGTCAGACAGCTCAAGGAGGAGGGGCTGATCCGGCACATCGGCACGTCGTTCCACGATAAGCCGGAGGTGCTCGACCGGCTGCTCACCACGCATCCGGAGATCGAGATCGTTCAGATCCAGTACAACTATCTCGACCTCGACGATCCGAACGTGCAGTCTGCGGCGTGCCTCGCGGTCTGCAAGAAGCACGACAAGCCGGTGCTCATCATGGAGCCGGTCAAGGGCGGCAGCCTCGTCTTTCTGCCGGAGCAGTCGCTGGAAGTGCTCCGCGCGCTCAACGACGGTTCGCCCGCGTCGCTCGCGCTGCGCTTCGCCGCGGAACCGGATCAGGTCGTAATGGTGCTCTCCGGCGTGACGACGCTCGAACAGATGCAGGAAAACGTCGTCTTCATGAAGGACCTCCGCCCGCTGTCCGAGGAAGCGCACAAAGCGCTTGACATCGTGCGCGAACAGATCCGCGCGCTGCATCTCATCGAATGCACCGGCTGCCGCTACTGCAGAGATGGCTGTCCGATGCAGATCAACATTCCCGGCATCTTTCGCTGCATGAACGAAAATGTCAAGTTCCCCGGCCGCAAGTCCGACAACTACGGCTGGATCACCGAAAAGGGCGGCAAGGCGTCCGACTGCATCGAGTGCGGCGCCTGCGAGGAGATCTGCCCGCAGCATCTTGAGATCCGCGAGCTTTTGAAGCAGGCGGCGGAACAGTTCGAATAAGAAGACCTCCTGAAGCGCCGGAAACATCCGGCGCTTTTTTTGTGAAAAAAACTGTCTTTTTCGACACGGATATGATATAATCAAGAATCATATCAAACGAGGTCCGCATGGAAACGCGCGTCAAACGAAACCGGATGCAGCTGCGCATCCAAAAAATACTTGCACCGATCGCAGGTCCGTTTTTGCGTCGGATCTACGCATTTCACTATCCGAAGAACGAGCCGATCGAGGGTCCGTTTCTGCTCGTTGCCAATCACGTGACCGCCGCGGACCCCGTGCTTTTGGCGCTTTCGCTGAAAAACCACATGCTCTACACCGTCGCCAGCGAGCATCTGATGCAGAAGGGGCTCGGCTCGAAGATCATGAACTTCGTCTATGCGCCGATCGTGCGCCGCAAGGGCGACACCGCGGTCAAGACCGTCAAGGAGATGCTCACGACGCTGAAGGCGGGTCTGAACGTCGCCGTGTTCCCCGAGGGGACCTGCTCGTTCGACGGCACGAATTCCCCGTTTCTGCCGACGATCGGCAAGCTCGCGCGCACCGCGCGCGTATCGCTTGTCACCTATCGCTTCGAGGGCGGCTTCTTTACGCTGCCGCGCTGGGGCAAGGGGATCCGCAGAGGCGATTTTTACGGGCACGTCGTCCATACCTACGCGCCGGACGCGCTCAAATCGATGAGCGACGCCGAGATCAACGCGCACATTGCGGAGGACCTCAACGAAGACGCCTATGCGCGGATCCAAGAACATCCCGTCGCATACAAAAGCCGCCGCCGCGCGGAGCTATTGGAAAGTGCGTTCTTCCTCTGCCCGAACTGCCGCCGCGTCGGCACGCTGCGCACGAAGGGCGACCGCATCGAATGTTCCTGCGGGCTTTCCGGAACGCTCGACGAGCACTATGTCCTGCACGGTCTGCCGTTTTCCACGCTGCCCGAGTGGGACCGGATGCAGTCCGTTTGGCTGGAAACGGCGGCGAGCGCGCCGGACTTTGCCTTTGCGGACGAAGGCGTGACGCTTTGGGAGAACGACGACAGCCACCGCAGGAAGAAGCTCTGCACCGGCGCGATGCGCATGACGCGCGAACGGCTTTCGATCGGCGATCGCACGTTTGCGCTTGCGGACGTCTCCGATATGGGGCTGGTGCGCCGGAATCTGCTCGTGTTCTCCACGCACGACGCACACTATCAGGCAAAGGGCGCGGACGCGCTCAACAGCCGTAAATATATGGAGCTTTACCGTATTTGGAAAGGGGTACCGACCGTATGAACTTCTCCGCATCGAACACCTCGCTCTGGAATGTCATCATCCAGATCGGATTGATCGCACTGTTTCTGCTGCTTGCGAACGTGCTGCGCCGCAAGGTGCCGTTCTTCAAGAAATCGCTGATGCCGACGGCGGTGCTCGCAGGCTTTCTGTTTCTGATCCTGCGCACGGCGGGGCTTTGGATCTTCAAGGCGGAAACGCTCGAAAAACTCCCCTATAACCCGTTCGACACGACGATTCTGGAGATGCTGACCTATCACGGCATCGCGATCGGCTTTATCGCGCTGGCGCTGCGCGTGACCAAAAAGGACGAAAACGCAAAGGGCGCGCTCGTCGCGCCGAAGTCCGGCGCGCTGATCGTCTCGACGTATCTGGTCCAGGGCATTGCGGGACTTCTTCTTTCGCTGCTGCTGTTCTATCTGTTCTACCGTGCGCAGTCGACGGTGTTCGCCGCAAGCGGCATCCTGCTCCCGATGGGCTACGGACAGGGCCCCGGACAGGCGAACAACATCGGCACCTCGTTTGAGAATCTGGAAAACGGTCTCATCGGCGGTCGCTCGTTCGGACTTGCGATCGCGGCGGCGGGCTACCTCTGCGCCTGCATTGTCGGCGTGATCTACATCAACGTGCTCGCAAGAAAGCAGAAGCGCGAGCGCGCCGCGCACGAGGACCTTTCCGGTTCGGTCGTGACGGTCGCGGACTTCCAGGACGAGAACGAGATCCCGATCGCGGAATCGCTCGACAAATTCTCCGTGCAGTTTGCGCTGGTGCTGCTCGTCTATCTTCTGACGTTCCTGCTCTCCTACGGGATCGATTCGCTGCTGACCCGCTTTGCGCCCGGCATTGCCAAGACGGTCTCGCCGCTGCTCTGGGGCTTTAACTTCGTCATCGGCACGCTGCTTGCGATGATCACGCGCAAGGTCCTTGGGGTGTTCCGCAAGACGAAGGCGATGACGCGCCAGTATCAGAACAACTACCTGCTGTCCCGCATTTCGGGGCTTGCGTTCGACGTCATGATCGTCTGCGGCATTGCGAGCATCAACATCGAGGACCTCAAGGGGCTTTGGGTGCCGTTCGTGCTGATGGCGGTCGCCGGCGGCGCCGTGACGTTCTTCTGGCTCAAATGGCTTACGAAGCGCATCTATCCGACCTATTCCGAAGAAGCGTTCGTTTCGATGTACGGCATGATGACCGGCACGATCAGTTCCGGCGTCATGCTGCTCCGCGAGATCGATCCGAGCTTCCGGACGCCCGCCGCGAACAATCTTCTGACCGGCAGCGCGTTTGCGATCGTGTTCGGCGCGCCGATGCTGCTGTTGGTCGGGTTCGCGCCGCACTCGCTTCTGAACACATGGATCGCGTTCGGTCTGCTCTTTATCTACCTTGCGCTGCTCCTGGTCTTCCTCCTCGCCGTCAAGGGAAAGAAGAAGGCGGAAAAATAACAGAAGAAAACAAACGGAGTCGATTGCTCGACTCCGTTTTCATGTCCGTTAGGTCAATTCTTTTCATTCTTCATGGAATGAAGTGCGTCTGCGACGCATGAATTGCAGCAGGGCTGCATGATATGTTTGCTTGCGCAAACGCAGGTTTACACACCAATCCGTCAAATCCGGCGACATGCGCGGCGGATTTGACACCTTGCACCGTCTGCCGCCCGGTCGCCGCAGGCGATAGGCAGACGGTGAAAAAATCGCGTCGATGAAGTCTTTCATCGACGCGAAAGCGAAGCGTTTATCCCCAAATCCGGTACGCCATCAGGAAGTGCTCCTGCCAGTACGTACTCTTGAGGATCGATTTATCGGTGATGCGGACCTTGCCCGCGCCGGATGCGGCGTCGATCATCTTGCCGTCGCCGAGGTAGATGCCGACGTGACCGGTCTCCATCGTGCTGCCCTTGAACACCAGCACGTCGCCGCGCTTCAGTTCGCTCATCGAGTTGATGCGGCGGTACTTCGAGCACGAACGCCATGCGATGCTCGTCATATAGCCCTGCTTGACGCCCGCCTGTTTGAGACACCAGAAGACGAAGCCGGAACAGTCGAATTGGTCCGGTCCCTTGTTGCCGCGGACATACTTGCAGCCCAGCTTCGACTCTGCGATCTTGATGAACTTTTCGACGCCCTTCGACGAGCTGCTCTCCGGCTTCGGCGTCGGGGTCGTCTTTCCGGGCTTCGGCGTCGGCGTTTGCTTTCCTGGTTTCGGCGTCGGGGTCGTCTTTCCGGGCTTCGGCGTCGGCGTCACGCCGGGCGCCGCCTTTGCCTTTTCGCTGTTCAGCTTTTCGAGCGTCTTGTCGTCGATCTCGCCGCTTTGCGAGATGCTGTTGCGCTTCTGAAAGCTCTGGACCGCTTCCGCCGTCGTCTCGCCGTAATAGCCGGTGACCTGATGGCTTCTGAGATAGCCCAGCTTATACAGTCGCTTCTGCGCGCTCTTGACGTTCGAGCCGCTCATGCCGAGACGGATCGCGTATTTGACCGCGTCCTTCGCCATCATCTGTTCCATCGTCGCGGGACCGAGGCAGCCGTCGCGCACGAGACCGTTCGCCTCCTGGAACGCCTTGATCGCGGAGACCGTCTTGTTGTCCATCTTGCCCTTGACGGAATAGCTGTCCGAAAGATAGCCGAGCTTGATCAGGCGCTGCTGATACTGCTTGATGATCTCGTCCGTGTCGCCCGCCTTAAAGACGTTGCCGACGACGTCGCTCGAATACAGACAGTTCATCGTCTTTGCGCCGACCTTGCCGTCGACCTTGAGTTTGTTCGCGCTCTGGAACGTGCGGACCGCCGCCGCCGTCTTTTCGCCGAACGTGCCGGTGCGGCTGCTCTTGTCGAGATAGCCGAGCTCGTAGAGTCGATCCTGCACCGCCTCGACGTCGTCGCCCTTGTCGCCCTCCTGCATGACGTATTCCTTCGCCGTGCCGTCAAAGAGGCGCGCATAGGTCGTTTCTCCCAGCACGCCGTCGGGATCGAGTCCGTTGTGCTGCTGGAACGTGATCAGCGCGTCGAGCGTGTGACTGCCGAAGTATTCGGTCGGCTCGTCCGAGTCCATATAGCCGAGCTCCATCAGCGCGGTCTGTACGGTCGCGATGATCGGATCGGTGTCGCCCTTCTCGTATTTTTTGCCGTTCAGGTAATTCGTTTGCTCGGTGCTCTCGACCGGCGCGGGCGTTTCGGCAGGCGTCGCCTCCGCCGCAGCGGACGGCGCGGGCGTTTCCGGTTCCGCCGGTTCCTGTGTCGGCGCGGAGGGCCGGATCAGCGCCACGTCCTCGCTCAGTACGCCCGGACGCGAAACCAGACTGTCGATCGGCTGCGCCGCGCTCTGGACCGGTACGGACTCCGCATTGCATCTGCCGATCGCAATGCAGCCGAAGACGATCCCCACGACCGTCGCGATCAGAAGAACGACCGCGCAGACGATGAGCAGCGCCCGCATCGGGCGGCTCGGGATCCTTTGCCGGAATTTTTGTCTGAGGCTCTCGACCAGCACCGTGCCGGAGCCGTTTTCCTTTTTTTCTTCCATATAGCCTTACCTCTATTCTACCATACCACAGAGATGTGTCATTTTTGCGGAGAAAGTATGAATCTTTCAGTCTTGCGGATACGTTGACAGCGCGGAAAGCAGTTCTTCCCGCATCTGCGCGCGCCGCCATGCGGGCGCAAGCAGCGTCGCGTGCTTCAGGTGTGTTCCCAAAAACCGCCGGATCGGCTCCCACGGCGCGTCGATCTCGGCGCGGACCGTCTCGCCCTCTGGCTTTAGGCGCACCGCGTCGCCAAACGCATCCAGAAGATCGCCCGCAAGATGCTCGGCGCAGAGCAGGGTATGCGTTTCCTTCACGTCGGTGTGATAGATCGTGCGGTTCACGTACGCCGCGACGTCGAGCCCGTTCATGCATTCCACCATCGACTGAGACGGACGCACCGGCTGATCGGTCAGCGCAAGCCCGTCCATGAGATCGCAGCGATAATGCAGAAGCCGCCCGTAGCCGGAGACGGACACGATCACATAATAGAAGCCCTCCGCCAGGAACAGCGCGTACGGCGAGACCGAAAACGGCGTTTCGCGCTGCGGCGCCGTGCTGCCGTTCGCCTGCACCATCAGATAGCGGAACGAGACCTGCACGCCCGTGCGGATCGCTTCCTTCAGGAGCGCGAGCTTTTGAAACACCGAACCGTCCTGCCGGATGCGCTCGGCGTCGGAGATATAGATCGGCACGTCGTCCTGCAGGAGCTTCAGCGCCTGCTCTGTCTCATGCGAGCGCGGTGCGCGCAGGTATGCGTCCAGCGCCGCGGGATCGTCCGCCGAAGGCATGTTCGCGCCCTGTGTCTGCTCGACCGCTTCGAGATAATACCCCTTGCCGTTGTCCTGATATGTGGAGAGAGGAAATCCCATCTCCTGCAGCAGCAGGAGGTTCCTGCCGACCGCCTTGCGCTCCGCGATCATGCCGAAATCTTCCTTTAAGTATTCGATGATGTGGCGCGTCGACAGCGGCTTCGCCTTATTCGCGCGCTGCTCCAGTACGCGCAGAATGCACAGCGACAGCGCTTTTTTGCCCTTCGTCTCCATCATGCCGCCCCCTCTTATTCCTCGTAATAATCGCCGCGCCGGTAATCGTACAGCACGCCTTCATACTTCTGCGGCTCCTCCAGGACCTTGCCGCAGCCGATCGCCACACACGCGACCGGATCCTCCGCCACATAGCACGGAACGCCCGTCTGCTCGGAGATGTACTGATCGAGCCCGAACAGCTGCGCGCCGCCGCCGGTCAAACAGACGCCGCGCGTCGCGATGTCCCCCGCAAGCTCCGGAGGCGTCTGCTCCAAGGTGTCCTTCAGCGCTTCCGCGATGCTCAGAAGCGGTTCCGCAAGCGCATAGGTCAGCTCGTTGCTGCCGAGCTCCAGCGAGATCGGAAGTCCGCCGCCGAGCGATCTGCCGCGCACGTCCATCTTGAGTTCGTCCTTTCGCGGGAACGCGGAGGCGTATGCGATCTTCAGTTCCTCCGCAGCGCGAAGACCGATCACGACGCCGTGCTGCCGCTTCAGATACCGCACGATCGCCGCGTCAAATTTGTCTCCGCCTACGCGGATCGAATCGTGTTTGATCGCCTTGCCCATCGAGGTCACGACGATGTCGCAGGTGCCCGCGCCGATGTCCATGACAAGGTTCGCCTTCGGCTCCAGAATGTCGAGCCCCGCGCCGATCGCCGCCGCTACGGGCTCCTCCAAAAGGAAGGTATAGCGCGCGCCGGCTCCCTCGGTCGTTTCGATGACCGCGCGCTTCTCAACCTCCGTCGCCATCGACGGGACCGCCACGACCGCGCGCGGCTTAAAGAAGATGCGGCTGCCGACGATGCGGTTGAAAAACAGCGTCAGCATACGCTCCGTCGCATCGAAGTTCGCGACCACGCCCTCCTGCATCGGACGAACGATCATCAGATTGTCCGGCGCGCGTCCGACCATGTCCTTCGCTTCCTGTCCGACCGCGACGAGCTTGCCGGTGCCGCGTTCGATCGCGGCAACGTTCGGTTCTCTCAGAACGATGCCTTTTCCGCGCACGTATGCGAGGATGTTGCTCGTTCCGAGATCAAGCCCGATATCCGATGAATGAAACAGTCCCATTTTTGATCCTTTCGCCGATGACCCGGCTCCCTATACTTGTACCATAATTGTACCATGTTCAAATCAAAAAGCGGTTAAGAAAGTGTAAACGAACATATTGCGAAATGTGAATTTTCAGGGTATACTGAACCGTATGGAAGAACAATTTGTCATCAAACAGGCTGAATTTCTGACGAGCGCGGGCACGGACGGGCGCTATCCCGATCCGCTTCCGTGCGAGATCGCCGTCGTCGGAAAATCGAACGTCGGAAAATCGAGCCTCATCAACCGGCTGACGAACAATCAGAAGCTCGCCAAGACCTCCGCGCAGCCCGGCAAGACGCGGCTGATCAACTTTTTTTTGCTGAACCGCTCCTTTTATCTTGTCGATCTTCCGGGCTACGGCTTTGCGAGGGCGTCGAAGGAAGAAAAAAAGAGCTGGGGCGCGCTTTTGGACCGGTATCTTCAAAGCGGGCGCGTCAAGCATCTTCTGATGCTGATCGACATTCGCCATGCGCCGACGCAGGACGATCTTCAGATGTTCCGCTATCTGATTTACTACGGCATCCCCTACACGCTGATCGCGACCAAGGCGGACAAGATCGCAAAATCGAAGGTCCGGCAGGAGGCGAATGCCCGCGCAAAACAGCTCGGCGCGCCGCCGTATGCGATCCCGTTTTCCTCCGAGACCGGCGAAGGCAAGGCGGAGCTGCTGGTTCGGATCGGACAAATCCTTGCGGACGCAGGAAAAACCGAAAAAACATCCTGATAAAGCGAAAAAAGGGCTTGACAGATTACAAGGTTCTTTGCATACTATGCTTTGAAATCCACACGCGAGGTTGAAACAAAAAACCATGTTGAAAAAATGCCCGATCTGTGAGCTGAACTATCTCCGCGGAACGGAAACGATATGCCGCGTCTGCGCGGCCGCCCGCTCGAAGAAGCGCGCGCCCGAACCTGCAGAGCAGGAAACGATCATGTGCAGCGAATGCGGCGAAAAGCCCGCCCTGCCCGGTCACGATCTGTGCGAGGAATGCCTGAAGGAACAGAAGCGTCAGGCGAATCTGGAAGTTCTTGCGGATAAGGTCCGTTCCGACGAAGCGGAGGATCCGCTTGAGGAGGACCTTGAGGATCCCGACGAAGAAGAATAAGAAGAAAGCGAGGCGCGCATGCCCCACATCTACGCCATCGGAGACCTGCACCTGAGCCTGTCCGTCCCGAATAAGGCGATGGACGTGTTCGGCGCGCGTTGGCAGAACCATACGCAGCGCCTTTCGGAAGCATGGCAGGACACCGTGAAGCCGGAAGATCTGGTGCTTGTGCCGGGCGACATCAGCTGGGCGATGTACCTCAACGATGCGATTGCAGATCTGGCGTTTTTAGGAGCCCTGAACGGCACAAAGCTGCTGTTAAGGGGAAATCACGACTATTGGTGGCAAAGCCTCTCAAAGGTGCGTTCAGCGCTTCCGGAGGGCATGTATGCGCTGCAGAACGACGTCTTTCGCTTCGGGGACGTGTTTCTTACGGGAACGCGCGGCTGGACCGTGCCGGAGTCCGCGCATTTCAAGGAGAGCGAGGACCGCAAGCTCTATGAGCGCGAGCTTTTGAGACTGGAACTGTCGCTGTCCCGCGTGCCGGAAGGCGCGCCCTGCATCGGCATGATGCACTATCCCCCGTTTTCCGAAACGGGCGAACCGAGCGTTTTTTCCAAACGCTTTTCCGAAATCGGCGCAAGCGACGTCGTATACGGTCATCTGCACGGCGCAGCGCACCGCACCGGTACGAACGGTGAAGTCAACGGCGTACGGTATCATCTTGTATCGGCGGATTACCTTGCATTTGTTCCGAAAATGATCCTTTAGAAGGCGGATTCTGTCCGTCTTCTTTTTTCAACGGGAGGGAAACATATGAAGCATCATTCCTTTTTGAAATGCGCATTTGCGCTGCTGCTTGCGTTTGCGGCGTTTGTGTCGTTTGCCTGCGTCGAACCGACGAGCACGATCATCTTTGAAAACGGAGAAGCGACAAAGGCGCCGACCGCAAAACCGACGGTCACGGTCACCGCGACGCCGGTCCCGGCAAAGACCGAACAGCCGACGGAACGACCGACTTCAGAGCCGACCGAAGCGCCTCAGCCGACGCAAAAGCCGACCGCCGTGCCGGAAACCTTCTTTTTCGGCGGCGCGGAGCTTCCCGCGGGATTGACGGTCATCGATCGCAGTACGAAGGATGAAAAAGGAAACTACGTGACCGGCACGCGCGAACATCCGAAGCATATCACGAAAAAGGAGGTTGACGCGCTCGTTGCGCTGTGTCCTCATCTGACGAGGTTTGTGTTGGAGTTCTGCTATTTTGACGATTATGAACCGCTCGGCAAGCTCACGGAGCTGCAGACGCTTTCACTCATGTCCTTCGGAGATGAAGAAGGAGACGAAATGCTCACCGATATCGGTTGGATTTCTTCATTGACGGAGCTCAGGCGTCTGAATCTTTGCTACAATGCGATCGACGACATCGGCGCTCTGTCGGAGCTGTACAGTCTGGAATACATCAATCTTGCGGATAATCCGCTTGAAAACGACGATCTGGAAGCGCTGACGCATCTTTATAATCTGACGAATCTGGATTTTTACTATCTTTCCGGCATCACCGATGTTTCGCCGCTTGCCGAGATCGAGAGTCTTTCCTATCTGCATCTCGGCTACGACAGCGGAATCAAAAGTGTCGAACCGCTGAAGAAGCTCAAAAACCTGACGCGTTTGCGTCTGAACAGCACAAACGTGCAGGATATCTCGTATTTCGGATCGTTCAAAGCGCTTGAATATCTTGATCTTTCCGACTGTGAACGCGACGCCGAGAGCTATAAGGTACTGAAGGACTGCCCGAAGCTGAAAGCGGTGGCGATCAAGAACGCTTCCGCAAAAATCAAAAACGTGTTCGCTTCGATGTCCGGCGTCAGTCTTTCAAACGGCTGGGACGGCAACTGGAACTATTGAAAAAAATGATCAAAAGAAAAGCACAGTCACTTTGAAAGCGGCTGTGTTTTTTCTTTATAAATAAGATGATTTCGGAATCAATAGACGCGCATCGGAACGATCAGATAAAGGAATGCGTCGCCCTGCACCGGACGAACCACGCACGGGCTGATCGGGCTGTTGAATTCCAGATAGACCTTTTCGTCCGAAATGTTGCGGAAGATGTTGATGATGTATTTCGGGTTGAAAGCGATGTCGATCGGATCGCCGACGACGCTGACCTCCATCGTATCCTCGCCGCGGCCGACGAAGCTCTCCGCGCTCATGGTCAACGTATCGTCTTCAAAGTGCAGCACGATGCTGTTGTTTCCCTCTCTTGCGATCAGCTGCGCGCGATCGGTCATGGAAAGCATCTCCGCGGTATCAACCAGAACGCGCGTCTTGCAGTCCTTCGGAATGATGCGCTTGTAATCGATATAGTTGCCGTCCAAAAGACGCGCGGTGAGCTTTGTATCGTTGACCTGCACGGTCAGATGCGTCTGCGTCAGCTGCAGCGTGACGTTCTGTTCGGTCTCCTCCGCCATCTTCGCGATCTCGGTGAGAACCTTGCCCTGCACGATCGTGCGCATGGCAGGGAAGCTCTTTTCGGCATGCATCGCGGTCAGCGCAAACTGGAACGAGTCGGTCGCAACGAACGTCAGCGTATCGTCCTGCGATTCAATCAGCGTACCGGTGAGAACCGGTCTCGAATCGTCCTGCGCGACAGCAAAGACGGTGTGATCGATCATGCCCTTGAGTTTTTCGGCGGGAAGTGAGATCTCGGAGATCTCTCCCTTTGTGCGCATCGAAGGAAATTCGTCGAATTCGATGCACTGCAGACGCTGACGGACGCGGCCGCTTTTGATCTTCAGAAGATTGCCCTCCTGTTCGGCTTCGAGCTTGCCGTCCGGCAGCTTTCTCAAGATCTCCGAAAGGAACTTGCCCTTCAGCACGCATCTTCCTTCCTCCTCGACCATGGCGGGAAGGCTGCATTCCTTTTGGAACATCAGATCGGAGCAGCAGAGATGGATCCCCTCCTGCGTCGCTTCAATGAGAACACCGTCCAGGACCGGCATCGTGGAGCGCACGGGCAGCGCCTTGACAACGGACAGAACACCCATGCACAGATCCTGTGTTTGCATCGTAAATTTCATAGCGTTTCCTTTCTTTCGGTTATCCACATTCCGATGCGGTTTTACCGACCGATTGTTTATATTGATACAGAAGTATTATCAGTAGAGGCTGTGGAAAAGACGGGTAATCCCGATTTTGCTTGCGACCCCTTACTTTTCCGTGTGGGATAATCGTGAATGAAGGAGTGGATAAAGAACCTTCTTATCCGCGTTTTCCACAGAATCCAAGTCATTCCCAATTCATCCACTTGTCATATCCACAAACTGTGGAACATTCCGAGGCTTTTATCCTTCCCTTATCCTGACCTTGATGCTTTCGATCGTGTCCCTGAAGGAAGGATCGTCGGCAATCATCTGTTCGATCTTGTTGCAGGCGGAGATCGCCGTCGTATGATCGTTGCGGTCGAACAGGAAGGAGATGCGTTTATAAGGAAGGCTCAGCATCGTATGACAGAAATACATTGCGATCTGCCGCGGCATCACGACCTCTTTGTCCCGCCTCTGCGACATGATGCTTTCCAGCGGCACAGAATAATAATCCGATACGACCTCTTTGATGCGGTCCGGCGTGATCTCGATCTCCTTCTTCTTCGGAAGCATTTCCTTCATCGCTTCCTTAGCAAGCGGCATCGTGATCGGAAGACGGCGGATCGTCGCATAGGCGATCACGCGATTCAGGCTTCCCTCCAATTTCCGGATGTTGTCGACGATGTTTTCCGCAATGAAATTGATGATCTCATCGTCGATCTGCACATGCTTGTTTTGGGCGCGGTTCCTTAAGATTGCGGTTCTTGTTTCGAGATCGGGAACCTGAATGTCCGCGACAAGACCCCATTCAAAGCGCGAGGAAAGGCGTTCCTCCAGCGCTTTGATCTCCTTCGGCGGACGGTCGGAGCTGATGACGATCTGCTTTCCGGCGTTGTGCAGGGTGTTGAAGGTATTGAAGAATTCCTCCTGAACCGCCTGCTTTCCGGCGATAAACTGGATATCGTCGATCATCAGAAGATCCACATTGCGGTAACGCTGCCGGAATTCGACGTTTTTGCCGGCGCGCAATGCTTCGATCAGATCGTTCGTGAACATTTCGCTCGTGACATACACGATGCGCGCGGACGGATTCGCTTCCTTCATAGCATGTCCGATCGCATGCATCAAATGCGTCTTGCCGAGTCCCACGCCGCCGTAAAGGAACAGCGGATTATAGGCTCTTCCCGGCGCTTCGACGACCGCGACGCACGCCGCGTGCGCAAAGCTGTTGGACTTGCCGACAACGAAGGTGTCGAAGGTATACTGCGGATTCAGCGTCAGGGAATTAAGCGAATCCTCCTCCGAAGGTACGCGAACGAAGTCCTTTCGCTGCGAAGGAACGATCAGAAGAATGTCGAGGATCTCCGGATCCGCCTTTTGCACCGCGTTGCGCACGTAATCCGTATAATACTCCGCAACGGTATTCTTTACGACGTCGTCCGGCGCTTCCATGACCAAAATACCGTTCTGCACCGTGACCGGATCGAGCACGTCGATCCAGCGGTGGAACGTTACGGCCGCTATCTGTGTGCGGATGCCCTCTTTGGCAAGCGCCCAGGTCTTTCTCAATTCTTCCATACGGTTCCCCAATCCGAGCCGAAAAAACCCCGCGGTTTCTTCGGGTGCTTTTATACCTCTATTATCATAACAGATTTTTTCCCGCTTGAAAAGAGGGTTTTTCGGGGAAGCGGACGAAATGCCCCACGAAAATATCAAGGAAGATAAAACAGCGGATTATAGGGAATGCCGTCGATCAGAAGCTCATAATGCAGGGTCGGCTGCTCGCGGTTGTCCGTCTGCGGCATATATGCGACGATGCTGCCGCGCTTGACGTGCTGTTCAAGTTCGACGGTCACGTTTGCACAGGAGGAGATGCGCGAAACAAACCCGTTCTCATGGCGGATCTCGATGACAAAACCGTAGCCCGGGCGTTCGCCGCAGAAGATCACCGTTCCGTCCTCCGGCGCGACGATCCTTGCGCCGGAGGCCGCGGTGTAGTCCACGCCGTAGTACATGACGAAATTGCGGATGCCGAAGTGACCCGTGACCGTACCGCGTACCGGCGCGACGAACGAGAGCTTGCCTGCCGATTTTCCGGCTTTTCCTTCCTTCGCGTCCGGTTCCCTCTCGGGATGCGCGGACCGGTAGGTTCCGATCAGGACCGACTGCGGGCTTCCGGAATTGATCTGACGGTTCAGCGTTTCCGTATCGGAGGCGGCAAAGCCGTCCTTATAGAAGATCTCCGAAAGCGACAGTGTGCGCGCGGGCGTTCCGACTCTGCGGTACAGCTTTGCGCCTTCCGGCAGCAGCGCGGTTCTTTCGCGCACCGTTTCCGTCGGCTCGACCGTGACCGTCGCGCGTTCGACGGTGCGCTGTACGGAGATCAGCGCGCGGTTCTTTCGGAGCTTCGTCAGCGCGGCGTCAAAGGTCAGGTATTCGACGGAACCGTCCGCCGGAACGGTCGTGACCGAAGAAACGAGCGTCGCTTTGAGAAGAATGCTGTTGGCGTCGATGTTTTCATAGGCGCATTGCTGGAAATAGGTGCGCAGAAGAAGCTCCGCCGTTTCGCGGCTGTCGAGCGCGAACAGCGCGTCGCCGTCCGAAAGCAGATTGACTGCGTTCTCCGGAAGCACCGGCGCGGGCGTGCGTATGAGATGCACCGGCGTCGCCTTTGCCGTTCTTGCGATGACGGAATCCTGCTGTTCGGTGCCCGGCGTCGGAGTGATGACGGTATGCGGTTCGAGAGAGGAGAGCTTCGGCGCACGGTTTCCCGACAGCAGCGCGGCAACAGCAACGCCGAAAAACAGCAGGATCATAAATCCCGCAAGCAGAAGCAAACGCATTTTTCGGTCCTTCATACGGCTCTCCTTTCTTCTTTTTTCAGAGTATAACACAGAATCGCCGGAAATTGAAACGAAAGCGGAAAACTTTTTTACGGTTTTACATAAAATTCATTCGATTTACAGTTTCAAAAAATGAAAATATATGTTATGATATCATTGAATGATTATAGACAGGATATCCTGTCTGAATTTTGAAAAAGAGAGGTGATACCTTTGTCACATCTGACGGATGAGGAACTGTATTATTTCAATGAGGGATCGACCTTGACGGCATATCGGTCGCTCGGCTGTCATCTGGTGGAGAACAACGGAGAAAAGGTCTGGCGTTTTGCGGTTTGGGCGCCGAATGCGCACGGCGTTTCGGTCGTCGGCGACTGGAACTACTGGAACGCGGACGCGGATCGCATGTACCCCGTCGGTTCGACCGGCGTCTGGGAGATTCTGATCGGCATTGCCAAGGAAGGTCAGCTCTATAAGTACGCCGTGAACGGCGCGGACGGCGGCGTTCATATGAAGGCGGACCCGTACGCGCAGCGCTGCGAGCCGATGGGCACCGCTTCGATGGTGTATGAAGCGAAGGAATTCCCCTGGACTGACGAAGAATACCTCAAGAAATGCACCAAGCGGCACAACGGACCGATGAACATCTATGAATGCCATCTCGGTTCGTGGAAGAAGGGGCTCAGCTATCGCGATCTCGCGTCGGAGCTGGTCGACTATGCGGTGGACATGGGGTATTCGCATATCGAGTTCATGCCGCTGATGGCGTATCCGTTCAATCCGAGCTGGGGCTATCAGGTGACCGGCTATTATGCGCCGACCACGCGATACGGCGCGCCGGACGATCTGAAATATCTCATCAACCGCGCGCACGAAAAGGGCATTGCGGTGATCATGGACTGGGTGCCCGCGCACTTCACGCGCGACGCATACGGGCTTGCGCGCTTCGACGGTACGCCGCTCTATGAGCATCCCGACTGGCGCCGCTCCGAGATGAAGCAGTGGGGCACGCTGCTGTTCGACTACGGCCGGACGCAGGTGCAGAGCTTCCTCGTATCCAACGCCTGCTACTGGCTCAAGGAGTTCCACTTCGACGGTCTTCGCGTCGACGCGGTCTCCTGTATGCTGTATCTCGACTACGGACGCAACGACGGCGAATGGCTGCCGAATATGTACGGCGGACATGAAAACCTCGACGCGATCGCGCTGTTCAAGAAGATCCATCAGGCGATCGGAGAGATCCCCGGCAGCAAGATCCTGATCGCGGAGGAAAGCACCGCGTTCCCGTGCGTCACAGATAAGCACGGCGACAGCCTCGGCTTCGACTACAAGTGGAACATGGGATGGATGAACGACATGCTCACCTACATGCACATGGATTCGCTGTACCGCAAGTGGCATCACGACAAGCTGACCTTCTCGCTGATGTATGCGTTCTCCGAGCATTACATCCTGCCGTTCTCGCATGACGAGGTCGTTCACGGCAAGCTGTCGATGCTGAACAAGATGCCCGGCGATTACTGGCAGAAGTTTGCGCAGCTGCGGCTTCTGTACACCTATCAGATCGCGCATCCGGGCAAGAAGCTCACCTTTATGGGCATGGAGATCGGACAGTTCATCGAATGGCGTTTCGACGAATCGCTTGACTGGCTGCTTTTAGACTACCCGAAACATGCGGAGATGCAGCGGTTTGTCAAGGAAATGAACCATTTCTATCACAAGACGCCGCAGCTCTATGAGCGCGACGACGACTGGAACGGATTCGAATGGATCACGGTCGACGACGCCGTGCATTCGGTCGCCGCGTTCGTCAGAAAGGACGAAAAGGGCGAGCCGGTCCTCTGCGCGTTCAACTTCACGCCAGTTCCGTGGGACGATTACTGCTTCGGCAGCGAGCATGCCGGAACCTATGAGGAGATCTTCTCGACCGACGCGCCGTACTTCGGCGGCGCGGGCATGCATTACAATAAGCCCGCCTACACCGCGGAGGAGCCGTTCGACAAGTTCCGCCATCGCGTGCACGTCAAGCTGCCCCCTTACGGCGCCGTATTCTTCCGGTTCATTCCGTCTCAAGATCATAATCACCCGAAAGGAGCGCTTCAATGAAAAAGAAAATCGTCTGTATGCTGCTTGCCGGCGGACAGGGCAGCCGTCTCGGAATACTGACCTCCGAAATGGCAAAGCCTGCCGTGCCGTTCGGAGGAAAGTTCCGCATCATCGACTTTCCGCTGAGCAACTGCGTCAATTCCGAAATCGACACCGTCGGTGTTCTGACACAATACCGGCCTCTGGCGCTGAATGCGTACCTCGGCACCGGCCAGCATTGGGACCTCGACCGCAGCAACGGCGGCGTATTCGTGCTTCCGCCCTACATGACGGAGCATGACGGACGCTGGTATTCCGGCACCGCGAACGCGATCTGGCAGAACCGTTCCTTCGTCGATCAGTACGATCCCGATTACGTGCTGATCCTGTCCGGCGATCACATCTACAAGATGAACTATACGAAGATGCTCCGGTTCCACATCGAGCATGAAGCGGCGGCGACGATCGCGGTTTTGCGCGTACCGTGGGAGGAGGCGCATCGATTCGGCATCATGAATACGGACGAGAACGGCGCGATCGTTTCGTTTGAGGAGAAGCCCAAGGAGCCCAAGAGCAACAACGCTTCGATGGGAATCTACATCTTCAACTGGAAGGCGCTGAGAAGCTATATGGAGCGCGACGACGCCGATCCTTCGAGTGAGAACGACTTCGGCAAGAACATCATCCCCGCGATGCTGAACGCGGGCGAAAAGATGGTCGCATATCCGTTTGAGGGCTATTGGAAGGACGTCGGAACGATCCAGAGCCTCTGGGAGGCGAACATGGACATGCTCGGAGAAAAGCCGATCCTGCAGCTGGATGATCCTTCGTGGCGCATCTATACGCGCAATCCGGTCATGCCGCCGCATTATGTCGGCACCGAGGCGATCGTAAAGGATTCGCTGATCACGGAGGGCAGCGTCGTGCTCGGCGTCGTGAAGCATTCCGTTCTGTTCTGCGGCGCGTCCGCCATGGAGAACACCGAGATCACGGATTCCGTCGTGTTCCCGGGCGCGGTCATCGGAAAGGGAACCGTCGTGCAGAAAGCGATCGTCGGCGAGAATGCGGTCATCGGCGAAAACGTCCGCATCGGCGATCCGCCGAAGGAAGGAGAGGTCATCGACAACCGCCTGACCGGCGATATCGCGCTGATCGGCAACGACGTCACGATCCCCGCAGGCACCGTCATCCCCGCGGGTGCGGTCGTCACGCGGCAAACCCTTGCGCAGTTTGTCAAAGGAGGTGCAAACGCATGATCCAGGACGCATTCGGTCTGATTTTTACGGGCGAAGACAACCCTTTGATGCACGACCTGACCCTGAGCCGCGCCGTCGCGGCGGTGCCGTACGGCGGACGCTATCGCATCATTGACTTCGTTCTGTCCGATTTTGTCAACTCCGGCATCTTCACGGTCGGTCTCATCACACAGAAGAATTACCACTCCCTGATGGACCATCTCGGCACCGGCAAGGAATGGGACCTCAACCGCAAACGCGGCGGTCTGTTTCTGCTGCCGCCGTTCTCAACCAAGGGCAACACCGGCGTCTATCGCGGCGACATCGACGCATTCCATTCGGTCATGCAGTTCGTGCGCCACTCGAATCAGAAGTATCTGATTCTGTCCGGCTCGCATACGATTTTCAACACCACGTTCGACGCGATCCTCGAGCAGCATAAGAAGTCCGGCGCGGACGTCACGATCATGTACAACGAGGATCCCGATTTCGATTACGAGGAGCAGAACCGCGATCTCAGACTGCTGTTTGAGGACGACGGCGTACACGTTCGTGAGCTGGAATGGAATCCGCGTTATCCGAGATCGAATTACCGTTCGTGTGAGATATGTATTATCGATAAAGCGTTGTTCGAGGACCTTGTCGAGGAATCCTATTCGCGCGGCGGGATCAATTTCGTGCGGGATATCCTTTTGACACATGTGCACGAGCTCAATATTCAGGGCTGGCGCTATGACGGATATGTTGCAAGGATCGATTCGATCAACGGCTATTTCAAACACAGCATGGACCTTCTGAAGAAAGCGGAGGCGTATGACCTCTATAATATGAAGCATCCGATCTATACGAAGGTCAAGGACGAGATTCCCGCGAAGTACGGCGAACATGCGGACGTGCATAACGTCATCATGGCGGACGGCTGCAACGTGAACGGCACGGTCGAGAATTCGATCCTGTTCCGCGGCGTCACGGTCGAGCGCGGCGCGATCGTCAGAAACTCGATTATCATGCAGGGCGTGAAGATCCGCTCGGGCGCGAAGCTCGATCATGTGATCCTCGATAAGGGCGTCACGGTGACCGAGGGCCGTACGCTGACCGGGTACGAGGGCATTCCGCTTGTATTCCGCAAGAACCTGACTGTCTGACGCGAGAAAAGGAGACGCAATGAAGATTTTGTTTACTGCAAGCGAATGCTTCCCGTTCATCAAGACCGGCGGACTTGCGGACGTTGTCGGTTCGCTGCCGAAGGAGCTGGTCGCGCAGGGCGCCGAAGCGTGCGTAATGATCCCGAAATACCGGCTGATCGAGGACTATTATATCAACAGAATGCAGCACGTCTGCGATTTCAAGGTGCAGTTCGGCAGCTATTCCGTCTACTGCGGGATCGATCTGTGGGAACAGGACGGCGTGAAATTCTATTTCATCGACAACCTCGCGATGTTCGGCGGCGACAAGGTCTACACCGGCGACGAGGAGGAGGGCTTCCGCTTCGCGTTCTTCTGCCGTGCGGTGCTTGAATCCTTCAAGTATCTGAACTACTATCCGGACATCATCAACTGCAACGACTGGCAGACGGGTCTGATCCCCGTGCTGCTCAACGACCAGTACCGGCATTTGGACGGCTACCGCGACATCCACACCGTCTTTACGATCCACAACCTGAAATTCCAGGGGCTTTTCGACTGGAAGCGCATCAACAGCGTACTTGCGCTGAACGAGGGCTATTTCTCTCCGAACAACCTCGAGTTCTACGGTCTGCTGTCGTTTATGAAGGCGGGTCTCGTGTTCTCGAACCGCATCACGACGGTCAGCCCGACCTATGCCGAGGAGATCCGCACCGGTTACTTCGGCGAGCGTCTCGACGGACTGCTCCGCGCACGGCAAAACGTCCTGTTCGGCATCCTGAACGGCATCGACGGCAACACCTTCGATCCGAGGACGGACATTCAGATTCCGTATCACTTCGACATGAACGATTTCTCCGACAAGAAGCGCTGCAAGGAAGCGCTGCAGGAGGAGCTGGGACTCGAGAAGCGCGACGTCCCGATGATCGGTCTCGTTTCGCGCCTGACCTCGCAGAAGGGACTTGACCTGCTCACATGCGTGTTCAACGACATCATGCGCATGGACATTCAGATGGTCTTTGTCGGAACGGGCGACGCGTACTTTGAGAACGCCTTCCGCGACGCAGCCTATCGTTTCCCCGGAAGGTTCGCCTATGCGCAGCGTCACGACGAGGGCATGGCACACCGCGTCTATGCCGCGTCCGACATGTACATCATGCCGTCGCAGTTTGAACCGTGCGGGCTTTCGCAGATGATCGCCATGCGCTACGGAACGATCCCGATCGTGCGCGAGACCGGCGGCCTCCGCGACAGCGTTCTGCCGTACAACTGGTACACCGACGATGGAAACGGCTTCAGCTTCCACGACTATAACGCGCACGATATGCTGCACGTCATGGAGCAGGCGGTCGGATACTGGTACGATTATCCGGACGTGTGGCACCGCCTGATGGTCCGCGCCATGCGCACCGATTTCTCGTGGGCGGCGTCCGCAAGGAAGTATCTGGAGCTCTATCGCAACCTCCTCGGCATCCCCGAGCCCGCGCCGAAGCCCGTGCGCCGCAGAACGGCAAAGCCCGCGGCGCCGAAGACGGACGAAAAGAAGGAAACCAAGCCGAGAGCGCCGCGCAAGAAGAAAACGGAATCATAAGAAACAAACGATTCGGAGCCGCACACGCGGCTCCTTATTGTTTCACGTGAAACATGATAAAACGGCTGTCCTCCGCTGTTCCGCCATACACAATCGATCAGTATTGGAATGTTTCACGTGAAACAGCCGCATGTGCTTGCAAATCAGCGGACGGTATGGTATGATGGTGCAAGCAAAGGAGTACGTATGGCAAAAATCATATCCATCACCAATCAAAAAGGCGGCGTCGGCAAGACCACGACCGCGATCAATCTCTCCGCGTGCGTCGCGCAGACCGGACGGCGCGTGCTGCTCGTCGACCTCGATCCGCAGGGCAACAGCACAAGCGGGCTCGGCGTTTCGAAGAAAAAGGACATGCCCTGCAGCTATGACGTGCTGATCGACGACGTTCCCGCAGCAGACGCGATCCGGCATACGATGATCGAAACGCTGGACGTTCTGCCGTCGCGCATCGAGCTTGCGGGCGCGGAAGTCGAGCTGGTCTCCATGCTCGCGCGCGAACAGCGCCTGAAGCAGACGCTGAAGCCGATTCGCGATCGTTATGACTACATCTTCATCGACTGCCCGCCGTCGTTGGGACTTCTGACACTCAATGCGCTGACCGCTTCGGACGCGCTGCTTGTGCCGATCCAGTGCGAATACTATGCGCTCGAAGGGCTTTCACAGCTGATGAACACGGTGAAGCTCGTCCGCAGAAGCCTGAACGATGCGCTCGATATCGAAGGCGTGGTGCTGACGATGTTCTCGTCGCGGCTGAATCTGTGCGTGCAGGTCGTTGAGGAGGTCAAGCATTTCTTCAAGGACAAGGTTTACAACACGATCATTCCGCGCTCGGTCCGCATGAGTGAGGCGCCGAGTCACGGGCTGCCGATCTCGCTTTACGATCCGCGCAACGTCGGCACGAAGGCATATCAGAGCCTTGCGGAGGAATTCATCAAACGGGAGGAACGACATGGCTAAGAGGCAGACGGGACTTGGGCGCGGACTCGACGCGCTGTTGGATGATCTCGACGTGCAGGAGCCGCAGCAGGGCGGCGTGCTGACCGTCAGCCTGTATGACATCGATACGAATCCGGATCAGCCGCGCAAGACGTTCGATCCGGACAAGCTCAACGAGCTTGCGGCGTCGCTCCGGCGGCACGGTATGGTGCAGCCGCTGCTGGTGCGCAAAAACGGACTCCGCTATACGATCGTCGCGGGCGAACGCCGCTATCGCGCGGCAAGACTTGCCGGCATGAAAGCCGTGCCGGTCATGCTGACCGACGCAAACGACGATACGCTGATGGAGCTCTCGCTGATCGAGAACATTCAGCGCGAGAACCTGAACCCGATCGAAGAAGCCGCCGCGATCCGAATTCTGATGCAGCAGCACGATCTGACGCAGGAGGAGGTCAGCGACCGTGTCGGCAAGAGCCGTCCGGCGATCGCAAACGCGCTGCGGTTGCTGTCGCTTACGAAGCCCGTGCAGGCGCTTGTCAAGGACGGAAAGCTCTCCGCCGGACACGGCAAGATGCTTGCGGGCGTAGCGGATGCGAAACTGCAAAAGGAGCTTGCCGAAAAGTGCGTGCAGAACGACTGGTCGGTGCGCAGGCTGGAGGACGAGCTGCGGTTTGCTTCGATGCAGCGGAAGCAGAAAGCGGAAAGCGAGCCTTCGGTCGAGATGAAAGCGGCGCTGCACCGGATGCGCGGCACGCTCGGCACCAAGATCCAGATGCAGGGCAGCGAGGAGAAGGGCAAGCTGATCATCCACTATTATTCGAAGGACGATCTGGATCGCATCTATCGGACCATCGTCGGCGAAACGGAAGAATAACCGATATATCGCGCATATAGGACAAGCAACAACGCGGAACCGTTCGGCTCCGCGTTTTGTATTTACGATTTTCAGCTGTCGGTCGGAACGATCGCGCAGACGCTATTTTTCGTGCCCGGCTTTCCACGCCTTGATTTGTTCGAGCCGCTCCTTGAAGCGTCCCTCCAGACCCTGTTCGGTCGGATCGTAATAGACCTTGCCCAAGAGCGAGTCCGGCAGACAGCGCATGTCGGTGATCTTTTCCGCATAATCGTGCGCGTACCGATAGCCCTTGCCGTAGCCGAGCTCCTTCATCAGCTTCGTGACGCCGTTGCGGATGTGCAGCGGCACCGGCTCCGCAAGCATCTGCTGCGCATCCTCGCGAGCGCGCATGTAGGCGACGTCGAGGGCGTTGGACTTCGGCGCGAGCGACAGATACACGACCGCCTGCGTGAGATGCACCGCGCATTCGGGCATGCCGATCAGATGGCACGCCTGATACGCCGCGACCGCCAGCTCCAAAGCGCGCGGATCGGCAAGCCCGACGTCCTCGCTCGCAAAGCGCGTGACGCGACGCGCGACATACAACGGGTCTTCACCCGCTTCGAGCATACGCGCAAGCCAGTAGACCGCGGCGTCCGGGTCGGAATTGCGCATCGATTTGTGCAGCGCCGAGATAAGATTATAGTGTTCCTCGCCGTTTTTGTCGTAGAGCAGCGATTTTTTGGACGTGCATTGCTCGACCGTGTCGACCGTGACTGTCGTGACGTCGTTTTCATACTCGCCGTTCAGGACCGCCATCTCGAGCGTGGACAGCGCCGTGCGCGCGTCGCCGTTCGCAAAGACGGCGATCATGCGGATCACGTCGTCCGAAATCACGATATTTTGATTTCCAAACCCTTTCGGACTCGAAATTGCGCGTTTCAGGAGCGTGACAAGATCGTCCTCCGAAAGCGCTTTTAGCACAAACACCTTGCAGCGCGAGAGAAGTGCGCCGTTGACCTCGAACGACGGATTTTCGGTCGTTGCGCCGATCAGGATGATGCTGCCCTTTTCGACGAACGGCAGAAACGCGTCCTGCTGCGCCTTGTTGAAGCGGTGGATCTCGTCGACGAACACGATCGTCTTTTCGCCGAACAGCCGGTTTTCGTCCGCCTGCTGCATGACGGTGCGGATCTCCTTGATGCCGCTTGTGACCGCGGAGAAGTTGATGAACTTTGCCTTGGTCTGGTTGGCGATCACGTGCGCAAGCGTCGTCTTGCCGACGCCCGGCGGGCCCCAGAAGATCATCGACGAAACCGCGTCCTGCTCGATGATGCGCCTCAGGATGCGGTTCGGCCCCAAAAGATGCGACTGCCCGACGATCTCGTCGATCGTTTCCGGGCGCAGCCGCGCCGCCAGCGGCTGTCCGATCTCCGCGCTCAATAGCGTATGCTGTTCGCTCATGGTCGTTCTCCTTCGGGTTGCTGTTCTTTTATTATAGCAAAAAACAGATGGCTTTTCAACCGCTTCCGGTACTTGCGTTTCTGCAGAAATATGCTAAAATGAATCAAAACAGCCGTCACGGAAAGGAAAGAAACATGAAAAAGAGATGGATTGCGCTCCTTTTGGTGCTTACGGTACTTTTGAGCACCTTTATAAGCTGCAAAGCAAAGAACGAACAAGCGGAAGACGAGGAGGTCTTTGCGTCGTGGAACGACGATGCGCCCGCGCTCGACAAGCTGATTGCGTATGTGGAATCGGTAACGGACGAGAAATCGAAGGACTATATTCCGGTCGACCGGCGCATTGCGGTCTTTGACATGGACGGCACCGTTTTCGGCGAACTGTACCCGACCTATTTCGAATACTATCTGTTTGCGTGGCGCGTGCTGTGCGATCCGACGTTTACGCCGGACGAGGAGATGCTTGCGGTTGCGGAGGAGATTCGCGCGGGCGGGCCGACCCATACCTATGCGGGGGATATGGCGCTGCGCCACGGCACGCAGGCAGCGCGCGCATACGCCGGGATGACGCTGACCGAGTTCGATAACTATGTCACGCAGTTCCTTGTGAAGGACGTGGACGGGTTTACGGGCATGACCTACGGACAGGCGTTCTACCGCCCGATCCTTGAGGTCATCGATTATCTCGCCGACAACGACTTTTCGGTCTATATCGTCAGCGGCAGCGACCGCTATATCTGCCGTGTGCTGTTTGAGGGCATGCTGGATATCCCGGACGAGAACATCATCGGCATGGACGTTGCAATCGAGGCGAGCGGTCAGGGCGACACGGACGGTCTCGATTACGTATTCAAGCCTACGGATGTTCTGGTGCGCACCGACCGCATGACGGTCAAGAATCTGAAGATGAACAAGGTCACCGCGATCCGGCGCGAGATCGGCAAGCAGCCGGTGCTCTCCTTCGGCAATACGAGCGGCGACACGAGCATGCATCTCTATACGATCAGCAACAATCCCTATCCGAGCCTCGCCTTTATGCTGATTGCAGACGACGACGTGCGCGATTACGGACATCCGGAAAAGGCGGACGAACTGCGCGCAAAATGGGAGGGCCTCGGCTTTCAGGTGATTTCGATGAAAAACGATTTCAAAACGATCTACGGCGAAAAGGTGCAGAAAACCGGCACGTTCCGCTGGACGGAGGAACTCTCCGGAAGATAAAACTCTCCGGAAGACAAATAAATACACCGGAGAGAGCCGCGGCTTCTCCGGTGTTTGTTTTTTATCAATCAGCCGAGTTTATTGGAAAGGTCTCGGAGTGCGTCGGTCATGGCTTCTTCGAAGGTCAGGTGCGGTCAATGATACGATAGATGCGCAGGACGCCTTCCGGATTGAAACCCCACCCCCACGGGTCGAATATCGGGGTGCTGTCCGTCAAAAAGTATCCGTCGCGATAGTCCGTCAAATTGCCTTTCAAGCTGCATTTGGAAAGGATTTCCCCGTCGGCGTTCATAAAGGCGATTCCGCCGCGTCCGTTTGCCAAAATCAGACGGTCGGAAAGATCGAAATCGTAAGGATAGTACCCCCTCGGGAACACAGTGAACACCTTGCCGCGAAAGGGCGCCGGCGCGTCGTCGGTAAACGTGACCTTCCTCTTTGGATAATACTCTTTCTGGAATCGGCTGTCTGTACCGCCGGCTCCGCGTATGGAAGTCTTTGCGACGCGTATCGCGGCTTCATCCGCGGGCAGCAGCTTGCCGCCGCGAAATTCGACCGCGGGAAGCGGGAATACGCTTTCTTCGTAGGAATGAAACTGCGCAAGGTAGAAGATATGCGCCTTCGGCTGTGAAAAATCACCGAAAACGGGGTAATGTTCCACTTTGCCGAAGAGTTCCTCCGTCAATTCCACGCCGATCGGCGCATGCTTGCCGGAAAACCGCTTTTCCTCCGCAAGATACGCGCGATACTTCTCCTCGCTGCGCGTCCGCTTCAATGCCTCGGGCGTCTCCAAAAGCTCCGGGAACACTTCGAGACAGACGCCGAAGTATTCTTCCAGCATTGCGATGGAGCATTCCATATCCGCGCAGGAGAGGATTTTGGAGAGGCGCTGCTTGTTGCCGGTCGGATACCCAATCAGCGGCGGCAGCTGATAGAGTCCTTTCGGTTCGGAGAAGGATTCCGTGCTGAAAACGGTCTTTTGTTTTCCGTCCGAAAACAACACAAAGCCGTATTCGTCGCTGTCAAACTCCCAGAACCACAGAACCGGAAACGCAAGTTGTTTCGACAGTCGACGTGCGATTTTGCGATCCTGTTCAAAATTCTCTTCGTCGCGCGGGAGCATGGTCTGCCAACCCTCTGAAAAGCACGAAAACGAACCGAGCTCTTTCGGCAGCAGCGTATCGGTATAGACATGTACGGTGCTTGCAAAGGTGCCCATGGAAAAACCTCCAGTATTATAGCTTCAGTATAACAGAAAACAGGCACTGCTGCAACAGAAAAAGCCCCGGAATCGGGGCTTTCGGGTTCTTTGAGATCAGCCGAGCTTGTTGGAAAGGTCGTTGAGCGCGTCGGTCATGGCTTCTTCGAAGGTCGGATGCGGGCGCATCGCCTTTGTCATGTCCTCGGGCGTGAGACCGTTTGCGATCGCCTCGCCCCACGCGCCGATCATGTCGGACGCATTCTGGCACATCAGCTGCACGCCGAGAATTCTGCGCGTTTCGGCATGCGCAAGCACCTTCATAAAGCCGCGGTCGCCGTTCAGGATGATCGTGCGGCCGTTAGAGAACATCGTGACCTTACCGACCTTCACGGGGATCTCCGCGTCCTTCGCCTCCTGCTCGGTCATGCCGACGGACGCGATCTCGGGGCGCGTGTAGACGCAGCTCGGAACGATCGAGAGATCGACGCCGTTCGGTCTTTTTGCGATCTCGTTGACCGCATAGAGCCCCTGCGCGGTCGCGACGTGCGCAAGCTGGATCTTTGCCGAGACGTCGCCGATCGCATAGACGCCGGACATCGAGGTCTCGAAGCGCTCGTTGACCTTGATGCGACGACCTTCCATCTCAAGCGCGACGCCTTCGCCGAACAGACCGTCGGTATAGGGACGTCTGCCGATCGCGCAGAGCACGACCTCGGCTTCGGCGCTTGCGAGCGCGCCCTTGGACTCGAAGTTGACCGAAAGCCCGGTTTCGGTCTTCGTGACCGACTTGACCATCGCGCCGGTGAAGATCTTCACGCCGCGTTTTTTCATGATCATCGAAAGGTTCTGTCCGAGCTCCTTATCGAGAAGCGGCAGCAGCCGGTCGAGCCCTTCGACCACGGTGACTTCGACGCCGAGGTCGTTGAAGAACGTTGCAAACTCCATGCCGATCACGCCGCCGCCGATGATGACGATCGACTTGAACGGCGCAACGCCCGCTAAAAGCTCGTCCGAGGTCAGAACGCCGGGAAGATCAAGACCCGGGATCGACGGACGCGCGGGCACGGAGCCGGTTGCGAGCAGGATGTTTTCGGCGGTATAGACCGCGTCGCCGACGGACACGGTGTGTTCCGCCGTGAGCGTGCCGGTTCCGGGGATGACCGTGACCTTGGCGCCCTTCAACAGCCCTTCGACGCCGTTTCTGAGCTTTTCGACGACCTGCTGCTTGTAGGCGTAGATCGCGGAAAGGTCGTAGGACGGTTCTGCCGAAACGCCCACGGCAGCGCCGTTTTTCGCTTCGTCATAGACGCCGGAGGCGTGCAGCAGCGCCTTGGTCGGGATGCAGCCGCGGTTTAAGCACGTGCCGCCGACAAAGTCCTTTTCAACGAGCGCGGTTTTCAATCCGCACTTTGCGGCATGCAGCGCCGCTTCGTAGCCGCCGGGGCCGCCGCCCACGACGATCAGATCAAAATCGTACATATGATGCTCTCCTTTGATGCAGCGTGTTAAGAATTATGTTTCCGGATCATTTCTAGCGCTTCGTCCAGCGT
>JAEEGL015367521.1_pt1 | contig 32024 bp, 29 predicted proteins | sample 9134231 | NCBI WGS metagenome assembly JAEEGL01 (sample SAMN16246548, study PRJNA631951) | gut metagenome | biome: gut microbiome; feature: rumen; material: fiber-attached | host: Bos | place: Iran: Karaj | collected 2018-10 | reverse complement strand
TTCTATCACTGTCATCCTTTTTCACCACCGCTATTTTGCTTTTTCTTCAGTATAGCACATTTTTCGGTGGCTGTAAATTGACAGAATCACAGTTTTTGACTCTGAACTTCTTGTTTTCAACTTTGTGGAATTCTCAGCAGGACTGAACAGTTACCAAGGAATAATCCACAGAAAGACAAAACACAGCATCTATGCAGGGGTTGGTGTACCCTTCTAAGAAAAAAGGAGGTAAATCTCAAAAATGAACATCTATCTGATCGGTATGATTATTACCATGATCGCATACATCGGTGTCGGCGCGATTATCAGCCGAAGAGTGAAAACCGCGAACGACTTTTATGTCGCCGGACGGAATGCACCTGCATTTCTGATTACCGGCTCACTGGTCGCTTCGTTCATCGGCGTCGGTCTGTTTATGGGTGACGTCGGCGAATCCTACAGCGGCTTCTTCGGTCCGATTATGGTCGCGGTCGGCACGCTTTCTGTCGGCTATATTTTCGGTTCGGTCTTCTTCGGACGCTATCTCCGCCGCAGTCAGGCATTGACCATTCCGCAGTTCTTCGGCAAGCGTTTCGATTCCAAGGCAATGAAAATGCTCGCAACACTGACGGGCACCTTCATTATGCTGGTCTACAGCCTCTCCTGCGTACAGGGCATCGCAACACTGATGTCCGTCGTAACCGGACTTGCATACAATACATGTATTATCCTCTCGGTCATCGCATTTACGCTGATTACGGCATTCTCGGGCGCAAAGGGCGTTCTGATTACAGATACGATCATGTTTGCGATTTTCTCCGTTGCAACGCTGATCGGCGCAGGCGTCATTGCAATCAAGGCAGGCGGCTGGATGCATACCGTCACGGAAATGGCTAACTATCAGGCAATTCCCGGTATCCTCGCCGCAGGCGGCAATCCCTCTTACTTCTATCCGACAACGCATGAGAACATGATCTGGGCGGTCGGATACGGTATCGCATGGCTGGCAGTTCTGGCAATCGCACCGTGGCAGTCGAGCCGCTACCTCATGGCAAAGAATGAGCACGCTGTTATCCGTTCGAGCATTGTGGCATCCGCTGCCGTATTCGTCATCGAATTTCTGATGTGCATGGCAGGCGTCTTCACGCAGAAGCTCAATCCGGGCATGGAGACTCCGTCGCACGCACTGATCTGGGCGTCGATGAACCTGATGCCTGCAATCCTCGGCATCATTGTTCTCTCGGGTGTTCTCGCTTCCGGTATCTCCTCGGCTACGACATTCCTCTCTCTGATCAGCTCGAATATCATGAACGATATCATCACTGTCAAAGACGAGAAGAAGAAAGTTCTCTACGGTCGTATCTCCGTTCTGATTATCGGTATTATCATCTGCCTGCTCTGCATCTTCCAGCCGCCCCAGATTTTCTGGATCACCTATCTCGGCGCAACAATCGTTGCCTGCTCGTGGCTGCCGGTTGCACTCGCCAGCGTATGGAGCAAGCGCGTGACAAAGGTCGGCGCTTTCTGCGGCATGCTGGTCGGCTTCGTTGTCAGTGCAAGCATGAAGATCGGTGTATCGGTTGCCGGTGTCACGCTGCCGATCTACTTCGATCCGTTCTTTGTCGGTCTGTTCTCCGGTATCATTGCAATGATCATCGGCTCCGCGGTCACCAAGGTCACGCCGAAGGAAAAGGAAGAGCGCGAGGCGCTGTTCCAGATTCCTGCGGATGAAAAGGATGCTGCCGAGGTCAAAAAGACCAAGAATATGGTGCTGCTTTCCATTCCCATGGGCATCATGATCACGGTTGTCCTCGCGGTATGCTGGGCAATCCCGTATCTGAAGGGTCTCAAATAATTCAGAATATGAAAACCGGCTTCGCTTCAGGAAAGCGTAGCCGGTTTTTTTGCGGACAAAAATGCAGATATCCGAAGCTGCTCCGGATATCTGCTTTTTCATTTCTCAGAATGTGAATGTATTTTCAAGCGTATCCCATTTCTGATCCTTCTCGGAAAGCGTCAGTGCGGTGCCGTCTTTGAGCGAATAGCCTGCGGCAGATGCACTGCCGGGGTATACACCGGTCAGCTCCGGCCACTCGATGCCGATTGCCGGATCGTTCCATGCAAGACCGCCCTCATCGTTCGGATGCCAGAAATCATCGCACTTGTAGCAGAATTCCGCCGAATCACTCAGCACGAGGAAGCCGTGCGCAAAGCCCTTCGGAATCAGGAACTGCTTGTTGTTTTCTGCGGTCAGCTCGACGCCGAACCACTTGCCGTAGGTTTTGGAATCCTTCCGCAGATCGACGCAGACATCAAATACGCTGCCCTTGATCACGCGGACGAGCTTCGTCTGCGGATACTGCTTCTGGAAATGCAGACCTCTAAGCACACCCTTGACCGAGCCGGACTGATTATCCTGCACGAAATCAATGTCAATGCCAGCCTCAGCCATATCGCGCTTGCTGTAGGTCTCCATAAAATAGCCGCGGTTATCACCGTGAACTGCCGGTGTAATCACACAGAGACCGTCGATCCCTCCGACATTCTTTTCCACTGTGATCTGTCCCATTACGAAATCTCCTTTAAGTATCTGCTGAGTGCATCCTGCCAAGTCGGAAGCGGCACAAAGCCGTTTTCGGTGAGCTTGGATTTATCCAGACGCGAATTGAACGGTCTGGCAGCCTTGGAAAGCCCGTACTCAGCGGTTGTCACAGGCGTGACCTTCGTCGTCATATGCGCCTGTCTGTAAATCTCAACCGTGAAATCATACCACGAGATATAGCCGCCCTCGTTTGTCGCATGGTAATAGCCGTATTTATCGGTTTCCGCCATATCGACGAGCAGTCTCGCAAGATCAAAGGTGTAGGTCGGCGTACCGATCTGATCGCAGACTACGCGCACTTCATCATGCGTCTTGCCGACATTGATCATCGTCTTGATGAAATTCTTGCCGTTGACGCCGAACACCCATGCAATGCGGACAATGAAATACTTGTCAATCGTACCGGAAACGGCAAGCTCCCCGTCGAGCTTGGACTGTCCGTAGACATTCTGCGGCGCATAGTCCCTGCAATCCGGCTGCCACGGCGCAGTCCCCTGCCCGTCGAACACATAGTCCGTCGAAATATAGATCATCTTGCAGTCGAGCTTCTTGCAGACATTTGCAATATTCTGCGTGCCGTCCACATTGATTGCACGGACCTTCGGGATATTCTCCGCATCCTCGGCAGCATCGACCGCTGTCCATGCTGCACAGTGAATCACAACATCCGGCTTGATTTCGGAAATCGTGCGCGCAACAGCCTCCGCATCGGTAATATCGAGCCTGACATAGTCGCATTCCGCCGCAGTCTGCTCGAGAATATCGCTGCCGACTGCCGTATAGCCGCGCCGTTTCAGTTCGTTGACAACATCAAAGCCGAGCTGTCCGCCGACTCCGGTTACAAACGCCTTCACGATTCAGACCTCCGCACGGCTGCCGTACATTTTCTCATAGTAGTTCTGGTATTCACCGGAAATAATGGTCTCCCACCATTCCTTGTTTTCCAGATACCACTTGATCGTTTTCTTGATGCCGTCTGCGAACTTGGTCTCCGGCAGCCAGCCGAGCTCGTCGTGAATCTTGGTCGGGTCGATTGCATAGCGCATATCATGACCCTTTCTGTCCTCGACATGTGTAATCAGGGATTCCGGCTTGCCGAGCTCCTTGCAGATCAGCTTGACGATGTCGATGTTCTTCATCTCATTGTGACCGCCGACATTATAGACCTCGCCGACTCTGCCCTTGTGGATGATCAGGTCAATCGCGCGGCAGTGATCCTCGACATACAGCCAGTCGCGGACATTCAGACCCTCGCCGTAAACCGGCAGCGGCTTGTCATTGAGCGCGTTGGCGATCATCAGCGGAATCAGCTTCTCCGGGAAATGATACGGACCGTAGTTATTTGAGCATCTCGAAATGGAAACTGGCAGGCCGTAGGTTCTGTGATACGCCAGCACGAGCAGATCGGCGCCTGCCTTGGAACTGGAATAGGGACTGCTGGTATGAATCGGGGTTGTCTCGGTGAAGAAGAGGTCGGGTCTGTCAAGCGGCAGATCGCCGTAGACCTCATCGGTCGAGACCTGATGATAGCGCTGAATACCGTACTTGCGGCAGGCATCCATGAGCGTAGCCGTACCGATGATATTGGTCTGGAGGAAGATTTCCGGATTCTCAATCGAACGGTCAACATGCGATTCCGCAGCAAAATTGACAACGATATCAGGCTTCTCCTCCTCGAACAGCTTATAAACGCCCTCACGGTCGCAGATATCGAGCTTCACAAAGCGGAAATTCGGGTTCTTCATGACAGGCTCCAGCGTGGACAGATTGCCTGCATAGGTCAGCTTATCCAGACAGATGATACGGTAATCCGGATAGGTATTCAGCATGTGGTAAACGAAATTGGCACCGATGAAGCCGGCACCGCCGGTAACGATAATGGTCATGACACTCTCTCCTTAATACTTGATCTTGCCCTCGGCAACCTTTCTCAGATGTATGCCGTAGGGCGATTTGCCGTACTTTTCGGCGGACTGCATCAGCTCTGCATTGTCAATCCAGCCGTTGATAAACGCAATCTCCTCCGGCGCGGAAATTTCAATGCCCTGACGGTTCTGCACCATCTGCACGAAATTCGTCGCCTCCGCAAGGCTGTCCATTGTGCCGGTATCGAGCCATGCAAAGCCGCGTCCGAGCAGCTGTACATCGAGATTCTGCTCGTGGAGATACATCTCGTTCAGCGTGGTGATTTCCAGCTCGCCGCGCGCAGAGGGCTTAACCTGATTTGCCTTTGCGGAAACACCTGCCGGATAGAAATACAATCCGGTTACGGCATAATTGCTCTTCGGAACCTTCGGCTTCTCCTCAATGGAAAGCGCATGTCCCTCCGCATCGAAATCGACAACGCCGAAGCGCTCCGGATCGGGCACATAGTAGCCGAAGACGGTCGCGCGCGCATTCTCCTCGGCATTTTTCAGCGCCGCACGGAGAATGGAGCCGAAGCCGTTGCCGTAGAAGATATTATCGCCGAGCACCATGGCGCAGGCATCATCGCCGATAAACTCTTCGCCGAGAATAAATGCCTGTGCGAGTCCGTCCGGCGAAGGCTGAACCTTGTAGCTCAGGTGTATGCCGTACTGCGAGCCGTCACCGAGCAGCCGCTCAAAATTCGGAAGATCGGTCGGCGTCGAGATAATCAGGATATCCTTGATGCCTGCAAGCATCAGCGTAGACAGCGGATAGTAAACCATGGGCTTATCGTAGACCGGAAGCAGCTGCTTCGAGGTGACCATGGTCAGCGGATAGAGTCTGGTGCCGGAGCCTCCGGCAAGAATGATGCCTTTCATAGTAACTCCTTTCAAATCAATTCAATCATGTTCTGCCGTTTATTAAAGTCTTCGATTACGCCGACAATCGCCTCAGAGATTTCCTCGGAAACATTGCTGTAGTTTCTGCCGGAATCCACAGCCTTAGCGAACGCGACGATTTCATAGCGGATGCCTTCGCCGTCGAGCTGATAGAAAAACCGCCTGTTGTCCTCCGGATGTTCATAGCGGATTTCAAAGTAATCCGTTTTCCACCACGGCGCCGGTACATAGATATAGCCCTTTGTTCCGGTGATAATCAGCTCACCCTCAGCCTTGGCGCCCTTTGCAACCTTGACCGTTGCGACACCGGAGCCGTATACAAAGTCGATTTTCGTGAACGCATCAATGTTTTCGGATTTATCCTGAAACATCGTATAATAGAGATTCCTGCGGTAATCCGTTCCGAAAATCTGAAAGACCGGAAGCATCGCTGCCGGTGCCCAGCCGCACATGCTGTTCCACTTCTTTGAAAGATCGGTGCCTTCAATCGAAATGCCGTCGCGCAGACTTGTACAGACCGCATCGACCGAGACAACCCTGCCGATCTTTCCGCCCTTCGCCATGAGAATCAGCCGCTCATACGCCGTAGAATACGCGGTTTTGATTGCATCCATGAGAATCAGATTCTTCTCCTTTGCCAGCGCAAACAGCTCCTGACACTGTTCACGGGTATATGCAACCGGCGATTCACAGAGCACATGCTTTCCTGCAAGAAGCGCCTCCTTGCAGTGCTTATAGTGATTCTCCGGCTTGGAGATGATATATACGGCATCAACCCGTTCCAACAGCGCATCATACCGGTCGGTATAATACAGCGTATTGAGCTCGGGTTCGGTGCCCTTCGCAGAGGCATAGACGCCGACGACCTCTACGCCGTTGACAAACTTTGCCTCATTGATAAACTTCGTTCTGAATACAGTCGAGCCGACGAGTCCGATCCGCAGCTTCCGCTTTTCCGCCCGCACCTCCGAGCTGGAAACGCCCTGCGTTCTGGGAAGATAGACCACCTTGCAGTATTCATTCAGATAGTCAAAATAGCCTTCCCAGTCCGAGCCGACTGTAAATATATCGACGCCGAGACGGCGGATGTCGTCAATCTTCTGTCCCTCGTATTCCTCTACGACGATTTCATCCGCAAGACCCGTCGCTTCCACGGCGGCAACGCGCTCCATCAGCGTCTGCTGCAAATTGATCTTGCCGCGGGTCTTGTCGTAGTCATCCGAGGTAATACCGACAATCAGGTAATCGCCGAGCGCCTTTGCGCGCTCCAGTAACCGGATATGTCCGTAATGAAGCATATCATAGGTTCCGTATGTGATAACTTTTACCAATGTAGTATCTCCGTCACATGCAGTTTCTTACAGCTTACCCTTCGCCTGCATATCCTTCAGGGCATTGATCAGCGTGGTATTGTCATCATGCGTCAGATGTCCGATATGACCGACGCGGAAGACCGTGCTCTTCATATCGCCGCCGTTCGGGCAGATCCAGATGCCGTAATTGTCCTTGAGCTCCATGAAGATTTCATATGCATCTGCATGGAGCGGGTGCACCGGCGTGACGCCGTTTGCAGGAGATTCGGATACAAATCCAAACGGCAGTGCGCTGATCTTGTCACGGAAATCCTTTGCCTGTGCCGCAACACGCGCGATCTCCGCATCCGCGCCGCCTGCGTTCTCGATCTCGCGGAGTCTTGCATTCATCTGACGCAGGATACCGACAGCCGGTGTAAACGGCGTCTGTCCGCGCTCCATATTTTTCAGAACATCGGCAAGATTGAAGTACATAGACTTCACATTTGCATTGTTCACGCGATCAACTGCACGCGGTGCAAGCACGATCATCGAAACACCCGGAGGGCATGCAAGCACCTTCTGCGAACCGGTAATCATGACATCTGCGCCGCAGTGTGCCATGTCGAAGGGATCGGCAAGAAATGCGGATACGCAGTCACAGACATAGAACATCTGATTCTTCCGGCAGAATTCACCGAGCATTTCGGCATCATACAGTACACCGGTCGATGTCTCGTCGATGTTGACGAGCAGTCCGGTATAGCCCTTGCCGTCATATTCGTACAGACGTTCCTTTGTCAGCTTCTGACCGTGATTCAGGCGCAGTACATCATGCGGAATTTCATGAATTTCGCAGAGCTCAGTAAAGCGCTGACCGAAGCTGCCGCCGTTGATGACAAGCACTTTGTCCGCTGCGGTAAAGCAGTTCATGACAGTCGCCTCCATAGAACCCGTGGAGGAGTTTGTCATGAAGGCAACGCGCGAGCCCTGCGGCGCCTTCGCAAATTTCAGCATGAGCTGTTCATTTTCCAGCATCAGCGCAGAAAATTCAGGCGTCCTGAAATACGGTACCTGTTCACCGCCGACTGCACAAACCGCATCGCTGCACATGACCGGTCCGACTGTAAAATTCAACATATGAAAATCCTCACTTTTTATTTTTCAGATTCCAGACAAACACCTTCTGCCGGTTACCCCAGACATACTTCTGGAACAGCAGCTTTGCATCCGGCTTCTTTGCCCATTTATCGCAGATTTCCTGATAGGACATCTCACTGTTCATCAGATCGCGCATGCAGTCCTCGCGCTGCGGATTTCCGTCGATATGCTTCCGCATCGGGCTCTGATACTTCAAAGCCGTCTCAAAATCCAGCGCATGACCGGTAAAGCGCTTCTCAGCAGCCTTCCAGAGATTTCTGCCCTTCTCCGTATTGCAGACGATCAGCGATGCACCGCCGTTTTTGCCGTAAAGCTCCGGACAGTAGAGATGCACGCCCCAGAGATCGCCGAGCGTGATATCCGCCTGCCGCTCGGTCGTCGTAAACGGACATTCATAGCAGGAGGGTCTGCTCATCAGATGCTGGAGCCAGATCGACCAGTACGGATTGAACCAGCGGTCTTTTTCGAGGATTCTGCCGTCCTCAAGCTCCAGAGACATCCGCTGAAAATCCCACTTGAAGGATTCCGGACTGAATTTCTGACCCTTGCTGCGGTAATCGAGCTTTTTGATGCGGGAGCCGTAGGTTCTGAAAATATGATCGTCGAGCTTCCGGACATACAGCGGGCTCGGAACACCCTCACAGATCACCTCAACCAGCAGCAGATTCGCAGTATCCGCATTGCGCAGAAATGCCTTCAAGCCTGCAACCTGACAGGGCGTACCGGAAAACAGAACCTTTTTTCCGGCTTTCAGTGCATCACGCACCTGCACATAGGTATTCCCGATCCGACTCTGCGAATATTTCGACTTGCAGATGACGGGCAGCTTCCGGATATTGTCAATGCCGTAATGGAACACGGCAAGCCCTTTCGATGCAGCTCCGAACAGGAGATAATCCGGATTCTGTTCTGCCCATTGCTGCGCGATTGCGGTAAATGCGCCGCCGGATGTGCTGAATTTCCGCACGTTCAGGCTGTTGTGATAACCGCCGAACGCATATTTTTCATCCTGTGATGCTTCCGGCATATTTTCAGCCGAACATACCTTATGGCACAGACCGCAGTGAATGCACAAATCCGCATTGAGCTGCGGATACCGGAAACCCTCGCAGTCCTCCTGCATCCGGAGCGCCTGTTTCGGACAGCTCTGTACACATGCTTCACAGCCGAAGCATTCACTCTTATTCTGCGATGTAAAAAAATCCATAGCGATAACCCTTACTTTTTCGGACAGCCGTCGAGCTCCGCTTGCAGGAATGCAACGGATTCCTGCCGCGCTGCGTCAATCCGCGCATGCACTTCATCATAGCTGATTGTTTCGCGGAATGACTCCGTTCCGTTCACCAGCATCCTGTCAGAAAGCCCAAACAGCGCAAGCAACTCCTCGATCTTGGTGTCACACTGCTCACGCGAGAATACCACGAACGGTCTGCGGTACTGCACGCTGAAAATCATGCCGTGGAATGAATTTGTCACAACATATTCCGCATGCTTTACGAGCGAGAGGAATTCCTCGACACCTGCTTCATAGAACATCTGATGTCCGCGCTCCACATTCGTCGCACGCAGGCTGATATCAATGATCTTCCAGCCGTTTTTCTCCGCCAGCTTTTCGGCATATTCGGTCATGACCGGATTATAGCGGCGCGCATAAAGCAGCAGATATTTTTCCGGAACAATGCGCTTTTCCGCGATCCGGTCATAATCGGCAGAAGTCAGCAGAAGCGTCGGATCAACGACCTTCTGCACCGGTACCGAAGTATGCTCCTTCACATACGGAACCATCAGGTTCTCGCGCAGACCGAATGCCTTGAAGTTTTGCAGTCTTGCATTCAGAACCGGATAGGTTTCCTCCGTAAAATGCGGATCGCCGAAGCTCGCCGCATATGCAACGGCATAGCCGTTTTTCATGCAGGCATAGTTGCCGTAATAGCCGTCGTCAAAGCCGAATTCATCCGGACAGAAAATCGTATCGCTGCCGCAGACAAAGCCGTCAAGCTGCTCCTCCGCAATGATATCATTGAAGTTTGCGGCGGTATACTTGCGCTTGGTTTTATCAAACTGCTCATGATAGAAGCGGTTGAATTTCTCGTAATTGATACGGATTGCAGGCATGGTCAGCTCGCACATTCTGCGCGATTCCTCGTCCTTGTCCCACATATTTTCAAAGGGATTCAGCGGATCCTTGTCCGCAAGAATCTCCGGACAGTAATCGACCAGCTTTGCATGATGCCCGAGCTTGCCGATTGCCTGTGTCAGTGCCCACGATTGCAGCGCGGAGCCGTAATTCGTAAAATTACAGTAGATATTATAGGAAACGACACCGAAGGTCATTCAATCACCCGTTTCTGATTATTTTAGACGCGAACTTTCTTTTTTGATCGCCTGTACGATATTGTCCGTTGCAGACTGATTGCTGCCGAAGTATTCTGCGATGATCTTCTGCCGCGTTTCCAGCAGCGGATCCTCATGCGCAGAAAGCATCCGGATATATTTTTCCAGCTCGGACCAGTCATTTGCCTGATACAGTCCCGGCAGAATCGCACCGAACAGCGAGCCGTATTCACACTCAATCGGACAATAAATCACCGGCTTGCCGGTCAGGAAAAACATCGGGATCACCGAGGAACGGTCGGAGATCATCACATCTGCGGTCACGAAGGTATCCTCAATACTCTTATTCTGATCGGTCAGGATATGCCGTTCCGCCCACTGCTGCCGGATTGCCTCCGCCTGTTCCGCAGTCAGAAAATTGTTCTTGATGAAATTATCCCACATCATCGGATGCGGGCGGACGGTCAGCTCGGCATCGCCCCAGTCAAAATCCGTCAGTTGCTGATAATACTCGAGAAAATGGCTGCCGCCGACAACCGGATCATAGCTCCAGCGCGGTGTCCAGAGGAAGCTGCGGTAATTGCATTCGCTGCGGATTGTCAGGCATTTTTCAAAGGGCGGATAGCCGACGCTCATGAAATGCTGTACGCCGTCGCTGTTTTTGTGCAGCTTCTGCATATTGACTTCCGCCGCGCCGCTGTCCTCCATAAAGCCAAAGTACAGATTCCGAAAGAACTCGACCGGATAAATGCTTGTATTTCTGATCTCCGGCGTTGCATAGGGCACATAGCAGGCTCTTGTAAACCGCACGGCAGTGCTGCTTTTCAGCGTATCCGGAAGATAATGGTCATAAGGGCGCTGATAAAACAGAAAATCAAAGCCCTCCTGCGAAATATCAACAAACCGGTCTCCGTCCTTCGCCAGTATATAGCTGCCGTTCAGACAGGCATTGCAGAAGAACTCTTTTTCGGAGGAATACTCCCCCACTGTTTCCGCCGCCAGATCATAAGCCGGCACGATAATCAAGGTGACTTCAAAATCCGGATCAGCGGCCATTTTTGCATAGACCGAGGACTGCTTGTCCCATAGCTCAGGCATCTGGACGATAAACCCGACCTTAATCCTGTCTTTGACCGGTGTCTCGGTCATTTTTCTGATATAATGCTCTGCCTTGCCGTTCAAAACGGAATTGCCGATCATCCGAAAAGGTGCTTTCACAATTCGTTTGGTCAGCAGGATTCCTTTTTGTACTCCCAAAAAATACACGCTCCTCAATTCGCCTTTATTTCTTTCTGCGTTATTTGTGTCTGATTGTTGTATTGACAAACTGCATCAGCTGTCTGCGTTTGATCAAAGCTGCCGCAGCGCCTGCAATAACGATTACATATCTGATGACAACAAAATGATACAGTGCCATCAGCAGGAAGCATACTGCGCTGAATGCAACAAAGATCAGGCACAGCATCTTCATATCCAGTGACTTCATCGAGAAATTGTTTTCCGCCGCGACTTTTTTCATGGCAATAAAGTTCATTGCAGCGAACAGAATATAACTGAACAGCGTCGTATATCCGGCAGCGATATAGCTGACATTCGGAATCAGGATTGCATTCAGGATAATGTTTGCAACTGCCGCACCGATGGATGCGTACACGAGGCTCTTCTTCTTTTCATAATAGAACTGCACATTGATGAAAAGCTGCGAATAGAACAGCAGCAGCAGGCTGATTGCGACCGGCGGAATAATCCAGATCGCTTCTGCATATTTCTGACCGCCCATGACCAGAATAATCTCCGGCGCCATAATCACAATGCACAAAATCAATCCCGCCATGAGAATGGCAATGCCGTTTGCAACCTTGGCATTCTCCTCCTCCTTGCCGTCCTTGATCTTTTTATAGAACCACGGAACATAGGAGTTATTGATTGCATTCAGGACAAAGGTCAGGATCATCGCAAGCGTATAGGCAGCGCCGTAAATCGCAGCCTTGCCCTTGCCGCAGTAGTGGTTGATCATCAGTCTGTCGCTCTGGTTGAAGACCATTTGCGAGAGATAATATGCGAGCAGCGGCACATTGAAGCCAAGCGCATATTTCCAGTATTCCTTATGGAACAGGCTTTTGCCGCGGATTGCATTCAGACAGAATATAACCATGCCGAATGCAAGCGTTGCGACCACATGACCTATGATGCGCGCTTCGCCCTTCTGCTCGCTGAGCAGGACAAAAACGAGGGAAATCGCGGTATTCGCAATCGACATCAGCAGCGTCAGCGCGACAACCGGTTTATACTCATACTCAAAGCGCTTTTTGCCGCTCCAGAGATTCACGGAGTTAATGGAAAGTGTTTCGAGCAAGAGGAAGATGACAAACAGCGTCGGCAGATCGAGCACACCGTTCCAGAATCCCTGAAACGGCAGATAGATAATCAGGAAAAAGCTGCACAGCACCAGCCAGATGCCCTGAATGGCGGAGATATATCTGTCACGATCCTTCTCGAATTTCAGCATCGCCGGAGAGAACGAGCCATACGCGAGATTCAGCGTCAGCACAATCGAGAATATGCCGGACCACGATGAATAAACCGTCATCTCGCCGTATTCCTCGGTAGACATCAGCCGCATGAAAATCGGCATATTGATAAATGAGATACACTTCTGAATGATGCTGCAAATCGTATATGCAACCGAAGCACGCGCTTCCTTCGACATTGAACCCCATTTATGTCTCACGTTCTGAATAATCCCCATGAAACAGGTTTCCTCCCGCTTAATATGAATTGCCGTTCCGTTTATTTGAAGCTGTTGACCGAGCTGATTACAAATTCGATCTGTTCATCGGTCATGCCGTAGAACATCGGCAGGCTCAGCTCCGTTGCACTGATTTCCTCTGCAACCGGCAGCGCGCCCTGCGGAATATTCAGCTCACGGTAGCAATCCTGCATGTGCATCGGAATCGGATAGTGCTTATTGGTCGAGATGCCCTTGTCTGCGAGATAATCCGCCAGCGCATCCCGCTTCTGCGTCCGGACGGCAAAGATATGCCAGACCGGCACAGCATAATCCGGAACAAACGGCAGAATGACATCCGGATTCGTAATGCCGTCCAGATAGCATTTTGCGGTTCTTCTGCGTTCCTCGTTCATTTTGTCCAGATGCGGCAGCTTTGCAGCAAGGAATGCAGCCTGCATCTCATCGAGACGGGAGTTATTGCCCTGATAGATGTGATGATACTTGTAATCCGAGCCGTAGTTGCCGAGCGCTCTGACCTTGTCAGCGAGCGCCTTGTCATTGGTGACGGTTGCACCGGCATCGCCGAGTGCACCGAGATTCTTTCCCGGATAGAAGGAGAAGCCTGCGGCATCGCCGAAGGAGCCGATTCTTCTGCCCTTATAGGTCGCGCCGTGTGCCTGTGCGCAGTCCTCGACGACAAAGAGATGATACTTCTTTGCAATCGCCATAATCGGGTCCATATCGCAGGGCTGACCGTAAAGATGCACCGGCATGATCGCCTTCGTTTTGTCCGTGATCTTTGCCTCAATCAGCTCCGGCGCGATATTGTAGGTACGGATATCCGGCTCAACAAAGACCGGCGTTGCGCCGACATACGTGACGGCAAGTGCCGTTGCAATATATGTATCGGAAGGAACAATGACCTCATCGCCCTGCCCGATGCCGAGCGCCTTGAGCGCAAGCATCAGCGCATCGAGACCGTTGCCGACACCGACACAGTATTTCGAGGTGCAGTATTCCGCAAACGCCTTCTCGAAGGCTTCATCCTCCTTGCCCTCGATATACCAGCTTGCAGTATAGACTCTGTGAAATGCACCGCGGAGCGCAGTATCGAGCTCTGCCTCCATAGGCTTGAAGCTAACAAACGGGACCTTCATTTATTCTCCTCCTCACTTGCCTTGACAAAGGCAAGAAAATCATCGTAATTTCTGATGTAATCGCTTTCATCATACAGCTCGGAAGCCAGCACCAGCAGAACCGCATCCGGAGAAAAATCATACATTTCTCTCCACATGTTATTTGCAACATACAGTCCTTCATACGGCTTTTCGAGCGGAATGACCTTTTTCTCGTGACCGTTGTCGAGCAGAATCTTGCAGGAGCCGTGAATGCAGATCAGAATCTGCTCCAGAGCTTTATGCGCATGAAATCCGCGTCTGACATCCGTCACGGTATCATACATATAGTAGACACGCTTGATCTTGAACGGAATATCCTTGAATTCCTCCAGTGCGACGAGCTGTCCGCGGTCATCGCCGTGCGGCTGAAACATATATTTTACGACTTGCATGCTTTCATCTCCTTACACTTTTCAGAATAGGCTTCCGGCGTAATTTCCATATAGTTTTCGGTCATGCCGCAGCTGATATGGCTGTCCTTCTTAACAAAGCCTGCGCTTTCGTAGATATGTCTTGCGGCAATATTATCCTCATAAACATGCAGAATCACCTTCTCGAGCTTTAAGTCCTCAAAGGCGACCTTCAGAACGGCAAGCAGCGCATGCAGACCGATTTTCTTTCCGTGCGCCGCTTCGTCGCCGATCAGGATTTTCCCGAATTCCGCCTGTTTTCCCTGAAATTCATAGAGCGAAAGGCTGCCGACCACGCGGTTCAGAACATCCTGCTCGAAAATGCTGAAACAGATTTCGTCCTCATTTTCGAGATACTTCTCAAACCATGCCTTCTGCATTTCAGAAGTGATATACGGAATTTTCCGCAGATACTTTGCATTGCCGGCGTCATTCCGCCAGTTTCTCAAGAGCTCGATATCCTCCGCAGCCAGCGGTTTCAGCTTGACATTGCGGAATTCAGACGTATAGCTGTGCTTCATATGATTCACCTGCCAGTTCTATTTGCAGCGGAAAGTACTGCTGCAAAAATTCGATTATTGTTTTTTCGCCAGAAGTGCATCAATATACTTCCTGTCTTCTCTGATCCGCTTTTTGCGCGGCATGCTGTAAATGACATACTTGATGCAGGAAGGAAGATATTTGAGCGCGACCTTGATCTTTTTTGCTTTGCTTCCGCCGGTCTCCCCCTTTTCCAAGGAAAAGGCAAGCATCCGCTTTTCAGAGGCGGAAAGCCGATCTTTATGCGCTATGCGGTCTGTCGCGTTAAACAAATCAATATCCTTCTGATAGATCGGATTGCGGCTCGCCGACCCCGAGGAGATACCGCCGGTCTGATACCAGATTGACACAATGTCATAAGCAAAGCAGAGCTTGTCTTGCAGCAGATATCTCGACAGGAACGGACCATCCTCCCAGAGGCGGTATTTTTCGTCATAATACCCGAGCTTCTCCATGACCGCGCGGGAATAATACATCGCACTGCCAGATGCCATATTATAGTACATGCTCAGAATAAATGCCTTGTACTGCTTTTCGGCAGTGTTGACTTTCGTTTCGAGGATTCGCCGCTCACTGTAATGCGGCATCAGGCAGATCGGCTCATAGGAATTCTGATATGCCAGCCGCGACGTCACAACGACATCCGCCTTATTTTTCAGAAATGCGCGCACGATTCTGCGAACTGTATTATCCGAGAAAAACACATCACCGCAGGAAAGATTGAGGATGTAATCGCCGTGCGACTGCTTGTATGCATTGTTCAGATTCCGGACCGTGCCGCGGTTTTCCGGAGACGCCAGAATGATGACATTTTTCACGTTTTCGCATGTGAGCTCGTCGATTTTCTTTCTGATTTCCTCCTCCGGAAAATCATCCGAGCCGTCATCACAGATCACATATTCGATATTGGGATAATCCTGACAGAACACAGACTGCATCGTCTCAAACAGCGATTCAAAATGCCGGTAGGTTGCCGTCACAACGGATACTAAAGGATATACCTTAGCCAATTCTTCTGTCTCCTTTCGTTTTCAAGCGCGCAATGCGTGAGGATAAACACAGGAATACCCAGAATCACGATTGCCGATCCGTAATTGGAAAAAGAGAAAAGTTTGAATAAATAAATCAGAAAGACTGCTGCATCAATCACAAGCAGACATCTGTAATGCTTTTCGCGTGTTGTGAAAAATGCAATGACAAACGCATTGACATAACCAAAGAGCAGCAGCGCCGTTCCGATCCCGCCGTACCGCCACAGACACTGAATATATCCGGAGTCAATGCCGGAATATCTTGCAATGGACTCCGGCGACGCACCGGCACCCAGAAACAGCTGCTCCGGAAAGACAAGGTCCTTTCCGAGAATCTGATTATATGTTCCGGAGTTTGCATCGACATTACCGCTGAGCAGCTTGCTCGTCTCCTCGACACCCTTCGTGACCCACGCCGCTGTCGTACCCGGCAGCAGACTGAGCACCTTGGCTGAAACAAACACAATCAGCGGCAGACACACACCGACAATCAGGATATTCTTCGGCTTGCAGTAGAAAAGTGCGATGATTGCGAAGGCAACTGCGGAAAGCAGCAAGCCCGTTCTCGTATTCACCAGCGAGATAAACAGCAGAAGGAATCCGGATACAATGTATATGAGCTTTTTCTGCGCAATTCCTTCGAGAAAAACCGCCGCAATACAGAGCGACATAATATAGCCCAGTGAATCGAACAGATTGTTCGCAAAGCCGAAGCAGCGGTAGACAGTACCCTTCTTGACAGCCTTTTTCAGAATCTCGTCATGTGAATTCCGCATGATGAAAGAGATGAACAGCGATTTCACGGGAGGCAGAACGAATGCTGCAACGACGCAGAAAAGCTGTAGCATCGAGGCTAAAAACAGATAATATATGATATCATGGATTGACAGATCAAAGAAATTCATCATCTGCACAATCGCAAGCACCATCACAAACAAATAGAGCAATACGTTGAAATTCGATTTCAGCAGGGAGACATACAGCGATGTATTTCCGCTGTCCAGATACGCATGGATCATCTGCACACAGCACAGATACAGTGTAAACGGCAGAAATCCGGCAAGGACAAAAAAGACTTTCTTCGGGCACTTGAATGTGCCTTTCAGAATCATTGTCCCGCCGATGATCGCAACATTAAATGCGATCACAAGATATTTTGTATCAATCGGAATCACCGGCGGCATAAAGAGTGCAAAGAAAAAATACAATGCAAAAAAGGCTTTCTTCATAAGAATTGCAATTTTTGATTGTTGATTCTCCTGTTCAAGGGCGCGCAGGATTGAACCCGTAGCAGCTCCGTTCATAAATGCAATCTCCTATTTTCCGGAAAACTCTTTTTTGCAGAGTATTTGACCATTCCTGTTCAGTTCAGCTCCCGTAAAATCTGAAGCGTATGGCGGATGCCTTCCTCCACGGTAAACTGCCCCTTCCAGCCGAGCGCTTCGAGCTTCCGGCTGCTGAGCACCTGCTTGGCAATCGGGGTCATCTCAGCCTTTGCAGCTTCATCGGGATCGGCGAAGATGACCTTAGTACCGGTCTGCTTCGCAACTTCCTTTGCAAATCCTGCAATCGTTGTCCGTGATGCAGAATTTGCGATATTATAAGCATTGCAGCTTTCGCCGCAGGCAAGCACCGTCAGAATCGCAGATGCCGCATCCGCAAGATAGGTATAGGAGCGCATCTGATTGCCGGCGCTGTTGAGCACGATATCCTCACCGGCAAGACCCTTGTTGACAAACTGCGCATTTGCGCGGTTATCGGCTCTTGTCACGGTCGGACCGTAGGTGTGACTCGGACGGACAATCACCGTATCAATCGCATACTGCTTCGTATAGGAAACGCAGAGCGTCTCGGCGGTGCGCTTGCCGTTCGGATAGCAGGAGCGAACGGATGTCGGATCGACATAGCCTGCATAGGATTCCTCAAAGGATTCAAGGCTCAGATCGCCCTGCCCGTACACCTCGCCCGAGGAAATATAGAGCATGCGCTTCGTACCGTGATCCTTGCCGTAATCGAGCAGATATTTCGTGCCGAGAATATTGCTCAGAACAGTGCCGACCGGATCGCTGTTGAATGCTGCCGGAAATGCAGGGCTTGCCGCATGAATGATATAATCGAAGGATTCTTCAAAATCCGGCGCCTGATTGACATTGTGCTCGATAAAATGCAGCTTGTCGGATTCAGCACCGGCATATCTTGCCGCAAGGCGCTCCGCACTCAAATCCATTGCATAAACGGTGATATCCGCGTTCATGTGACGGTTTGCATAGAGCAGCATATCCGCCATAAAGGAGCCGATCAGTCCGGAACCGCCAGCGATCAGCACAGACGAACCGAAGAGCGTTTCAAGCCCGACCGTCGCTTTGACAGCGATTGCAATATCCTGTTGATAGCTTTCACTCTGATAGAAATTCATCGCATTCAGTCCTTTAACCAGTCAGATCTCTTTGCCTTGAGCAGTGCCTTGAAGATATCAATATCCTCAACGGTCGTCAGCTTGATATTCTTCTCAGAGCCGGCGGAGAAGTAAACCTGCTCACCCATCTCGATCATCAGCGTACAGGAGGCAACGGAATTCGTAATGCCTGCTTCCAGCGCACGGCGGTGCAGATCGCAGATTTTGCCGATTGTAAAGCCCTGCGGCGTCTGGGTGCGCTTGAGATTGTCACGCGGATAGCTGCCGGTCGAGACAACACCGTCCTCGGTCTGCATCATCGCCTCCGCGCAGGGAATGACAGTAATGGCATTGCCGAATTTCTTGGTTTTGCTGATACAGTCGGAAATGATCTCCGCAGAAACCATGGGACGGATTGCATCGTGAATCAGAACAACGTCGTCCGCAGCAAAATGCTTTTCCAGCTCATAGACGCCGTTGCGGATCGAATCCTGACCGTTCTTGCCGCCCTGTACAACATATTGCAGCTTCGTGATATTGAACTGCTTTGCATATGCCCACAGAACCTGCTCCCAGCCCTCGATGCAGACCACGGCGATTGCATCAATCTCCGGATGATTCTGGAACGCCTCGAGCGTATAGACAATCACCGGACGCTCATGCACCGTGATAAACTGCTTCGGGATATCCTGATGCATTCTGTTGCCGGAGCCGCCTGCAATAATCAAACCAATATTTGCCATTTCCTCATTTTCCTCCGTTCGCCTTAGAAGTAATTTGTCATGATCATCACCGCAAACATGCATTTTTCCTTGACGGATCTTCTGCTGTATTTGCGGTACATGCCGATCAGTCTGCATTTTGCAGCAAACGATTTCTCAGATTTCACCAGTAATTCCAGAATCTCCGCAAAATCCGGATTGACCTCGTCACTGTGCGTCCGCAGAATATACTGCGCCATTTCGCGGATAATATGCGGTCTGTCTTTGTCAAAAAGCCGCTTCACGCCGCGCCATACATTCCGCTCGACGGCACCGGCGACATTGTTTCCGTGCTGCCGGTAGAGTATGGTCTCCGCATCATCATAGATGATCGGATATTTCGCGGAAAGGCACATGCGGTAAATATAATTGTCATGCAGGAAGGGATGCTCATAGAACGCATCGTCAGCGAGCTGCTCCACGAGACTGCGCGTCATGCACATCGTACAGCCGAAGACATTGCTGCGGTCAAAGAAATCCCAGAAGCTGCCGGTCCGGAAGATTTTATCCTCTCTGGGCAGCGGATTCAGGCTGCCGTCCACGAGCTTCTTTTTGGAGTAATAGAGCGCCGGACGGTCCTTGCGCTTATACAGCTTTTTCACTGCGCGGCAGCATTTCTCCGGCAGCCAGAAATCATCCTGATCGCAGAAGAAGAAGTAATCAATCTCCGGAAACATTTTGCCGGCATGATGCAGCAGGAACGAAAAGCCCTTTGCAACGCCGAAATTCTGCCCGAATGCTTCCTCAAGAATGACGATCTGCGGATATTTCGCGGCATAGTCCCGCAGAATCTCCGGTGTGCTGTCCTTTGAGCCGTCATCGTGCACCAGCACCAGCACCTCAACATTCTTTTGCTCCAGCAAAGATTTGAGCTGCTCATCAATGTATTTCTCACCGTTATAGGTTGAGAGCAGAATACATACCTTTTCCATGCTCTAGTTCCTTAATCTTCTTTCTTTTTGCCCTTGACAAAATACTCTTTGCCGCGGTACTTGATAAACGGTGTATCCAGATCCATGAACAGAATCTTGTGCTCCGGATGACGGTCCTTCTCAGGCGGCAGCTCCATATAATTGCCGTAGCGCTGCTTGAGATAGCCCTTTGCGCCAATCGGAATCGGCATCACGGTATCCTCAAACGGAACCCAGACAGCCTTATCAAACCACTTCTTCGGGAAATTCCATTTGATATACGGGAACATGGAAAATTCCTTGACAAACTTTGCATCTTCATAATGCTTGTCCGGAATGGAAGCGAGCTTTTCCAGATTGCTCCAGATGAAGTATCTGGAGGAATCGGACTTGAAGATACCCAGCAGAACCTTCGAGCAGGTGTAAATCAGCTTGCTCTGACGGTTCGGCACTCTGCTCGCCTTGAAGAGCGAAGTACCGGCTGCACATGCAAGCTGGAACATTCTGCCGACAGAGGTCTTTGCGGAAGCATGAAAGCATCCCACATCAATGCTGACGCCCTGATGACCGTCAGTCTCATAGGAAGATGTGGTGATAAAGGTCGTTTCATTATCCTGAATAGACGAAGACAGCCGATGATCATTATACTCCTTGCAGGTATAGCACAAAGAGTATTTCTTAGTATCGGCTTTCTCATTCCAAATTTTAAGCAGCTTGCAATAATCCGGATACGGCATCTCCATGTCGATATCATCATCCCACGGGATAAATCCCTTATGGCGAACCGCACCAAGCAATGAACCTGCATACAGATAGACCCTCAAATTGTTTTCCTTGCAGAATTCCACAAGATACTTTGCAATTTCAAGGTTCTTTTTCTGGAGCTCCTTGAGCTCGCTGTCAGTCAGCTTTTTCAGCTCTCTCATTGTATACCCTACCTCCGTATTTTCAGCATGCTCTGCTTCCGACAGAGCGTTTATCCAGAATCAGTTTGCTCTGTACTCGGGGAAATAGCCTGTATCCGATACAGCACCTTCTTCGGCTCTCATCTGCTTTAACTGCTGATAAGTCTCCTCGGCAAAGATGACTTTTCCGATGCAGAAGGTATAAGAAGCATCTCCTCTGTAGAAGGAGCGCTTGAATTTGAACAGGCTGTCCTCGCCGGAACCGACACCGCCGCCGAGATGCAGCGTTTTGCAGCCGTTTGCGCTGCCCCAGAGCGCTGCCTTATACAGCAGAAGATTCGTCGGTGCAAGGCTTGCGTATTCGCGGAGTGAACCGGAAAGATGATAGTTCAGTCTGCCGTTTGCAGCCAGCATGATCGAAGCTGCAATGACCGTATCATCCGGCAGGACGGCGTAGAAGACCTGTGCCTGCTCCGGCATATCGTTCAGAATGCTCTGATAGAATTCCGGCGCGAAATAGTAATAATCCTTCGCGTTGTCCTTATCCATTGTGGAATTGTAAATGACGCGGAATTTCTCGTAAATCTCGGGATATCTGCCGTTATAGATCCGGATGCCGTTTTTCTCAGCCTTGCGGATCATATTGCGGTTTTTGCTGATGATATTCGCCCAGATCACCTCCGGCGATGCAAGGTCCATTGCAATCGTATTGCCGAGGCTGATGACATTGTAAAACGCCTTGTTCTGCTCGGCATTTTCCAGCACCGGATGATAGCGGACAAATTCGCAGACAACTGCATGCTTCTGACACCATGTCCGGTATGCAGCAAACAGCGCCTCGGTCTCCGTCCCCTCAATCAGCCAGCCGCCGTAGCCGTAGGGCGTCGCAAAGTCAAAATACGTTTCCTTTTCAAGCTTTCCCTGAAAATGCGGATCATCGGCAATATCGCGCTTCATGACAACATTGATCGCGCGTGTCTTGGGCGTATTCTTGTCTTCATAATAGAAAAGAAGCGCCTGACCGTCACCGTGCAGCTCAAAGGCCTTCACATACCCACTCATATAATAGATATCGTAATTGCCGAAGGATGAAACGATCTTGTCCCATTCTTCACTTTGCTCCGTCGTAAAAACTGTCAGCATAAGCGCTCCTTTATATATACAAAACTTATCATACAAGACGCATAGACCAAGCCGGATTTCCGCAAATTTATGCGAAAAAACGGCTGATCTATGCACCTTTCACTGATTATTCGCCTCTGAGGGACTTAAAGCGGTCGAACTGCTCCTCGTACTTATAGTCCTCAAACAGCTTGTGTACATCGTAAACGGGCTCATAGCCGAGCTCTTCCTTGGCGTTCGTGATATCCATGAGGAATCCGCCGCCGCTCTTGCCCGGATGATACTCGATTGTAGACGGCTTATCCTTCGGCGAGAAAACGTCGATGATCGCCTGACACTGCTCCTCGAGCGTGACCGGAATACCGGTACCGACATTGTAGATGCCGTGGTCGCGGTTTGCAATGACCGCCTTGCAGATCATCTGTGCGCAGTCATAGACATGAACCATATCCTTAGCGTAATTCGGATCGCCCCAGAGCTCAAGCGGCTCGCTGTTCTTTGCGCGCTCGATCTGTCTGTAGAGCGGTCTCATGGTCTTGACGCCGTTCGGATAGTAATACTTGAAGGTGCTGTATTCGTAGATCGTCGGGAAACGGAAGACGAAATACTTGAGGCCGTACTCCTCGAAGTAGTGCTTGAGCATCTCGATTGCAGTATTCTTGGAGATGACATACATTGCGTGGTCGCCGGTGTAGCTGAAATTCGGAGCGTCATACGGCTTGATCACGTAATTCGGGTCAGCCTGCGAATACAGGGAGACATCGAAAACGGTCTGGCTGAACATGATTCTGTCCGCCTTGACCTTTCTGCAATACTCGAGCACATTGTAGGTACCCATGATATTCGTTCTCAGATACGCCTCGCCGCTGTAATCGGACATATATGAAGGAATCGTAGCAGCAAGCAGAATGACAGCATAGACATCCTCCTGCGGCAGACGGTCGAAGTCCTCCTTGTTCATCATATCAACCTGAACGAACTCCACACCGAACTGATTGAAAACATCTGTGTTGCGGCGGCCGGATGCGATCACCTGATACTCGGAATCCTTGAAAAATTCCGAAGCATACTTGGTCACATACGAACCGACATTGCCTGTTGCGCCGAAAATAATAACCTTCTTCATTTCTTAACACTCCTTTTTTTCATATGAGCACGCTCCACGTTCAGAGCCGTCGGCTTCTCGGCACCCTGACCGATATCCGAATGGTCAATGACAGTTTTGATTGTATCAAAGAACAGCTTGACATCGCCTGCGAACGTGATCTTATTGACATACTTCAAATCGTACTTGAACTTTTCTTCCCACGAGATGCTGTTGCGTCCGTTGACCTGTGCAAGACCGGTCAGACCCGGGCGGACATCATGTCTGTGCATCTCCTCCTCGGTGTAATACGGCAGATAAATGACAGCGAGCGGACGCGGTCCGATGAATGCCATATCGCCCTTGAGGACGTTAAAGAGCTCCGGCAGCTCGTCGATGCTGAATTTCCGGATGAAATTGCCGAACCATGTCATGCGCTCCTCATCCGAGCTGACGAATTCCTCGCCCTTTTCCTTGATGATTTTCAGGCGCTCCGCATCGGTCAGCTTTCTGCCGTTGCGGTCGGTCGCATCCTTCATTGAGCGAAATTTGTACATCGTAAAGATTTTGCCGTGCAGTCCGGGACGCTGCTGCTTGAAGATTACCGGCGAGCCCATGGTCAGCTTGATGATCGCCGCCGTAAACAGAAGCAGCGGACTCAGAATGATGATGCCGAACAGTGCGCCGAGAAAGCCAAGCGGTCGCTTGAAAAACATTTCATAAGGACCGTAAGGACGGTGCTTTTTCCTTTTTGCCATATTCAAGCTCCTTTATATGAAGTGATAAATGAAACGATTTCATCACAGATGCGCTGCATATCGGAGAGATCATACCGCTGGTCGCAGATGATGCTCAGTTCCGTATCATACAGCGTCTGTGTCTGCGGCGTCAGCCTGTGATATTCCGAGACAGGCCAGTGAACCGGACCGTAAATCTGCTTTCCGATCAAATGCTTCCGCAAAGCACTGCGAAGCGCCGGATCGAGAAAAACCGGCACAAACAGCGGACAGTCCCTTTCGCCGAGCGTCTGCACAAACGAATACTGCCCGAGCTTTTCCAGCAGAAAGGCGGCATTTTCGCGGCGCTTTCTGCGGATCAGATCCGTATCAAGGCTTCTGATCGCGGAGATATCCCTTCCGGCAGCGCCGAAAAGCTCCGTATTTTCATCCAGCCATTCCTCGGCATAGCCGAAGAGCTTTAAGAATTCCTTGTCATTGCCTTCCGGATGTTCAATATACTTTTTCTTTTGCAGCATCGCGGCCTTGCGCGCAGCGATGTACGGATGCAGCTCATTGACGGGCTTTGCATCCGGCAGTATGCCGTCCTTCGCCCATGCATAGCCGCCGGACCAGATACCGGTCCATTTCCGCGTACTGCCGAAATAATAATCCGCATCCACCGGAATACCGGAGAAAAACGCATGCGTCAGATCGCGGATCACGATCCCGCGCAGCGCCGATGTATCCTGCTCTGTATGAAAGCCGAAATAATCGAGCACCAGCGCAAGATCACAGTCTTCGGCTTCATGCAGCGACTGTACGAGTCTGCCGCTTTCATCGCGGTAAACCGGATAGAACCGGATATCGAGCCCGTGATCGGCAAACGGCTTGATCATCGAATCGCAGCACCACGACGGCAGTGCAGCCGTGCGGCAGGTACGCTTTGCAAGGATATCGCCGAGAATCGCGTTCAGTGCCGCTCTGCCCGAGAGATACCATTTTGTATCTGCGGGGAACAGCGCCGGATCGGGCTCTGCCTTCATCGGCAGCTCCCAGAATTCACTTCCGATTTCTATCATACACACTCCACGGAAACCGGCGGATGCACCGGCAGAATTATTCAAAGCAGCTTCGGATAATCTCAATGATGATATCCTGCTCCGCAGGCGTCATTTTGTTGTCGCTCGGCAGGCAGAGACCGCGCTCAAAGATATCCGCGCCGACATCCACAGCCTCACCGCGGTCGATATACGCATTGGACTGACCTCTGCCGCTGCCGCTTGCCGTAACAAACGGATTCATTCTGTAGATCGGCTGCATATGCATCGGCTTCCAGATCGGTCTGCCCTCTGCATTGTATTTTAACAGTGTTTCAAGAATTTCGGTCGGACATGTCTTGCCTTTTTCCGGGACATAGAGCGGCTGATTTTCGCCACGCACCTGTCTGCACATCGCATCCCTGTCGATCAGCATGCAGGAGAGCCAGAAATTCGGCTCACTGTTCTCCGCATCAAACGGATTCATCGTAACCGGCAGGCCCTTGAAGCCTTCCTTATAGCGCTCATAGATCGCTTTCTTCTGCGCGATATGTTCATTGAGGTAGGGCATCTGTCCGCGGACAACACCCGCGATCAGATTGGACATGCGGTAATTATAACCGATCTCCTCGTGCTGATACCACGGTGCATTCTCACGCGACTGCGTGGACCACTTGCGGATTTTGTCCGCCGCATCCTTGGAGTCGGTCAGGAACATGCCGCCGGAGGAACCGGTGATGATCTTGTTTCCGTTGAAGCTAATCGCATTGAAATCGCCGAAGCCGCCGGTCTGCTTGCCTTTGTAGGTTGCGCCGAAGGATTCTGCCGCATCCTCGACAATCAGTGCGCCGTGCTTCCCGCAGATTGCGCGAATCTCATCAATCTTGCCGGGTGTTCCGTAGAGATGCGCAATCACAAGGAGTTTCACATCCGGATAGAGCTCGAAGGCTTTTTCGAGTGCCTTCGGGTCCATATTCCATGTATCGCGTTCGGTATCAATAAAAACAGCCTCGCCGTCCTCATATGCAATCGGGTTGACGGTCGCATCAAAGGTCATATCAGAAGCGAAAACCTTATGCCCCTGCAAGGTACCGCAGTCGGGCTTTGCCTGCCCGTAGAGCTGCTCGCCGGCGAGCTTGACTGCCAGATGCAGCGAAGCCGTGCCGCATGAAAGTGCGACGGCGTATTTTACACCGGCATACTCTGCAACGATGCGCTCCAGCTCATTGATATTCTCACCGGCTGTGGTGATCCAGTTTTTTGCGAACGCATCCTGCACCCATTTCAGTTCATCTCCGTGCATCGTCGGAGATGAAAGCCAAATCTTGTTTTCAAACGGTTGAAACCGGTCCATCTAAATTCCTCCGAATTACTGACTGTATTTTTCAGTTTGATCCTGCGCAGACACTGCGCCGGGAAGCATTCTGCATCCGGAGCGGCAGTCCCGTTTTCCCACGGCGGAAGAGCCGATTTCTGCAAGAGCGCAGACTTCCCCTAAAACTGTACACTATCTCATATTATAACACAGGAAAAGTCGTTTGTCAATACATAACAAAAACGCATACCCCGATTTGTAAGATATGCCCAATATTCAGTGTGCATTTCGTGACTTTTACCCTATAAGCGCGTCTGATTCCGTCTGATAGTTGGAATCGCAGTGTCTGTGGCAGCGCATCCGCGAAAATGAAGGATACAGCAGCAGTGCGGAGCGCCGCATGCCGCTGACGGTACGCCAAATCCGGAGGGGCAGTTCCGGTTTCGTGCACATCCGTTTTTTCGCGCATACGCTTATATTATATCATAAATATGTGATTTGTCAAGTGGGGAAATTATCCGGTCACGGCATCGCCTGCCTGAGACAGAATCCTGACTGCAACCCGTTAAATATCCGACATTTCCCGCAGAAAGAAATCTGTGCGCTTCCGTCTCAGATAATTTAACATTATTTAATAGTATCTATAACCGGACCGTGTCAGGCTCCGTTTTGTTTCTCCGGCAGGATTCTTTCGGCTTTTTATCATGCTCCCATTGCGTTTTTCTTCATAATATGTTATAATAAAAGCAGCATCCCGACCGGATGCCGCAACATGATCAAATTCATTTGGAAAGAAGGCGTCATTATGAAAAAAGCAGTCATCCTCAGCACACCGGATATACAGCTTGAACGCTGTTTTTTGGGGATTACGTCCGTTCAGATCGAATTTTCCGAACAGCTTGCAATCCCCGCAGATGCTGACTGCGTCCTGATTGCACAGCAGCAAGCCGCAGCGGCACTCCCCGCACTGTCCGAGCTGCTCCGCGAGCGGAATCTCCCTTCCGCAGCCCTCACCTTTGATCAATCGGAGGAAAATCAGGAGCTGCTCCTCGATCTCGGCTTTGACAATATCTTCCTGCTGCCGATGTCCGGACGCCTGCTCGAAAAACGAATCTGTGCGATGATCGGCAAGGCAGGCGCACCGGAGCTCGGCTTCGATCTCTTTGCGGCAATGGAGCAGTCCGGGGGACGCCTTGGTGCCTATGCAGTCAGCAGCGGTGTATTCCCAATGATTCTGCGCTATGTTGAGCGCTTGCAGGACCGCATGGACAAGCCCTCGCAGCTTGTGACATTCCGGTTCCGGACACGTTTGAATATCCCGCCGGAGCCCGGTACGCTCGAAGAAGCATTCCCGATTGTACAGACCTGTCTGCGCCGCGGCGATATTGTCACAATCAGCGGGCAGGAAATCCTTGCGGTACTGATCGGTGCGGACGATGCCGGATGCAAAGGCGCTGCGGACCGCATCATCCGGACATATCAGGCACACTGCTGCGACAGCATCTTCGATATGCTGTATGATATCCGTGAGATCAAGCCGAACCGCTGATACTGTCCGCATATGAAAAAACAAATCGCAGCACTGCTTCTGCCCGTGCTTCTGCTGACCGGCTGCAAGGCACAGGCAGCGAAGGAGCCGGTCTATCCCGCTGAAATCACCGCAGTCTCCGAGCACAAATACACCTGCACCTTTGAGGATGTCAAATATGAATATGTGCTCGATCTGCCGGAAAAAACCGAAAATGCCCCGCTGATTCTGATGCTGCACGGCTACGGAGATTCGGCAGAGGGCTTCCGCAGCAGCGTGCATCTGGAAAAAGCTGCCAATCCGCTCGGCTATGCAGTGGCATATGTCGGAAGCGGTCTCGGCTGGAACAGCGGCATCGCAGCCGGCGGCAATCCGGACAAGGCGTTTCTCGTATCGCTCGCGCAGTATTTGCAGCATACATACGGCTTTTCGCAGGACTGCACCTATGCAGCGGGATTCAGCAACGGCGCATTTATGGCGCACCGCCTTGCTGCCGAAGCCTATGACACATTCTCCGCATGTGTGAGCGTTGCAGGCATGATGCCGCAGCAAATCTGGGACAATCTCCCCGATTACCGGAATTTTCCGGAGGTCGGCTTTTTGCAGATCACCGGTCAGAAGGATGCTGTCGTACCGCAGGGAGAGGATCAGTCCGACCCCGATATATACGATGTTGTCAATTACTATCTTGAAGCCGACGGGCTGAGCATTCACCCATTTACAATCGGAAACAACTGCAAGCTGTTCAAAGCATCTGCCGAGGACAAGCGCGCGCAGGTCTGGCATCTGGTCATTCCGGAGGGCGGACACACATGGCAGAACAGCAGCAGCGGCGTCGATACGAATGCACTGATCATGGAATTTCTCGAGATACAGCGCACGCCGCCGCAAAATGCAGCATCATAACAAAAAGCAACGGAGCCTGCAAGGAAACAGGCTCCGTTTTTCTCTGCATATTATTCAGCCCTGCCACGCCTTGGCGACCTCAGAGGCTTTTTTCAGATGCTTATCAAGTTCATAGATATTATCATAGAAAACAGTCAGGCTCTCGCCGTTGGAACGCACCCAGTCGGAGATCACGCCGCCGCAGGAGTCCGCACTCAGCACCTTGAGCGATGCAGAAGCACGTTCGCAAAGCCCAAGAACATCATGCACCAGCACCGAGGAAAGAAACTTGCGCTTGTTCAGCTCAAATTTCAGAAAACGCGCAGCCGCTTCCCATTCCTTTTCACAGCCGTATTTCTCAGCCGGATACGCGGTGTCATTGAGCGCCGCATCGACAAGCGCGGCATAGAGCCAGACACGCGCGGCAAAATCCGCATCCGTGCGATCCCGCTGGGAAATGTTGTCCGCTTTATACGCCTTGAAAAACAGATTGTCGATCTCCGTCAGCAGTGTTTTATTCTTAACGGATGTCGGCAGCTCGGTTTGAACTGTCTGCATAACAGACGGCAGTTGAAAAAATGTCATATCGGCACTCCCTTCCGTAATTATGATTAGTCTTATAATAGCACATTTTAACAAAATTGTCAATCGTCAATCCGATGAAAATAGGTACATCCTATAGTGCATATTGCTAAAATTTGACAAAAATGCAATATTCCGCGCTGCACCTGTCTGTACAATCCTTCCCGATGCCGAATGCAATCAGACATCTATTAGGCAATTTCGTCCATTGCGTTTTATGGGCAGATATGGTATAATAAAATCTGCATGGATGCAAATCTTACCGAGAGGAAGGAAAGAGATTGAACAGACTGAAAAAACTGGCGGTCACATGTGCGTGCTGCATCGCGGTATCCGGTATACAGGCAGCCCTGCCTGCACCCTCCGTGCTGCGTCCGTATTTTGTCACCGCTGCAACCGAAGAGGAAGAAGACCTCATCTGGGAAACACTGAAATACAGAGTCGCGGACGATCAGGTGACTGTCACCGGCTCGACAGAGGAGGCACTTCCGGAGGAATTCGAGATTCCCGCCGAGATCGACGGCATGCCGGTTACTGCGATCGGCAGGGAAGCCTTCGCAGACCAGAAAACACTGAAAACCCTCACCCTGCCGGACTGCCTGCAAACATTCGGCAGCAATGCATTCTGCCGGTGCAGCGCGCTCGAATCCGTTACGATTCCTGCGTCGATGACATCAATCGGAGCCGGCGCATTTTCCAACTGCGAAGCGCTCGCCGAGATCGTATTTCATGATCAGATCACTACCATCGAAACAGAAGCCTTTTACGGCTGCCGTGCACTGAAAGAACTGACGATTCCGGCATCCGTCGAATCCATTGAAAAATCTGCATTTGATACCTGTACCGGTCTGGAAACCGTCACGGTTCCTGGTTCGGTCAAGGAATTCGGCACGCATGTGTTCAATTACTGCACAAGTCTGAAAAGCGTCACGCTCGGCAGCGGCATAACGACCATTCCGAGCAGCATGTTCTCCGAGTGCAGTGCACTGACCGCAATCGAGCTGCCGGATACTGTCACGGCGATTGAGAGCAGCGCATTCAGCAGATGCAATATGCTCACAGATATCACGCTCAGTCCGAATATCACCGCAATCGGCAGCTATGCCTTCCGTCTTTGCAGAGCATTGACGTCGATCACGCTGCCTGCAAAGCTCGGGACCATTTCCGACAACGCATTCCTGAAATGCGCCAAGCTCGACAATGTCGTATTCCCCGAAACCGTCACGGCAATCGGTGAATCTGCATTCAGCGGCTGTACGGCAATGACCGCGATCAAACTGCCGGCATCGCTCACATCGCTCGGCGCAAACGCATTCAGCGACTGCCGCGGTGCTGCCTCACTGACACTTCCTGCCGGTCTGACAACAATCGAATCCGGCACATTCCGCAACTGCTCCGAACTGGAATCCGCAGCAATTCCGGAAACTGTCACGGAAATCGGTGCGTCTGCATTTGCATCTTGCAGCAAACTCGCATCCGTCACCGTTCCGGCATCGGTCACGAGAATCGGCAGCGGCGCATTCACCAATACACCGTGGCTGACTGCGCAGCATGCATCACAGCCGTTTGTTGTGGTGAATCATATTCTGATTTCCGCGCAGAACTGCAAAGGCAATGTTGTCATTCCGGATACCGTCATCGAGATCACCGAAAATGCTTTCAGCGATACCCTGAATACTGAGCTGACCGGCATTACAGTCCCGGGAACCGTCAAGCGTATCCGTGATTATGCGTTCCAGAACTGCAAAACGCTCGTCAGTGCAAAGCTCGAAGAGGGCGTTGAGGAGATCGGCAGCAGCGCATTCTATGGCTGCGCCGCACTGGAAAGCGTCTCGCTGCCGGACAGCCTGACCGCCACCGGAACCCGCCTGTTTGAAAGCTGCCGCGCACTCCGAGATGTCAGACTGCCGGATACGATGAAGGTTCTGCCGGAGGGCATCTTCACGAACTGTGAGGCAATGGAATCCCTCACGCTGCCGCCTGCACTCGAGGAAATCGGCGAGGGCGCATTCTCACATTGCAGCAAGCTGCCCTATGTCATCCTTCCGAATACCGTGCAGAAGGTCGGCAGCAATGCATTCAGCTATTGCACCGGCATGCGCAGTCTCGTGCTGCCGGAGAGCGTCACGGAGATCGGCTCCGCATTCGGAAACTGCCTGAGCCTCGGAAATATCACCTTCTACAATCCGTACTGCACGATTCCGGATACAAAGGAATTTGCATTCAACACCTCACATTATGAAACGCCTGCATATAAGGGCGTCATCTACGGCTATGATAATTCCACAGCGCAGGCATATGCCGAAAAGTACGATATTACGTTTGAAACGCTCGGTGCAATTCCTGCCTCTCTGACAACCGTGCCGACCACGACAGCAACCACCGCCACGACCGAATCCACAGTCTCTACCACCAATACCGCCGTAACCAAGGCGCCGACGATCATCACGCAGCCCGGCGAGAGCACAGCACCGACCACCGCGACAACCGAGAGCACCGTTTCCGGAACAACGCTGTCCGCAACCGTTTCGGCTGTAACCACTTCGACCAAGCCGACCGGCACGACCGCATCGTCCACAGCGAAGACCACTTCATCAACCAAGCCGACCGGCACGACCACCTCGTCCACAGCAAAGACCACTTCATCAACCAAGCCGACCGGCACGACCACATCATCCACAGCGAAGAGCACTTCTTCGACCAAACCGACCGGCA